>JADMIO011089356.1_pt1 | contig 33162 bp, 26 predicted proteins | sample 8958161 | NCBI WGS metagenome assembly JADMIO01 (sample SAMN16585339, study PRJNA669376) | soil metagenome | isolation source: Crop rotation soil | place: USA: Cullars Rotation, Alabama | collected 2011 | reverse complement strand
CCCGCCTGCCGTTCCATGAAACCGGCCGCGGCGATTGCGAAGATGAAAAAACCGGCGGAGTCATGCGCGATATGAAATGCCAAATGGCGGATGCGGAAAAGGAGAAAATCTGCAGGCCCTTACTTTTTCTCCGTCGTCATCTCGACCATGCGGATGGTGCCGTTCGTGTTGTAGAACAATTTGTCGAAACACGCGATGCGACGGCTGCCGTTGTATCCTTGTGGCTTAAATGCCGCCCCGCCGACATGGTAGAAGTCGAACCACTGTCCCTTGAACTCGATGACGGAGTGATGATACTGCGCGCCTTCAGGTCTGGGAGCCATGGCACCTTTCCATTCAAAGGGGCCGTAAGGACTTTTGCCCATCGCATAAAAGCCCTGATGCTTCGGGTTCTTAAAATTGGTGTAGGAATAATAGTAAATGCCGTCCCGCTTGTGCATGTATGAGCCTTCGAGGAATTTCTGATTGTCGTCGCTCAACACATTGGTCGGCGCGTAATCAACCACGCGCATCGGCTCGGCCAGCTCGATCATGTTCGGCTTGAGTTTGGCGACCTGCGCCTTGCCGCAATACAAGTAAGCCTGCCCGTCATCGTCGATGAAAATGGCCGGGTCGATTCCCGATGTGCCCTGAATGTAATGACCGATATCCTTGAACGGTCCGGCAGGTGTATCGCCGATCGCCACACCGATGCGCCACGTGTCCCTCTTATCATGGACCGGATAATAGAGATAATATTTGCCGTCCTTGCGGGCAGCACCCGGCGCCCACAACCAACCACCCTTGCTCCATGCAATATCCTGCGAATGCATCACCTCGCCATGATCGGTCCAGTGAATCAAGTCGGGGGAGGAAAAGACATGATAACCGTCCATGTGATCATAATTACCCTTGTCACCTTCCAGCTTTGGATGATCCTGCGAACAATACATCCAGACCACGCCATCCCAGACATGCACATCCGGATCGGTTGAACTGATATGCCGCACCAACGGATTGCCTGCGTAATTAAACGTGTAGGGATATTTGATTTCGCCTGCGAGAGCCATCCCTGCAACGGCCAGCAAAACCGCAACGACAAGTTGTTTGTTCATATGGTTACTCCTCATACAAAAAGTTCAGGAACCAGCAGAAATACCATTAATTTTTTGGGGTCAAAAACTAACCTTTTCATCATTGCTTTGGGCCAGAACAGTTTTAACGTAAACCGACAACGCCAATTTCAGTCTTCATTGCTGCAAGAAGCAATTCCATACGTTTACCAAATTGCTCTCTTAAAATATCCGCATTTTGTTGCGTTCTGTTTTTGTATATTTCTATTAATGCGTCAATTAACGTAAAGAGCTGCTTTTCAACTGGTTTTGAAGCAACAAGTCGTAATGCTTCTAAACCGTGAGCAGCGTTAAGGATTTCCACTTCTGTGCACGGTTGTCCGCCCCAACACAAAGAAAACATTCTATTACATGCGGTATTAAAATTTGTATAAACGGTTAGACGATGTTCATGAAAACGAGTTTCGTCGTCATGTTTCAGTTGGTTTTTTTGAATTTTTATCGCGACACATGCTCCAATCGTTGCGCCAAGCAGAGTCCCTATAATTCCGGCGATAATTCCAACAATGGCTACGCTATTAGGCCCTAACTGTATTACTGCTTCAGCTAACATATGATTTCACGACTATAAAAGATCGTTCTGTTGTGGTGATGTATCACGAATGACTTCTTTTACTTTTAAAATTCGGTAATGAATGGAAATCTCTTCGTCTTGAAATCCATAATTAATTTGAGTTTGTAAAACAACTGACAATGCATCACCAGGCCGCACATCAACTCTACGTGATTGGAATTCAAGCAACCAGTTATGATCGGTAATTTTTACCGGAATAACCCTGTCACGGTATTTTAATTCCCACATCGAATCTCCCAAGTAATCAGGCTTTTTTACTTTAAGTATTTCTGAATTTTCAAAATTTTTAGTTTCTTTCGTTAGAAGGTTTTCGACAGCATCCTGGTGGTATTGAAAGTTTTGGTTAAAATTAACATGTCCGTTATTGGAAATGAACCTTGCTGTGTCCGTTAGCTTCAATTGTTCGACAGCCATAGTTATAAGCTGAATATCACGCAGCAATGCCGAGGAAGGAACTCGTTTATAAGATGATAGCTTTTTAATGTCCGTTTCTACCGCTAAACTATAAAGGCTATTTCCCAGTGTTTCAATTTCAGCACGAGTAGTAATTTGTTTCTTATCTTCTAAAAAATGAATTAATCGATGTTTGCCTTTCAATAAATAGCTACCAATTATTTTCTTAACGTCACCGTCTTTCAGAGCTTCATCATCAACAGATTGAAGCATTGTGGTTAAAACTGTTCGCAAAGACCCCGTCTTAATGTCCTCTAAAACTAAAAAGGTTTCGGCGCGAATATCAAATGGAAGCAGCAAGTCATTATCAATAAGATGAAACGATTCAATCATTTGCGCCATTGCCTTAAACACTCTGCTCGGCTGATCAGAATGCTTTTCAAAATCGATTTTCAGTTCAAATGAACTGGCTGGGTCAGCTTGGAATGTGTTTGGTGTTGGCATAGTGACTTAAGAAGCCCGATTTTTTGCTTTCCTTTTTATCCAGGCGGCCGAAACCGCGAATCATCATTCAAATTTTCCGGAACGTTTTCAGATTGGGCCGGGCCAGTCACCTTTTGCAATGCTTCACGTCGGTCGCGTATCTGTTGCAATCGAAGTTGTTCAGCTGGTGACATTATTGCTTTTGAGACTGATTTATTGCCAAAATATAATTTCCAAGTAATAAGAGGCAGGCATATCACCGTCACCAAAACGTTCAAGACCTGTAGCACAAAAAGAGCTTTCATCCAGAAAGGCATTGCAGAGATCCAAACGCCCATTTGCCCATTTGCTATCTGTTGAATTTGGTCGGGCGTCATAATGTGACCTGAGTTCTTCTGGCTGCTGGGGGTTTACGCCTGTCACCAAACAAAGTCCAGCATTTTCAGACTTCCAAATTTCTCAGACTTTTTTAAATCGTCCTCCGAAAGCAATTCACCACAAAGGCACTAAGGATTTTGTGTGGTAGGGACATCGCGCTGCGATGTCCGGCGGGAGTTCGGACACCTCGACCTGCCTCAGAGATACATCGTTGAGTCCTTTACATTAATCGTTCTACTGCTGATATGGGTCGCTTCATCTCCGATATGACTCAAACCATCTTTGCATTAGCTTCGTTCGCATTTTCTATGAGTCATTCTACTGCCGGGATGACTCCGTTCTGTTTTGATATGACTCCGTTCTGTTTTGGGATGAATGAAGGAGTCTTTTTTAATCCTCGAGGAGTCTTTGAGAGTCCTCGACCCATTGCGGAGAGTCCTCGTCGAGTCTTTGAGAGTCCCCGAAGAGTCTTTGAAATGCCTTTTTCCGTCTCAAAGACACTTTTTCCCCTCAAAAATACCGGTCTTTTGTGAAAATAATTAAAACCGCGTCGACCCGACAACGTTTGATAAAGCAACTATTGTTCAATTGCTTTATAAAACTCTTTTGGAAGATTCGTTACTGTAGGGTCTGTAAATAGAAGTGATCCAACGAGTGGTGGATTTGTGAAGACGGGCTGCCAATCAGTCAGGTTTGTTGACGCATAAATGATTACCGGACCATGACCAGATAAACTATTCAATTGCAAGCTGAGGCCGCTGCCATCCAAACGCAACGAGGAACTGGAAAACCGGGGAATCGTTTGCAATACATTCAGGTTTATCGGTGCACTTGTAATAGCACCAAAAACATTGCTGATAATGCACTGATAAATGCCTGAACTGGTCGTTGGCAAGTTGGTCAAAGTAAAAATGGCATTTGTCGCGGCATCAATATTGGTCCCATTACACTGCCAGAAGTAGCTAATCGGCTGGTTTCCAATGATTGATACAGACAATGAAATATTTGTGCCAGCATAGATAGTTTGATTGCCTGATTTCCTTGCGACAAACGGCGAACCATCATTCATTATTGCCAAATTGTGTGCGAACCCGCCGGCAATAATTACGACATTACTTAGCCCGACGGGGATATTTGTTTGTGCGAAAGAATTATCTCCCCAAACAATCAGATTGCCATCGTTTTTAAGGGCTAAATTGTCATTACCTTCACAAGCAATAGTGACGACATTGGTCAAACCTGGTGGTATATTAGTTTGCCCGCTACCGTTATACCCCCAGGCAAAGACAGTGTTGTCCTTTTTAAGGACCAAATTATGATATTGTCCACAGGCAATGGCCGTCACGTTGCTCAATGAAGTCGGGACAATTGATTGCCCAAATTTAGGGGCTTGACCCGTGTTATTCGTCCCAGCCCCCCATGCCACGACGGTGCCATCACGTTCTAGGGCGAGACTATGATATTGACCGGCCGCCACGGCCACCACATTACTGAGACCGCTTGGAACGTTCGCTTGTCCAAACTTTACTAAACCGATAATGTTGGTTCCGGCACCCCATGCAACGACAGTGCCGTCACTTTTCAGTGCTAAAGAATGATATCCACCCCCTGCAATGGCCACCACATTGGTCAGATTTGGCGGAACTATCGACTGGCCATAGTGAGGTGTCTGCCCTGTATCATTGGTTCCAGCGCCCCATGCGACAACAGTGCCGTCATTCTTAAGAGCCAGACTGTGATAATAACCAGCCGCTATCATCGTGACCCCGGTAAGACCGACGGGTATGTTCAATTGTTTAAAGGCATTGTTTCCCCATGCGGTAACAGTTCCATCGAAATTTAACGCCAAGCTATGATTTGCTCCCGCGGCAATCGATGCCGCATTCGTCAATGACAGAGGAATAGCGGTTTGACCCAAACCATTATAACCCCAGGCAATGAGCCGGGCTATTGTCAGGACGGCAACCGAACTGGTATTCGAGCCGCCGATATTTGTGATTACTACCTGATAATTTCCAGCATTTGTAAATTGCAATCCTGTTAAAGCCAGCGACGAATTGGTTGCGCCATCAAGATTGGTTCCGTTCCACTGCCATTGATAGCTGAAGGGCAAAGATCCTGTAGCTGACACTGAAAAATTGGCAACACCGTTCACAAGTGCCCGCTGGTTGCTTGGTTGTGAAGTGATTTGAGGTGCCATAGGAACAACAGTCAAAACCGCGCTGCTGCTATTTGTGAGATATGGGTTGCTAACGATTACCGTGTATGTTCCTGCGTTGGTTGCTTGTAACCCTGAAACAGAAAATAAAGTATTCGTGGCGCCGTCAATATTTGTTCCATTAAATTGCCATTGATAACTGATGGGCGATGTGCCGATTGCGGTTGTGGTAAATGTCGCGCTTCCAGTAGCTGACACACTTTGATCTACCAAGGGTGTTGTGATGGTTAATGTTGGGCCGACCATGTAGTTTACCTGGTCTAAATAACCAGCACCGGTTGAACTAAACGATGCCCTTTTAAATGTCCACGTCAGCGTATGAATTCCGCCAGAAATGTAAAACAATGGTTGAGCCCATGATGTGTTGCCGCTGATTGAGGACTGCTGAACGCCGTCTATATAGAATGTTAAGGTGTCCGGTATAAAGGAGCCGACTCTCCACCAGAAAGTCAAAGTTCCCGGTCCATTGACTGTTGCAGAAATAGATGAGTTCAAACCGGAAGGATTTCTCGCGGCGGCCATGCCATCATGTGTCGATGTCGTTGTTACAAACCAAGGGGTATTAAGATCCCAACTTATACTCCAGTTATCCAATGCTCCAGGCAAATCATTTGCCGGCACATAAATATTCCCACTTGTCGTCGAAGAATATGCATTGCTAACCATAACCGTGTAATTTCCCTCATTTGCATCTTGAAAATTGGTGATGGTAAGCGAAGCATCTGTTGCTCCAGCAATATTGATTCCATTTAATGCCCATTGATAGGTCATTGGCATTGGCCCCGTCGCGATAACATTAAGAGTCAGATTTGATCCAATCAACCCCAATTGATTTGGGGACGCAGAGGTGATAATTGGAGAGCGACAATCGACGTTTATGATTATATTCGAACTTACAGCTAATCCAAAAGCATTGGAGACTGCAACGTTATAGACACCATTATTGTTCGTTTGAATGTTAGGAATGTTTAATATGGAATTGGTTGCATTTGGTATATTAGTCCCATTACGGAGCCACTGATAATTGAGCGGTGCCATCCCAACGGCGCAGGCATTAAAATAAAATGATGTTCCCGGATACGGTGTCTGACAAAAAGGTTGCTTCAGAAACTTCGGTGAGCCGTCACTTATTATGGCCAATCCGTGTGTTGCCCCGGCAGCGATGGCAATGACATTGCTTAGATTCGGTTGTATGTTTGTCGGGTTCCAGTCGGCTATTGTGCCGTCATTCTTTAATGCAAATGTATATGGATTTCCGGCGGTTACAGCCACCACATTGCTTAAACCGATGGGACCATTAAAAATTGAACCATCACCCTTCAGGGCAATGAACCCCGGGTTCCCGTTTATCGCAATTATGTTTCCATATATTGATGAAGGAATATAAGTCACCTCCGGATAACCCCAATCGATTACATCGCCGTCTGCAGTCAACGCGTAAGCGTTGATAAATCCACCTTTAATTGCTACAGCATTGGTTAAACTTTGCGGAATATTCACTTTGCCAAAATCGTTATTTCCCCAACCAATACAGGTTCCATCACTATTCAGGATATAGCTGGTATAATATCCACCACTTACAGCAATTGCATTGCTTGAAAACCTTGAACCGATTTCACCGAACGAATTATCTCCCCATCCAATAACCTGACCATTTCGTTGTAACGCTAGGCAATGATTATAACCTGCTGCAATCGCTATTACATTTGTCAGATCTGGCGGAATGTTGGTTTCTCCTGCAGAATTGTCGCCCCAGACAGTAACTGTTCCGTCGTTCTTCAACGCCATGCTGAAATAATATCCTGCCGCAACCGCGATGACATTCGTTAAACCACTTGGAACGTTGGTTTGACCGTAACTATTGTCACCCCACGCCACCACAGTTCCTGAAAGATTTTGGGCATCTTCCGTTAATAACGAAACCACGGCGCTGGTCGCTGCACCATAATTATTTGTCACCACCAATTGATACAAGCCGCCATCACTCGATTGAATGTTTGTTATGTTCAAATTTGACGTTGTCGAGCCACCTACACGTCCGCCATCGCGGAAAGGAGATCCATTAAAATACCATTGATAATTCAGCGGCGGCGTTCCCGATGCGGTTACACTAAAGGTTGCATTGTTTTCCAACAGAACAGATTGATTTGTAGGCTGCATTATGATCGTCGCCGGAACTAAAACCGTCAGCGACACCACTGCACTTGTCGCCGAGCCGTAATTATTTGTTACCACTAATTGATACGAACCGCCGCCATTTGTTTGAACGTTGGCGATGTTCAAATTCGTTGTTCCAGAACCGCTCACGCGTCCACCATCGGTTAACAGTGCTCCGTTAAAATACCACTGAAAATGTAATGGCACACTTCCGGTTACCGTTGCCGTAAAACTCGCATTGTTGCTTAAGACCACTGACTGATTTGTTGGTTGGGCAATGATTGTGGCTGGCACTAACACTGTCAGTGTTGCATTTGAACTCGTCGCGCTGCCGTGAGTATTGGTCACCGTGCATTGGTAATTCCCGGCGTCACCGACAACCACATTGCTGACGGTGAGCGTTGCATTCGTGGCTCCACTAAAATGCGTGCTGTTCGCGAGATTTGTGCTGTTAAAAGTCCATTGATAAAAGAGCGGCGTATTTCCGCTGGCAGCGACCGTAAAAACAGCGTTTGTTCCTGCCAAAACACTTTGGTTTTGTGGTTGGGTTGTAATGCTTGGCGAAGGTCCGGCGAAAACGGTATGCGGAACAAGAGCAATTGAAACGCACACAGCTGCAGCGATTGAAAGGATTCGCGCCTTCATGATTTGCCATCGGATTAACAGTAAATGTTCAGTTGTGCAAGTCGCAAACATTCGATTCCCTTGGCGGCAATTGGGATAACGACGCATATAGTGCGAGATGCGCCTGTCGCAAATTATAATTTTCTGGGCATCACCAGCGACAGTTATGGCTTTCGGTATGTGTAGGGCTTTAGTTTTTAATTCTTTTTTCGTAAATCCATTTCAGACAGAATTACAGAATTGTTAAGAATTGAATCCGGTCAACTTTGTTAATCCTGTCTAAAACCAAATCAGAAATCTTCTTTCTTGTGAAAATACAATGAGGCGGGCAGCTTCGGTGGGTGATTCTATGAATGTCATGTTGGCAGACAGCATCGGACCGGGCTTGTTATGGATTGTAATCCTATTAGCAGGCATCGGTTGCACGGGAATCACATTCGCGGGCATCTTTCCCGCAGCACTTGGGCGGATTCGTCTCGCCATCGCCCTGGCGGCGCCGGCGTTCTTTTTCAGCATCGTGACCACCGTCATCCTGATTTATTTCTTTCGCTTTGCACCGGACTCGACTCCTGCGGAAACACCTTCGGATGGGGCGCAAGATTTAAAGTTTTTCTGGCAGGTCTGGATCTTTTTTTCGGGGATTCCGCTGGCCTTGAGCCTTTTTGTGGTGCTGCTGGCTTTTGTTCGCAATCGAATCAGAAGAAACGGTATGAAACCATTCACACTCTTCGTGGCCTTGATGTTGTTAGCGTTAGCATTTGCCGGATGTTCAAAACAACCCGACGAAACAGAGTTTGCCGAGACAGCGCTAAATGGGATGCCGCAGAAAGAAACTATTGATTTATCGCCTGCGGTGCCCTTTCAGATATCCTCTGTTTGGCCGGACGCCGAAACGATATTATCGGATGGTTTTAGAATCCAGGTGGCAAATTTAATTGAAGCGAAAAATTACGATGCGTTGGACAATTTGGCCGCAAAGCTTCGATCTTCCAAGGAGCAATATCCGGGCGGCTCATGGAAATTGGGAGACCTTTATGCCGGCTTGATTCCTTCGCGAAAACAGCCTGATACGGAATGGGAATCCCGTCTAAGCAAACTGCGTGACTGGATCAAAACAAAACCGGATTCAATCACTGCACGAGTCGCTTTGGCCTATGTATTGGTTGATTACGCATGGAAAGCACGCGGGGGCGGCTGGGCGGACACAGTCACAGAAGAAGGCTGGCAGCTTTTTGGTGAAAGACTGCGTCAAGCAGTTGAAGTCCTGGATGAAGCTAAAGATTTGAAGGAAAAATGTCCTGTCTATTGGTCTACGAGAATGATAGCGGGACGCGGGCTTAATTATGACAAAGACCAGTTTGATGAAATCTTCAATCAAGCAGTCAAATATACGCCTGATTACAAAATGTTTTATCTTCGAAAGGCCCAATATTTAATGCCTCGATGGGGTGGAGATGAAGGCGAACTGGAAATGTTTTTAGAAAAATCAGCAGATAAAATGGGTGGCGATGAGGGAGATATGCTTTATGCCCAGGGCGTATGGAATATTCATGCGTGCGCCAGCTCTGAGAATGTTTTCACGGAAAATGGCTTTTCCTGGCCGCGAGTAAATCGAGGATTCAAAATCATAGAAAGACGCTTCCCTGATTCAATCCAAACCATAAGTGAACATGCTTATCTTGCCGCTTACGCCGGAGATGCTGCCGTAGCCCGGGAATATCTAAAGAAAACCAGCGGACAAGCGGCCCTTGCAATTTTTCATTATCAATCCGAATACGTCCGGGTTGCAAATTGGGCGTTCGAAAAATAAATTAAGCTTTCAAAACTTCAATGAAGGCTTCCTGCGGGATGTTCACGTTGCCGATGGCTTTCATCCGCTTTTTGCCTTCTTTCTGTTTCTCCAGCAATTTGCGTTTGCGTGAGACGTCGCCGCCGTAACATTTCGCGGTCACGTCTTTGCGGAACGCACTTACGGTTTCGGACGCAACAATCTTTCCGCCGATGGCTGCTTGAATCTTCACGGCGAATTGTTGGCGCGGGATGACTTCTTTGAGCTTCTCGGCCAGCGTGCGTCCCCTGCCCTCTGCTTTGCTGCGGTGGACGATGCAGGAAAAGGCGTCCATCGGCTCGGTGTTGACGAGCATGTCCAGCTTTACCATGTCGCTTTCCTGATAATCGGCCGGTTCGTAATCCATGGAGCCGAATCCGCGCGTGATGCTTTTGATGCGGTCGTGGAAATCAATCAGGATTTCGTTGAGCGGAACCAACGCGGTGAGCATGACGCGTTTGGCGTCGAGCGTTTCGGTGTGGTCAACCGCGCCGCGCTTTTCAGAAATGAGCGCCATCATGTCGCCGATGTTTTCGTTCGGGCAAATGACAAAAGCCTTCACCATCGGCTCTTCAATTTTCTCGATGTAAGTCACGTCGGGCAGGAACGCGGGATTGTCCACTTCCTTGAACGTGCCGTCCGTCATCGTGACGTGATAAACGACGCTCGGATAGGTCGCGATGATGTCCATATCGTATTCGCGACGCAGACGTTCCTGCACAATTTCCATATGCAGCAATCCGAGAAAGCCGCAACGAAAGCCGAATCCCAGCGCGACAGACGTTTCGGCGGAATAAACGAACGCGGAATCGTTCAGTTTTAATTTCGCCATGTTGGCTTTGAGATGTTCGTAATCGGCGGTGTTGATGGGATAAATCCCGCTGAACACCATCGGATGAATTTCTTTGAAGCCCGGCAACACGCCTGACGGATTGCGCGCATCAGTAATCGTGTCGCCCATCTTCACTTCCGCAGCGGTCTTGATGTTCGCCGTGATGTAGCCGGTCTCGCCGGTTTCCAATTTCTCGCGCGTGTAAGGTTTCGGATTGAAGCTGCCGACTTCCTTCACTTCGTAATTTTTGCCGGAGTGAACCAGCTTAATCATCATGCCCGGCCTGATTTCGCCATTGAACACGCGCACGTGTGTGACGACGCCTTTGTAAGTGTCGAAATAAGAATCGAACGCGAGCGCCTGCAGGCTCGCTGCGCCGGTGGGTTTGGGCGGTGGAATGCGCGCGACAATGGCTTCGAGAATTTCTTCGATGCCGATGCCCTGCTTGGCGCTGCATGGAATCGCCGTTTCCGCCGGCAATGCAAGCACGTCTTCCAATTGCTGCTTTGCCTGCGGCACATTGGCATGGCCGAGGTCAATCTTGTTGATGACGGGAATGATTTCGAGATTCAGCTTCGCCGCGAGATGATAATTCGCGACGGTTTGCGCTTCGACGCCTTGCGCCGCGTCAATCACTAGCAATGCCCCTTCGCACGCGCTCAAGCTGCGAGAAACTTCATAGGCGAAATCCACGTGGCCGGGCGTATCAATCAGGTTCAGCTCGTAGGTTTCGCCGTTGCGCGCTTTGTAAAGCATGGTGACCGGATGCGCCTTAATGGTGATGCCGCGTTCGCGCTCCAAATCCATCGCGTCGAGCAATTGGTCAGACATATCGCGTGTGGCGATTGTGCCGGTCATGTGCAGGAGACGGTCGGAAAGCGTGGTCTTGCCGTGGTCAATATGGGCAATGATGCTGAAATTTCTAATGTGCGCGGAATCCATCTTGTTAAATCAGAGCGCAACAAGATAACTGAAAAACGAATGGAGAAAAGAAAATTTGCCGGACACGAGAGACTCCGGCGAAAAACTTAGAATCTAATCGTGAGCAAACCTAAAATTAACAGACTCACAATGAATGCCGCTGTCATGTTGGCAACAATAACTGAATAACCCATGCTGCCGCTATGGGGTGTTTTACCCTGTTGGATTCAGGTGTGCGCCACGCGATACCGCAACGGAAAGATCAGAAAAATTGAAAAAGGGAATTCGACCCTTGCTCCAATTCATAAGGTAAGTCGGTCAAACAAATTTGATAGTAAGCAAGCCGAGGCAAATCATCGCGATGACAAGTATGGCCGTCATGTCCTTCTGCTAACGCAACCGTCATGCCATCGGTGGCAGCGGCGTTTTTGTCTGCAACTTCATGTCGCCTTGGCCTAAAGCAGGACGATGTTGTCCGTTTCGCAAAAAACATGTCTGCCACAGATTCGGACAAAACAAAAAAAGTGGACGAACAAATTTAATTTGTCGGAGAATTTGTCAGTTGGTTTTGGCCATTGGCAATAGCGACCAATTTCTCAAATGCATCTTTGCCGCCGAAATAATTATGATTCAATTTCCCATCATTTTTACGGATGAGAGCGATTTGCTCGTTGAAAACGTCGAATTGCCCGCAACGAAAAGCGTAAGCGGCATACGGATAACGAAACAGCGAAGCGTTTGGATTAAGTTGCGCATATTTTTCGTAACCGGTCTTAATATCGGGCCACACGTCCGAAGCCAGCCAATAATCGGCGCGGGTGCTGCGGTCCAGCGTGCGAGCAAATTCACTGTGTGCGTCAACGAGAATGAGCGGAATTTTCCCGCCCCAAACGATTGATTCCGCGCATTCGTGGCCGAATTCGAGCATGTCGTCGCGCGAGCCATACCATTGCGGCAGCAAGTAATGCAATTTGGCTCGACAGGCTTCGTAATTATTTGGGTTCAATTTCATCGCACGTTGAAACCATTTCTCCATTTCTTTGCGGTCTTTTTGCTGGCCTTCAATAATGGAAATCATCAACGTCGGAATATTTTCATCGCGCGAATTGAGCGACCACGCTTCATCCAGCGCTTTTTCCGCTACTGCCAATCGTTCGCGAAACATACGCCAACCCTCTTCAGTCACCTGACTTGCGGTGCCGTTGCCGCGGCCACGCCAGGCATACATCAAATAAAAATCCGCTTTAATAAGGTAAGCAGTCGAAGATTTCGAATCATTGGCGAACAGCGAATCTTCAATCGTGTTGTAGGCATTCGTCAACTCATGCGTATTGCGATCGAGCATTTGGAACAAAGTTTCCGCCGCTTTGTAAGCTTCCATTTCGGGAATGGTTTTGTCCTGTAACGCTTCACTTAAATTCGTCATGGCTAAATACCGGAAACCGCGCACTTCGCGCCATAGATTGGTGTTGCGTTGTTGCCAAAGCATTTCAGCGGCATCCACGTTGGCGTAAAATTTTCGGATGGCTGGATAATCACTGCCTTCCAAATCTTTTGCAGCGGAACGATACATGTCTTGTCGCGCCCTGAATGAATTGGTTTTGGCCGACGGCGCATAACGAACATACAAATAGTGAATCATGGGATCGTCACAACCGACGGAGATGGCGCTTTCTGCGGCGTCGCCGGTCAATTGCATTGAAATGTCTGCATCGTCCGCATCGTGAGCGCTTCGAACATCGGCATAATTTTTCAGAGCATCTTCCGCATCTTTATCCCATTTATCGCTTTTATGGCCAACGGATTCATAACTTGCAGTCAACGTCGTGCGATTCCATTGCGCTGCATCGGTGCGCACGGTTGGCTTCTTTGGCGAGCACGAAACAAACGAGAGTATTACCGCAGTGTAAAAGATAATCCGATTGAATTGCTGCATAGCGTCATTTCAAAATAACTTTCAGCGATTTCAAGAAAAGGAAATTATTTCGGCAACATGATGGCCGGCGATGTGTTATTCGTGAAGAATTTCAGCCAATTTTTCCAAAACTGTTTCCGCCGTGTAAGGTTTGGGAATGAAACAGCTAACGCCGGCTGCTGCTGCTTTGTCCATGTTTTCATGAATGGACAGTCCACTCGACGCAATAACTTTTACGGCAGGATTTATTGATTTGAGCGAAGTGATGGCGGCGGCTCCATCCATGACCGGCATGGCCATATCCGTGATGACAGCATCTATCAATTTTTGCTTTTCCTTGTAAATGGAAATTGCCTCCACGCCGTTTACGGCGGTCACGACGCGGTAGCCATTTTTTTCCAGCATTTTGCGCACAACTTCACGAATCGCTTCCTCGTCATCGACAACAAGCACCCATTCTCCTTTTCCCTTCCGCGAATTTGAGATTCGCTTTTCAGGCGCGACGCGACTGGTGACAGAAGCAGCGTCGGCAGGAAGATAAATTTTGAATGTGCTCCCCTTCCCTTCTTCGCTGTAGCAATTGATAAAGCCGCCGTGTCCTTTGATGATGCCGAGCGATGTTGACAACCCCATTCCGGTTCCTTTGCCTGCATCTTTAGTGGTAAAAAAAGGCTCAAAAATTTTATCTTGTATTCCAGCGGGAATCCCGACCCCGGTGTCGGTCACGCTGATGCAAACGTAAGCGCCTTCTTCTATATCCGGGTTTGTTGAGGTTATGGCTTCATCCAACATGACATTCTGCATGTCAACATTCAGCCTGCCACCGTTGGGCATGGCATCGCGAGCATTGAGGCAGAGGTTAAGCAAGACCTGATGAATTTGGGTTGGATCTCCAATGATGCGCCATAAATCGGCAGGACAATGCAACTTGAATTCCACCAATTTCGGAAACGTCTCGCGAACGATTTGCTCAATTTCGCGCGAAATGCGCGCTGGCTCGACAGATATTTTTTCTCCTTCAACGCCACGACCGAAAGACAACACCTGCTTGATAAGCGAGGCTCCGCGTTGAACATAAATTTCCGAACGTTCCAACAACTTATGGCCTTCGACATCTTTAATTTTTTCTTTTAACAATTGCACAGAAACCAGAAGCGGCGTCAGGATATTGTTCAAATCGTGGGCGATGCCCGTGGCCAGCGTGCCCAGGCTTTCCATGCGTTGTGTGCGATAAAATTGATTTTCCAACTTTTTCTTTTCAGTGATGTCCGTGGAAATCACGAGTATTGATTTAGGATTTCTCTGCGCATCTCGCACAAGGGTCCAATGCGATTCAATAAGCACTTCCGCTCCTCCTTTAGTGCGTGAAGTCAATTCACCCTGCCAATTGCTTTTCTCGAGCACCGCTTTTTTGGCCTGGTCGTATCGGAAAATTCCGATTTGTAAAAACTGCCCGGCTTCTTGTCCGATGGCTTCTTTGGCAGTCCAGCCATAAATCCGCTCCGCGCCCTTGTTCCAAAAAAGAATCCGTCCTTGCAAGTCACGCACGGTGATGGCGTCCTGTGCCAATTCAATCAATTGCGCCTGCTCGCGGATTTGCTGATTCATTTGCGCACGCTCTATGCGATTGCGCAATGTCTGAATGCCATAAGCCAAATCATCGGCTAATTCCGTGAGTAATTTCACTTCTTCCGCAGCGAAAGATTGCACTTCGCCGGAATAGATGGATAAGGCGCCAAAAACTTTTCCGTCGGACGACAACGGCAACATAATGCATGAAGCATAACCGCGTCTGATAGCCTCCTTGCGCCATGGCTCGAAAGCCGGGTCCGTAAAAGTGTTGCGGCATACCGACATCTTTCCGGTGCGAATGGCCGTGCCGGCGGGGCCGCGTCCGCGTTCAGTGTCGGCCCAGGAAATATCGGCGAGTTTGAGGTAGCCATCTTCAAAACCTGCAAAGGCTGCCGGGCGAACCGATTTCTTCTCGTCGTTTTCGGCAAAGCCGACCCAGACAAAACGGTAGCCGCCATTTTCAACGATGACGTGGCAAATATCCTGTAGCAACGCCGATTCAGTTTTTGCTCGAACCATTACTTGATTGCAATTGCTGATAGTTGTGAGCGCGCGATTGATACGCCGCACTTCTTCTTCCACATTTAACTGCCGATACGTGAGCAATGCAATCAACCACAACACGCCAATTCCCAAACAACGATTGACCACAGCCAGATGCCATTCGATACCGGGAGGTGAGAAATAAAGACCAATTACCATCAATGCAGAAAGAACAGCCGTCAAAAGTAGCGGAACGAAACGATTACCGGCATAAACGGTTAAAAGCAGCGGAATAAAATATCCAATCCAATCTGCAATGCCCAGACGAGTATTCATATCCATCACAAACTCGCCAAGAGTTACAATGAGGATTGCAAAAAGAACGACCCGTCTGGATCGTTTGAGGTTCATGTTTTCTGGTTGATAACCAATACAGTTACCGTTGGAACGTGTCAACACGCGGGAGCTTTGCTGCTATATTCATTCCCGGAACTCATACCCTTCATAAATCATTGAACCAGCAGTAATCGAAAAAACATTTTTTCCGCTGCCAGTTCCAACACGACATTATAAACCGGAAAAGTTAAAAGAGGCTCGTTCGTGACGTTAATCCAACCATTCGTGTTCAGGAGATTTGTGTTTGATTGTAATTGAATCGGATAACTACCCCAACTCGAAGGCCATGTGACCATAATGAGATTATTCGGCACTTGAACAATGGCGAAATTTGTCGGCAATGGCACCGCGACCTGCACTGTGATATTGTCCACCATAAAAATTGGCCCCCAATTCTCGCCTGACGGTGGCGTCTGATAATGCACCACTACATTGTCGAACGGACTTCCATTATTGAATGATAACGTTCCGGTCGGCCAAGTGCCGGGCGTTTTGATTTGCGCGAAATTCGTCCCAACAAGTGTCGCGCCGGAATAGGCGGAAATTTTCATCACACAAGAATTGTCGCAGCCATATTCTTCCGGCGCATAAAGCATCGAAATTGAAATCAACGGCTTGTCGAATGAGATGGACAAATCCGAAGCAAACACACTGTTCGGGTAAAGGCATAAACCGGAAAAACCCGATGGAGTGAAACCCAGCACATTTGCAGATTGGATCGAATATCCCTGTCCCGTCGCGGTGAAATGGGCAGTGGGATAATTCACGCCAATCGGAATGGTGTCCGGCACCAAATTAATCGGTAATGACGAACCATATGGGCCGTTATCAAAACTAAAAACACATGGAGGTATGGTCTGTGCAATGGCAGCATTGATAAAAAACATGCCCGCCGTCAAAAGCGCGAAAGTTTTTTTCATCAATTTGGCATCATATCAGGGGTGATTTGATGCACAATCCACGGTTTTTGCCGGGCACATCGCAAAAATGTCTTGGAATTTACGGATGCGGCTGGCCGGCGATTTGCCACTGCTTAATCGCTTCCACCGGATGTATCAGCATGATGATATTGAGCGTGAGATTATCGCGCACCCAAAGCGCACAGCCAACCTCCATGACTACAACGGCCAGCACAACAATCCAAATCCGTGTCCGCCACGCGAACAGAAATCCGAGCGTCATCATGCAGATGTCGCTTAACGAATTCAAAATGCTGTCGCCGACATATCCTTGCGCAATGGTTGCTTCGCGATAGCGATTGATGATGAGGGGTGAATTTTCGAGAATTTCCCAGCCTGCCTCCAACGCCAGAGCAATCAGCAGACGATAACGCACCGGCAATTTGCGCGCGACCAGCCAAAGCAGCCCGTAAAATAAAATGCCGTGAACAATGTGCGAAAACGAATAGGCATCCGCCACGCGCTGTGAATTTTCGCTGCTCCAAATGTTACCGTCCCACAAACCAAATTTTCCGTCTGGTCCCAGCGGCGATCTCCCCATTGCCCATTCAATGCAACCGGTTAAAGTCAGAACCGCCGCGAATAGAAAAATAATCCATTGGTAACGCGTGACAGTCTCCGATTTCATTACGAATCAATCTTGAATCAGCTTGGCCTTGTTTTTCTTGAGATATTTTTCGATGGTGACCTTGCTGTTGACGAGATTGGGAATACGAACAGCATCAGGCTTTGCAAGTTTGTAATGAATCAGCAATTTGCCGACCATGCTCACACGCAGATTCATTCCCGCGACACTCCAAACCTGCCCCTCCGTTAGCGGTTTCAATTGAATCCGTCGCTGAATTTTAGCTTTAACCATACGGAAGTTTGCACAAAAGCCTGCCATTTAACCAGCTTTATAATCAGCGCTTCTTTTGCTCCCGCGAAAGTCGAACAAAACGATTTGCCATCCATTTTACAACCCGCAATTCAATTTTCATTTTTATCAGCCAAAAAATGTCAAGCAATGGGCAACCGATGCGAAGTCGGCAAAACGGCGGTTAATTTATTCTCAATAAATCTTTGGAGAATCCAGCAATTTGAAAACCGGGTTAAAAGAAATTTCTGCCGATTTATCGGCTGATAATTTTATTGCGCAAATGGAAAACAACCGCTCGCCGGTCTGTTTCCATTGCGGTGAACCTTGCAAAGATTCGCTGTTGGCAAAAGACGAAAAATCGTTTTGTTGTAACGGCTGCTTGACCGTTCACGATTTGCTTACCGAAAGCGGTCTTGGCCATTTTTATGATCTCAATCGCTCGCCCGGCATGCGGATGCGTCGCGCAGCGCGTCAGGAACAATTCCTTTATCTCGATGAACCATCCATTCAGCAGCGGCTTTTAGATTTTACCGACGACAAGACAAGTCGCGTGACATTTCAGGTTCCGGCCATCCATTGCATCGCCTGCGTCTGGCTTCTGGAAAATCTCTTTCAATTACATCCGGGCATCGGACTTTCCCGCGTGAATTTCGCCAAACGCGAAGTGGCTATTACATTTGTTCCGCAGAAAATCAAATTGAGCAAAGTCGTCGCCCTGCTCGCTTCTATCGGCTATGAACCGTCGCTCACGCTCGGTGAATTGGAAAAGCGCAAAACGGATTCAGCAACGCGCCGGCGCTGGCTGCAAGTGGGCGTGGCAGGATTTGCCTTCGGCAACATCATGCTCTTCAGCGTTCCGCGCTATTTCGGTTTACACGAAGCGCTACTGGAAAATGTCTTTGGATTTCTCAGCCTTGCATTGGCATTACCGGTTTTGATTTTCAGCGCATCAGATTTCTGGAAGACGGCATTGCTTTCCGCCCGTCAACGCGCTTTGACGCTTGATGTGCCAATTGTTCTCGGCCTGGTGGCACTTTATTTGCAAAGCGCATTTGAAATCTTTTCCGGACGTGGCGGAGGTTATCTTGATTCGCTCACCGGTCTTGTTTTCTTTTTGCTTTGTGGTCGCGCTTTTCAACAAAAGATTCACGACAGACTGACATTTGACCGCGATTACAAATCATTTTTCCCTCTGTCAGCAACGCGTAAAACGAATTTCGGCGAAGAACAGCTTTCCATTTCGCAATTGAGAATCGGCGACCGCTTACTGATTCGCAACGGCGAGTTGATTCCAGCCGATGCAACGCTCGCGGCGGGTGAGGCATTGATTGATTACAGCTTTGTTTCGGGTGAATCCGAACCGGTTGTCAAACGCACTGGCGATTATCTCTATGCCGGCGGCAAACAAACCGGCGCGACGATTGAAGTCCAAACTGTAAAACAAGTTTCGCAAAGTTATTTGTCGTCGCTTTGGAACGACAAATCATTCCAGAAAAATCGCGATGATAATCTGAATTCCCTGACCAATTCTTACAGCCGCCGCTTTACACGAATCGTTATCGGCGTCGCGATTGGCGCTGCGTTGTTTTGGATTCTCGGCGGCAATTGGCCACGCGGATTAAAAGCATTTACGTCGGTATTGATTGTCGCCTGTCCTTGCGCGCTGGCTTTGGCCGCGCCGTTCGCTCTCGGCACCGCTCAACGTTGGCTCGTGCGGATGAAAGTTTTCGTCAAGAACACGCTCGTGCTCGAAAGACTAGCGCGAACGGATGTGATTGTGTTCGACAAAACGGGAACTCTGACCGTCGCAAATGGCGGCGCGGTTTCATTTGAAGGTGAACCATTGTCGGTTGGTGAAAAGAATTTAATCGTTTCATTGACCCGTCATTCCACTCATCCGTTGGCGACACGAATTAACAAATCATTTCGCGCTGGCTCCGTGCTGCCGACTAATTCCTTCAAAGAAACAGCCGGGTGCGGCATCGAAGGGAAAATCGGCGGGCAAAACATCTTGCTCGGCTCAAGAAATTGGCTGGCGGAAAAAGGAATCAAGATCCCAGAGATTTCAGATTCAACCGGCAGCATTGTTTGTGTGGCAATGGATGGAACCTTTCGCGGCGCATTTGTATTTACCGCCTCAATCCGGCCTGAAATGGGAAATCTCTTACGGCAACTGGATGGCCAATACGAAATCGCTTTGCTCAGCGGCGACAATGAACGTGAGCGCGAACAATTCCAGAAATTATTCGGCAACAATGCGAAGTTAAATTTTAATCAAAGCCCGTTCGATAAACTTGATTACATCCGGCAATTGCAAGCTGATGGAAAGAAAGTCGTGATGGTTGGCGACGGATTAAATGATGCCGGCGCACTTCAACAAAGTGATGTTGGAATCGCGGTCGTTGAAAAGGTCGGCGCGTTTTCGCCTGCAAGCGATGTGATTCTGGAAGCGTCACAAATCTCGCGTCTGGCAAAGATTATTCAACTGGCGCGACGCAGCACGCGCATCGTCCAAATCAGTTTTGCTATTTCGGCCATTTACAATCTTATCGGCGTAAGTATCGCGGCAACGGGAATTTTGTCGCCGGTGATTTGCGCAGTGCTGATGCCCATCAGTTCGATTTCTGTTGTTCTCTTTGCCTGTGGTGCAACTACGTGGGCAGCGAAACGCGCAGGATTATTTTCAACATTCAACGCGGAGGCGCAGCGATGAGCGCAATTCTCATTCTGATCGCTGCGAGCCTTGGCATGGCAGCTTTGTTTCTTGTCGTTTTTATCCTGGCAGTCAAACGAGGCCAATTTGAAGACACCAGCACGCCGTCGTTACGAATGCTGGCCGATGAACCGGCTAACCCAAATCCATTTTCAAAATCGAATACAAAACCCAAATGAACACAAACGTAGAAACATTCAAATACGACAACAGGATTGTTCGCGCTTTCGCGATTGCCACTATCGTGTGGGGCATCGTCGGCATGTCCGTCGGACTTCTTGCCGCTGTGCAATTATTTTTTCCGGATGCGAATCTCAACTTTCAATTCATCACGTTCGGACGCATTCGCCCGTTGCATACAAACGCCGTCATCTTCGCATTCGTCGGTAACGGCATGTTCACCGGCATTTACTATTCGTTGCAACGTTTGTGCAAAGCGCGAATGTTCAATGACCTTCTGAGCTGGCTGAATTTCTGGGGCTGGCAACTCATCATCGTCAGCGCCGCGCTTACGTTGCCGATGGGATTTACCACGAGCAAAGAATATGCGGAACTCGAATGGCCAATTGACATCGCCATCGCAATTGTCTGGGTCATCTTCACAGTCAATTTGATTGGAACAATTCTCAAGCGCCGCGAAAAGCACATGTATGTCGCGATTTGGTTTTATATCGCCACAGCGTTGACGGTGGCAGTGCTGCACATCGTCAACTCGATGGAAATGCCTGCAGGCTGGTTCAAAAGTTATTCCATGTATGCCGGCGTGCAGGATGCACTCACACAATGGTGGTATGGTCACAACGCCGTTGCGTTCTTTCTTACGACTCCGTATCTCGGCTTGATGTATTACTTCCTGCCGAAAGCCGCCGACCGTCCCGTGTTTTCGTATCGGCTGTCCATCATCCATTTCTGGGCGCTGATTTTCCTCTACATCTGGGCCGGGCCGCATCATCTGCTTTACACGGCGTTGCCGGATTGGGCGCAATCGCTCGGCGTAGTTTTTTCGTTGATGCTCATCGCGCCGAGTTGGGGCGGCATGTTGAATGGTTTGCTCACATTGCGCGGCGCGTGGGATAAAGTGCGGCAAGACCCCGTTTTGAAATTCATGGTCGTCGCCGTCACGGCTTACGGTATGGCGACGCTTGAAGGTCCACTGCTCGCGATTAAAAATGTTAACGCACTTTCGCATTACACGGATTGGACGGTCGCTCACGCTCACACCGGCGCGCTTGGCTGGAATGGATTTCTGACGTTTTCGATGTTGTATTGGCTGTTTCCAAGACTTTACCAGACGAAACTTTGGTCAACGAAATTGGCAAATTACCATTTCTGGATCGCATTGTTGGGCATCGTATTTTATGCGATTCCGATTTACGTCGCGGGTGTCACCGAAGGTTTGATGTGGAAGCAATTCAACAAAGACGGCTTCCTGCAATATCCGAATTTTCTCGAGACCATTGTGCAGGTCGTGCCGATGTTCAAGCTGCGCGCAATCGGCGGCAGTCTCTACATCATTGGCTACGTTATGATGATTTGGAATCTCTACAAAACTGCGAAGGCCGGACAATTCCAAAAAGAAGTCGAAGCGCAAGCCGTGCCGTTCAATAAAACCGGAACTGAAACTGGTCCGCATCGCTGGCATAGAATGCTGGAAGCGCGTCCGCTCACATTCACCGCGCTTGCCGTCGTGGCAATTCTCGTTGGCGGCCTGATTGAAATCATTCCGATGTATCTCATCAAAGAAAACGTGCCGACGATTTCATCCGTAAAACCATACACGCCACTCGAAGTCTTGGGACGCGATATTTATATCCGCGAAGGCTGTGTCGGTTGCCATTCGCAAATGATTCGTCCGTTCCGCTCCGAAACCGAACGCTACGGCGAATATTCCAAAGTTGGCGAATTTGTTTACGACCATCCGTTCCTGTGGGGTTCAGAACGAAAAGGTCCCGACCTCGCGCGCGAAGGGGGCAAATATCCGGACGCCTGGCATTACAATCACATGGACGACCCGCGTTTGACTTCGCCCGGCTCAATCATGCCGCGTTACCCGTGGCTCTTGACGCAGAAACTAGATATTGCTTCGCTTCCGGCGCGCATCAATGCGCTGCGCAAAGTTGGTGTGCCTTACCCTGCCGGTTATGAAAATGGTCCGGCACAAAAAGATTTGACCGAGCAAGCGGATAAAGTCGTCACGAATTTGAAAGTTGGCGCCGTCAAAACAGATTCCGACCGCGAAATCATTGCGGTCATCGCTTACCTGCAACGTCTCGGCGCGGACATCAAGCTTGCGCCGAAGACCGAAACCCAAACCGCAAACGCTAAATAATTTATGATTAAAGACGTTCTCACCAGCATTGAAGGCGTCGGCATTTATGGCGTCATCTCCATTTGTATTTTCTTCACAGTCTTCGTCATCGCGGGAATCTGGATGATGAGCCTTAAGAAAGACAAATTAAATTCATTGAGCGAATTACCGTTGAACGACGGCTCCGTTTCCTCAAGCAAAATTCAATCTCAAAACTGAAATCTCATGAACGAACCTAAAGACCCATTGTTGATGGAACACGATGCCGACGGCATTCATGAACTGGATAACAAATTGCCCCGCTGGTGGGTTTGGCTGTTTTACATCACGATCATTTTTTCGGCGGTGTATATGCTTTACTACCACGTCCTCGGCGTTGGTGATTTGCAGGCGGCCGAATACAAAAAAGAAATGAAGGTCGGCGACGCCGTCAAAGCATCGGCGATGACGAAATTTGAGGCCAGTATTCCAACAATGCAGCCGTCCACCGATCCGGCTGTGCTCGCTGGCGGAAAACAAATTTACACTAAAGCATGCGCACCATGTCATCGCGCCGATGGTGGCGGTCTCGTTGGGCCAAACATCACGGATGATTATTGGATGCACGGTTCCAATTTCACCGATAGTGTTAGCGTCATTTGGAACGGTGTGCCCGCCAAAGGCATGGTCACCTGGAAAAATACTTTCAAGCCGGACGAAATTTATTCCGTGGCCAGTTATATCTACACGTTGCGCGGCGCGAAATTGGCAACGCCCGGCAAGCCGCCGGAAAACCAAGCTCCCGCAGCGCCATCAGGACCAAGTGCATTCGAATGATGACCGAAACCAACAAGCCGAAGGACAGCAAATCCTCCGTTGTTCAAAATGTGGACTGGCGGGATTTCCGGGATCATTTGGCCACCGCAGACAAAGAAGGTCGCAGGCAATGGCTTTATCCGCGCAAACCGAACGGCCAATTCTATCGCTGGCGAACGTGGTTTAGTTGGTTACTTTTGGCGATTATGTTTGCAGGGCCATTTGTCACGATTCATGGCGAACCGCTTTTGCTCGTCAATATCGTCGAACGAAAATTTTCCGTTCTTGGAAAAATATTTTGGCCGCAGGACGCTTTGATTCTTGCGATTGGTCTACTCGTCTTTTTTACCAGCATTGCCGTTTTCACGGCTGCTTATGGACGGCTTTGGTGCGGTTGGGCTTGCCCGCAAACGGTCATGATGGAAATGGTTTTCCGCAAAATTGAATACGCCATCGAAGGCGATTCACTGGCACAGCGCAAATTGAACGCCGCGAAATTAAGTGCGCAAAAGATTTATAAGAAACTGTTGAAACACGGAATTTTCTTCGGCCTGTCATTTCTCGTCGGCAACATTCTTTTAAGCTACATCATCAGCTGGCAACAGCTTTACATCATCGTGACCGACAATCCTGCAAAACATCTTGTTGGCCTGAGCTTCATGATAGGGTTTTCGCTTTTGTTTTATGGAATCTTTGCCCGTTTTCGGGAACAAGCCTGCACGTTCATTTGTCCTTACGGCCGATTCATGTCGGTATTGCTCGACGAAAATTCCATTGTCGTCGCTTACGACCACAAACGCGGCGAGCGACGTGGCATTTGGAAGCGAAAAGACAATTATGAGTCGCGAAGCAGTTCAGGTTTCGGCGATTGCGTTGATTGCAATCAATGTGTCGCGGTTTGCCCGACCGGCATTGACATCCGCAACGGCACGCAAATGGAATGTGTTCACTGCACGGCCTGCATGGACGCCTGCGATTCAGTGATGAATAAAATCGGTCGGCCAAATGGGCTAATCCGTTATGCTTCGCTGAATGGCATCGAACGCAGCGAACGGTTGAAATTCACGCCGCGTCTTGGAATTTACACGGCCATCCTCATCGCGCTCATCGGTCTCGAAGCCTTTCTCGTTTTTACGCGCACCGATGTTCAAACGACTTTGCTTCGCGCGCCGGGCGCTTTGTTTCAACAAATGCCCGACGGCCATTTCAGCAATCTTTACACGGTGCGTGTTGTGAACAAGACCGACCGCGAAATGCCGGTGCAGTTAAAATTGGAAAATCTTCCCGGTGAATTACAAATCGCCGGCAATGACATTGTCGTCCCGCCCGGCAAAATGACGGAAACCTCCGTCATCGTTGAACTAGACCGCGCCGCAATGAAATCTGCGAAAACCCCAATCACGATTGGTGTTTATTCGAAAGAAAAACAAATCGAAAAATTGAAGACCATTTTCATCGGGCCGCGCAACGATTCAAATTTATGAAAACAAAAAACTTTTGGCCTCTAGGAATTATTTTGACACTGGCCATCTTTTTCGTCGGCTGTGTCGGCATCGTCGTGCTGGCTTGCTCACAACGCTTTGACCTCGTCAAAAGCAATTATTATTCCGATGAAATGCAATTTCAAAAAACCATGGACAGCCGCAATCGCGCGCAAACCATGGCAAATCAAATGGCCGCCGTTTATGACGCGAACCTTGGACAAATCAAATTGTCATTTTCATCCGCGCACCCTTTGAATTTGTCGAACGGCCAAATTGAACTTTATCGCCCGGACGAGGCGAAGCTGGATCAAAATTTTGATTTGAAGACGGATGCGAACGGCATCCAAACAATCGATGTCAAAAATTTCCGTGCAGGACTTTGGCGTATAAAAATTTCCTGGACTGCAAACGGACAGAATTATTTGGTCGAAAAACACGTCGTCATCGGCATAACGAATATCAAATGAGCATTTGGACAGCATTTATTCTTGGTCTGTTCGGCAGCCTGCATTGCGCGGGCATGTGCGGACCGTTGGTGCTTGCGTTGCCTGCCACCGGAAATAATTTTGGAAGCTTTTTGCTTGGCCGCGTCGCCCACAATCTCGGACGCGTTCTGACTTACTGCATCATCGGATTGATTTTCGGACTGCTCGGCAAAACGCTGTTGCTCGCAGGAATTCAACAGTGGGCTTCAATCGCGCTCGGCATCATTTTGATCATCGGTCTTATGACATCGCGCAAGACCGTTCTGTCACTCCATTTCGCTCGATTGATTGAACGATTAAAATCTTCGATGGGTTCCCTGCTCCATCGCCGCTCGTTTACATCTCTTTTGCTTCTGGGATTGCTTAACGGACTTTTACCATGCGGACTCGTTTACGTTGCCGCCGGTGCAGCGGCATTGGCTGGAGGAATTTTTGCTGGCGCACAATACATGTTCTTCTTCGGTCTTGGCACTGTTCCGATGCTTTTAACCGTCTCGTTCTCGCGAAAACTATTTCCAGCATCGCTACGACTGAAATTACTTAAAGCTGTTCCCGTTTCCGTTTTCATTCTTGCGACATTGCTGATTTTGCGCGGCATGTCGCTCGGCATTCCTTTCATCAGTCCGGACCTCGCCAATAGCGCGTGCTGTCATGGAAAATAATTTTCCGACCAAAAATTATCGCCATTTCCTTTCTCGATGATAATTTTTCGCAATGAAATCCATTCTCACTCTGGCTTTGCTGGCTTGCAGCTTAAATTCAATCCGCGCAGTCGAAGAAACAAACATTTTTCGAATCGCCAGTCCGAATGGCCGGCTCGTTATGGATTTTCACATGACCGGCGATGGCGCAGCGCGTTACGGGATTCAGCTTGATGGCAAAGTCGCGCTTCGCCATTCGCGCCTCGGCCTTGTGCGCGACGACGCGGATTTTTCGACAAACCTGCAATTGATTTCGGAATCGAAAACGGAATTGATCAAGCAGCGTTATCAAGTTTTGACAGCCAAGCGTCGCGTGAACAATTACCGTGCGAATCAAAAAGTTTTCCATTTGCAAACTGCAAACGGAAAAAAGATGGACATCATTTTTCGGGTTTCAGACGACGGCGTCGCTTTCCGTTATTTTTTTCCCGAAACGAATTCCACGATTCACGAACTGACGGATGAAGTTTCGTCGTTTCGCTTTTTTCCGGAAACTCGCGCGTGGTTGCAGCCGATGCAAGTGGCCAAGACCGGTTTTCACAATTCCAATCCCGCCTACGAGGAGTATTACCAAAAAGACATTCCTGTCGGCACGCCTTCCACGCTTCATGCAGGCTGGGTTTATCCGGCGTTATTTCGGTCGGGCGAAACATGGCTACTTGTGAGCGAAAGTTCGTTGCCGCGAAATTATTGCGGCACGCGTTTGCGCGACCAATCGCCGAACGGCGAATACACCGTCGGCTTTCCCGATTCACGTGAAACCATGAACAATCGTTCGGCGAATCCGCAATCGTCTTTGCCGTGGCTCACGCCGTGGCGATTAATTGTCGTCGGCAATTTGAAGACGATTGCCGAATCCATACTTGGAATTGATTTAGCTGAACCGGCGAAATTTCGTTCGCCAGTCAAACCCGGAAAGTCGTCGTGGAGCTGGCCGTTGCTCGGTGACGGCGCGACAAAATACGACGTGCAGAAAAAATTCATTGATTACGCGGCGCAAATGCATTGGCGCTATTGCCTGATTGACGCTGCGTGGGACAAACAAATCGGCTATGACAAAGCCGCCGAACTCATTAAATACGCGGATACGAAAAATGTAAAAGTTCTGTTGTGGTATAATTCCGCCGGGGATTGGAATAGTGTGTCTTACACGCCGCGCGACAAATTGCTCACGCACGAAAGCCGCATCGCCGAATTTGAAAAATTGAAAAAAATGGGCGTGGCCGGATTGAAGATTGATTTCTTCGGCGGCGACGGCCAGCCGGTGATTGATTATTATCAGGACATTTTGGAAGACGCGCAGCCGTATGGTTTCGCAATGAATTTTCACGGCGCAACGCTGCCACGCGGTTGGGAACGGACATATCCGAATTTGATGACGATGGAAGCCATCAAGGGCGAGGAATTCATCACCTTCGCACAAGACAACGCGAATGAAGAGCCAACGCACGCGCCGATGCTGCCATTCACGCGAAATGTTTTTGACCCGATGGATTTCACGCCGATGGCGCTCGACAAAATCAACAATCGCGTGCAACGCAAAACAACAAGCGCATTTGAACTCGCGTTATCGGTGTTGTTCGTTTCCGGCATCCAACATTACGCCGAAATTCCCGACGGCATGGCCAAAGCGCCCTACTACGTCCAGGAATTTTTGAGAAATGTTCCAAGTATTTGGGACGACACAAAATTTCTCGACGGTTTTCCCGGCAAATATGTCGTCCTCGCGCGCAAAGGAGACGGCAAATGGTTTGTCGCCGGCATCAATGGCGAAGATTCGCCAAAAAAATTGACGCTCGATTTAAGTGAACTTGGCAAAAACAAAATCGGCACGCTTATTACCGATGGCACCGACGAGAATCTTTCGTTCAAGCAGGAAAAAATCAAAGTGAGCGCTGACAAAAAATTTGAAATCACCATTCGGCCTCACGGCGGATTTGTGATGGTTTTGAATTGAGTGATGTGTTGGAGCGCGGCTGCCCCCGGCCGCAGCATTCACTCATGCCGCGCAAAAGAAAATTCTTTTACCGCCGGCCTTGGCTTAAACTTGCGGCGCCGAAAATTTCATTCCATGCGCATCGGCGACGGCTTTATGCGTGACGAGTCCGTTCATCACGTTGATGCCGCCAATGAGCGCGGGCTGTTTCTGGCACGCTTCGGCAAGACCGCCGTCGGCAAGAATTTCCACGTAACGATGCGTGACGTTCGTGAGCGCTTGCGTGGCGGTGCGGGCGTAGGCACCGGGCATGTTCGCAACGCAATAATGCGTCACGCCTTCTTCGACATAAACCGGATCGTGATGCGTGGTGGCGCGCGAGGTTTCGGCGCAACCGCCCTGGTCAATCGCGATGTCTACCAACACACTGCCCGGATGCATGCGTCGAAGCATTTCGCGGGAAATTAATTTCGGAGCTTTCGCGCCCGGCACCAGCACCGCGCCGATGAGCAAATCCACATCCGGCAACAAATCCATCAGATGCGCTTCACTCGAATAAAGTGTATGCGCGGTGTGCAGCGTGATGTCGAGAAAACGCATCCTTTCTAAGTCCACTTCCAAAATCGTCACGTCTGCGCCAAGTCCTTGCGCCATGCGCGCGGCATTGATGCCCGACGTGCCGCCGCCGAGAACAACAACCCGCCCCGGCAAAACTCCCGGCACACCACCAAGCAATACGCCGCTGCCGCCAAAATGTTTCTGCAAAAAATATCCACCGACGAGCACGCTCATGCGACCGGCAATTTCGCTCATCGGTTCGAGCAACGGCAATCGGCGGTTTACCTCAATCGTTTCGTAAGCGATGCACGTCGCCCCGGATTTCAATAACGCCTCGGTGAGCGATTTATTCGCGGCCAGATGCAGATAGGTGAAAATGATTTGTCCGCAACGTAATAATTTATATTCGTCCGGCAACGGCTCTTTGACTTTCACAATCAAATCCGCCTGCTCAAAAATTGCCGCGTGCGAATCGAGAAGTTTTGCGCCGGCGGATTCGTATTCGGCATCGGGATAGCCCGCGCCAACGCCCGCGCCGCGCTCGACGACGACTTGATGGCCGCGCTTGATGAGTTGATACGCGCCGCTTGGCAACATGGCGACGCGATATTCCTGCTCTTTGATTTCTTTGGGAACGCCGATGGTCATAAAATTTTTCTCTTTATATCTCTATTGGTGCAATTTCGAGAGCAAATTCAAATTTCTTCTTTCGTGCTTCAAATATTGCCACTGGTTTTGATCGGCGTTTGTTTAAGCCAATAATTTCCTCGCGCTGTTCTGGTTTCATTTTGCAACCGAGAATGATTCCATCTAAAATTGGGTGTGGAGATTTTAGGACTCGTTCGGGTAGATTGGCAAAACCAACTCTCCATTCATCTTCATGTTCCCAGCACTTCGCTTTGGTAAATAGAACTTTGTCACCGAGAGCGCCTTTCTTTTTAAATTCCGAATCGAGAAGGCTAAATTTAGGATAGTGCTGTTCGTAAATTACAGGGCGAGCCATGCTTAAAATATTTTCAGATGAACGTTGGTATTTTAGGCAATAACCCGAATGATCTTTCGCGTAATACGCGAACATCAACACATCATCAGGTTTTCGAGAAAAGGAAGCGATTCCATATTTATCAACGTGCTTTTGCATTCTTTCGAGATGATTTTCATGTTCTCTTTGCAAAGCGTTTTTCTCCACAGCATTTTTAATCATTTTCCATTTTTCCTTTTTCCCAATTCCGGGCATTTTTTCTCCAATTAGCCGATTCCAATACTGCTTTTGTTGTTCTGAAGTGCCTTCGACGCTATACATAACCTTTGAATCGAAAGGATCATTAAACATAGCGGGACTCGCAAAGAATAGTTCTTCACTTACTATCCAAGACTCAGAATAGCTGTCGTGTGGGCGATATTTAAAAAGAAATTCCGGTTGAGCATTAAAAGCTAAATCAGCGGCAGGTGTGTATTCTCCACAACACAAGATCACCTTTTTGCCTGAATCGAAATCGAATATTATACCGGCATCTCGCTTACACTTTGGACATTTTGCTATGAATGCCATCTGTAATCTTTTTATTTTGAAGAAATCCACTTCATCGCCTTCTCCGCCAGTTTATCAAACGCCGTCACGCACAGTTCCAAATGTTCTTTCTTTGTGTCTTCGATCTTGTTGTGGCTGATGCCATGTAAACTTTGGACGAACATCATCACGGTCGGAATTCCCGCGGCGGCAGCTTCCGCAGCGTCGTGCAGCGGGCCGCTTGGCAGGCGATGCGATTTGCCGCAAGTCTCGCGGATGGCTTCGTCGCAAAGTGAAATTAATTCGTCGTTGAACGGACGTGGTGCAATTTGCCAGAGACGTTCCCAACTCACTTTTACATTTCCTTCGCGCGCAAATTTCTCACTGGCAGATTTTGCTTCGGACAACATTGTTGAGAGCCTAGCGGAATCCAAATGACGTTGGTCTAAAGTAATTCGACATTCTTCGATAACGCTCGTGACAATTCCCGGTTTTGTTGTGCAAGAACCGATGGTGCATACGCCGTTGCCGCTGCGCTCGGCGATTTTGTAAATCTCGGAGCTCATTTTCGCGGCGGCGAGGAAAGCATCCTTGCGACGATTCATCGGCGTGCTACCAGAGTGTGCAGCTTGCCCGTGAAAAGTGATCGCGTGTCGCTCCACACCAAACGTGCCCAGCACCGCGCCGAGCGGCAAATCCAAATCCAAAAGCACCGGCCCTTGCTCGATGTGTAATTCCAGATACGCAGCGGCATTTTTCAATTCCTTGCCGGAATCCTTCACGCGCTCAAAATCAATGCCAACGTTTTTGAGCGCGTCGGGCAGTTTAATGCCTTGCTTGTCCACAAGGCCACGCGCTTCGTTCATGTCCAGATTGCCGGAGCAGGCGGACGAGCCGAACAAACTTTTCCCAAATCGTGCGCCTTCTTCATCAGCCCAATCCACGAGGTGAATGGTAATTGGCGGCTTGCCGTTGTATTGCGAATTGATTCGTCGCAAAATTTCCACACCGGCGAAAACATTCAGGCAACCGTCAAGCCAGCCGCCGTTCGGCACGAATCAATATGTCCACCGATGAGCAGGCATTTCTCCGATTCGCCGTGAAGCGTGAACCATGTATTGCCTGCGGCGTCATTGTGAATTTCAAGCGGAAGTCCGGCGACTTTCGAGTGAAGAAATTCGCGCGCTTTGAGCCACGTCGGCGTGAAGGCGACGCGTTGCGCGCCGTTTTCGTCGCCGGTGAGCGCACGAAGCTCTTTGAGTTCGGCAATCGTGCGTTTCGGGTTGAGTAATTGATTCATATCTGCCGCGACGCGGGTTCCTTTGAAAAATTATTGTGGCAATTACGGGCAAAGCCAGTTAAAAATGACATCGCTAACAAGGAACCTGATTTTGTTATGCCAACACTCACCACCTTAGTTGACGGCCTTAAACTGCCGAACCCATTCGTTATCGGTTCTGGCCCGCCCGGCACGAACCTCAACGTCATTAACAAAGCGTTCACCGAGGGATGGGGAGCCGTCATCGCAAAAACAGTTTCGCTCGACGCAAGTAAAGTCGTCAACGTCACGCCGCGTTACGCAAAATTGCATTCCGCTGATGGCAAAGAAATCATCGGCTGGCAAAATATCGAGCTTATCAGCGACCGGCCATTCAAGATTTGGGAAGACGAATTCAAGAAATGCAAAGACCAATTTCCCGACCGCGTGCTCATCGCGAGCATCATGGAGGAATATCGCAAAGATGCGTGGATTGAAATCGTCGAGCGCTGCCAGGCATGTGGCGTGGACGGGTTTGAATTGAATTTTTCCTGCCCGCACGGGTTGCCGGAACGCAAAATGGGCGCGGCCATGGGCGAAAATCCGGAAATTCTACATGAAGTCGTCGGTTGGGTCATGAGCGCGGCAAAGAAACCGGTCTGGGCAAAAATGACGCCGAACGTCACGCATATTGAAGACCCGAGCCGCGCGGCACTCAAGGCGGGCGCGACTGGCATCAGCGCCATCAACACGATTCGCTGCGTCATGGGCGTGAATCTCGACACGCTTCGGCCCGAGCCGACTGTGGAAGGTTTTACCACGCCGGGCGGATATTCATCACGCTGCGTGAAGCCGATAGCGTTGCGCATGGTGATGGAAGTCGCGCAACTCATTCGCAAAGAATTTCCCGGGCGTTCGCTCTCGGCCATCGGCGGCGTAGAAAATGGAAATGACGCGGCTGAATTTATTTTGCTTGGCGCAGACACGGTTCAAGTTTGCACCGGCGTGATGAAATTCGGCTACGAAATGGTGAAGCCACTGTGCGAACAATTGCTCGCATTCATGGATAAACACAAATTTCAAACTCTCGCCGACTTCAAAGGCAAGAGTCTTGATTATTTCACCACGCACGCTGATTTGGTGAAACGCCAGGCCGACCGCAAGGCCGCGCAAAAAGCTGCCGACGCCAAGAAAACGGTCAAGAGCGATGCGGAATGGACCGGTGCGGATTTCGTGAAACAGTCGCAGGCGTTGTCGCGATGAGGCAAATTAAGACAGGATTTACAGGATTATGCAGAATACAAAAAAATTAAATTCAGTTCCTGTAAATCTTGTTAATCCTGTCTAAAAACTCCATGTCTCTGCAGTAAAATTTTATGTCAAAAATTTTGGAATCTTGCCCGAATTTTATTGGCGGTGAATGGATTGAATCCAAATCCGTCCGCACGCCCGTTTTTAATCCTTCCATCGGTGAAGTCATCGCTGAATGTCCCATCGGCACGGCGGCCGACGTAAACGCGGCTGTCGAAGCCGCGCAAGCTGCGTTTCCGGCGTGGATGGACATGCCACCAGTTGAACGCGCCCGGATTCTTGCGAAGTTCAAAATGTTACTCGAAGAGAATTTCGAGGACATCGTGCGCTGCAACACACGCGAGCATGGCAAGACGCTTGTCGAATCGCGCGGCGACGTGAAGCCTTTCCAGCACAGTG
>JADMIO011331848.1_pt1 | contig 33165 bp, 28 predicted proteins | sample 8958161 | NCBI WGS metagenome assembly JADMIO01 (sample SAMN16585339, study PRJNA669376) | soil metagenome | isolation source: Crop rotation soil | place: USA: Cullars Rotation, Alabama | collected 2011 | reverse complement strand
CGACAACTTGTCCACGTGGAATTCTAAGCTTAGGATCCCAATGTGCTGGAAAGCTTTCCAGCTGGAAAGCCGACACCGACCCGCAATCGGTACGGCGCGCGGCGGCGAGAAAAATCGTCGAGCGCCACAAGGTCTATGCTGCCGTCGGCGGACTGTTGCCCGTTCCCATCGTGAATGTCGCAGGCGTGACAGCCATCAATCTGAAGATGGTGCGTGCGTTGAGTCGTGTCTATGACGTGCCATTCGACCGCGATCGGACGCAGTCGGTCATCGTAGGCTTGATGGGTGGCGCCGTGCCCACCGGACTGGGCGCAGCCACGGCCACCACGCTCGCCTTCGTGATCCCGCATAGCGGGCTCGCTGGGCTCGCGATTTCCTCGGTCACCGCCGCGGCGCTGACCCGCGGCATCGGTCTGGTTTTCATTGAGCATTTCGAAGGCGGCCCGGCGCAGGACGCCATCAAAGACGAGCAGTGACAAGCCGCTGAATCGGCGCCTTAAAGCATCGGTCTCAGGGCTTGAAGTGCCTGCTAAACGCTAGGCTGCCTTGCAGCTTGCATTGACCGTCGCAAATTTGATCGCAAATGACACGACTTCAATTCGACAGGTCGTGGATGGATCGAGCACGACTTCGACAACGCTTCCCGCAGCCAAGTTGTGCTGCTTGCCATTGATGTTGAGAGCGACGCGGTCCGCGCTCGGAATACCAATCAAGCCGAGAGTCAAACGACCCTCCAGGATCGTCAACGATTCATTGGTATTGATTCGGTGGTTGTTGCTCGCGTTCGTCAGCTTCTCCACCTCCTCCTGAAGCTCTTTCATCTTTTTTTCCAGGCTCGCCATGTCTGCGATCAGCTGGGCGTTGCTCGCATTCAGCTTCCTGTTATCGCTCAGATACTGCGCATTGGTCTGCTTGTAGTCTTCAACCAAAATAGTGCTCGTGCGACGACCGAGCGTGTAGCCAATGATCGCGATGATCAGGATGACGATCCAACGCAGGATCAGCCGTCCCCTTGGGGTCGCCCAGAAACCGGACTGTTGGGTGCTGGGTGGGACAGTGCGGCCGGATGCCGTCGTTTCGCTCACTGGGCTGTTCCTTCCCGATCGCTTTCGCAAAGTCCTTGGTTGGCTGACCTTAGCTGACTGAGATCAAGAATTCGAAGGTTCCTGCGGCACCACCCGTCGCTTCGGTTCTGCCTGCCTGCTCCGACAATCACTTGGCATTGTCCCGCGTCTCGGAATTTTTGCCGGACCCTGTCGTTCGCAACGCCTCGGTGAGGCGAGAAATAATGCCTTCAACATTGGTCAGGTCGAGCGATGAGTTCGACCTGTTCTCCGTATTGTTGTTGTTCGGGGTTGTCGGGTTGGTCTGCTTGTTCTGATTGGCGGGGTTGGTCGGATTGGTCTGATTCGTTGGGTTGGCTGGATTTGTTTGATTGTTTTGGTTAGGCGGATTGGTCTGATTGTTTTGATTGGGCGGATTGGTGGTGTTTCCTCCTGCCGGAGGTGTCGTGCCGTCGGTTGGTTTCTCGGTCTGATTGGTGTTCGTGTTGTTGGTGTTCGTATTGTTGGTGCTCGTATTGTTGGTCGTGGTGTTGGCAGTCGACGGCCCGTCCACATTGCCAAGAATGATCGGCAAGCCGTCCTTGCTGTTACCGATGATGACGATCTTACTGTTGTTGGACTGCGCGAGCGCCAGCGTCGCCTCGATCCCACGCCAACGAAGATAGGAATCCGAAATACCTTGGCTGACCGTCTGTTGGAAGGCGGCGATGCCGTTGGCCTCGATCTGCTTGCGTTTCGACTCCTCCGCTTCGCGCTCAACGCGGTAGCGATATTCCTGAATCTGGTAATACTGCTCCGTCTGTCGATTGATCGCCGAAACGATTGCCGACGGCAGTTCGATGGTCAGCACCAGGGTGTCGAGAAGCTGGACCGAGTTCTCGAGGTGGTACTGAAAGAGCTTGCGGTCCTGCTGCTCGCTGGCGTTGGCTTGGAATAGTCTGTTTAGATGGGCCCCCAATTGTTTTTGAGCTTCGGTTCGAATTTGCCGCTGGATCTCGTCGCGCTGGATGTAAACCTGCTGAGCTTCATATCTGGAAACGATGAAGCGAGTCTGCGCGCCAATCTCGGGAGTCAGCAGCGACTTCACATATTCCGGACCAATGAATTTGTGAAACACCGCGACGGAGTCATGCTGCATCTGAAATCGGAAATTGATTTCAGCGGTTACGTTCACGCCATCCTTGGTGATCGCGGTGAACTTCTCGGTCGTGGCCTGCAGTCGGAGATCGTAGAGGTAGAGCTTGTCCCACGGCCAGATCAGGTGAAGCCCTTCTTCCCGGAGCTCTTCGGGGTTCAAGATTGTTCCGCGTGAGAGAATACACCAGCAGTAGATGCCTGGGCCGGTCAGCCGCTTCCAAAGGACTCCGACTTGTCCGGCCGGAACCGTGATCACCATGAATGGCGCGAGCGCGAAGCCGAGCAGAAGGGCCACCAACAACGCGACGAAGACGCCCGGCAAATGGCGTGCGATGAAACCGCGCGTTCCTCGCCTCAATTCCGCTGTTGGTCGTTCACCGGGGGCCCAGGGATACTCTATCATCAGCGGCTCTCCACCGAACTCGGTTCGACGAAACGACCTCCGCTCATGGTAAGCCGGCGCGCGGGCACAACGAGCTCGTCAACGTACCGGTCATTGCGCATCACAACCAAATTCACTCCAGCGGCGACGCCATTCGGTGCGGCACATGTGATCAATCAACAGCACCAAGCCAGGCGGTGGGAAACGACCACCGCAATGTCCCGAGAAAGCCCAGTCGCCGCTGGCTGCAACCGGTCACGTCAGTATACCGAGCCAACCAAAACGATCGCCTGCGGTGGTCGTGCTCTAGCGGAAGAGTCGCCCCCAACTGGCCGACCAGTCACCTTGGTCCAACTCAAGAGCTGGTTGCCGCCGTCTTCGTCGTGGCGGTCGTGGTGCGTCCAGTTTTTCTGTTTTCCCACATCTCTTTGTGGGCCTCGATGAACTTGCGATAGTCTGGAGGATTGAAATCTAGCAGCGTGCCGCCCGACCTGAAGTGCTGAATAAACGCCTTGCCAATGGCGTAGGTGGCGCCAGCCGACAGTGTCGGCATCACAAGCGCCGCGATGGCTGTTCCCACTCCTGGAATGCTCTTCAACAGAGTGGCAGCGCCCATCGCGCTCGTCGCGGGAATGGTCGATCCCGCCAAGCTCGCGATGAGGGCCTTGCCGCGATTCTCGGTGAACGGCACGTCATAGATTTGCGACAGACGACGAAGCATTTGCAACTGCAGTCCGCCAACCGCGACCAGATCCACCACCGGGATCGGTATCACTCCGGCAACCCCGGCCCATACAGCAAAACGATCGACGAGCTTGGAGGCCATCTCATCGCGACGCTCGGGAGTGAACTCTTCCGTGGTTGAAGTGTTCGTCACCGTCGTGGTGTCGCCTTTTTGAGGGGCCCCAGACGTGCTCGACTGCTGTGCCATATTCAGATCCTTTCTCGCCACTCTGCACGGGCGGTCAACTTTTCGACCGACCAGTCTTTGCCTGCTAGCGCTTCAAACGATCCAAGCCCCTGATTTTTGAAGATATCAGCCCATGCCAAGTGCTTGCAACAACTAAGTTTGGTATCGCGCACGGGATCCGATGCTTTCGATGTCGGTAACACGACATCTTGCATTCTTGTTTGCGACAAGACCGAAATCGGAATCGCACGTCGGACTGTGAACCGGACGCCGGCGGTATCGCTTGAAAGGTTGCGGAACCCGCCAGCCCGCGGGCTTTCTGCGGTCCGCATCCCACCAACTAAATTGGATTCGGTGCAGAGGTTTCGCGGATGCGGTGACGGTCATTTTCGGGACGGAGCGCGAAGTGCCTGTCGTGGTAGTCGGCAAGCGTCGATCGGTGCCCGATGGACACGATGGTCACGCCGGGCAGCCGCGCTTGCAAGAGCGTGTACAGCTTGGCCTCGGTCAATTCGTCGAGCGAAGCGGTCGCCTCGTCAAGGAACAAGAAATCCGGCGCATGCAGGATTGCCCGAGCGATGCTCAGGCGCTGTTGTTCACCAAGCGACAGCTTCAGGTTCCAGTGCGCCTCTTCAGACAGGGATCGCGCGAGGGCGGGCAGCCCCACTTCTTCCAGGACATCGGCAACACGGGCCGACGGAAACGAATTGGGCTGCATGGGATAGCTGACAGCGTCCTCGAGTCTGGCTATCGGAAAGTAGGGCCGCTGGGGCAGCACCATCAACCTAGCGCCGCGCGGGATCATGATCCTGCCCCTGCCGAACGGCCATACGCCGGCAACGGCTCGAAAGAAGGTCGACTTTCCGGCACCGGACGGGCCCATGATCAATGCGCGATTTCCGGTCTTGATGACGATGTCCTCCGCCACAATCAGCGGTGCTCCGCTCGGCAATTGGACCGACAACTCCGCGATGGTGAGATCGCTGTTCGCAGATGTGTCCAATTCGATCCGCGTCGGCGTGCTGGCACGATCCTGTGCCGACTCGATCGAGCGCTCAAACCCATCCAGCCGGGCAATCACAGCGCGCCATTCGGCAAAGTCGCGGTAGATGGAGATGAAGAACGACAACGAGCTTTGCACCACCGCGAATGCCGCTCCAGTCTGGATCAGGCCGCCAAGCTGCATGAGCCCCGCAAAGTAGGCTGGGCTCACAACAATGATGGGAAAAACGAGCGCAGCCTGGGCATAGCCGGCGGTGAAGAAGGTGAGTTGCTTTTGCCGTGTCATGATGAGGTACCAGTTGGACACGACTTTCTCCAAGCGTTCACGCAAGTGATGCCGTTCGGTCGGTTCACCACTGAGCAATGCAATCTGCTCGGAATTTTCGCGCACGCGCACAAGATTGAAGCGGAAATCGGCTTCGTACCGCTGCTGGTTGAAATTGAGGGGGATGAGCGGTCGTCCAATCAGGTGGGCAAAGACGGTACCGATGATGGCGTAAATGAATGCTGCCCATACCAGATAGCCCGGTATCGCGAGCGTCGTCCCAAACAGACGCAGTGGTGCATCATTGGAAAGGCCCCACAGAATGACGACAAAGGAAGCGACCGTTACAATTGCACTGAGGACGCCAACGCCAATGATCAGCGCGCGCTCAATAAACATCCTGATGTCTTCTGCAATGCGCTGGTCAGGATTGTCCGCCTGATCCCCGACAAGCTGCATGCGATAGTGCGTTGGGCCGTTCAGCCAGCTGTCGACGTAGGAGTTTGTCATCCAGCGTCGCCAGCGGATTTCCAGCCATTTGTTCAGATAGAGCTTGTAGGCACTGAACAGGGTGATTGCGACCGCAATGCTGCAAAAGAAGGCGATCTGCTCGACGAACGTCTCCCAATTTCGATCCTGCAAGGAATTATAGAAGCCATTGTACCATCGATTCAGCAGAATGTTGGTGCCGACAAGGCAAAGCTCCACGATGATCACCGCGACCAGAAGAATGCGGGCCGCTCGGCGCTCCTCGGAGCGAAAATATGGAATGGCGATTCGCCAAATGGTGGACAATATTTCGACGAAACCAGCCAAGGGACTCTCCGACAGTTTGGCACAGCGTTGTCGGAGAGGTCGCCGTCATGGCAAGCCGTTCCTTTCGCGTTGCGCCGTTATCAAGGGATTCGCTGATGCCCAGCGGCATCTGTCTATTGGCGTGTGAGCGAGCGAAAGGCGGTAACGATGGTCTTGTACAAAGGCAACTCGACAGTCGGGAGCGGGCGCTCTCCGAGCCTTGATATCGCTCGGATTTCCATCAGGGTCGAGCAAACAAAGGCGCCGTCGATGTTGGTCGTGTCCTCGCGACGCAACTCCGATTCGCGCGCGTCGATTCCGTTGTCACGCGCGATTTCCAGCACGACCTGCCGCGTGATGCCTGGAAAGACATCGGGCTTCAATCGAGGCGTAATGAGCCGTCCATCAGCGATGAGAAACACATTGGCGGCCGATGCCTCGGTGAGATGACCTTCGCGATCGAACATCAGGCCATCGTGTGCGCCGGATTTCTCTGCCGTCTTGCGTGCGAGGAAGCTGTTGACATAGGCGCCGCTGACCTTGATCTGACCCGGAATGGATCGGCTGGAAATCCGCTCTACCGAGGAAAGCTCGCAGATGATCGGCTCGTTCAGGTCTCGATGCCTTTCGGTGCGTACGGTAAAGATGCTCACATCGGCAGGGCGACCCTCGGAGCCGGTGATCCACAATTCGGGGCCGCCGCGGAACGCAATGGGGCGAATATATTGCGTCCCTTCCGGCTCGTGCTTCAGGAGTTCCACAATGGCGGCATGTAATTGCTCGGTCGACCAGGGGAAGGCCATGCCCATGCATGCTGAGCCCTGGCGAAACCGGACCAGGTGATCTTCGACGCGATGCAGGTAGTAGTGGTCCCCGTTCCAGTACGCCATGATGCCGTCGAATACGCCGGTGCCCAGGTGGAACGAAATACTTGCAAGCGACGGTGCACCTTCCTCGCGGTGCCTAATTTGACCATTGTACCAGCAATGTTCACTCGCCTCTGTCATCAGTGGGCTCCGCAGATCGCTGTGCCGTTTCGCCACCCGCTTCGGACCATCGCCCTTTGGTCCGGTTGCAACGCGAGGTTATCGTTTCACACGCTAAGGTCAATTGGTTGATCCGTGTGTTAAATCCGTTTAATGGAAGCGTCCGCTCGCCCCCTCAATCATATCGATCGAGAAATCCTGCGTGTGTGGCGCAGTCGGCGATGCGAGATCAGAACAGTTCGAACGGATTTGCCAACTGACTCCAAACAGGTATCGAACCGCACGGGCACGCTTCTTCGTCGCCGGTCCCAGGGCCCGCGGCACATGACTCGATCTGGATATTGTGTCAACTTCGATGATAATCCCTGCGAGGGCACGGCTTCGCGGAGGCGTAAACGGGTGGCATCGAGCCAATGACCTTCATCCAACTCATTCGGCGCGAAATGCACGGTTCGCTGCCGCGTCTGGTCATCATGTCGGCGCTTGGGGGATTGAGCAGTTCCGCGCTGCTGGCGGCGATCAATGTCGGGGCGCAAGCCGCCAGTGACGACAAGAACCCCAGCATGTGGGCGGCAGGGCTTTTCGTGGTGTCGCTGCTGCTTTTCATCAAAACGCAGAACTACATCATGATTACCGCGACCGTCGAGATCGAATCGATCGTTCACAAGCTGCGTGTGCGTCTCTTGGACGAGATTCGACATTCGGAACTTGTTCCGATGGAGAAGATCGGTCGGGCGAGAATCGTTGCCGCCATCAACGGCGACACCGCCGTGCTCACGCAGGCGAGCAACGTCTTGATCTTTTCGGTCCAGAGTCTGGTTCTGGTCCTGTTCGTTGGAATCTATCTAGCGTATCAGTCGATTGCGGCGTTTCTGCTCTGCGCGGGCATCATCGCCGCGACAGCGCTCATTTTCCACATCAAGGGTCGCGAAATCACCGAGGGCCAGCGCGAGGCGGCCACGTGGACGAATCGGCTGTTTGATCGCCTGACTGACTTTCTGGACGGGTTCAAGGAGGTGAGGCTCAACAAGCCTCGGAGCGATCAGCTCTATGACGACGTCATGGAGGTGTCGAGCAAGGCCGCCTACGTCAAGATCAAGACCGACTCCAATAACTTCAAGCGGATGATATTCGCTCAGATCTCGATGTATCTTCTGCTCGGTGCCGTGGTGTTCGTGGCCCCGAATATCGGCTCGGGCGGTGGGGCCATTGCCAAGGCTGCATTGGCGCTTGTTTTTGCCGTCGGCGCATGTTTCGGCCTGGTCCAGACGATGCCGATGTTGACGGCGGCCAACGGAGCGGCGGATCGGCTGGCCCAGTTGGAAACCGAGATATCGGCAACCACCCAGACCAAGGATCTGGACGTTGCCGAGCTTCCGCACCGCTTCAACGAGATCCTGCTCCGAAATATCTCCTTCCGCTATTTCGACGCGTCATCGGAAACCACGTTCAAGATCGGCCCGATTGATTTCACGCTGAAGCCCGGTGAGCTCGTGTTCATTACCGGCGGCAACGGTTCGGGCAAGTCGACCTTTCTGAAGGTGCTCGCCGGGTTGTACGTGCCCGAGGAAGGCGAGATCACGCTGGACGGCGAATGGATCAACGATCATACGCGCGAGAAATACCGCGCGCTGATCACTGCCATCTTCACCGACTATCATCTGTTCATGCGTCTGTATGGGATCGAGAATCCAAATCTCGTCGAGGTTGATCGTCTGTTGACGGATTTCCGCCTGATCGCGAAAACGAAGCTCGCCGACGGGGAGTTTCGGACGATCAACCTGTCCACTGGGCAGCGCAAGCGCCTGGCGCTCATCGTTGCCTTGCTGGAAAAGCGTCCGATCCTGTTGCTGGACGAATGGGCGTCGGACCAGGATCCCGAGTACCGACGAAAGTTCTACCACGAGCTGTTGCCGGCATTATGCGAGGCAGGAGGAACGATCGTGGCGATCAGTCATGACGATCGCTACTTGAACGAGCTCACGGTGCCTTGCCGCAGGCTTCACATGGATGAAGGCCGTTTTGTTAGTTAGTCCCGCATCGGCATGTTGCCGTCGGCCGATGAGGACAATGGGGAACAAGGCACACGAGTGTAATAGTCGGAATGGTGCGCGTTACCAGCGCTGCCGCTCGTGGTAAAAATTCGATATCTCGCACACCGCATTTCGCCGCTTGGCCTCGTCATAGACGAAGCGGCCCACGGCCAGGTCCAGAAACCCGACGCCGAATGGCGAGAAGATCGTCGGTCGCGAAGGGTTCAGACGCAGGTCTTTGGCGATCGCGTCCGCAATCGTTCCAGAGATGAATGCCCGGTGACCGACCTGCTGCTCGGCAAGGTGAGGGGACGTTTGGGCGCGAAGGCAGTGATCGACGTCGTCGACGACATTGTTCGCGCCCAGAATGATCCCCGGTGAAAGATCGCGCAGCGAGATGTGCAGGACGAGGGGGCGATGCTGGAACGGACCGGCGTCCGTGACATAAGGCTTCGCCGAAGTCGTGGCAAAAACGACAATGTCGCTTTCCCGGATCACATCGTCGTGTGAGCGCGCGAGCTCCACGGGCGCGTGATCGCCTGCGTGTTGCAGGAAGCGTTGTGCGCTTTCGGTGTCGAGGTCAAACGCCGCAATCCGCCGAAACGCCCACCGGCGCGCGATGAACATGTCCAGGATATTGCGCGCGATGACGCCGCAACCCACAAAGCCGATGCGTGAAATGCGCCGCGCCGAACCCGACGTATCGGCAATCAGGCACTCGGCCGCGAGGACGGCTGAACCGGCGGTGCGGATGGCGCTGATGAGCGACGCTTCCAGCAACGCGTAGGGGTAGCCAGTGTCGCGCCTGTTGAGAATCAGGACCGCCGAAGCGCGCGGGATTCCCAGTTCCACATTCTCCGGCCAGCTGGAGATCCATTTCAAGCCTGCGACCGGCTGGCCGTATCGCAGGTCTGCGGCGAGCCCGATGATCCGATCGCGCGGCCGGTCGTCAAATGTGAGGAAATGACTGTGCGGACTACTGGCCAGGGATTGTCGATGCGCCAGGTAGGCATCGCGGACCAGGTCGACGACGTCAGCCATGCGTGCTGACAGGATGTCGTGAACGACCTGACCAGGAACGACACCGAATGCGAAGGGTTCTGCGGTATCCGCGCCCGCCATATCACCGCGCCCAGAAGAGCGGAGCGCGGGCGATGGCATCGCGACAGCGGGGCATCACACCGGGAAAATGCCTTTCAACCCAGCTGTCGTCATAGATGGAATCGAGATAGCGATCGCCCATGTCGGGCGATATGGCGATGACGCAAGAATTTCTCGGAATGCGTCCGCTCCACTTCGACACGGCCGACAGCACCATGCCGGTCGATCCTCCCACCATCAGGCCTTTGGCCGCCAGCCGCCGGCACATCACGATCGTGTCGGCTTCGGGCACAAGCTCCAGGTGGTCCATGGCCTCTTCCGACGCGATCTCCGGGCGCCGGCTGGTGCCAGCACCCGGAATGAAGCGGGGGCCGGCCTTGGTGCCGAATGTAACCGAGCCCAAACTATCGACAGCGACAATCGAGGTGGTCGGCGATTTGTCTCGAACGGCGCGGGCAACGCCCATCAGGGTCCCAGTCGTTCCCGTGCCGACGAACAGGAAATCGGGGCGGGGAAAGGCCGCCAGAATCTCGGGGCCGGTGAAAAACTCGTGGGCATCGGGATTGGCGGAATTCGCGTACTGGTTCAGCCACACCAGGTCGGGCTCCGCAGCCAGCCGCGATTTGATGTAGTCGATGCGGCTGTTGAGGTACCCGCCATTGGCATCGCGCTGCTCAACGATAAACACCTCCGCACCGTAGGCCCGCATCATCTTGACTGTCTGCGGCGATGTATTCGGGTCGCTGACACAGGTGAAACGGTAACCGCGCTCGGCCGCGATAATGCTCAGCGCAAGCCCCAAATTCCCGGAGGAGCTTTCGATCAAACCAGTGTTAGGCCTGACCTTGCCCGCCTGCTCCAGTTGTTCGATCATCTGACGCGCGGTCTTCATCTTGATCGAGCTGCCGGCGCTGAAACACTCAAGCTTGAGGTGTACGACACAGTTCGCCAGCAAGGCGTTGATCTTGATGTAGACGTCTCCGAGAATCAGATCGCTGGGGCAATGCGCCGACACAATCTCGTGGCCGGCGGGTCTGTCGATCGGAAATTCGAAACTCTTATTGGGGTAGGGGGAGTGCATGTCCTCGAAGGGCGTTGGCCCGAACCTCTTAATCAACGGGAATGATTGAGGTTGCGGGTGTGCTTGTCAATCTCGAATAACCCGTAACCCTGAACTCGTGCGGCACATCGTCCTGCTCAAACACATTCTGCTCCCGGACACCCTCATGGAGATTCCTGACGTGATGTTGTCATCAGACGGGCCTGTCTGAAAATTAATTCCCAGGCGTGGCGCACGGCACTTAGGCTCAGTTCAGGTTGCTGTCGGATGACGACCTGCGGCCGAGGCTCCGTCCCGGGTCATCGATAGGCCGACGGCCCACCAGTTTTGGGGTCGCTCCAGACTTCCGCTTCCCGTAACATGTTGACGGGACTGCCGGTCACGTGGGGATCCAAGTCGTGAATCACGACATCATTCTCGAGACCCACGACCTGCGTATGGAATTTGCCGGTTTCGTCGCCATCGGAGGGGTCAACCTGCGGATCGCGCGTGGTGCGGTTCACGCACTGATCGGCCCGAACGGGGCCGGAAAGACGACCGTCTTTAACCTTCTGACCAAGTTTCTGCGTCCGACCACGGGCCGCATCGTCTACAAAGGCACCGATATCACGCCGCTTTCGCCTGCCGACGTCGCGCGGCTTGGCCTTGTGCGCTCGTTTCAGATTTCGGCCGTCTTTCCACATCTTACGGTCCTTGAAAACGTTCGCGTGGCGCTGCAGCGCAGGCGCGGAGCGTCATTTGACTTCTGGCGGTCCAAGCGCGTGCTCGACAGCTTCAATGAACGCGCGTTCAAGCTGATCGACGATGTGGGCCTCGGGGGCTTCGCGCACGCAACAGCTGTGGAATTGCCCTATGGTCGCAAGCGCGCTTTGGAAATTGCAACCACGCTTGCACTCGATCCTGAAATGCTGCTGCTGGATGAACCGACGGCGGGGATGGGCCACGAAGACATCACCCGCATCAGCGCGCTGATCAAATCGGTTGCCGCAGACCGTACCGTGTTGATGGTCGAGCACAATCTCAGCGTGGTCGCCGATCTTTGCGACTGTATCACCGTGTTGACGCGCGGGAGGGTGCTGGCCGAAGGCAATTACGAAGCGATTTCGGCCGATCCTGCCGTGCGCGAGGCCTATCTCGGGGTCGGCCATGCTTAGTCCGGCCGCTCCACTGCTCGCGGTCGACGATCTGCACGCTTGGTATGGCGAGTCGCATGTGCTGCACGGGGCTAATTTCGAAGTCCGTGCCGGTGAGGTTGTCACCCTGTTGGGCCGTAACGGTGCCGGCAAGACGACGACGTTGAAGGCGATCATGGGGATCGTCGAGCGCGCCGGATCGGTCCGCTTCGAGGGCACTGAGCTGATCAGGCTGACCAGCGACCGGATTGCGCGGCTCGGGCTCGCCTATTGCCCGGAGGAGCGTGGGATCTTCGCCAGCCTGAATGTCGAAGAGAACCTGCTGCTGCCCCCGAAAGTGCGTACGGGTGGGCTTGCAACCGACCGCATCTTCGAGCTGTTCCCGAACCTCAAGGAACGCCTGCGCAGCCAGGGCACCAAGCTCTCCGGTGGCGAGCAGCAGATGCTGGCCATTGGCCGCATTCTGCGCACCGGTGCGCGGCTTCTTCTGCTCGACGAACCGACGGAGGGACTGGCGCCGGTCATCATCCAGCAGATCGGCAGAACCATCGGCATGATCAAACAGCAGGGTTTCACGATCCTGTTGATCGAACAGAATTTTCGCTTTGCGTCGACGGTTGCGGACCGCCACTACGTGATGGAAAATGGCCGTATCATCGACAAATTCACCAATTCCGAACTTGAGGCCAACATCGGAAAGCTGCACGATTATCTCGGCGTCTGATCGCCTGCGATCGGAAAAGCCTAACAGCGGGAGGAACGATATGAGGCGGCTCATCATCTCGGTGGCGCTTGCACTGGCAACAGTCGGCAGCGCCGCGCAGGCGCAATACAGCGACGGCGTCATCAGGATCGGGGTGATGAACGACATGTCCGGCACCTATTCGGACCTGAGCGGCCAGGGCTCGGTCATTGCAGCCCGGATGGCGGTCGAGGATTTCGGTGCTGCCAAGAAGGGAATGAAGGTCGAGATCGTCGGTGCCGATCATCAAAACAAGCCGGACGTCGGCTCGAACGTGGTCCGCACATGGCTGGACGTTGACCGGGTCGACGTCGTCGTCGATGTCCCGACGTCCTCCGTAGCGCTGGCGGTCAACCAGATCGTTCGCGAGAAGAACAAGGTTTTCCTGGTTTCGGGTGCAGCGGCATCCGACCTCACCGGCGAGCAATGCTCGCCCAACACCGTCCACTGGACCTATGACACATGGGCGCTTGCCAACGGCACCGGCAAGGCGATCGTCAAGACCGGCGGCAACACTTGGTTCTTCCTCACCGCCAATTACGCGTTCGGTCTTGCGCTCGAGCGTGACACCGCCGCGGTGGTGGTGAAGAACGGCGGCAAGGTGCTCGGGCAGGTGCGTCATCCATTCCCGGGCACCGACTTCTCGTCGTTCCTCCTGCAAGCCCAGGCATCGAAGGCGAAGATCATCGGTCTTGCCAATGCCGGCAGCGACACCATCAACTCGATCAAGCAGGCCGCCGAATTCGGCATCGTCCGCGGCGGCCAGAACCTTGCTGCGCTTCTGGCGTTCATCACCGACGTGCATGCGATCGGATTGCAGACCGCACAGGGGCTGATCATGACGGAAGCCTGGTATTGGGATCTCAACGACAACAACCGCACCTTCGCGAAGCGGTTCGCGCCGCAGTACAAGGGAATCCATCCAACCATGGTCCATGCCGGTGTTTACTCGGCCGTGCTGCACTATCTGAAGGCGGTCGAGGCGCTCGGCAGCGACGCCGACGGCAAGGCGGTGGTTGCCAAGATGAAGGAGCTGCCCACCGAAGACAGCCTGTTCGGCAGCGGCACGGTGCGCGCGGACGGCCGCAAGATTCATCCGATGTATCTGTTCGAGGTGAAGACTCCGAAGGAGTCGCGCGGGCCGTGGGATTACTACAAGCTGCGCGCCACGATCCCGGCCGACGAAGCATTCCGCCCGCTCAATGAGGGCGGTTGTCCGCTGGTAAAGAGCTGACGAGGTGACCCGGATGGCGCGCGGCGGCATCCGGGCTTTGGTCCTCCGGACGGTTCCCGGATTGTGTTTCGTTCATCAGGGCCGCCCGGGGCTCGCCGGGAACTGAGACATGTTCGAAATCTTCGGCGTCAGCTCGCAGGCCCTCTTCGGACAGCTGCTGATTGGTCTCATCAACGGCTCGTTCTATGCACTGCTCAGTCTCGGGCTCGCCGTCATATTCGGCATGCTCAACATCATCAATTTCGCCCACGGCGCCCAGTACATGATGGGGGCGTTCTGCGCGATCTACCTGATGAACGGCACGCCCATCCCCATTCCTGACTTTTCGATTCCTGTCGCAGGCTGGTGGCCGGCATTCACGATCATACGTCTGACACCTCCTCTGGATTATTGGTGGGCGCTGTTGCTGGCGCCCTTGATGATCGGGGCGACCGGAATCCTGGTCGAACGATTCCTGCTGAAGTGGATCTACAAGCTTGATCATCTCTACGGGTTGCTGCTCACGTTCGGTCTCGCGCTGTTCATCGAAGGCACCTTCCGCAATTTCTTCGGCTCGACTGGCCTGCCGTATCCGGTGCCATCGGCGCTGCAGGGCGGACAGAATCTGGGATTCATGTATCTGCCGAACTCGCGCGCGTGGGTCGTGGTGTTCTCGCTCGTTGTGTGTTTCACCACCTGGTACGTGATCGAACGCACCAAGCTCGGGTCCTATCTGCGAGCCGCCACTGAAAATCCAACGCTGGTGCGCGCCTTCGGGATTAACGTCCCGCGCATGATTACCTTGACCTATGGCTTCGGCGTGGCGCTCGCCGCGCTCGCGGGCGTGATGGCGGCACCGATCTACAGCGTGAGCCCGCAGATGGGTGCCAATCTCATTATCGTGGTGTTCGCGGTCGTCGTGATCGGCGGGATGGGATCGATCATGGGGGCGATCGTGACCGGGTTCGGTCTCGGCGTGATCGAGGGATTGACCAAGGTGTTCTTTCCCGAGGCATCGAACACGGTGATCTTCGTTATCATGGCGATCGTGCTGTTGATCCGCCCGGCAGGGCTGTTCGGGCGGGGCGCGTGACGTGGAGCAGCGCGCCACCAACATAGTCGGTGCGGTTGCGGTGCCTTCGACGTCGTGGAGCGAGCTTGTTGCGTTCGTTCTGATGGTTGGGTTGCTGGTGATAGCGCCGCTGGTGGTCTACCCGGTCTTCCTGATGAAGGCCTTGTGCTTTGCGCTGTTCGCCTGTGCCTTCAACCTCCTGATCGGATATGTCGGGCTGTTGTCCTTCGGCCACGCCCTGTTCTTCGGCTGGGCGAGCTATGGCAGTGCGCACGCCGCCAAGGTCTGGGGCCTGCCGCCGGAGCTGGCGATCCTGTTCGGCGCCGCAGTTGCCGCGCTGCTGGGATTGATCGCCGGGGCGCTCGCGATCCGGAGGCAGGGCATCTATTTCGCGATGATCACGCTCGCGCTAGCGCAGATGATGTTCTTCTTCGCGGTGCAGGCGCCGTTCACCCATGGCGAGGATGGCATTCAGGCGGTGCCGCGCGGGCGGCTATTTGGATTTATCGACCTCGCCAACCAGACCAATATGTATTTCACCGTGCTCGTGATCTTCCTCGGCTCGTTCGTGCTGATCTATCGCATCATCAATTCGCCCTTCGGTGAGGTGCTCAAGGCGATTCGGGAAAACGAGCCGCGAGCCATTTCGCTCGGCTATCAAACCGAGCGCTACAAGCTCGTGGCCTTCGTCCTGTCGGCGACGTTTGCCGGCGTTGCGGGTGCCACCAAGGCGATTGTATTCCAGCTCGCTTCGCTCACCGATGTCGATTGGACGATGTCGGGTGAGGTGGTGCTGATGACACTGGTTGGTGGCCTCGGCACCATCTTCGGGCCGGTCGCCGGCGCGTTCTTCATCGTGACGCTGGAGAACTATCTCACCCAGATCGGGCAATGGGTGTTCGTGGTGCAGGGCGCGATTTTTGTCGCCTGCGTGCTGTTGTTCCGGCGCGGCATCGTTGGCGAGCTCGCGCATCTCCTGCGCGTTAAGCTCTGATGCCGGTCAGGCGCGGGCAACCGTAATCTCGATGTTCAGATGGCGGTCGATCTCCGCCCGCTGTCCCGGATACAGCACGGTCGTCGAGGTTTTCTCCTCAATGATGGCGGGACCTTCGAACCGTGCACCCGGTTGCAAGGTGGGACGCTGGAACACCGGTACGCTGACGGACTCGCCCGCGCCGAATATGGCGTGCCGCGTGGTCAAAGGCGCGGGTGACGTGCTCGTTGCAGGCAGATCGAACGTCGGCCATGCGGGCTTGGGTATGAGGCCGATGGCGGTGATCGAGAAGTTCACGATCTCGACGGCTTCGGCCTGGGCCATGTGGCCGTAGCGCCGCTGATGCGCGGCATGGAAGCGCTGTTGCAGCGCGACGAGGTCGTCCCCGCTCTCCAGCGCATCCACCGGCACATCGACCTCATAAGATTGCCCGCGATAACGCATGCCGGCGGAGCGACGCGTCATCGACCGCTCCCGTGGAAAACCTTCGCTCGTCAGCTCGTCGAGCGCCGCTTCGGCCATCTCGGCAAAGATTGCATCGAGTGTTTTGGGCGTTGCGGCGTCGAGCGGCGTGAGCCGGGTCACGCTGCGGGTTTTATGGACGTCGGTGACCAGCATGCCGTAGGCGCTGAAGGCGCCGGGATCGCGCGGAACGAGAATCCGGCCGATGCCGAGTTCGTCCGCAATCGCGCCGGCGATGGTCGGGCCCATGCCGCCGAACGGCACCAGCGTGAACTCGCGCGGGTCGTAACCACGCTCGACCGTGATACCGCGCATCGCCACCATGACGTTGGTGGCCAGTACGCGCAGGATGCCCAGCGCTGCTTCCTGCGGCGTCATTCCCAGCGGATCGGCCACTCGCGTCGCGATCGCCACACGCGACCGCTCGGCTGAAATCGGCATGGCGCCGTCGAGCAGCCCGTCCGGGTTGAGATGGCCCAGCAGCACCAGCGCGTCGGTCAGCGTCGGCTCGACGCCGCCACGGCCGTAACAGGCGGGGCCGGGATCGGCGCCAGCGCTCTGCGGTCCGACCTTGAGCACGCCGCCGAGCTGCACCGAGGCGATGCTGCCGCCGCCCGCGCCGATCGTCTCGATGTCGACCGTGTGGGTCCGCAGCGGATGGCGGGCGACCGTGACCTCGGATTTGAACAGAGGTCGGCCGGGCAGCACCGCCATATCGGTGCTGGTGCCCCCGGCATCGAAGGTGATGATGTTTTCGATGCCTTTGACGTCGCCGAGATGCCGACCACCGATCACGCCCGCCACCGGACCCGACATGACCGTCTGGATTGGCGTCTGGTCCAGCATTCTGGCGCTGGCAGCGCCGCCGTCGGATTTCATCATCAAGGTTCGCGATCGCGGAAAGCTGCGCAGCGTCAGCGCCTCGATCGAATGCAGGTAGCGCGCGACCGGCGGGCCGATATAGGCGTTCGCGACCGTGGATGCCGTGCGCTCGTACTCACGCCATTCCGGATTCACCTCGTGCGACAGCGACACGTAGAGGTCGGGCGCGATACGGCGCAGGATGGCAGCTGCTGCCTGCTCGTGCGCCGGATTGGCGTAGGCGAACAGGAAGCACACCGCGATCGCTTCGATACCGTCGGCGATCAGCGCACGCACGGCCGTTACGACGTCTTCCTCGTTGAGCGGCTCGACTACATTGCCCTGGGGATCGAGTCGCTCGCGAATTTCACGGATGCGATCGCGCGTGAGCAGCATTTTGGGTGGCGGCGGAAAGATGTTGAAGACATCTTCACCGCGCCATTGCCGGCCGATCTCATAGACATCTCGGAACCCGCGGGTGGTGAGGAGCCCAACCCGCACGCCTTTGCCTTCGAGCAAGGTGTTGAGCGCGGCGGTGGAGCCGTGCAGCACCAACGACACCGAGTCGGCGCCGAAATCACGGGCGAGATCGCCGGTGATGGCTTCCATCACGGTCGCGGGCGTTGTCGGATTGGACGAATATTTGCGGACCGCGACTAGCTCGGCGCGATCTTCGTCGAAGGCGGTGACATCGGTAAAGGTCCCGCCGACATCGATGCCGACCCGCAGCCTCATGCGAGTTTCTTTTCCCGAAGCTGCGCCGTGGCCTCGATGTCGATCTCATGCGTCGCGGGATCGAGCGCCACGCCATAGTCAACGCGTGCCGCCTCGCACGACACGTATCCGCGCGCGACGTCATCGCGGACACGGTTCGCATCGCGCTCAAGCGGATCGCCCAAGCCGCCACCACCGGCAAAGTCGACCGACAAGAGGTCGTTGCGTTTGAGCCGCAGGCCGGCGATCTTTGATGTCAGCGCCCGCTCTTCGGGGTGTTCGGGATTCAGCACCGCTTGGGAGGCTTTCGCGGGCCGGGCGCCGAACGCCCCGGGGGAGGAGAACTTGAAGCGGTCCATGCGCAGATTGACGATGGATTCATCCGCCAGGATGCGCCACTGGCGCCGCACGCCAAGCCCGCCGCGGAACTTTCCGGGCCCGCCCGAGTCGGTCGCAAGGCCGTAGCTCGCGATCCGCACCGGGAATTCAGTTTCGACCGCCTCGACCGGGGTGTTCATGACATTGATCACGAGTTCGTCCATGGCGCTCACGCCGTCGCCATCCGGACGCGCGCCGGTGCCGCCGTTGAGGATTTCGTATTGCGAATACCAGCGGCCGCTGACCGGGTGCCGGCCGGCGCTCGACAGCGAGCCGCCCGCGGCGCTGCCCGGCGCCGGCACGCGTCCGGGCAAGGCCCGTGCCAGCACGCGCATGATCACGGACGTCGTCACCTGACTCGGTCGCACATACATGTTGACCGGCGCCGGAAAGCGCGGATTGAGCAACGAGCCCTCCGGCGGGTAGGAGACTTTCACCGGCCGCGACAGCCCATCGTTCACAGGCAGCTGCGGAACGAAGATCATCTTCACCAGGCATTCGATGAAGTTGCGCGAAACGCACGGCCGCAGATTGATCGGGCCGCGTGCCTGCTGATCGCTGTCGAGAATGAAGTGCAGCGTGTCGCCCTTGACCTCCAACGATGCGGAAATGCGATGCGGCTTAGCCAGGTCGACGCCGTCATCATCAAGCCAGTCTGTCTCCGGCCCGTAACGTCCCTCCGGCGTCCTGGCGATCTCCTTGCGCAGCTCGGTCTCGACGATCTCCATCCAGCGCCGCCAGCAGGCCAGCACATTCTCGAGACCGTATTTTCCGAACAGCTCGGCAAATCGGGTCAGGCCGTAAGTGTTGGTGTTGACCTGGGCCTTGATGTCGCCCCAGGTCACCTCCGGCGTGCGGGTGTTGGCGCAGATGATCGCTTCGATGTCGGCGTTGATCTCACCGCCGCGCAGGATCTTGGTGGGTGGAATGAGCAGACCTTCCTGGAACAGGTCGGTGGCGTCGCCGGCATTGGTTCCGGGCACCTTGCCACCAAGGTCGGGCTTGTGGGCGATGTTGCCGATGAACCCGACGATCCGCTCATCGGCGAACATCGGGGTTATGATCGTGACATCGGTCGCGTGGTTCTGGCAGGCCTGGTAGGGATGATTGACGACGAAGGCGTCGCTGGGCGCGATCTGTCCGCGGAAGCGACGCCGTACCTCGTTGACCTGCGCCGCTAGCGGCCCGATGTGCAAGGGCTGGGGAACGCCCTGCGCCACCATGCGGCCATCGCCGTCGAAAATCGCGAAGGTGAAGTCCTGGCTTTCCTTGATGATGGTGGAATACCCAGTCCGCAGCATGTTGAGCGTAAGCTCGCGCGCGATCTGCAGGGTCGCCTGGTAGATGACTTCAAGATCGATCGCGTTCACGTGCTTGCGTCCAGTGGCGCCGGCCCCACCTACTTGATCGGATACGCCTTCGCCATTCGGTCGAAATACCCTTCTCCTCGCAATTGCTCGATGATGCTGAGATCAAGGTAGTCGTTCGGGTTCTTGCTGCCGATGTCGGTACCGATGGCGACCAGTTGCTCGAGCACATTCGCCGCGCCGGCAATGGTCGGTGCCGCATCGAGCGGCATCAGCCGGCGGAAGTCGCCATAGGTCGCGTCGATGACGGTCTGGTCCTTGGTTCGGAAGCGCTGGGCGATGACCTCCTTGGCCTTTGCCTCGTCGGAGAGCGCAAGGTAGGCGCCGGCAACATAGCCTCTCACGAACTTCGTCAGCGTGTCGCGGTTCTGCTTGAGATAGCCATTGGAGACCACGACCGAATCGAAAATCCAGGGCGTCTTGGCGGCCGCAAGATCGATGAGTGGCGAGAATCCCTTCTGCTTGGCCAGCGTGATCCCAGGCTCGATCAAGGGCGCAACATCGATCCGGCCCGCGACCAATGCGGCGAAGCGCTGCGAAGAGCCGCCGATCTGGGTCACGGTCACATCCTTGCGCGTCAGCCCCTGCTGCTTGAGGAGGATGCTGATGGCGATGTCGGTCTCCGACCCGAAGGTCGAGATGCCGAAGTTCTTGCCCTTGATATCGTTCATGGTCACGCCGGCCTTCGTGAACATTGTGATCGGGATGGTGTTGCAGGTGGAGGTGATCAGACGCAGGTCGGCGCCCTGCTTGTTGGCGAGCACGGCCGGAGCAAGTCCGACGTGCATGCCTTGGATTTCGCCGGAGAGCAGCACCTGCAGGCCGCGGGTGCCGCCCTCCATGTTGATGACTTCGACCTTCAGGCCCTCCTTGGCATAAAAGCCACCGACCTCGCCCATCCAGATCGGAAAGATCGTCACCACCGGCGCGGAGATGCCGATCTTGAACGGGATGAGGTTTTGCGCGGTCGACCGTTCCGTGGTCAGGGGCAGCGCCGTCAGCGCCGCAAGACCCTGCAGCAGCTTGCGCCTGCGACTGTCAAATCCGCTCCGCTGCATGACTGGCTCCAACGAGGTTGCTGTTGCGGGCATCAGAAATCGGAACTGCCCCGATCGTCCTGCTCACGCTTGCGATCAGTCGCAAGCTTTCCTTTTACATCGTCTTCGATGAGGCTCCAGATCCGGTCCTCAAGGGTGTGGAAGCGTGTTTCGCGCTTGATGCGGAGTCGCCGTGGGCGCTCGATCTCGATTGCGATGCTATCCTTAACCCGTCCCGGTCGGCCGGAGAAGACGATCACGCGGTCAGACAGGTAGATCGCCTCATCAATCTGATGAGTGACGAACAGGACGGTCTTTTTGGCTTTCACCCAAATCTGAAGCAACTCCTCCTGCATGAGCTCGCGGGTCTGCGCGTCGAGCGAGGCGAACGGCTCGTCCATCAGGAGAATCTCGGGGTCCATGACCAGCGCGCGCGCCAGATTCACGCGCTGCTGCATGCCGCCGGACAATTCGTAGGGATAGTGGTTCTCGAATCCGTTGAGACCGACCATGTTGATGAAGTGGGCAGCACGCTCCTTCGCCACGCGCGCGCCCACGCCCTGACATTCGAGGCCATAGAGGACGTTCTTGAGCACGGTGCGCCAGGGCAGGAGCGAGGCGTCCTGGAATACGACGGCACGATCGGCGCCTGGCCGTGTCACCACCCGGCCGTCGACCAGGATGTGACCAGAGGTCGCAGGAATGAGCCCATCGACGACCGACAGAAACGTGGTCTTGCCGCAGCCGGAGGGGCCGACAATGGAAACGAATTCCCCGTCCATGACGGTGAGGTCGACGCCCTCCAACGCGGTCAGCCGTGTATTGGTGCGGGACTGCACGTATTCCAGACCAATGCCTTGCGCTTGCAGTTTGGCGCTCATTGCGCGTCACAGGTCCACAGTCACGTTGATCACGCCGGTGGCCGCCAATCCTCGACCTGACGTTCGATCCGCTGCACCACGGCAACCAATAGCATTCCGATCGCCACGATGGTGAGCACGCCGACGAACACCCGGTCGGTCTGAAAGCGGGCGCCGGCCTGGTTGATCATGGCGCCGACGCCCGTCGCGGACCCGTAGATCTCGCCGACCACGATGCCGATCATGCCGCGCCCGATCGCGAGCCGCAGGCCGGCGAGCAGAAACGGGATCGCGCTCGGCAGGATGATGGTGCGGAACAGCTGCCAGTCGCTGGCGTCGAAACTCGCCGCGACCCTCACAAGACGGGGATCGGTCGTGCGCACGGCTGCCTGCGCGTTGATGGCGATCGGCAGCACCGCCAACAGGAAGACGATCAGCACCTTGGCGGTGAGCCCGGTGCCGACCCAGATGATGATCAGCGGCAGGAACGCCACTTGGGGCGTGGCATTGAGCGCAGAGAGGAACGGCTCGACGGCATAGGAGAGACGGCGATACCAGCCTGAGGCCAGCCCAAGCGGAATGCCTACGGCAATCGCGAATGCGAGACCGAGCAGGTATTCGAGCCCGCTCGCTGCGAGGTCGCTCCAGATTTCGCCAGTCACAAAAAAAAGATTCCAGGCGGCCCTGGCGACCAGCGTGGGCGAGGAGATGAAGATCGGCTTGAGCTGCCAGCGTTCGGCCGATGGGCCAAGCAGCGGCCGCAGCAGATCGGCCCACCAGCCCCGCTCGAAGCCTTCCCAAGCTAGCAGAAACAACAGCACGACGAGAGTGCCCAGCACGGCACGCTCGTGCGCGAAATAGAGCCGCGCCCATGGCCGCTGACTGGAATCGGTGGCGTGGGTGTGTGCGGCTTGGCTTGCCATCGATCCGCCTCTGCCAGCTATCGGGCCGCGCCGACGCGCGGTCGCCAGCGCTCGAAGCGACGTTCCAGCCGGTCGAGCAGCGAGACGACAACAAGCCCTGTGATCATGAAGATCAGGACGCCGAAGAACACGATATCGGTTTGAAGCGTGTTCCCGGCATCGGCGATCACGTGGCCAACGCCGGCAGTCGAAGCGTAGAGCTCACCGACCACGACGCCGAGCAGCGCGCGCCCGGCGCCATATTTCAGCCCGGTGAAGACGAACGGCACCGTGCCCGGCAGGACGATGCTGGAAAATATCTTGATCCGAGACGCGCCGAAGCTGTGGGCGACGCGAAGGAAGCGCGCCTCGCTGGTTTTCACGCCGGATTGGGTGTTGATCAGGATCGGAATAACCGCGCCGAGGAACACGACCGCGACCTTGGACCAGATGCCAATGCCAAACCAGATGATGATCAATGGCAGCAACGTGACCCGCGGCACGGCGTTGAGGGTGTCGACGAACGGCGCCAGCAGGTAGTCGAGACGCCTGGACAGGCCGACCGCAAGCCCGACCACGACGCCGACGATCACGGCGGCGCCATAGCCCAGCGCGAATTCGACGGCGCTGACCTTGAGGTCGTTCCAGAAGTCGGGATCCCGCAGCAGCAGGAATCCGGCCTCCGCCACCCGGCTGGGCGAGGATATGAACATCGGATCGACCAAGCCGCTGCGGCCGAAGATCTCCCATATGAGCAAAAATGTGATCAGCGTGCCCGCGCCGATCATCAGCCGCTCGTGGTCGTGGTAGAGCCGCGAAAGCATCGATGGGCCGTTGGTCTCTTCTCTGCCGGGCGCATCGCGTATACAACGCTCCGCGGAGCAAGTCACATGCGCAAGGCAAATTCTCTCGTCGGCAGTCCGGTCGAACGCATCGAGGACCTGCGCTTTCTGCGCGGCCGCGGGCAATATGTCGACGACGTTACGCGTGAAGGGCTGCTGCATGCGGTCATCCTGCGCAGCTCGGTTGCGCATGGCCGGATCAACAACATCGACGCCAGCGCCGCGCTCGCGCGTCCCGGCGTGCATGCCGTCATCACGGCTGCGGAGGTGCGCGCGGCGCTGGGTGCGATGCCGCGTATTCCGCTTCGCCAGGAGGCGATGCCAGCGTTCAAGCTCTACGAGCAGCCGGTGATCGCGGACGGCAAGGTGCGTTATGTCGGTGAGCCGATTGCGGTGGTGGTGGCGGAGAGCCAGGCCAAAGCCGAGGACGCCGTCGAAGCGATCGAGCTTGATATCGAAGCTCTCCCGGCTGTAACGGTCCCGAATGGCAGTGGCGTCCTGCTGTTCGAGGATAGCAACTCCAATAGCCCGGCTACGTTCACGGCGGTGCTGGGTGACGCCGACGCGGCGTTCAAGGACGCGCCCTACACCCGTCGCGAGAGGTTCCGGGTGCAGCGGCACACCGCGGTGCCCATGGAGTCGCGCGGCCTGCTCGCGGAATGGGACGCTGACCGCGGCCATCTGACCGTCCACGGCGTTAGCAAGGTGGCGTTTGCGACTCGGCGCGTGTTGTCAGCGCAGATCGGCGTTGCGGAAGGCGACATCACGATGTTGGAGAATGATGTCGGCGGAGCCTTCGGCGTGCGCGGGGAGTTCTATCCGGAGGATTTCCTCATCCCGTTCGCGGCTCGCACGCTGTCGCGGCCCGTGAAATGGATCGAGGATCGCCGCGAGCACCTCACCGCCACCAACCATGCGCGTGATGTCGAATGCGAGGTCGAGATCGCTTGCGATCTGGATGGCAAAATTCGCGCGTTACGCGGTCACGCCCACGCCAATCTCGGCGCTTATCTCCGCAGCAATGGAGCGACCGGCGCGCGCAATGTCGCGCAAATGATGTCCGGTCCCTATTTCATTCCGAACATCCGGGTCGACATTTCCATGCACGTTTCGAACAAGACCCCGGTCGGAACCTATCGTGCACCGGGCCGCTATGAGACGGACTTCTTCCGCGAGCGGCTGCTCGCGATGGTGGCACGCGATTTGAAGTTGGACCCGGTCGAATTCCGCCGCCGCAATCTGATTGCGGAAGAGCAGATGCCGTATTCGTTGGCCACGGTCGTGCAGCTCAATCTCGATACCGCGACCGACACTGGCGACTACCGTATCACGCTCGACCGCTGTCTCGAGGAGATTGGTTGGAACGGCAAGCAGGCGCTGCAAGGCCGGCTGATCGACGGCCGCTATAACGGCGTCGCAGTCAGCTGCTACATCGAAGGCGGTGCCGCCGGTCCGCGCGAAAACGCGCGCATGGTGTTGGAAACCGACGGCACGGTTTCAATTTATGTCGGCTCGTCGGCGGTCGGGCAGGGGATCGAGACGATCTTTGCCCAGATCGCGGCGGACGCCCTCGAGATGCCGCTCGACCGCATCCGCGGCGTGTATCACGGTTCCACCACGCATGTGCGCGAGGGCTTCGGCTCGTTCAGCTCGCGCTCGACGGTGATGGGCGGCTCGGCGGTGATCGCCGCGGCCGAGAACCTGAAGTCGGCCATCCGCACCGCGGCGGCCAAGCAACTTGGCTGCAGCGCCGACGACGTCTCGATCGACGGTGATGTCGTGCGCGCGCCCGACCGGACGTCCGTCGCGCTCAAAACATTGGCTGGCATCTCGGCCGAAGGCACCTACGCCAGCAACAAGCGAACCTACAGCTACGGCGCGCACGCAGCGCATGTCGCGGTGGATCCGAAGACCGGACAGGTCTCTTTGCTCGACTATGTCGCGGTTGAAGACGTCGGGCGCATCGTCAATCCACTGACGCTGCACGGCCAGACCACCGGCGCGATCGTGCAGGGCCTGGGCGGCGCGTTTCTGGAGCACCTCGTCTACGACGAGCACGGCCAGTTGTTGACCGGCTCGCTGGCAGACTACCTGATGCCGACTGCCAGCGACTTTCCGCGCATCGAAGTTGTGGCATTGGAGATGAAGCCGGCGCCGCACAACCCGCTGGGCGCCAAAGGCGCGGGCGAAGGTGGCGTCATTCCGGTCGGCGGTGTGGTGGCGAATGCGGTCGCGGCCGCGCTTTCATCGCTTGGGGTCGAGCCCCGCGAGCTGCCGCTATCACCGCCACGGATATGGCAGTTGATCCAATCGGCGAAGTCCGCGAAACGCTAGCGGCCCTCACAGCTGTCGTCCCCGCGAAGGCGGGACCCGGTACTCCCGTCATCCGGATTTCTCGCCGGTGATGACTGGATGCCCGCTTTCGTGGGCATGACAAGCTGAGTGCCCTTTACTCCACCGCGCCGCTGGCGCGCAGGCCCGCGACATCCTCGGCGCTGAAACCGAATTCCGCCAGCACCTCGTCGGTGTGTTCGGCGAATTCGGGTGTGCGTACCGTCAGCCGGCTCGGCGTGCGGCTCAACCGGAACGGCTGTCGGGCCAGGTTGAGGTCCTTGCCATTCGCGCCAGCCACCGTCTGCACAAGCTCGAGATGCTGCACCTGCGGATCCGCGAAGGCCTGGTCGATCGAGTTGATCGGCCCGCACGGTACCTCCGCCGCCTGCAGTTTCTGCATCAGCGTCGCGGTGTCCATTTCCCCGACAATGCTCTGGACCAGGCTGTTGACCTCCTTCCGACGACCGCGCCGCGCCTCCCGCGTCGCATAGTCGGGATGGGAGATCAGGTCCTCGCGGCCAAGGGCCTTGCAGAGCCGCGGCCACATATAGGGGATCGGCGCAATATTCACGTATCCATCTTGAGTCCGGTACGTGTTCGTCGGCACGCCTGAGGGATGCTCGTTGCCGACCTGCTTCGGCACGACGCCGTCGACCAGGTAGCGCGCAGCCTGCAAGTCGAGCGTGAAGATCTGCGACTCGATCAATGACGATTGCACCCACTGGCCTTCATTCGACCGGTGGCGCTCCATCAAGGCAGTGAGGACGCCAAGCGCGGTGTAGAGGCCGGTGACAATGTCCGCGATGGGGATGCCGACCCGCATCGGGCCACGGCCGGGCTCGCCGGTGACCGACATCAGCCCGCTCATGCCCTGTACGATCTGGTCGACGCCGGGAATGTCCTTGTACGGACCGTCCTGCCCATAGGCCGAAATGCTGGCCAGCACCAACCGTGGGTTCTTTCCCTTGAGAGTGTCGTAGCCGAAGCCGAGACGCTCCTTCACGTCGGGCCGGAAATTCTCGACCAGCACGTCGGCCTTCTCCACCAAACGGTAGAGCACGGCCCGGCCCTCGTCGGTCTTCAGATTGAGCGCGATTGCACGCTTGTTGCGGTGCTTGTTCTGGAAGTCAGCCTCGTGCCGTCCCGAGAAGTCCTCCGGGTCGCCGGTGCGTTCGATGCGAATGACATTGGCGCCCCAATCCGCAAACTGGCGCACGCAGACCGGACCTGCGCGCGCATGCGTCAGGTCCAGAACGACCAGGTCTTGCAACGCGGATGATGCCGGCTTGTAGCTCATCGAACACTCTCCCGCCGTTAATCGGCGATGATCTTGCGGGCGCGGGCCCGCAGCTCCGCCGGCGTTGCCAGAACGCGGGCGACGATTTCCTGCAGGCGCGCGCCCGAGACCGGGCTGCTGATGTCGACCTTCGCGGTGGTCGCGGCCCTGATGAATTCCGGATCACGCAGCGTCGCCTCGTAGGCGGCGCGCAGCGCGCTCGCTCGCTCGGGCGTCGCATTGGGTGCGATCGCCATCGGCTTGCCCATGGCATCGCCCGCGGCAACCAGCTCGATGACACGGCGATCATCTTCGTTCTGAGCGAGCTCGTGGACCGAGGGAACGTTGATCAATTCGGGCACCGTCGCCTTGGGTTCGGTCTGCACCAGGAGATTGACCTTGCTGGCGCGCACCCAGTCAAGCCGCGTCGTGCGCCAGGCGTCCCAGGAGTTGGTGACGGCATGCACCTCGCCGCGCTCCATCGCCAGCAGCATGGTGGAATTGCCCTGATAGCCTGAAACAATCTTGATCCGGGTTCCGAGAATCTCGTTGAGCATGCGCGGGAATGAATAGGTGATAGCGCCCGGATTGGAGGCGGCGGCGATCACTTCCTGATTGCGGGCGTCTGCCAGGGTGCGCACGCCCGTCGTGTGCCAGACGGAAAAGGTCATTGGGCTGGTGCTCAATGAGCCCAGCCAGAGGAACTTGTTGGCATCATATTGCACGCCGCTGATGCCCACCGCTTGCGCGGCGACGAGCGTGTTCGGAAACATTCCGATGGCGGTACCGTCCTGGGGTGCCACGGCGTAGAGGTAGTTCGCCATCTTGATGCCGCCGGCGCCGATCATGTTCTGCGGCACGACGGTCGGATTGCCGGGAATGTGCCGGCCGAGAAAGCGCGCGACCAGCCGCGATTCAATGTCGTAGCCGCCGCCGACATTGACTCCGATCAGGATGTTAACGGTCTTGCCGCGGTAGAAATCGCCGACGGAATCAGCCCTGGCTGAAGGTTGTGCGAGAACGGTCAAAAAAAACGCAAGGCCGACGAGCGGGACACGCCGCCAATGTTTTGAACCGCCCCGCGATGGCATTTCCCTGTTCCCACCCTGATCGCGCTTCGTGCCGCATTGTTGCAAGCCGGCCAAGCGTGTTCAATATGCATGGACAGCTGTGCTCGAATTTGTAGATTGATCGCGCGCTTAACGTTGCTGGTGGTACCCGAATGGATTTCGAATTGCCGGAGGACATCTGTGGGCTGCATGAGAGGATGCGAAAATTCATCAATCGCGAATTCATCCCGATCGTTGCACGGTGTGATGGGTTGTGCACCTCGAAGCCCGTCGAGGTGATGGGGCGACGTTCGCCCAAGAACGTCATCGGCGGAGACCCGCTGAAAATCATGGGCGCCACGCTCGCCCGCGACGTCTTCAAGATGTATCAGTGAGCCATGGACCTTCATCTTAAGGGTAAATCCGTTCTCATCACCGGTGCGTCGCGCGGGATCGGGTACGCCATAGCGGAAGCCCTGGCGGCCGAGGGTTGCGCGCTGCATCTGGCCGCACGCGACGAAGCGCGGCTGCAGGCGTTGGCCGACCGCCTGACCAGGGAGCATGGCACCAAAGCCACAATCTACCGACGCGACTTGTCGCTGACGCCGGATGTGGAGTCGCTCGGCAAGGCCTGTCAGGACGTCGATATTCTCGTGAACAATGCTGGCGACATTCCGACCGGAACGCTGGAGTCGATTGACTCCGCGACCTGGCGCAAGTCGTGGGACCTCAAGGTCTACGGCTACGTCGATCTCACCCGCATCATCTACCCGCGCATGTGCGCGCGTCGATCCGGTATCATCATCAACATCGTGGGCGCTGCCTTCAAGCGCCCGAACCCGCATTACATCGCCGGCTGCATGGCGAATATCGCGCTCGACATGTTCACCCAGGTCCTCGGCGGCGAAAGCATGCGCTCGGGCGTGCGCGTGGTGGCGGTGCATCCGGGACCGACCACGTCGGACCGCCATCTCGGCCACGTCAAGGAGCGCGCGCAGCGCGAGCTCGGCGATGCCAGCCGCTGGCAGGAGCTGCATGCCAGGATGCCGGGCGGTCGCGCTGCAACGGTGAAAGAGGTGGCGGAGACGGTCGCGTTTCTGGCCTCGGATCGATCCTCCTTCACCAGCGGGAGCGCCGTCGTCATCGATGGCGGCCTGATGGCGGGCACGCTGAGATAGAGAGGATCACGCTCGTGGCGCCAATTCGGGGATTCGCGCTTGTTGTTCTGCTGGCCCTTGCGGGCACACAGCCTTTGGCCGCCCAGGACAAAGCCGGCTTCTACAGCCAGAAAACCTTGAAGCTCGTCGTGACCTATGAGCCCGGCGGCTCCTACGACATCTATGCGCGCCTGGTCGCTGCCCATATGGGCCGGCACATCCCCGGCCATCCCGCGATCAATGTGCAGTACATGCCGGGCGCCGGCGGCTTGCTCGGCATCCTCTACATGTACGAGAAGGCCGCGCGCGACGGCACCGAGATTGCGATCCTGCCGCGCGATCTTGCCATCAACCAGATGCTGCGGCCCGAGCAGGCACGTTACGACGCGCGCCGCTACAACTGGATCGGCACCATCTCGACCTATGCCGGTGTGATGTTCGTGGCGAGCCGCACTGGCGTGAAGTCCGCTGACGATCTGCGCCGCATTCCGGTGATCGCCGGCTCTTGGGGTCCGACCACCGAGACCTTCATCACGCCGACCCTGCTCAATGCGCTCGCGGATACCAAGTTCAAGGTCGTCACTGGCTATCGTGGCGGACCGGATGTCGACCTCGCGGTCGAACGCGGCGAGGTGGACGGCAGGATGTCATCCTGGAGCCTGCTGCTCAGTCAGCGAGCCCATTGGCTGAAGGACAAATTCGTCGTCATCCCGTTCCAGTCCGGTATCAAGTCGCATCCTGATCTCAAAGGCATTCCATTGGTGCATGAACTGGCGACCAGCGAGGAGGGCAGGCGAATCCTCGAATTCCAGAATTCCGACGCCGGCATCGGCTGGAGTGTCGTGGCGGCACCGGGCGTGCCTGCGGACCGCGTAGCGATCCTGCGGGCCGCGTTCGACCAGACCATGGCCGATCCGGAATTCCTGGCCGATGCCAAGAAGCGATCGTTCGAGGTCAACCCGGCCACCGGACCGGAACTCGAAGCGGTGGTCGCGCGCACCATTGCCACGCCGGCTGAAGCGTTGACCCGATTGAAGAGCATCCTCGCCCAGAAATAGAAAAGGCAGCCGCCACCGCGGCCGCGCATGTCCAAGGAGCAAGCCTTGCTGATCGACTGGCACGTCCACATCAATGATCCGAAATACATCGGCCCGCCGTGGTGGCCTGTTCCGGTGCCGATGGCGATGGCGAATGCGCTCGATGCGCACGCGCTGGTCGGTCTTGACCGCACCATCATCAGCAACGCCGTGCACTACATCCGTCACATGGAAACGGACAAGGAAATCGTCGGGGCGCTGGAAAGCTCCAACCGCCATCTCGCGGCGTGTCGTGACAAGCATCCCGACAAGTTCGCCTGCATGGCGACCTGCGTGCCCGGCGGCGGCGACGCCTATTGGCGCGAGCTCGAGCGCGCGGTGAAGCAGGATGACGCGCGCGCCGTGATCATCAACTCGAGCCACAAGGGCGAATATCCGGACGCCGACAAGGCGAGGCCGTTCTGGAAGCTCGTCACCGACCTCGACATCCCGGTGTTCATCCATCCCGGCGATGCCACCACGCCGGCCATGAAAGACTATCGCCTCGCGTCGAGCATCGGCCGTCCGGCGGACAACTGCCTGTCGCTCGCCCGGCTGATCGTGCGCGGCATCTTCGAGCAGTACCCGAACGTCAAGATCGTCGGCAGCCATCTCGGCGGCGGCATCTGCGAGGTGATCGGCCGCATGGACTATGCTTACGAGCTGCTCGATTTCTCGGTGTTCCTCGGACCCTACGAACCGATGCTGATCAAGCATGCGCCGAGCCACTACCTGAAGATGATGTATTTCGATTCCGCCTGCTACGCGCCGCCGGCGGCCGAGTGCTGCCTGAAGACCGTCGGCGAGGACCATTTCCTGTTCGGCACCGACTCGCCGCCGATGGTCCCGCTCAAGCAGAAGGGGTTCGACATGATGAGCAAAATCGGGATGACACCCGCGCAATACGGCAAGGTGATGGGCGGTAACGCCGCCCGGCTGTTGAAGCTCCATTAGCGGGAGGATGCCGATGCCGCTGCGGATTTCGGCGAGGGCAGGGCTTGCGGTGCTGGCGCTGTTGTTCGCGCCAGCGACAGCCAAGGCGCAGTCGGTCGAGGAGTTCTACCGCGGCAAGACCGTCAACATGGTCATCGGCTATCCCGCGGCCGGCGCCAACGACCGTTACGCCCGCACGCTGGCGCGCCACATCGGCAAGCACATCCCCGGCAATCCCCATGTGATCTCGCGCAACATGCCGGGCAGCGGAAGCCTAGCCGCGGCCAACCATGTGTTCACGGTGGCGCCAAAGGATGGCACCGTAATCAGCCTGTTGGCCGCGACCATTCCGCTGGAGGAGGCGCTCGGCACCCAGGGCGCCAAGTTCAAGTCGGCGCAGTTTCACTGGATCGGACGCATGGCGTCCTCGGTCAACATCACGTTCACGAATGCCAATGCACCGGTGAAGACCATCAAGGATGCGTATTCGAAAGAGGTCATCCTCGGCGGCACCGGCCGAAGCGGAACGCCAGTCGTCTATCCTTCGGTGCTGAACAACGTGCTTGGCATGAAATTCAAGATGGTCGCGGGCTATTCGGGATCGGTCGCCGCCATGCTGGCGATGGAGCGCGGCGAGATCGAAGGACATTCGACCAGCATCGATGGCGTGAAGGCGGCGCATCCGGACTGGTTGGCGGAGAAGAAGGTCAACGTGCTCGTGCAATACGGGCTGCGGCCGCATCCCGAATTTCTCGACACGCCGCTCTCGATCGATCTCGGTCGCACTCCTGAAGAGGTGCAGATCTTGCGCATTGTCGCCAACGCGACCGAGGTCGGAAAGCACGCGCTGACGCCGCCCGGCGTTCCGGCCGACCGCGTGGCCGCGTTGCGACGTGCCTTCGATCTGACGATCAAGGATCCCGACTACATCGCCGAGATGAACAAGCAGCGCCTGGAAATCATCCCGATGGGTGGCGAGGAGTTGCAGAAGATCGTGGCCGAGACCGCCAGCATTCCACCGGCCATCCTGGACAAGGTGAAATCGATGTATCCGTTGAACTAGGACCGCTCCCGCGGTCCCGATTGATTTCAGCACGCCAACCATGACAATGGCGGCGACCCGCGAAGAGGAAATCCTGCCATGCTGTCTGATGCCGACCGCAAGAAGGCCGCCGATATTCTGATTGCTGCCGAGAAGGAGCGCAAACAGGCGGTCCAACTCACCAAGACCTGGCCGGACATCACTTTCGAGGACGCCTATGCGATCTCGACCGAGGTGGCCAACCGCAAGATCGCGGCCGGTGCGAAGCTGATCGGCCACAAGGTCGGGCTTACCTCCAAGGCGATGCAACGTTCCTCGATGATCGACGAGCCCGATTACGGGCATCTCCTCGACAACATGATGATCGCCGATGGCGCCAAGATACCGCACGAGAATTTCTGCAAGCCGCGGATCGAGGTCGAGCTGGCCTTCATCCTCGGCAGGAAGCTGCAGGGACCCGGTGTCGGTTTGCCCGAGGTGCTGCGCGCGACCGAGTACGTGGTGCCGGCGCTCGAGATCGTCGACGCGCGCCTGCAGGATCCGCGCAAGATCTTCGACACCATCTCCGACAACGGCGCTGCCGCCGGCATCGTGATCGGCGGCCGTCCGGTCGGTCCGATGGACGTCGATCTGCGCTGGGTCGGCGGCATCATGTACAAGAATTCGGAGATCGAGGAGACCGGCGTCGCGGCCGGCGTGCTCGGCCATCCGGCCCTCGGCGTTGCCTGGCTCGCCAACAAGCTCGGCCAGCACGGCGTCGCGCTCGAGCCCGGACACCTCGTGCTGGCCGGTTCCTTCACGCGGGTGGTGTTCGCGCAGAAGGGCGACACCATTCACGGCGACTTCGGGCCGCTCGGCGGCATCGCCATCCAGTTCGTGTGAGGGGCGCCGATGGACCTCCCCATCAATCGCTTCAAGCAAGCGCTGAAGGCTTTCCAGCACAGTGGGATCCGAAGCTTGGAATTCACGTGACTTGAAGTCGCGGC
>JADMIO011096008.1_pt1 | contig 33170 bp, 30 predicted proteins | sample 8958161 | NCBI WGS metagenome assembly JADMIO01 (sample SAMN16585339, study PRJNA669376) | soil metagenome | isolation source: Crop rotation soil | place: USA: Cullars Rotation, Alabama | collected 2011 | reverse complement strand
GCGACAACTTGTCCACGTGGAATTCTAAGCTTAGGATCCCAATGTGCTGGAAAGGCGGGTATCGAGCTCGACGGCACCGTCTATCACACGACCGGAAACCAGAGCTATTCGGCACCGGTGACGCTCGGTGCCGACGCCGCGCTCACATCCGATACCGGAAACGTCAGCTTCACCGGCACCGTCGATGGCGCGCACGCACTCTCTGTTGCCGCGACAACTGGCACGGTCGGCATCGGTGGCGCGGTTGGTGGGGTAACGGCACTCAGCCGGGTTGCGATCTCCGGTGCGAATGGCGTGCAAGTGACCTCGGTGCACACCAACGGCTCCCAGAGCTACACCAGTGGGCACACCATCACGATTGCGGGCGTCTACGATACCGGGAACGGCTCGTTCACCGCGAACGGCCCCGTCAGCCTAGCGGGTGCGACCACCGTCAACCCGGGTTCCGGCACGCTCGTGATCTCCGGTGCGCTGACCGGCAATGCCAACTTCAGCGTGCTCGGCAGCGGCGTCGACACGCTCGCGTCCATCAACCTCAACTCGGGAACGCTGGACCTCTCAGGCAAGACCGCCGGGAGCTTTACGGTGAACGGGGTTGCCGATGCCTCGGCCCTGCTCACCGGAAGCAACAACTATTCGTTGGCGCTGCTCGGCGGCGGCGACATCGGCGATCCCACCCTCGCTAATACGGGCGGCGACACGCTCGCCGGCAACTTCATATTCGCCGATGGGCTCACGATCCCCGGCACGCTCAATCTCGCCGGCAACACCACGCTCAACACCGAGACCAGCGGCATCACGCTCGGCGCCGTGCAACAGGGCAGCAACACCTTCATCGTAATTGCGGATGCGGTCACGCTCAACGGTGAGTGGACCGGCACGGGTCCGCGTGGGCTCACGCCGTTCTCGAGCTCGCTCTCGATCGGCCTCGGCAGCGGAGCGCCCGGAAGCTGGACGCTCACCGATCAGGAACTGCAATACATCGCCGACCCCCCGCAATTCGTGGTGATCGGCGCAGGCACCGCGATCGCCCAGGAGATCCAGGACATCGCTGGAAGTAATACCGCCTTCGTGCCGGCCGGCGGTCCTGGTCCGATCAATGTCGGCACCTTCACGTTTGACGTGCCGCTCTACCTGATCGGCAGTTCGATCGTGCTCGATGGCACCCTGACCAAGAACAAGGGCGGGGTCGGTTTCCTCACTCCGGGATCGATCTCAGGACCTGGATCACTCAATCTTGGCCCAGGGACCGGCATCCTCGCGATCGCCGCCGACAGTGCCAATATCAATGGCACTGTGAATGGCAGCGGCGGGAGCGCGGCCGCCGGCGAAACAGAGCTGGTGGGGACAGCTGGGACCGGCCCCTACATCATCAATGGTGTCTGCTTTGGTGGTACCGGCTGCGGAACACCACCACCACCTAAAGGCCCAGACATCACGCTGCTCGACACCACGATCATCTATTCTAACCAGCTGAACGCCAGCCAAGGCGGCTTGGCGCCGCCGGGTGGCGCCTCCGAGGGCACGACAAACGGCAGCGACACGTTGGCTAGCATCTCCCCCTCGGCCGGCCCCGAGGGCGATACGAGCGCACCCACGGACGCCGCGGTCGACGCGCTGAGCGGCCCGCTCGAGGTGAAGCCGCCCACGCAGGCGCAGCCGAAGGTTCAGGGCTACTACATCGCGCTGCTGGGCGGCCTCCTTTATGAGTGGCGCGAGCTCACTCGGGCCAGCACCAGCAACACCGTGCCCGAGGAGAACAACGAGTTCTCAGGCTGGGGCAACGAGGCCCGCTGGTGATGCGACACGCCGCGCGATCGCTTTCTGGCGCCTTGCTCATCGCAGCCGCGGTCGCGGCCTGCACGGGCGGCAACAAGGACACCGGAACCATGGCGGGCATCAGCCCCGCTTCCGGCGGCGGCTCGGACGCTGCGCTCGGCCAGAACCTCGCCGGAGAATCCTGCCGCACCGCGCCGCGCGCGGGTGCCGCCGCCCTCCCCGGCGAGCCCGCTCCGCTCGACATCCTCTGCGGTGCGGGCAAAGAACCGGTGGGCTCCCTCTGGACCGCGGTTCTGCCGGCGAGCAGCCAAACCGGCGACACCGATCAGCGGCACGCGAGCATGGCCCGGGCCGCCGCGGACACTCCGGGCGGCCGCCGGGCGGCCGAGCGGCTGAGCTGCGACGGCGGCACCTGGACCGGCGGCAGTGTCGACATACGGATCTCGACTTGCACGCTCAAGGCCCAGGGCTGGCCACAGATCCTGCTGCTCGCCAATGTCGGCGGCGTGCTCTACCAGGCCGAGGGCCTGCCCTCGCTGCTACCGGTCCTGACCGGAGCGATCGGCCAGCGCTCGGGCCAGGCGATCACCGCCGCGGACACCGCCGCCGTCAGCAAGGTTGTCGAGGCGCACGCCAAGGGCGGCGCCGAGCAGATGCGCAGCGCCGATCTTGCGAGCCTCACGGAACTGGTCCGTCTCGGCCGCTTCTACAACAGCACGCAGAATTTCGCGGGCGCCGAGAATGCCTTCCGTCGCGCGCTCGAAATCGAGACGCGCGTGCTCGGCCGCGATGCCGAGGGCGCCGGCTCCGTGACGATCGAGCTGGCGCTCCAGGTGAGCAACCAGGGCCGGTTCGACGAGGCCGCGGGGCTGTTCAGGCGCGCCGATCCAATTATTCAGCGTTCAACCTCCGACACACTGCACGCGCGCTATAGCTCCTATCTGGCGCTCGATGCTGCAAACCAACGGAAGTACAGCGAGGCCCTGGCCTATGCGCGCGAGGCGACCTCAATTCGTCGCAAGCGCGTCGAATCCAAAGGCGATACACTCACGGGGACAATCCAGGATCCGCAACAGTTTGGTGCCCGCGGCGAGCTCGCGCACAGTTTGCGGATCGAAGCCGCCATGGCGCTCCGCCTCGGGGACAATACGAGCGCACTCGCAGCGATCTCCGAGGCGCTTGAGATCATGTCGGCGACGCCGGGATTGCCGCTGTCGTGGCGTCCAGAGGCCTTGGCACTGCTCTCGGAGGTCGATGCTGCCGACGGGCGCTTCAGCGCGGCGGAGCGAGATCTCAGCACCGCCGTGGCGCTGAGCCAGAAGCTCTTTGGCCCGACCGCGCCCACGGCGCTGGTCCTGCTGCGGCGCGCAAAGCTGCAGACCGATATCGAGCGAGACCAGGACGCGCTCCGCGATTTCCAGGCCGCCTTCGCGATCATCTCGACCGACGAGACCGCGCGGTCTCAGCTCGTCTCGGACGAGATCACGCCGTTCTTCACGGCGGCCTCGGCGCTCGGCAGCGTCGATCAGACTCAGCGCGCGGCGCTCGCCGACGACATGTTCCGCGCCTCGCAGTTCGTGGGCTCCGGCGTCGCCGACCAGACCATCGGGCGCGCGGCGGCGCGGCTCTCCACCAACGACCCCGCGATCGCCGACCTCATCCGCCAGACCCAGGCCGCCGAGCGGGCGCGGGACGCGGCGCGGCTCGAGCTCGCGAACGAGCAGGCGAAACCCGACATCGAGCGCGGCAGCGTCAAGGAGACGGCGCTCGCCCAGCAGGTCGAGCAGCAGACCGCCGCCGCCGCGGCGCTCCAGAAGAAGCTGATCGCGGCATTCCCGGCTTACGCGAGCCTCGCCGAGCCGGGGCCGGTCGGCCTGAGCGACCTGCAGAAGCGTCTCGCGACCGACGAGGCGTTCCTCTCCTTCGTGATTGGCCACGGGCAGTCCTACGCCATGCTGGTGCGGCGCGAGGGCTTCACGGTGCATCGGATCGAGGTGACGGATGCGGCGCTCGCGGAGAAGGTGGCGCAACTCCGCGATGCGCTCACGCTGAAGCTGGGTTCCCCGCCCGACTACGACCTCGATCTCGCCCACGAGCTCTATGCCCAGTTGCTCGGCCCGTTCGAGATGCAGCTTTCCGGCGTGACGCATCTGGTGGTGGCGACGCCGGGCACGCTCGCGAGCCTGCCCTTCTCGCTGCTCGTCACTCGTCAGCCGGCGCCCGGCGGGAAACGCGACTACGCCGCCGCGGCCTGGCTCATCCGGCGCATGGCCGTGAGCGAGGTCCCCTCGCCCCGGGCCTTCGTCGATTTGCGCGACGCGCGCGCACACGCGAAGCCGGCATCGCGTCCCTTCCTCGGCGTCGGCAATCCGACTTTCGCGGGTGCCGCGGTGACGGCCAAGGGCCAACCCTCGGCTCTCGAGGCGCTCGCCGGCAGCTGCCGTGAGAACGGGCCGGTGCAGGCCGATCTCATTCGCGCGCTGGCGCCGCTCCCAGAGACCGCGGACGAGGTGCGCCGCGTCGGCGCGCGCCTCAACGCCGATCCGGGCTCGATGCTGCTCGGCACCGCCGCAAGCGAAGCCAATCTCCGGCGCCAGGCGCTCGGCGACTACAACGTGCTCTATTTCGCGACCCACGGTCTCCTGCCGGGCGAGCTTCGCTGCGAAAGCGAGCCCGGCCTCGCGCTCTCGCCACCCTCGGGTGCCGCAACCTCGACCGCGGACGACGGCCTGCTCGACGCCAGCGAGGTCGCGAGCCTGCAACTCAATGCCGAGCTAGTCGTGCTCTCTGCCTGCAACACGGCGGCGGGCGGAGGCCGGTTCGGCGGCGAGGCGCTCTCGGGACTAGCGGAAGCGTTCTTCTATGCAGGCGCGCGCACGCTCGTCGCGAGCCACTGGCAAGTGCCGTCGCTCGCGACGGTGCGGCTGATGACAGGCCTCTTCGACCGGGCCGGGCCGCGGCTCTCGGGCGGCATCGCGGAATCGCTGCGCCAGGCGCAACTCGCCGTCGCCGGCGACGGCGCGACGGCGCATCCTTACTACTGGGCAGCCTTCACGGTGATCGGCGACGGCGGACGCGCGGGCGATCTGAGCGCGCAGGCGTCGCTCGGCCGGCAGGGCAAGACGACCGCGGACGGGCAAGAGGTGAGGCCATGATCGGATATCGCATGGGGGCGGCGCTGGCGCTCGGGGCGGCGCTTCTCGTGGGACAGGCCACGGCGGCGGAGTTGGTGGTCGTGGAATCGCGCGGCGTCACGCTCAAGCCGGGACAGACCCTCGACGACACGCAGAAGATCACGCTGCAAAAGGGCGACGAGCTCACGCTGGTCGACGAGAGCGGCGCCGTGATCAAGCTGCGCGGTCCCTACGACGGGGCGCCCGGTGCCGGCGGCAGCTCCGGTGTCGACATCTCGAACGCGCTCGCCGCGCTGAGCACCGGCGGATCGCAGGTCGTGATGGGCGTCGTACGCGCGAAGGTCGAGGACGTCACGTTGCCGAACCCCTGGGTCGTCGACGTCACCCATTCCGGCAAGGCCTGCGTCCGGCCCGGCAGCTCGGTGGTGTTCTGGCGCCAGCAAGCGTCGGGCGAGGCGAAGCTCCGCATCATGCCGGTGGACCGCACCTGGCGCGCGGAGTCCGAGTGGCCCGCGGGCGCGAGCGAGCTGCCGGCGCCCGCGATGTTTCCGATCACGGACCGGCAGACCTATGTGTTCGATCTCGGCGGCCAGACCACGACCGTGACGCTCGTGCACGTGCCGGCCTCGCTCGGCACCGACCGCATGCGCGCCGCTTGGATGCTGCAGAAGAACTGCCTGAACCAGACCAAGGCGCTCGTCGCCACGATGAAATAGGCGCCGCGCGGCGCCCTTCCCGCGCCTTGGCCCAGGCGCGGTAATGCTCCTATAGTCCCGGACCTTCCGTTTTGACGAGGTGCGGGATGCCGTTCGACTTCCAGGGAAAGCGCGTGGTGGTCTGCGGCGGCAGCCGCGGCATCGGGCGCTCGATCGCGCTCGGGTTTGCGGCAGCGGGCGCCGGCGTCTCGATCTGTGCGCGCGGCGCCGAGGCGCTGAACGCCACCCGAGGCGAGCTCGCGAAGCACGGCCGCACCGCTCATGCCTCCGCCTGCGATCTCGCGGACGGCGCGGCCGTCACGCGCTACGTCGGTGCGGCCGCTGAGGCGCTGGGCGGCATCGACATCCTCGTCAACAACGCCTCGGGGTTCGGCATGGCCGACGACGAGGCCGGCTGGGGTGCCAGCATCAATGTCGATATCATGGCGACCGTGCGCGCCTCCCATGCGGCGATCCCGCACATCGAGCGCGGCAGCGGCGGCTCGATCGTGAACATCTCCTCGATCTCCGGCTATCGGCCATCGCCCCGCAGCCCCGCCTATGCCGCCGTCAAGGCCGCCCTCTTCAACTACACCAGCACGCAGGCGGCTGTACTCGCCAGCAAGGGCATCCGTGTCAACTGCGTGGCGCCGGGCTCGATCGAGTTTCCCGGCGGCACCTGGGAGAAGCGCAAGAGCGACAACCCGAAGCTCTACAACCGCATCCTCGAGACCATCCCGTTCGGACGCCTGGGCTATCCGGAGGAAGTCGCGAATGTCGTGCTGTTCCTGGCCTCGCCGCTTGCGAACTGGGTGACGGGCCAGACCATCACGGTTGATGGCGGCCAACTTCTGAGCGGCTAGCAAATCGAGCCGAGCCCTCACTCCGGCGACATCACGAGTGCTCCATCAGGCCCCGTGGAGGCGACGTTCTCGTCTACCCGGCAATGCGCAGCCCAGAGCCGCTCTGCCTCGGCAGACGCATCGATGTTATGCGCTTTCCACCACGCTTCTTCATTTCCCGTGTCGTGGAGCGCGCGGTGATGCAGATTGCAGAGCGGGACCACCCACTCGTCGCTCACCTTGCTTCCAAGCGCGCGCGGCTGAGCAAATCGAAGATGATGCGCCTGGCTGGGTGCGCGCCCACAGACGAGGCAGGGGAACGTCGCCACATATTCGAGATGGTCGCTATCACGAACCCGCCTGGGCGTGGCAATCATGAGAGCTGATTTGTCGACTGCTCCGCTCGGGGCAGGCTCGGCGCCATTCTGACCTGTGAGCTTCGCCAGCTGCGCCTCGTAGACGCTCGTGAGCACCGTCGCGAAGTGCACGCCTTTGCGTGTTACCAGATCGGGACGATAAGCCTCGAGGGACTGCACGAGGGGAACATTCTGGTTCCAGATTGCCTGCAGATATGCTGCGTCGACCGAAGCCGATAGCACCTGCCGAAGTCGGGTGCAGAAGGCTTTCGGCTCAAAAAACGTCGCCATCACATGACCCTCGGGCGACAATACGGTCCAGGCAAGACCAGGTTTCTCACGATTTGTCGTGGCCCGAGCGCTTCCGCGCACTCCCGCTTGTTCCTTGTCGTAAAGCGCGAGCCCGAACAGATTACCGAATGTCGTGAGCGCGCGCTTCATGGCGTCGGTCTCGGCCTCCTTGAGTGCGTTCTCATGAGCTTCTCCCAAAGTCGCGGCCGTGCCATTACCGACACCGCTCCCTTCTCGGCATACGACGCCGTCACCCGCTCGCACTCGGATCCGCACCCGAGCGGCATAGGTACAGGCCTTAGGGTCCCGCCGGCCATCCTCCCACACGCACTGACACCAGACGATCTCGCGATCCCACCCTTCGAAACCGAAGATGCGGTTCGCCTCGGCGATGACGTGCCAGCCCTCGATGTAGGAGAACACCTGGCCCCTGCTCTCCCGATTCCGCACATGGCGGCGGTTGAGTTTACCTGATAGTGCCCGTGTTTGTGCGTCGCTAAACGCCATCACTTGGTCCTCACCGATATCGTCATGTCAGGGTTGCTTAGGGTCGCACCGGGGACGGCAAAACCTCCTTTGAGCGCGATCGAGATGCCCTGGCGATCGAGCCGTGCTGGTTGTGGCTTCCAATAGTCCTGAGGTATCTGCGTCTCATCGGTCACAACGACCGAGGGCGGTGTGGCGCGGAGCGAGACCGTGAAATCAGGCTCCGTCAACTTTTTGAGATTTGCCTGCTCCATCACCGAAGTCAAAAGTTCGCGCTTCGTTTCAGCCCGTTGCTCGAAGCGAGCTAACCGCTCCTGCATGTCACCGATCCGCATGCCCAGCGCTGCCGCTAGGTCGAGGTCATCGAGGTAAGAGCGCACGACCACCGCCAAAGCTTCGGGAAGCGAGCTTAAGCCCTCGAGCGTATCCCGAAGCGTATCCTCGTCTGCCTCAGGGAACGCAGCTTGGAGGCGTTCGCGCAGGTGTTGGTGTTCGCCGAGGCTGTGCAACAAGTTCGAGGTCATTCACAACCCTCCCCGAGCAGGTGATTACCCGCCTCGACATTCCAGTATTGCTGCCATTGTGAAATTAGCGATGCGGGGCCATGGTCTGCGTTTCGTATATGCGAAACGCGGGGCCGGGCGTGAATGGAGGTACGCGCCGGCGGTCTGATCGTGACAGCGGGGCACGATTGCGCTAAGGCAGGTCTAGCCTGGTCCATGATGTCAACTCCATCCTGGTCTCGGTTAGCTTTGGCGCAGTGCTCGGACACTGCGCCCAGCCGATTTGCTACGAAATCGTTGCATTGCTAAGATAGCGCCATGGCAGGAATGAAGCAAGAAAAATCGGAGCAGGGCTCCGAAATTCTCCCGGTTCAGATTAGGATGGCGCGTGCGGCCCTGGGTTGGGGCGTGAGAGAACTCGCGAAGGCCGCAAGAGTGTCCGGCGACACCGTGAATCGACTCGAGCGAGGCGAGCCCTTACGGGACCGCACCTTGGGTGCCGTGCGCGCGGCAATGGAGGCCGCTGGCGTGGTCTTCATCGCCGAGAATGGCGGTGGTCCGGGTGTCCGACTCAGAAAGCGCAGCAAGCGTTGAGCCGGCAGGAAGCAGAGATTTCAGCCCGAAGCCACGACTTGCGTTATCCCGATGTCACGCTCCTTAAATGCAGCTGGTGTCGAGTTCACGAACAGCGAGTGGCCCGGCGTTCGGTAAAAAAGAACTGTATTAAGCGCCGTCTGACACGCTCGAGCGGCCCCTCGACCTTGGTCTTGTCGTGGCGCAACCTCTAAACGTCGACGTCGAGCGGAGGTCTTGGGATCGAAGCCAGGAGGGCTCGAACCGCGGCTCGGGATGAGGTCCCACCGGTGTCCTGGAGCGAGATTAGACCCGCACACTAGCTGCTCGCGCTTTTTTATAGGGACCCACCGAGTGGTTCGCGGCGTAGATGGGTGATGATATCGCGCCAAATCTCATTGTGCTGTGCACACACGTGACGTGATATCATCCGCCCATCAGGTTACTTAGTACAAGTACCCACCGCCTCGGCTGGCTCCGACGACAATTCCGAACGCTGGGTCGTTGAGCTTCGCGGAGTGCTTCGCGAGCATCTGCACGCACTGACTACGCTTTGACGCTGTGAGACCACAAACTCGACGCGGTCGTACAGGGACCTTCGGGTTCTCCGAGAAGTAGTCGAGCGCTTGCGTCATTGCATCCACCTGATCGTCGTATGGGGCGTTCGGGAAATCGACGCATTCCGTCCGAAAATCCTCTATCCATTCGGCTTCAGGTGGCAATTTAATTCGCTCTTCCAAAAGGCTTTCAATATGAGCCCGAAAACGAGCCAACTTACTTAGACGCGGAATGACTGATTTAATCTGCGGCCAAGCCTTGTTTGATTCATCATCAATTAAGCGAGCACCCATGGCAGTGCGCTCAACCAACGCGACGCTCGGATTATGCTTCCGAAGCATCGCGATGTATGCCCTGTGCAACGTCTTGTAGCCACACTGCTCCCGATATTGATCAACTAGATAGAAAGTTTTTCCGTCCGAGGACCAAGCCTGAATGACACTGTAGCTATTGCCGAGTCCTCCGCGGTCACCTGGATCCACGCTTAGCACGACTGGCAGCTGCAATCGATGCAGAAGGGCGCGCGGAAACCAGCCAATATGAGTTTTGGTGACGCGTCCCGCGATTCCCCCACTCACTTCCTGTTGGTAGAGCGTATCGAAATCAGGACTATGCCTGCTCCTGCGCCGCTTCTCGACATAGTCCGCAGAAAACGCATCAGGACGCAAAAGGTCGCCTATTTTACGCATCCAGGATCCGCGACTGGTCTCGTAGGTTGCATCCTCGGTCGCCACCATTGGCAGCTTCACGTGCTGCCACCCACCGGCCTTGAGCAAATGACCTGGGAGATCATTCGGATGCAGACGATGTGCTACGACAATGATGCGCCCCTTTTTCGGGTTGTTGAGGCGCGATTCGATCACGGTATCGAACCGCGCGTTGATCTGCGCAAGGCGCTCAATGTTCTCGGCGTCTTTGATGTCGACGGGATCGTCGACGATAATTATGTCAGCGCCTCGCCCCGTGATCGAGCCGTCGATTGAGAATGCGCTCACACTGCCACCGGCTGAGGTGGCAAAATCTAGGAGTTTATCTCTGACCATTTGGATGCCAGAGAGCTCCTGAAACCACCTCGAACGGATGATTTCTCGGGTTTTTCCGACGATCTCACCAACCAAACTTTCGCTTCCCGCCACGACCATCACCTTGCTCGCAGGTCGGCGCAGAAGCTCCCACGCTGGAAAGCAGACCGAAAAGACAAAGGTTTTAAGATGGCGCGGTGCAATGTTGACCAGGATTCGCCTCGTCTTGCCGTCAGCGACACCAGTGAGCAGCGTGCAAAGGTAGTCGAGGTACGGCTCCCTTCCTAGCTTCTCGCCATTGAGGGTGGCAAAGCACTTTCGGACGAAGATTCGGAAATCGGTGTCGAGCATATAGGCCACTTGCGGGTACAGGGTGCGACTCCGTTTCGCATCGGTTTTCTTGGGAATCATGGTTTTTCCCCATTATTCGTGAACTGCGGGGCCGGCAATGCCGCGGGAAAGGGAACCTCGCCGTGGCGCTCCGCGTATTCGCTCAAGATCTCGGCATCGATGGCGGGCAGTTCGTCAGTCGAAGCCTCTTCAGGGTCCTGCGCCATAAGCGCGGCGACGAGGCTCAGAGCCTTCATATTTCCATCGCGGGCCATATGCGCGAGCTTCATAGCAACGGCCCGCTGACAGGTCATGGTCTCCTGGCCGCCTTCCCCAGCAGGTACTAGGGTATCAAGTTCCGCGGCGAGGTCTTCGCGCAGGCTTGCCCGCTTTTTCGGTCTGCCATTGGGGTTGCCGCTTCGGCCGGGCTTGAACTGGGATGCGACCGGTGGCTGCCCGTAACCAACCGATGGTGATGTTGCTTTAGTCATGTCTTTATCCTCACGCCGAGCCCACAGGGAAGCGACTATTCGCTTCCGATCTGCCCGACTAACAATATACATACCTACTTGCCTCCTGTTGCGGAAGTTCGAAAAAAATGGCTCTGCCTTGAAATTATTGCGCGTGCATTGCACTAGCGCGTGCACTATATTCGCACACCTTTTTTCGGATTGTAAAAATGGATCGCCCAACTACTATTAGGAGAAAAATGCTGAGACGCCTTGGCGGCCTTGCCTTGGAGCGCCAAGGCTATGCTATTGAATCTAAAGTAAAATCTGGCGTGGCCCCTGGGGCATTGCTCATCGGGCGCAGGGGATCTGAAGTGCGGGATTTTGCCGTCCGCGCTTGCCCTCTTCGGAAGATCCAGGCCGTTCGCTTTGCTCGGGGCTCCTGGAAGACTCTCCCTGACGTAGATGACGTCGTTGCAGTCGCCCCGGAGCTCATAGATCCATCGGCTGTAGAAGTTTTTGGGTTTGATGCAAAGGTCGTAGTGGTTGCGTTCGATAGCGCGCTCGCCGATCTAGAGCAGCGAGGGAAGCGGCCTAGACCTAGTGAGCCGGTATTCGTCTCTCTGGACGATAGGTACTCCCGTGCTCGGGAGACGAAGATTAACGGCCTCAAGAGTAAGGCGAAGTGGTCTACGGTGCTGCGCTTCTCGCTAGCCGAGGAGGCGAGGCCAGGACCCGGATCACCGAGCCATCAAGTGATGAACGACGCCGACCACGAGCTCCTGGACCATTATCTCTCGACCATCCTGAACAGCTTCAAGCTGGACAAGATCGACGAGAAGACTGCTACGGCTGATATCGCTGAGGCCATCGCGAAGCTCAACAATGAGGGTCTTGAAAGCATGAAAAGCTATCTTCGCGCCACATTGCGCGACGAGAAAGACAACCCATAAGCACCGGCCAAAAAATTTAAAATTCCCTGTTAATTCCCTGTTACCAGGCGGAGGAACCAATGAGCATCGACGGCCGCGTGCGCGATTTCGTGGGCTATGGCGGATCGCCGCCGGATCCGAAATGGCCCAATGGCGCGCGGCTCGCGCTCAATTTCGTGATGAACTACGAAGAGGGCTCCGAGCCCTCGGTCGAGGACGGCGACGGCTACACCGAGGCCGGCCTCACGGAGGGCGCCAGCCTCGATCCGCTCCGCGAGCGCCGCGATCTCGCCGCCGAGAGCATGTTCGAATACGGGAGCCGGGTCGGTTTCTGGCGGGTCATGCACACTTTCCGCGAGCGCCGGCTGCCGATGACGATATTCGGCTGCGCGCTGGCGCTCGAGCGCAATCCGCCGGCGGCGCGGGCGATCGCCGAGGCCGGATTCGACGTCTGTTGCCATGGCTGGCGATGGATCAAGCACTTCGAGCTCGGCGAGGAGACCGAGCGCGCGGAGATCGCTCGCGCGGTTGCATCTCTGACGAAGACGATCGGGCAGCGCCCGATCGGCTGGTACTGCCGCTACGCTCCGAGCATCAACACGCGCCGGCTGCTCGTGGAGGAAGGCGGCTTCCTCTACGACAGCGACGCCTACAACGACGAGCTCCCCTATTGGGTCGAGGTCGGCGGCCGCGCACACCTGGTGGTGCCTTACACGCTCACCAACAACGACACCAAGTTCGGTCGCGGCGTGTTCGCGACATCCGACGATTTCTTCGCGTTCTGCCGAGACGCCTTCGACCTGCTCTACCGCGAGGGCGCGAGCCAGCCCAAGATGATGTCGGTGGGCCTGCACCTCCGGCAGATCGGCCATCCCGCGCGCGCCGCGGGCCTGGAGCGCTTTCTCGATCACGTCGGCAAGCACTCGGGCGTCTGGGTGTGCCGGCGCGAGGACATCGCGCGCCATTGGATAGCGACGCACCCGCACTCTCGCGTCTGACCCAGTTTCGTCACGAGCTTTCCGCGGGAATTCCGAATTTCACGCGGATAAGCCGGCGCCCTCATGCCGTTTTCCTGATCCGAGGCAGCATCTTTCGGAAAGGAGACACGACATGTCGTCCACTCCTGCGCGCTCGACCGTGTGGCGGCCGCACGTCTTGAGGACGCTCGTCCTCTCGCTCGCGGCCTTCGCAATCGTGGGTATGGCCAACATCTCGCCGGCGAAAGCCTGGTACGATGCCTACGGCTACTGGCATCCGAACCACCACGGCTATTACCGGCACTATTGGCATGCCAACTGGCGGCATCATCGCTGGTGCGAGCATCATCCCTACGCCTGCGGCTATCGCTGATCCGCGGCGGCCCGACGCGGGCCCCGGAGCCTTGACCGGCTCCGGGGCCCTGCGCGTCAGATGAAGGCTTCGTCTAGCGCGAGATAGAGCGCGAACAGGAACCCCGCGACTGTCGGCAGGACGACCAGCGAGCCGCCCTCGTCGATCGCCTCGGGGATCATTGCGTGAGAGATGAGCGCGAGCACGGCGCCACCGGCGAGTGCCTGGGAGAAGATCGCGATCTCCGAATCCGCGCTGGCGATCAGGAGCTTTCCCGCGGCGGCAGCGACGATGCCGGAAACCAGCACCGCCGACCACAGAGCGAAGATCGCGTTCGTCCGATAACCGGCCTTGCGCAGCATGGCGGCGCTCGCGGCCGCCTCCGGAATGCCGCCGAGGAACATGCCGAGGATGAGTGTCAGCGACAGGCTCGCCATGCCGCTGAACTTCGCGCCGATCACGAGGCATCCCGGAATGGTGTCGAGGATGTTTCCGAGCACGATAGCGAGCCCCGCGCCATGGCCGGCCTCCGCGAGGAGCTTGTTGGCCTCGCTGCGGCTCAGATGCTCGAGGCTGCCGCTCGCGACCTTGGCCCAGGTCGCGGGATTGGGCCCGCCGGCGCTGAGGTTCGTGATCGCGCGGTCGTGGCTCAGGCGCTCCACCGCGTTCGCCAGCCGACCGTCGCGAGCCAGCAACTGCTCGAAATCCTCTCGGCCGATCTCCAGGAGGTCGACGTCGCCGGTGGAGCGCACCGTCGCGGTCCGCGGGCTCCCGCTCAGCAGAGCCATCTCGCCGAAAGCCTGGCCCGGCGCAAGCATGGCGAGCCTGTGCTCGGCCCGGCCATCGCCCACGTCCGCCAGCACCTCGACATGTCCGCGCGCGACGATGAACAGGGCATCGCCGGGATCACCGGCGCGGAACACGACCGCGTCCGGCGCCAGATGGCGGTCGCGGATGCACGGCAGGATGTTCTCGACCTCCTCGGCCGGCAGATGCCGGAGGAGGTCGCATCGCGAGAGCAGATCGATGGTCTCCTTGACCTCGTGGCGCTTGCGGTCGCGCGCGTATTCCCGGAACCGGGTTTGGTAGCGGATGGCGCCGCCGTTCTTCTCCAGGAACAGCGATGCACAGTAGTAGAAGACGGCGCCGATGGCGAAGCCGCCGCCGACGAAGGCCCAAGCGGCGCGCGTGCTGAACCCCTGGCGATGCAGGTCCTGCGCGCCCTCATAGGCGAGCTCGATCGCGAGCGCGCTGATGAGCGCGCCCGCCGAGAACGCCAGGATGCACGCAAGCATCCGCTTGGAGATCGGGAAATAGAGCCCGATCGCGGCGCCGCCGATCGCCGAGGAGGTGGTGCCGAGGCCGAGCAGCGATACGACCGCGACCTCGGCGGGGGTACTCATGGCGTGCCGGCGGCCTTCGCGGCGCGCAGCGTCGGTGGTACCGGACCCGGAGTTCCCTGGGCGATGCCGGGCCGCAGCCGCTTCTGCCCGAGGAACAGCAGGATCGGCGAGGCAATGAAGATCGAGGACGAGGTCCCCACGACGATGCCGAAGATGATGATGAGCGCGAAGCTGCGGATCGCCTCGCCGCCCATGACCGCCAGCGGCACGATCGAGAGCAACACCGTCGACGAGGTGATCACGGTCCGCCCGAGCGTCTGGTTGATGCTGCGGTCGATGAGCTCGCGGAGCGGCGTGCTCTTGTCCTTGCGCAGGTTCTCGCGGATGCGGTCGTAGACCACGATCTTGTCGGTGACGGAGTAGCCGATCAGCAGCATGATCGCCGCGACCGAGTTGAGGTCGAACTGCAGCTGCGTCACCGCGAAGAACCCGACGGTCTTGGTGATGTCGAGGAGCAGCGTGCCCACCACGCCGACGCCGAACTGCCAGTCGAAACGGAACCAGATGTAGATCAGTACGCCCACGAAGGAGAGGCCAACCGCGAGCAGTCCTTTGCGAAAGAGCTCGCCGCTCACGCGGGCGCCGACGGACTCGATGCGCCGGATCTCGGCGCCCGGGAGCTTTGCCGCCAGCATGCGCTCGATCGCCGTGCGCGCGTTTGCCCCCTCCGCTTGCCGCTCGAGCTTCACCAGGAGATCGCGCGAGGACCCGAATTCCTGCACGTGGACGCCCCCAAAGCGCAATTCGTCGAAATCCGCACGGATGGTGCCGATGTCAACGGGCTCGGCGAGCCGCAGCTCGATCACGACGCCGCCCAGGAAATCGATGCTGTAGTTGAGCCCCGGATAGAAGAACAGGATCACCGACGCGATGCTGAGCACGGCCGAGACGATCAGCCCCGCGAAACGGCCGCGCATGAACTTGATGTTGGTATTGTCGGGCACCAGGCGGAGCGGCATCAGGGTCCTCCGGGAAGGGCATGTCGCGGCGTCGGCTCCGTGGTCCTTGCCCTGTGGAGGCGCCGCAAGAGATCGCAGAGCCGGCGCCAGAGCCGCGGCGTGACGCGCTTGATGGCATAGGGGATCACCACGAGGATCATGAATCCTGCGAGGAAGGCGTAGACCGCCGAGCCTTCGGCCCAGGCGTAGCCCTGATCACACCAGGCGATGGCTTCGCTGCGCTGGAGCTGTCGCTCCATGGCTTCGAGCTGTCCCAGGTTTTGCGCCCGCGCAAGCTCGGCGGCGTGCGCCTCGTAGCCGCGGAGCAGACGCCCGCCTTCCACGAGCGCATCAAATCCTGGTTCAGCCGGCCCGTAGTCGGACCTGTAAAGACATCTCATGCGGCGGACCACCCTGCGCTCACGAGATCCCGAACGCAAAACTGGAGAGGCCCGCGAGCGCAACTGCGGAGTCCCAGTGGTTCAGCGATCGTGCGTTGAGACGATCGCGCCGGAGGCAGGCGAGACCGATCTCGATGCCGGCGGCGAGGAAGGCCATTTGGGACACGACCTGAAGTCGATGCCCAGACGGCATGGCGAGCGCCGACAACGTGATGAACACGGCCAGGATCGCGAACCGCCAGATTTGGCGCCGCGAGGCGAAGTCGAGGCTCATGCGAATGCCCGCGCCAGGCAATGCGCGGCAAAGAAAGCCGCCGAGCCGTCCCAACAATTGAGCGACGGCCCGTTGAACGCCTGTCCGCGCAGGACCGCGAGCAGCGCGTCGGTCACGGACGCCACCAGCATCAAGGTGGCCAGCACGGGCAATGGATTCAGCGGCGCAACGATCCAGGCCCAGACGGCAATGGCCGGAAGTGCGACGGCGAAGCGCCGCAACGCCTGAGCGGACGTGGGGTCCAGACCGAGACTGTGCCCGTCGGCCATCGCTGCGGCGCTTTCCCGCGGTCTCTCGAGTCGCGTTACGAGACCGCTTCGCCGAACAGCGAGCCCGGCTTACTGGGGTCGAGCTGTGCCACGACGTAGAGATCGTCGACCCTGAGCTCGACAGTGGCGGGCTCGTAGGAACGTCACCGCCTCGTCGAGACTGGCGAAGGCGTGCTCCATCGAAGCGCCTGGACGCTCGACGACCCAACGCGCCGGGTCAACCCGCGTTATCCGATAGACTGGCATGGTCTTGGCCGCTCTGCGCCGGCGGGCGCGATGTGAGCCCGCAAGGCGACCGAGCCAACGCCGCACCGTCGCCTCCTCGTCGGGCACGCCGGGCTTTTCGGCGAAATCGAGGTCGGCGACATGTTGCTGCGTGGTCATGGGAGCCTCGGAGCGCTTCACGAGATGACCGGCGGGGATCAATTCTGGAAATGGATCGAGGCCGGCATGAGCCACCACAGCCGGAACGCGATCAGGCCCGCCATGATGAGAACGCTCGTCACGAGCGTGACGATCGACGGCCCGATTTCCGAGCGCAGTCGATGCGCGATGCGTTCGCGCGCCGCCTGCGCCTCAGCCTTGCTCGAGAGCTCGTCGTGCAGTGCCGTGCGGATGTAGGTCATGGTCGACATGGGTGAGCCTGCTTTCCTGGAGCCGTTGCAGGCCCCACTAAGAAAAGGCGATCAGGCCGTATAAAATCGAGGTGGAAACCGGCGGTGCGTTATAAAAACCGCATAAAGGCGGGCTCGCGACCGCTCAGGTGAAGTGCGCGATCAGGATGCGCGCAAGGATCCAGAGCTTGAGAAAAACCAGGCCTGCGAGCCCAAGCAGAAATCCCGCGGCTCGGGCGTGGAGACGCGCGGCCGCCCGCATCGACAGGCTCAGATCCGGATGAGATGCGATCCGTGCAACAGGAGCTGCACGGCCACGACAAAGAACAGCCACCCCGCAAGCGACCTCGCGATCTCGCGCATGACCGCGCCGAGCGAGCGATCGATCTCGGGCGAATCGGCGATCTCGCCCTCTGCTGCGAGCCCGCTCCCGACATGGCTTTCGATATCCGTTAAACTGCGCATGACTTCCTCCTCGTTCCAAGGTGCTCCTGTCGGAACGATTAGGTTCAGCGGCCATAAAGATTCGAGACGATGATGAGCCGCGCGCCATAAAAACGGCATGCGAAAAGCCGCCGGCCATGAGCCTGGCCGTCGGTTTTTATGGGATTTTTATTCCGGGCCTTGCACATCGATATCGCTTTTTTATTGTGCAATGCCAAATATCTAGTCCGCAGAAACACAAATCGACCGTGACGGCTCGTGTTGAGCCAAGTCAACGTGCGCCGGGGACTTGCCGGTTAATTTTTGATGAAGGGCGGCGCTGCGTAACGCGCGCTGCCCTCCGATGCTGAGGAGAGTTTCGATGGTTGACGTGATGATGGTTGCGATCGCCCTGGGCTTCTTCGTGATCGCCCTCGGCTACGTGATCGCCTGCGACCGGATGTAAGGGGGCGCCATGGCATTCGACTACATCCTCGGTTCGATCACGACTCTGTTGATCACCGGCTACCTCGTGTTCGCGCTGATCCGGCCCGAGCGCTTCTAGGAGACCTCCCATGACCTTGAACGGCTGGCTGCAGATCGCGGTCTTCGGCGCAATCATCATCGCGATCACCAAGCCCCTCGGCGGCTATATGACCCGCGTCTTCGCGGGCGAGCGCACTTTTCTGAGCCCCGTGCTCCGGCCGATCGAGCGCGCGGTCTACTGGCTCTGCGGCGTCGCGGAGGAGACCGAGCAGCACTGGACGGTCTATGCCGCGGCGGTGCTGTTTTTCAGCTTCGTGGGCTTTCTCATCCTCTATGCGCTGCAGCGTCTCCAGAACGTGCTGCCCTTCAATCCGCAGGGCATGGACGCGATCTCGCCGGACAGCTCGCTCAACACCTCGGTCAGCTTCGTCACCAACACGAATTGGCAATCCTACGTGCCCGAGACCACCATGAGCTACCTCACGCAGATGGCGGGGCTCACGGTGCACAATTTCGTGTCCGCGGCCGCCGGCATCGCGATCGCGGTCGCGGTGATCCGCGGCTTCGCGCGGCGCTCCGCCAGGACGATCGGGAATTTCTGGGTCGATCTCACCCGCTGCACGCTCTACATCCTCATGCCCATCGCTGTCGTGGTGGCGCTGGTTTTCGTATGGCAGGGCATGCCGCAGAACCTGAGCGCCTACACCGAGATCGCGACGCTCGAGGGCGGCAAGCAGCTCATCGCGCAAGGCCCGGTCGCCTCGCAGGAGGTGATCAAGGAGCTCGGCACGAACGGTGGCGGATTCTTCAATGCGAATTCGGCGCACCCCTTCGAGGATCCAACGCCGCTCACGACCTTCATTCAGTACATCCTGATCTTCTCGATCGGGGCCGGCCTCACCAACGTGCTCGGCCGCATGGTCGGCGATCAGCGCCAGGGCTGGGCGCTCTTCTCGGCCATGGGGATCATGTTCCTGATCGGCGTCACGACCGCCTATTGGGCGGAGTCGCACGGCAACCCCGCGTTCGCCCAATTCAACGTCGACAGCGCGCAGAGCCCGATTCAGGCCGGCGGCAACATGGAGGGCAAGGAGGTCCGGTTCGGCATCACGGAATCCGCGATGTTCGCCACCATCACCACCGACACCTCCTGCGGCGCGGTCAACTCCATGCATGACAGTTTCATGCCCTTGGGCGGCATGGTGCCGCTGGTGAACATCCTCCTCGGCGAGATCATCTTCGGCGGCGTGGGCTCCGGCCTCTACGGCATGCTCGCCTTCGCGATCATCTCGATGTTCGTGGCAGGCCTCATGGTGGGCCGCACGCCCGAGTATCTCGGCAAGAAGCTCGAGGCGAAGGAAGTGAAGATGGCGATCCTCGCCATCCTGATCCTGCCGTTCGCGATCCTGGGCGGCACCGCGCTCGCGAGCGTGCTGCCGGACGGGCTTGCTGGTCCCGCGAATGCCGGACCGCACGGCTTCAGCGAGATGCTCTACGCCTACACCTCCGCCACCGGCAACAACGGCAGCGCCTTCGCGGGGATCAGCGCCAACACGCCGTTCTACAACACGACGCTGTCGCTCGCGATGCTGATCGGCCGCTTCATCATGGTGATCCCGCTGCTCGCGGTGGCGGGCGCGCTCGCGGAAAAGAAGCTGCTGGCGCCCTCGGCCGGCACCTTCCCGACCAACCGACCGCTCTTCGTGGGCTTGCTCGTGGGCGTGATCGTGATCATCGGCGGCCTCATGTACTTCCCCGCGGTCTCGCTTGGGCCCGTCGTCGAGCACATCGCAATGAACGCGGGCACGCTCTTCGCCACGTCGTCGAACTGACGCGTTTTCCCAAGGATCGATCGCCATGACCGTCGCAACGCCCGCCGGCACCTCTCCCAAGACCGGCCTCTTCAAACGGCACGTGCAGCCGCTCTCGCTGCTCGACCGCTCGCTGATCGTGCCGGCGATCTCGGGCTCGTTCCGGAAGCTCGATCCGCGCATCATGATCCGGAACCCCGTCATGTTCGTGGTGGAGATCGTGTCGGTGCTGACCACGATCTTCTTCCTGCGCGACCTCTTCGTTGGGGGCAGCGCCGTCGTCGGCGCAAACGCCGCGTTCTCCGGGCAGATCGCCGCGTGGCTGTGGTTCACCGTGTTGTTCGCCAACTTCGCCGAAGCCGTGGCCGAGGGCCGCGGCAAGGCACAGGCGGACACCTTGCGCCGCACGCGCACGGAGACCATGGCCAAGCGGCTGGTCGGCTCGGAGGCGCGGCGATTCGAGCAGGTTGCCGCCGCCACGCTGAAACAGGGCGACGTCGTCCTGGTCGAGGCCGGCGACACCATCCCGAGCGACGGCGACGTCGTCGAGGGCATCGCGTCGGTCGACGAGTCCGCGATCACCGGCGAGTCCGCGCCGGTGATCCGCGAGAGCGGCGGCGATCGCTCGGCGGTGACCGGCGGCACCCGCGTGATCTCTGACTGGATCAAGGTGCGGATCACCGCGGCCCAGGGCCATACCTTCCTCGACCGCATGATCGCGCTCGTCGAGGGCGCGGTCCGCCAGAAGACGCCGAACGAGATCGCGCTCAACATCCTGCTCGCGGGCATGACCATCATGTTCGTGTTCGCGACGGTGAGCATCCCGAGCTTCGCCGCCTATGCGGGCGGGGCCGTCGCGGTCGTGGTGCTGATCGCGCTCTTCGTCTGCCTCATTCCCACCACCATCGGCGCGCTGCTCTCGGCGATCGGCATCGCCGGCATGGATCGGCTGGTGCGCTTCAATGTGCTGGCCATGTCCGGCCGCGCGGTCGAGGCGGCGGGCGACGTCGACACGCTGCTCCTCGACAAGACCGGCACCATCACGCTCGGCAATCGCGTCGCGACGGAATTCGTGCCGCTGCCCAACGTCACCGACGCCGAGCTCGCGGATGCGGCCCAGCTCTCATCCCTCAGCGACGAGACGCCCGAGGGCCGCTCGATCGTCGTGCTGGCCAAGGAGAAGTACAAGCTCCGCGGCCGCGAGATGGCCGGCCTCAACGCCAAATTCGTGCCGTTCTCCGCGCAGACCCGCATGAGCGGCGTCGACTTCGAGGGTCACTCGATCCGCAAAGGCGCGGTCGACTCGATCCTGGGTTACGTCCGCCAGCAGAGCGGCAATGCCAACATGCCGGAACCCGCGCAGCTCAAGCCGATCGTCGAGAAGATCTCGAAGTCGGGCGGCACGCCGCTCGCGGTCGCCAAGGACAACCGCATCCTCGGCATCATTCACCTCAAGGACGTGATCAAGGGCGGCATCCGCGAGCGCTTCGCCGAGCTCCGCCAGATGGGCATCCGCACCGTGATGATCACCGGCGACAATCCGCTGACCGCCACCGCGATCGCCGCCGAGGCCGGGGTCGACGACTTCCTGGCGCAAGCGACGCCCGAGGACAAGCTCAAGCTCATCCGCGAGGAGCAGGGCAAGGGCAAGCTGGTCGCGATGTGCGGCGACGGCACCAACGACGCGCCCGCGCTCGCGCAGGCCGACGTCGGCGTCGCCATGAACACCGGCACCATGGCCGCCCGCGAGGCAGGCAACATGGTCGACCTCGACAGCGATCCTACCAAGCTCATCGAGATCGTCGCGATCGGCAAGCAGCTGCTGATGACCCGCGGCGCGCTCACGACCTTCTCGATCGCGAACGACGTCGCCAAATACTTCGCGATCATCCCCGCGATGTTCGTCGCCTTCTATCCGCAGCTCCAGGTCCTGAACGTCATGGGCCTGAAGAACCCGGAGAGCGCCATCCTCTCCGCCATCATCTTCAACGCGTTGATCATCATTGCGCTGATCCCGCTCGCGCTTCGCGGCGTGACCTACCGGCCCGCCGGCGCCGCCAGCATCCTGCGCCGAAATCTCCTGATCTACGGGCTCGGCGGCATCATCGTGCCGTTCGTCGGCATCAAGGTCATCGACCTCATCGTGACCGCGATCGGTCTGGCCTGAGGAGTAGCACCCATGTTGAAGCAGATCCGCCCCGCCATCGTGATGATCGTCGTCATGACCGTCATCACCGGCCTCGCCTATCCGCTGGGCATCACCGGCCTCGCGCAGCTGCTCTTTCCGCATCAGGCGAACGGCAGCCTGATCACGAAGGACGGCAAGGTCGTCGGCTCCGAGCTCATCGGCCAGAATTTCGACGACCCGAAGTATTTCCATCCACGGCCTTCCGCGACGAGCGAGCCAGATCCGAAGGACCCGACCAAGACCGTGTCGGTCCCCTACGCCGCCGACAACTCCGCCGGCTCGAATCTCGCGCCGACGAATCAGGCCCTGATCGACCGCGTGAAGGACGACGCCGCGAAGCTCGCGGCGGAGAACAAGGCGCCGATCCCGGTCGATCTCGTGACGACATCGGCAAGCGGCCTCGACCCCGACATCACGCCCGCCGGCGCCTACTTCCAGGTGGCGCGCGTCGCGCAGGCCCGGGGCATCGCCGAGGACAAGCTGCGCCAGCTCGTGGACGACAACGTCCAGGGACGGACCCTGGGCCTCCTGGGCGAGCCGCGCGTCAACGTGCTCAAGCTCAACCTGGCGATCGACGCGCTGAAATAAAGTCGCAGCTAAAGTCGAGCGGCCCGGATCTTGCGTGAGTGATTTTTGAAGGGCACTTGTTTCAAAGGGGGATGCATGATGCGTCGGTTTCACAAGACCTCACTTGCGCTCGGAAGCCTCACCGCTTCGATCGCGCTGCTCTCGGGCATCGGGGCGGCCCAGGCCCAGGGCGCGCCCGGCGCCGGATCTTTCCCGGGCTCATTCCTGGTGCCGGGCACGCAGACCTCGTTCAAGGTCGGCGGCTACGTCAAGTTCGACTACACCTACGACTTCGGCGCCCAGCAGGGCATCAACGGCGGCGCCGATCCGATCGGCCTCGCCTTGGACAGCGGACCGGTGCACCGGATTGGAAACGGCGCGGTGATTGTGCCCCTTGCGGACTCCGCTCATCAGATCCACGGTACGTCGCAGATGACGGCCTCGGAATCCCGATTCAACATCGAGACTCGGACACCCACGTCTTTCGGCGAGCTCAAGACCTTCATCGAGGGCGACTTCACGGATCCGAACGGGCTCAACCACTCGAGCAGCCTGAAGGTCAACTCGAACTCCTATGGCTTTCGTCTGCGCGAGGCCTATGGAACTCTCGGCCCCTTTCTCGCGGGACAAACGGCGTCGCTTTTCCGCGACCCCGACGCGGAAGCCGAGACCCTGGATTTCGGCGGCCCCATGGCAACCGGCGTCACCCGACAGCCTCAGGTGCGCTACACCTTCGATTTCGGGAACGGCCTGACCTGGGCGGTGGCGGCGGAGAACCCACAGACGCAGATCTTCGATGTCGACGACAACGAAGGCGGCGGTTTCCAGACCACGTTCGGCGCCAAGCAAGGCGACAAGATCCCGGATTTCACCACCGCCTTGGTCTACTCTCCGGAGTGGGGTCACCTGAATCTCCACGCGGTATTCCGCGACCTCTATTGGCACGACGGTTTCCCTTCCGCGCCGCCGGCAGAGGGCGCATCAACGTCGACCTTCGGCTGGGGCATCGGCTTTTCCGGCACATGGAACGTGCCGATCGGAAAGGATGCGCTCTCCTGGGAAGCGGCCTACGGCGAGGGCGCCGGCCGCTACATCAACAGCGATGGTCCGCCGACGCCCGACGCCTTCTGGACGAGCTCGTTCGATACGGGCGGCGGGATCGCCACCCGGCAACGCGTGCTGAAGGCCATTCCGTCCTGGCTGGTCAATGCGAACTACGTGCATTTCTGGACGGACCAGCTCCGCAGCACGGTCGCGGGCAGCTATTGGCATCAGGACAACAAGAAGGCCATCGGCGCCAACCAGAGCAACTCCAACGACAACGTGAGCCTGCTCTGGAAATCGGCCTACACCGCCCATGTGAATCTGATCTGGAGTCCGGTGCCGCAGACGAATTTCGGCATCGAGTTCATTCGCATGCAAGGCAAGCTGGAGAGCGGCCAGAAGGGCGACCTCACCCGGCTCCAGGTCTCGGCTCAGTTCAAGTTCTAGGCGGGTCTAGGTGATCGCGTAAGAGCGGGAGACGGAGGCACGAGCCAAGGTCACGATCCCGTCGGCGGGCGGCCTGCGCTCCGAAATGCCCGCGCGCTGACGCCAGCGGGCCGATAGGGCATGATGATCCCGGCATGACGGCCTCCGACTCTCAACGCGGCGACCAGCGGCCCTCGCCCGAGGCGCTGCTGGAGGCCGCACGCGCGGAGCGGCGCGGCAAGCTGAAGATCTTCCTCGGCGCGGCGCCGGGCGTGGGCAAGACCTACGAGATGCTGCAGCAGGGCGCCGCGCGCCGGCGCGACGGCATCGACACCGTGATCGGCGTGGTGGAGACCCACGGCCGGATCGAGACCGAGCAGCTGGTGCGCGGCTTCGAGGTGGTGCCGCGCCGGCGCATCGACTACCGCGGCCGCGCGCTCGAGGAGATGGACCTGGACGCCGTGCTGGCGCGGCGGCCGAAGCTGGTCCTGGTCGACGAGCTCGCGCACACCAATGCGCCGGGCAGCCGGCATCCCAAGCGATACATCGATGTCGAGGAGCTGCTCGCGGCCGGCATCGACGTTTACACGACGCTCAACATCCAGCACGTCGAGAGCCTCAACGACGTGGTGGCGAAGATCACGCGCATCCGGGTCCGCGAGACCGTGCCCGACGGCATCATCGACCGTGCCGACGAGATCGAGGTCGCCGATCTCACGCCCGAGGACCTGATGCAGCGCCTCCGGGAGGGCAAGGTCTACGTCAAGGACCAGGCGCAGCGCGCGCTCCGGCATTATTTCCTGCCGGGCAACCTCGCGGCGCTGCGCGAGCTGGCACTCCGCCGCACGGCGCAGCGCGTCGACGAGCAGATGCTCACCTACATGCAGGCGCACGCGATCGCCGGCCCCTGGGCCGCGGGCGAGCGCCTGCTCGTCTGCGTCAGCGAGAACCCGATCTCGGCGCAGCTGGTACGGCAGACGCGCCGCATCGCAGACCAGCTCAAGGCGAAGTGGACGGCGCTCTACGTCGAGACCTCCCACCACCATCGCCTGAGCGAGGTCGAGCGCGACCGCATCGCGGACACGCTGCGGCTCGCGGAGCGGCTCGGCGGCGAGGCCATCACGCTGCCGGGAAGCCGCATCGCCGATGACGTGATCGGCTTCGCGCAATCCAACAACGTGACCCAGATCATCCTCGGCCGGTCGGATCGGCCGCGCTGGCAGCAGCTGTTCTACGGCTCCGTCGCGGCCGAGCTCATGCGCAAGTCCGGCACCATCGGGATCCGGATCGTCTCGGGCGAAGGCGAGCAGCTCCCGGAGAAGACCGTGCGCACGCGGCAGGACGGCGAGACCTTCGATCCCCTGCCCTATCTCGTGAGCACGCTCGTCGTGGGCGCGGCGCTGATGATCGCCCTCATGCTCGACCGCTTCATCATCGCGGTGCCGAACATCTCGCTGGTATTCCTCTCGGCGGTCTTGTTCAGCGCGATCATCTACGGGCTCTTCCCTTCGCTCTACGCGGCCTTGCTGTCGGTGCTCGCCTACAACTTCTTCTTCCTGCCCCCGCTCTACACCTTCACGATCGCCGACCCCGCGAACGTGGTCGCGCTGATCTTCTTCGGCATCGTCGCGGTCTTCACCAGCAACCTCACCGCGCGCACGCGCAGCCAGGCGCTCACCGCGCAGAACCGCGCCAAGGCCACTGCCGAGCTCTATGCCTTCAGCCGCAAGCTCGCCGGCATCGGCGAGCTCGACGACCTGCTCTGGGCCTTCTGTCATCAGGTCGCGCTGATGCTGAAGCTCCGGATCGTGGTGCTCTTGCCCGAGGGCGACACCATCGCGCTGCGTGCGGGCTACCCGCCGGAGGACACGCTCGACGAGGCCGATGTCGCCGCCGCCAAATGGACCTGGGACCACAACCGCGCGGCCGGCCGCGGTGCGGACACGCTGCCGGGCGCCAAGCGTCTCTTCCTGCCGATGCGCACGGAGCGCGGGCCGGTCGGCGTGCTCGGCATCGACCGCGACCGGCCGGGTCCGCTGCTGACGCCGGACGAGCGCCGGCTGCTCGACGCGCTGACGGACCAGACCGCCGTCGCGGTCGAGCGCATCGGCCTCGCCGAGAGCATCGACGAGGCGCGGGTCCAGGCCGAGACCGAGCGGCTGCGCGCCACCCTGCTGTCGTCGATCTCGCACGATCTCCGCACGCCGCTCGCCTCGATCATCGGCTCGATCACTACCTTGCGCAGCACCGACGCGCGCTATCCCGAGGAGGCCCGCGAGGAGCTGATGGCGACCATTCAGGAGGAGGCCGAGCGGCTCAACCGCTTCGTCGGCAATCTCCTCGACACGACGCGGCTCGAGGCCGGCACCATCGAGTTCAAGCAGGAGATGGTTGATCTCGCGGAGATCGTCGAGACCGCGCTTCGGCGCGCCGCCCGCATCCTGGCGCATCACAAGGTCGAGGTGGATCTCGCGGCCGATCTGCCGATGGTCTCGATCGATATCGCGATCTTCGAGCAGGCGCTGTTCAACCTGCTCGACAACGCCGCGAAATACGCGCCGCGCGGCTCGCTCGTACGCATCCGCGGCCATGCGGCCGGGCGCGCCGTTGCGATCGAGGTGGAGGACGAGGGTCCCGGCATCCCCTCGGAGCAGCTCGAGCGGATCTTCGACAAGTTCCACCGTGCGAGCGAGGGCGACAATCGGCCCGCGGGCACCGGGCTCGGTCTCTCGATCTGCCGCGGCTTCGTCGAGGCCATGGGTGGGCGCATCCAGGCCGCGAACCGGACCGACCGCTCGGGCGCACGGTTCACCATCACCCTGCCGGTACCCGAGAGCGCCGCCGCCGAGATCGCGCCGGTCTCCGTCGCGTGAGCAAGCCCGTCCGCATACTCGTCGTCGACGACGAGGCCGCGATCCGGCGCTTCCTGCGCACCGGGCTCGCGGCGCAGGGCTACGAGATCGACGAGGCCGAGAGTGCCGGCCAGGCGATCGCGCACGCGAGCGCCGCTCCGCCCGACCTCGTGATCCTCGACCTCGGGCTCGGCGACATGGACGGAGCCGAGGCGCTGCAGCAGATCCGACGGACTTCGCTCGTGCCCGTGATCGTTCTCTCGGTGCGCAGCGACGAGAAGGAGAAGGTCCGCGTACTCGATCTCGGCGCCGACGACTACATGACCAAGCCCTTCGGCATGGAAGAGCTGGTCGCGCGCGTGCGCACGGCGCTCCGGCATCGCTTGCAGCAGCAGGGCGAGATGCCGGTGTTCCGCTCGGGCGACCTCGCGGTCGATCTGACACGCCGCCTGGTGACGCTCAAGGGCGCCGAGATAAAGCTCTCCGCGAAGGAATTCGATCTCCTGCAATGCCTGGTGAAACACGCGGGAAAGGTCCTGACGCACCAGTTCCTGCTGCGGGAGGTCTGGGGCCCCGCCCATGGCGAGGACGTGCAATACCTCCGCGTCTACATCCGCACGCTCCGCCACAAGCTCGAGGAGGACCCGACGCGGCCGCGCTATCTGCTGACCGAGACGGGCGTGGGATACCGGTTGCAGGCTTAGCGAGTATTGGTTGCCTCAACTCCTGGGGAGTTACCGGATCCCCGCGCGCATGAAGCTCTGCACGAACTGCCGCTGGAAGATCACGAAGGCCAGCAGCAGAGGCCCCGAGGTCATCAGCGTCGCCGCCGTGATGATGGACCAGTCGATGCCCTGGTCCGTGCTGGAGAACACCTGCAGTCCCACCGTGAGCGGCCGAGTCTCCACGGAGTTGGTGACGATGAGCGGCCAGAGGAAGTTGTTCCAGTGATAGCTCACGGAAACGAGCGCGTAGGCGACGTAGACCGGCTTCGCCAGCGGCACGTAGACGCGCCAGAGGGTCGTCAGCGGCCCCGCGCCCTCGACTCGCGCGGCCTCGTCGAGCTCGCGCGGCACGGTCTTGAAGGTCTGCCGCAGCAGGAAGATTCCGAAGGCCGAGGCCATGTAAGGCAGCGCGATCGCGGTGATGGTGTCGAGGATGCCGAGGCTCGCCATCGCCCGGTAATTCTCGACCAGCAGCACGTCGGGCATGATCATGAGCTGCACCAGCACCAGCGCGAACAGCACCTGGCGCCCGAAGAAGGGGAAGCGCGCGAAGGCGTAGGCCGCGAGCGTGCAGACCACGAGCTGCGCCGCGAGGATCATCGCGACCAGCGCCACCGTGTTGACGAAGTAGCGCGCGAAGGGTGCCGCGGCCCAGGCCTTCGCGAAATTCTCCAGCGTCACCGGCGCCAGCGGATCGAAGTGCGCGGCGTAGGCGCCCGGGTGGAACGCGGTCCAGATCGCGTACGCGAGCGGCAGGATCCAGAACAGCGCCAGGAGCCAAGCGCCGAGGGTCGATAGGCCGCGGAGGATCGCGCTCATTGATAATGCACGCGTCGCTCGACGGCGACGAACTGGAAGAGCGCCGCCGCCGCCAGAATCGCCAGCAGCACCACCGTCAGCGTCGCGGCGTAGGCGGTGTCCCAATATTTGAAGCCAATGTCGAAGATGTAATAGAGCAGCAGCGTGCTGGCGTTGTCGGGCCCGCCCCGCGTCATGACGACGATGTGGTCCACGAGCCGGAACGCATTGATGACCGCGTTCACCATCACGAAGAGCGTGGTCGGCATCAACAGCGGGAACGTGACGCGGCGGAAGAAGTACCAGCTCTTGGCACCCTCGATCGCCGCGGCCTCGCCGAGCGTCGGCGAGATCTGCTGGAGCGCCGCGAGATAGAAGATCATGAAGAAGCCGGCCTCTTTCCAGATCGCGACCGCCATGAGGCAGGCCAGCACGGTCTCGCGGCTGCCGAGCCAGTTGTGCGCGGGCACGCCGAAGACGCCGAGCACCTGGTCGAGGAGGCCGTATCCCGGCGTATAGAAGAACAGCCAGATGTTCGCGACCGCGATCATCGGCAGCACCGTCGGCGTGAAGAACGCAAGCCGCAGGAACGGCCGCCCCGCGATCCTGTGATTGACCCAGAGCGCCATTGCCATGGCGAGCGCGATCGAGACCGGAATGGTGCCGAGCGCGTACCACGCGTTGTTCCAGAGCGCCTGCCAGAACACGGGGTCGTCGAGCAGGTCGCGATAGTTGTCGAGCCCGACGTAGACGGCGGCGCGGTCGCCTTTCGGCGTCGAGAAGAAGCTCTGCCAGATCGTGGCGCCCGCGGGGACGTGCGTGAACGCCGCCAGCAGCACGGCGGCGGGCAGCAGCAGGAGCCAGCCCTGGATGGTGAGGGTTAGACGGCGCATTGCCGACGGCGAGCTCTGATGCGGAACCGACCCCCCTCTCTACCCTCCCCCTCAAGGGGGGAGGGGGAGAATAGACAGCGCCGCAGATGCCCCCTCCCCCCTTGAGGGGGAGGGTCAGGGAGGGGGGTGGGGTCGGAACTCCGCAAGATCAGCGATAACTCCGCAGCAGCCGGTCCGCCTCGCGCTGCGCGTCCTTCATGGCCTGCTCGGGCGTCTTGGAGCCCGTGAGCGCCGCCTGCAGATTGTCGTCGAGCGCCTTGGTGACCCGCTGATTGTCGTGGGTCGAGAACTCGGCGACGGCAAACGGCAGCTGGTCGCGCGCCACCGCTGCCGGCGGGAAGCCCGCGACATAAGCCTTCATCGCCGGCGTCTCCCAGGCGTCGGGCCGCGTCGCGACGTAGCCGGTCTTGATGCCCCACTCCGCCGCGCGTTCGGGCGTCGTCATCCACTTCACGAAGCGGAGCGCCGCCGCACGCTCCTCTGGCGTCGCCTTGGCGAAGAGATAGAAGTTGCCGCCGCCGGTCGGCGAGCCCCGCCGCTTCTTCTCCGGGAGCATCGCGACGCCGAACGGGAACTTCGCGTTGTCGCGCACATTCGTGAGATTGCCCGTGGTGGTCCACATGATCGCGATCTTGCGCTCGAAGAAGTCCTTGGGCGTGGTGCCCCACTCGAGCACGCCCGGCGCCATGATCTGGTCTTTCTTCGAGAGATCGACCAGGTACTGCAGCGCCTCGATCACCGCGGGCTTGTCGAGAGCGACCTCGTTCCCCGCGGAGTTCATCAGCATCGCGTCGTTCTCGGTGGTGAGCGCCTGGAAGAGCCAATAGGCGAATCCCGTGGTCGGGATCTGCAGGCCCCATTGCGTGACGTTGCCGCCGGCGTCCCGCTTGGTGAGCTTCTTGCCGAAGGCCACCAGCTCATCCCAGTTCTGCGGCGCCTTGTCGGGATCGAGGCCGGCTTCCTTGAAGGCCTCCTTGTTCCAGTACATGACGATGGTCGAGCGCTGGAACGGAATGCCCCAGGTCTTGCCCCCGGTCTGGCTGTTCGCCATGAAGCCGGGATAGAAGGCGCCGATCCACTTGGCATCGTCGGGCTCCTTGGCCACCTCATCCCAGGGCACGATCGCCTTCTCGTCGATGAGCGTAAACATGTCGGTCGAGAGCAGCACCGCGAGGTGCGGCGGCTCGCCGCCTTTCACGGCCGTCAGCGCCTTGGTGATGGTGTCCTGGTAGGTGCCGGCGTAGACCGCCTTCACCGTGACGTCGGCGTTCTCCTTCTGGAAGCCCGCCACCATGTCGTCGATGATCTTGGTGATCGGGCCGCCCACGGCGACCGGGAAGTAGAATGTGATCTCGGTCGCGCTCGCGACCCGCGGCGCGGCGGCGAGCAGGAGCGCCATCGCGACGGCGCAAAGTGCGGTCTTCACTCGCTCGAACATGACTTTCCCCCTCATGGTCTTGGTTCCCCTGTAGCTCGGTTCATCTCACGAGATTGAGTCGTTGGCTCACGCCGACGAGTAGCGGCGCGAGATCGTCGCGGCGGAGGCCGTCCCTTTCGGCGAAGAGATGCGCCTCCTCGGGCCGCCAGGACAGCTGCAGGACGATGCCGCGGTCGGCGGCCAGGCGGCCCGGCACGCGCGCGGTCAGACGCTCGCTGCCGATTGTGCAGGTAACCAGGCTGTCGGCGCCCAGGAACTCTACCTTGTCGATCGCCGCGGGAATGCCGTGCTCGCCGCCGAGCTCGATCGCCTCCGGCCGCACGCCCAGCACCAGCCCCTCGCCGCGATGGCGCAACAATACCGGGCCGGTCGTGCCTCGAATCACCGCGCCGCCCCCGCCGTCCGCGAGCGCGACCGTATTCATCGGCGGCGTGCCGATGAAGCGCGCGGCGAAGAGCGTCGCGGGCTTGGCATAGAGTTCCGGCGGGCTCGCATCCTGCTCGACGCGCCCCGCCCGCAGCAGCACCACCTGATCCGCCATCGTCATGGCCTCGGTCTGGTCGTGGGTCACGTAGACCATGGTGATGCCGAGCTGCTGCTGCAGGGCGCGGATCTCCTGGCGCATCTCGGCGCGGAGCTGCGCGTCCAGGTTCGAGAGCGGCTCGTCCATCAAGCAGACCGGCGCCTCCGAGATGAGCGCGCGGCCGAGCGCCACGCGCTGCTGCTGGCCGCCCGAGAGCTGCGACGGCTTGCGCTCGAGGAGCGCCCCGAGCCCCAGCAGGTCCGCAACCCGTTTGAGCCGCCGGTCCCGCTCCGCCCGCCGGACCCGCCGGACCCTGAGGCCGAACAGGATGTTCTCCGAGACCGTCAGGTGCGGAAACAAGGCATAAGACTGGAACACCATGGAGATGCCCCGGCGCGCCGGCGGCAGCCGCGTGACGTCGCGCCCCCCGATCAGGATCCGCCCGGCGCTGACCTCCTCCAGGCCGGCGATGAGGCGGAGGGTCGTGGACTTGCCGCAGCCCGATGGGCCCAACAGCACCAGGAGGCGGCCCTTTTCAGCCTCGAGCGACACGTCCTCGACGGCTCGGGTGGTGCCCCAGAAACGGCTGACACGCTGCAGGGAAATCGCGGACAACCTTGCCTCATAGGTAAGGTGCGGGCGGACGGCCGGGGCGCGGCCGACCCTGCCAGCCGCATGTTACGGTCGCGTGACGGGGCGGGACAAGGAGAGCTTGCCGAGGGTGGTCACAGCATCCCACCGTCAAAAGAGCTCAGGTCGAGCCTACTCGCCCCAGCGCCTGCAGCACCATGCTCTTGAGGAGCGCGCGCTGGATCTTGCCGTTGGGCGTGCGCGGTATCGCGCCCACGCCCACCATGCTCACGTTGCCGGTGTTCGCGGCACCGGTGAGCTGTGCGATCCGCTCCAGGGCCCGCCCGTCCGAGGCGATGGCGCCCGCGACGGCGATACAGAGCTGCTCCACGCCGTCGGCACCGACGATCGTACAGATGCCGACATCCTCGAGGCCCATCGCGGAGATGATCCGTTCCTCCAGATGCTCCGGAGCGAGCTTGGCGCCGCCTACGTTGAGCAGCTCGTCGACCCGACCCTGCACCTGGAGCTGCCGGTCCCCCGCCAGGACCCCGAGGTCACCCGGATGGAACCAACCGTCCCGAAACATCCGCGCACTCGTCTCGGGATCGTCGATATAGCCCTCGACCATCGAGTCCGTGGCGATCCGGAGCGTGCCCGGTTGTCCCGGCGGCAGCCGGTTGCCGCGATCGTCGACGGCCTCGACCTCGACGCCGGGCCAGAGCACGCCGAGGCCGCCGCTCTCCCCTTGCCTTACCGAGACCAGCCCGACCTCGTTGCAGGCGTAGAGGTCGAGCACGTCGTGCGCAAACTGGGACAGCGCTCTCGCCCGAAGTGCCGCGGGAAGCGGAGCCCCGAGCGAGGAGACCACCAGGCGAGGCGGCCTGGCCCCGCTGCCGGGCGGGTGATCCAGCACGTGCCTGAGCTGCTTCGGCATCAGGATCACATGGTCGATGCCGTGCGTGACGAGGGCTTCGGCGATCTCGCGCTGGCCGTCGTACACCACCGTGGCGCCCGCCCGGATGTAGACCGTCGCCACCGAGAAGACCGCGTGCATCGTGAAGGGCATGGAGAAAAAGAAGCGATGCTCGCGGGCGATCCCGAAGCCCGCCCAGTTGGCGAGCCGCGACTCTTGCATGCGACGCCGGAGCAGCATGCGCTTCGAGGTCCCGGTGGTGCCGGACGTCCGCAGCACCCGGACGATATCGTCGGGCTGCCTCCGCAGCGGCGGCTCCACGTCGAGGGGAT
>JADMIO010928616.1_pt1 | contig 33170 bp, 14 predicted proteins | sample 8958161 | NCBI WGS metagenome assembly JADMIO01 (sample SAMN16585339, study PRJNA669376) | soil metagenome | isolation source: Crop rotation soil | place: USA: Cullars Rotation, Alabama | collected 2011 | reverse complement strand
GACAACTTGTCCACGTGGAATTCTAAGCTTAGGATCCCAATGTGCTGGAAAGGCGGTGCGGCCGCCGTTTGATCGCGACGACTGTCTGGCGGTTTGCGTGGTCGGTCTTCCGTACCTTTCGAACTTTACGGATTTCACTGCGCTGGAAAATGTGCCGGGTGTGGTCGTCTATTACACGCGCCAACCCGAAGAAGCGCGCCTGGCTGATGTGCTGATCCTCCCGGGCAGTAAGAACACAATCACCGATCTGCTCTGGCTCCGAAAAAACGGATGGGAGCCCGTAATTGAAGCTCATGCGGCTAAGGGCAAGCCGCTGCTGGGAATCTGCGGAGGTTTGCAGATGCTGGGTCGCGAAATACGCGATCCTCATCGCACCGAAAGCGAAATTGAATTCGTCTCGGGCTTGAACCTCCTGAACTTCACGACCGTGCTGGAGCGCGAGAAAGTCACGCGCCAGGCTACAGCGCGGCTCGCCCAACCCAACTACCTGGGAGTGAATGGTGGTGAACATTCACAGCCGCTGTTCAGCGGTTACGAGATACACCTGGGCGAAACGCTTTTAGGAAATGGAACTCAGCCGCTCTTTGAACTGCAGCGTTTGGGCGATGAAGCAAGCCGACCTGACGGCGCGATCGACGCTGACGGTCGGGTCTTCGGCACTTATCTGCACGGCCTCTTCGACTCGGCGGAAGGCCTCGCGCTGGTTTTAAGCCACTGGCGGAGAATTTGTGGGAAGGATAAGTCGACTGCGGGCGTAATCGATCCACGCGTCGAACGCGAAAGACGGTATGACGCGTTAGCGGATCATTACCGGGACAATTTGCAGATGGATCTGATTTACCGTGCGCTGGATCTCAGTCACACACGGCTTTAGCGGCCGCGGTCCGTAGATTAGTTGGGTGGTTGGTCATCCTTGTGAGTAATACCCAATGCTCGCGGGCAGTCGTCGCACCGGAGTCAGTACCATCTGCGTAAGCAGATGGGATCAGGAGGCGGGCTGGGTCTCCCGATGGCAATAACATACTTGACTCAGCACCCGTCGAGGTTCGAGGGCGACCGCAGCAATGGCTCTGCCACTCCGATGCGCGGCAAGTCTCCGACTTGCCGATACGCGGCCCAATTTACTTAAGCGGTCTTTGACCGCGGCGGGGGTCGGAGACCCAATGAAATAGGAGGCGTTCGCAGCCGGCAAGTCGCCGACTTGCCGCGCATCGGAGTGGCAGAGCCATTGCTATAGCCTCAAGGCTCGACCGGAGCCCGCGTGCTGGGTCAAGTATGTTATGCCTCCCGTTGGGTTCTTCCTGATCCCATCCGCTTACGCGGATGGTACTGACTCCGGTGCTGGGCAGTGCTGATATTTTGTAAGGCAATACCTAAGGCATTAACACTTCCATGGCGCAGACCATAACCACAAACGGCCGGCTGATTTTGCTTCTCGGCGGAGCCCGCGGCGGTAAGAGCGCTTACGCCCAGCGACTGGCCGAGGATGCCGCGCGCGTTTCCGGCGCGCCAGTCTGTTTCATCGCCACCGCGCAGGGCTTGGATGAAGACATGACTGCCCGAATTGCAAGGCATCGAACTGAAAGGCCGGCGAGCTGGCGCACGTTCGAAGAGCCTTGTCAGATCGATGCAGCGTTGAAACAGGCAAGTGATGCGGACGTTGTCATCGTGGACTGCCTGACGTTGTTTGTTTCTAACTGGCTCATGCGGCAGGAAGATGAACATGAGTGCGAGCAACTGCTGCGTCGCGTCACTCGCGAGTTCCTGGAACTGGCACGCGCGCGGCCGCAAACAATCATTTGTGTCTCCAACGAGGTGGGACTAGGCATTGTTCCCGAGACGCGGATGGGCCGGGTCTTTCGCGATCTACTCGGCAGAGTGAACCAGGATTTTGCGGCGGCGGCTGATGAGGTTTATCTGATGGTTGCCGGCTTGCCTTTGCAATTGAAACCAAGTTAGTGCGCGGATGTTCCTTTGGCTCGAATCAATGAACAACAAATCTCAGCTCATCAAAGAAGTTTGTAATCAGATCGCACCAATCGATCAGTCATGGCTCGACGCGGCTCGCGAGAAACAACTGACGCTCACGAAACCGCCGGGAAGTTTAGGACGCCTCGAAGACGTGGCTAACCGCCTGGCCGCAATTCAGCGGACGGTCACGCCGGTCGTCACGAACAAACGCATCTATGTAGTCGCCGGAGATCACGGCGTAACCGCCGAAGGCATCAGCGCCTACCCGCGCGAAGTCACGCCGCAAATGGTTGACAACTTCTTGCGCGGCGGCGCTGCCATTAATGTTTTGGGACGGGCTGGAGGGATCGAAGTTAGAGTCGTCGATGCCGGCGTCGACGCTGACCTCAGCGATCGCGCCGAGTTGATTCAGGCAAAGGTGATGCGGGGCACGGCTAACTTCGCCGTGGGACCCGCGATGACCCGTGAAGAAGCTGAAGCGTGTCTCGCCGCTGGCATTGGATTAGCACAGGACGCCGCCAAAGACGGAATCAACCTGCTCGGCATTGGTGAGATGGGAATAGGCAATACCACCTCTGCCGGCGCAATTACTTCGGTTCTCTTGAGGTGCGATCCTGACGCGGTAACTGGTCGAGGCACTGGCGTAGACGACGCGGGATTGGCGCACAAGATCGTCGTGATTCGTCGAGCGATCGAGCTCAATAAACCTGACGCCGCTGATGCCATAGATGTACTCGCCAAAGTCGGCGGCGCTGAGATTGGCGTAATGGCTGGAATTGTCCTCGGCGCAGCAGCGAATCATTTGCCCTTGGTGGCCGATGGTTTTATCAGCACCACGGCCGCAGCGCTCGCTCTGACGTTGCAACCGAACGTACGCGATTATCTTTTCACTGGACACAGATCCGCTGAACGTGGACATACGGCTTTGATTGATTTCATCGGCGAGCAACCGCTGCTCGATCTTTCGATGAGGTTGGGTGAGGGAACTGGCGCGGCTCTGGCGATGCACATCGTGGAAGGCGCCGCCAAACTCCTCTGTGAGATGGCGACCTTCGCGGATGCGGGGGTGAGCAACAAGGATTGAGACAAGCGTAATTCGCGGAGCTATAAACATTTCGCCGGTGATTCAGTTCACATCTTCAGAGAGCTAATGAAGGGCATGGCTGCAAAATCCGGCAGGGCTAATCGGAAAGCGGCTTTGCCGCAGCACATTGCGGTAAGCCTACGGCTTACCGGTCTGCCGCCGGCCCTTTTTTGAGGCTATGCCTCAAGCTGCCGAGGCGGAGCCTCGGACTTGAATGACCAACTCTTCTATGGAAAGGCAAAGCCTTTCCGCGATGTGCTGCGGCAAAGCCGCTTTCCGTTAGCTCTGCGCGACTTTTGCAAAGCCAATCGAAGGACTTGAGACAAAGCCACCGCAATAAATGATTCGACGTTTCTTAATTGCCGTTCAGTTTCTGACCAGATTGCCGGTGCCGCGATCTTTGCACAGCTCTGAGATCGACATCGGCAAGGCGTCTGCTTTTTTCCCTCTCGTGGGAGTGATCGTCGGCGGCAGCGCCGCGCTCGTGTTTGTCGGGCTGCAAAAGGTTCTGCCGCTGCCGGCGTCTGTGCTGGGCGCGGTAATCTTTGCCTCGGTGATCACCAATGGTTTTCATGAAGACGGGCTGGCGGATTCGTTTGACGGGTTTGGCGGCGGCTGGACCAAAGACCGCATGCTGGAAATCATGCGCGACAGCCGTATTGGAACCTACGGCACGCTCGCATTGATCTTTCTGGTATTGGGCAAGCTGACTTTTCTTTCGTCGCTGCCGCCGTCACAGATTTGGCGCTGGCTGATCGTGTCGCATACGGCCGCACGTTGGACGACTCTGCCGTTGTGCGCGTGGCTGCCTTACGCGCGCGCAGAGGGTCATGGGAAATTGGTGGCGAAGCAAGTGGGCGCTCTGGAAATCATTACCGGGACCGTCACGCTGCTGATGGTTCTCTTGCTTATCCCCTGGCAGGCTGCGTTGGTCGCTTTGCTTGTGGCCGCGCTGGTCACGCTCCTGAGCGGCTGCTACTTCCGCGCCCGCCTGCAGGGAATTACCGGCGATTGCCTGGGGGCAACTAATCAACTCACCGAAGTTGCTTTGTATATGACGGCCTTGATTCTCGTTCGATTCAGCTTGATTCGATGAAGGCAATGATCAACAAAGATCGACTGCGACTCTATCTGATTCGACATGGAGAAGTGGAAGGCGCGGCAGTGGGAACGCTGCTCGGGCGCACTGATAAACCACTGTCCGATCGCGGCATTTCCCAGGCACGTCAGCTGGCCGAAGATCTATCGCAAGCAGAAATTGTGTCTGTGTATTCGAGTGACTTGCAGCGAGCGAAAGCGACGGCTGAGATAATTGCCAAACCGGCGAACTTGAAAGTCGAAGAGAACTCCGCGTGGCGTGAGATCGATATGGGTGAATGGGAAGGGCGAACCATCGCTGCGTTGCATCAGGAAGCTGAAGCACTGATCGAGCGCCTTTTCGCCGATCCGGCGTCGTTCAAATATCCGGGGGGTGAGTCTTTTTCAGATTTCATCACGAGGGTGCAGGCTGCCCTGGACCAGTTACTGCAAGCTCATGAAAACGGCGACGTCGCGTTGGTTGCGCATGGCGGCGTTTGCCGGGCGATCATAGGTAGCGCGTTGGGGATGCCAATGGCAAATTGGTTGCGGCTGGCACAGGATTATGGCTGTGTGAATGTAATCGAGTGGTACGGTGGCAGTCCGTTTGTGGTCTTGGTGAACGGTTGTTTCAAATCGCCGGCGGGTCGCATTCAGACATAGCTTTAGCCAGGTGAATTAGGAAGTCCGACTTTCATCCTCTCCGCAAAGAGCGAAATACGGCTTTGCTGCAAAAGCACTCGAAGCACATCATGCGGCTTTGCCGCAGCACATGGCGGTAAGCCTATGGCTTACCGGTCCGGCCATTACCCCTCTTTTGAGGCTATGCCTCAATTTACCGAGGCGTGGCCTCGGACCTGATCCAACCCTCGTACAGAAAAGGCAAAGCCTTTCCGCAGTGTGCTGCGGCAGAGCCGCTTTCTCCATCGGTCTTTCGCGACTTTGCAGCAAAGCCGCGAAAGCTTATGCGTTTGACTCTTTCCGAATGAAGCAAGCGGACCGTGCAGTTCAGTTTCTATAAACATTACGTGCCGACGGCCCGTTGCTCTCAATCGCGCTTCGCGCTATCCGGTTTCGTCGCCTGCTGATCTCCGTTCGGCGCTCCGCCGAAACGCTGACGGTATTCGGCTGACTCGATGAACGCCCGGACCATCTCGGCCCGGCGTACACGGGCCAGCGCCACCGATTCGTCACGGGCATCCTCACTAGGCAGCGTGAACTGGTTCAGCTTGGTGAGCCAGAATTCATAGCCGGCAAAGTTGTGGTCCGGAGCATCGTCAGGATTGCGCCGCAGGTAACCGTAGTACTGCATCAAGACGAACGCATCGTTGTACAACGTGTTGACGAGTGAACCTGACTGGATGACGCTCTGGAGCGCGGCCACTCGGCCGGCCGTGTCACCTGCGCCATAAGCGCTGATCGCCGCGTCGCGTTCATCCTGCGTTGGGATTGCTCCCACATTTGCAAAGAGAGCGTCCACAAAGTCGGCAGCCGGCTGCCCCTGCGGAAACTGCGCGATGAATTCAGCCCGCGAGACGAAAGCTGTCAGATAGTTCTGCTTGTTCTCATCAAGAAGTTGTGCGAAGCCCGGCTGTCCTACGATTACGCCGGCGCCAACCTGACGTTGATCCCGCAGGAAGATCTCATAGCGCGGATTGCTTTCAATATTTCCAAACGCGGCTTTGTGCGCGCGAATGACGAGGAAACCCGTCTCCTGGAACTCGATCGAAAGGAAGAAGGCCGTCGCGACGTCGACTCGCTTATGTTGCCGGCACAAATCATCTGCGCCGCACGATTCGATCTGCTGCGTCCAAAAATCCTCTCCCGCCTGGTCGCTCTGCCGGTAGAGAAAGTCGTGGTAGAGATGGCTGACAAAGGCGCGTGAATCGTCAATCGGATTCGCCGAGTCTTCCGCCGGGTCGTCCATGATTTGGAGTGTCGCCGTGCCGGGCACCCCGACGGTGCCGCCTTCCGGGTGCTGCAGAATCAGCGTTGCGAACTCCAAACCCTCGGTGTAGTTGTCATCATTGATCAGCACTGCAAAAGTTTTTTCAGTTTCGCCGGGGGCAAACACCAGCCGCCCCGCAACCATTGTGTAGTCGCCTTTTTGCTTCGCAGTGTTGTCCTGGCTGGCGATCTCAACAGCTGCCGCTGCGTTTGATGGACCTGAGCGCTGCACCCGGATACTGATGAAGGTGCATCCCTCCGCGACGGTGTAAACCGGTTCTTCGAAGTGGAAAACCGATGTCGTTGGCGAAGGCGTCGGCGTGGCCGTAGGTGTCGGAGTCGGCGTCGCCGTCGGCGTAGGGGTTGGAGTTACCGTGGGCGTAGGCGTTGGAGTTGCCGTGGGCGCAGGCGTTGGAGTTGCCGTCGGCGTCGGTGTTGGCGTCGCCGTCGGAGTTGGCGTCGGCGTCGGCGTGGGTGATGGACCCGGTTGCAGCTCGAAAGCTCCCACGTCGGTGCCGTCGGCGGCATTGCTGATCGCCGCATCGTCGAAAGCTCGCGCGAACGATCCGCGCTGGTCATTCGCGAGCGGGCCGCCTAACGCAGCCGCAGTGCCCTTGTCGACAGCCGGACTGTCGGGTAGCAAGGCGATAGTCTGCGTCGGGCCGCCGTGATCCTGCAGACCGGCCGGGTCGAGCCTGGCGTTGAGCGATGAACCGCCGCCGCCGACCTGATCGTTGTTCACGCCGTTAGTGAAACCCGTAGACACACCCGCGTTGCCGATCAGATTGAAACCGCCGGAGGTGAACGTGCCGAGCACGTCGTTAAAGCCGCCGGTGTTCGCGGCAATGATGCTGCTCTTGACGGTCCAGGTACCGTTATTGTCCTGGAAGTTCCGTTTGATCCCGCATTCGTTATTACTGATCGTGCTGTTGCTGACATTCAAGGTGGTCTTGAAGATGTTGAGGCCGGGGCCGCCGGTGTTGTTGGCGATGGTGCTGTTGGTGACATTCAAAAGCTTGCCGTTAACCGAGGTCGAAAATTCTGTTTCAATTCCGCCAAACGTATTACCGCTGATCGTGCTGTCGCTGATGTTGGTGTTGATGTTGGCGGCTTCACTGATGCTGATGCCGTAGCCTTCGTTACCACTGAACGTGCTGCGCGTAATGTTCAAGGCGCCGATGCTTTGGTAAATGCCGCCGCCTTTCGAGTTCAGGATCGTGCTGGTGTTACGGGTGAAGATGCAGTTCGTCACGTTCATCACCGAGCCAAAGATGGCCAGGTAGAGTCCGCCCCCGGCGTCCGAGCCGTTACCATCGAACGTACTGTCGATGAGACTCGAGTTCGCGCTTCCCGCGTTGACGTTTTCGAAATTGATCGCGCCACCGTAGCTGCTGGTCAGATTTCCGTTGAAGGTGCTGTGGCTAACGGTCAAGGATCCGCGGACGCAGATGGCGCCGCCGCCCGCACGAGAGGCGCTGCTGCCGGAAAAGTTGCCGATGAACTTGCTGTCGTTGACGCTGAGCTTGAGGCTGGCTACAGCATAAATAGCGCCGCCGGAATTACCGCTCTTGTTGTCGCTGAAGGCCGCGCCGCTGACAGTCAGAGTCTTGCCGGTGAATTTAACAGCTCCGCCATCTTCAGCACTGAACCCGTTACCGATGGTCATGCCTGAGATCGTTGCGGTTTCGACCACGCCGCCGAAGCTGAATATGCGATAGAACCCTCCGGTGTTGCGGCGCACGGTGAGCTTGTCAACGCCTGGCCCGTTGAGGGTCAGGTTGCTCTGAGTAATCTCCGGCAGCGCCGCCGTCAGATTGATCGTGGAGCGGCCGGTTGATGGGTCGTAACCCGGATCGTTGGTGGGGATGTCGAAGTTAATGACGTAGTCGCCCGCGACGGCATCTGCCTCTTTCAAAGCGGCGCGAAGCGTGCACTGCGCGCCCAACGCCACGGCATCGCTGTCGCAGCTACCGTCACCTGCATTCACGTCGTCGGCATCGGTCGTCTTGTTGACCGTCAGCACGGAATTGACGCAGGGTGTCTGCCGCTCTAAGACGCCGATGTCGGTCCCATCGCCGGCGTTAGCCTGGCTGGGATCGTCGACGGTGCGAACGTAACCCGATCCGCGCAAGTCTGTAATTAGACCGGAGCTTGATCCCTTATCGATTGCCGGACTGCCGCATAGCGGGACTCCCGGAATTGCCAGCGGTTGTCCCAGAATATTTACCGCGGCGTCCGTCGGATCGAGTTTAGGATCGAGCGGCGCGGCCAGCGTTCCCTTCAGGTCACTAGCCTGAGTGAAGCCCGTGCTCCCTTGCTCGACGCCAATCAAGTTGAATCCGGCCGAGGTGAAATCGCCGGATACATCCGAGCCGGCAAAAGGCTGTTGATTATTCCTGGCGATGATCGAGCTTTTGACAGAACCCTTGCCGGAAAGCGCGCCGATGCCGCGGTTCCTGGTGAAGGTGCTGTTGGTGACGTTCAGAGTTCCCGACGCGTTTGAGATACCGCCGCCGCCGCCCCCATTCACGATGTTGTCGAAAAAGACTCCGGACGTGACCGACACTGTGCCGTTAACGGCGTTGTAAATACCAGCACCGCTAATGCCGGCGCCGGCCGTAGCATCACCGCCGGTAACGAAGTTCGCACTGATCATGCTGTCGGTGACATTTACCGAGCCGGTGCTTCCGTTTCCGATACCGCCACCGCCGCCATACGAGCCGGAAGCGGTGGTCATATTCACATCGTTGTTCGATACGGCGCTGTTGGTGACGTTTACCGTTCCGGTCGAAGCGTTGTAAATCCCGCCACCCAAGACCATGCTGAATTTCCGGCCGCCGGTAACATGGTTCTGGCCGATAAAACTGTTCGTGACGTTCACCGTGCCGGTGGCGAGGTTGGCAATTGCGCCGCCGCCGCCACTCTCGTTATCAACCACGGGCACAGCCGCGCGGTTGTCGGTGATCAGACTATTGATGATGTTGATTGTGCCGCCGGCCCCGTTGGTGATCGCGCCGCCCGAGCCGCCGTCAACGCCGGCGATGTTGCCGCTGACTTCACAGTCGGTGACAGTCACGGTGGCATTGCCGGCATTGGCAATAGCGCCGCCGGTGTTCACGCCGAAGGGCCGGCCGCCGGTAATTTTAAGATTTGAGAAGGACACTTCGGTCGCCGTCAGCACGGTGAACACACGATAGTCTCCGCCGGTGCTGCGGCGGATGGTGAGCTTGGTGGCGCCCGGACCTTCGATGCGCACATTAGTGGTCAGCGGCGGCAGCGGCATCGTCAGGTTGATATTGCAACTATTCGAAACCGTGCTGCAGTTCGGCTCGGTCAACGGGATGTTTATCTTGATCACGTCATCGCCGGCCAGCGCGTCCGCGCGTTGCATCGCCGCGCGCAGGCTGCATTGATCGCCGGGGGTGTTGGCGTCCGTGTCACAGCCGGCGCTCGCGTTCACATTATCGCCATCACCGGTGGTGTTGACTTCGATCGTTGCGGCCGGCGGCGGACTCGTCATGACGACGGCGTTGGCCGCGCGTGGTGACGACCAAGCGCTTCGCGGTTTCGCGAACGCGGCGCCCGGCAAAGACAAGAGAGTAATGATGGTGATACTCAGCGACTTGCAAAGGGCCAGGCGCGAGCGTGATGTCGACTGCAAAGGATTAGTTTTCATGGATTCTCCTACGGCGAAAAATGCTTCGGTTGGGAATTAAGGGTTCCCATCGAAACGGTCTCGGCGGCATAAATTCCGCCTTCACTCTCCTAGTGCGTTGTTCGCAGAGGAATTCCATCAGCTGTCGAAAAGTTTTTTGAAAATCCCGGATGGCCGCTACGGCTCAGGAGACCCAGCCGCTCTGGTTTGTGAAGTTATGATCGGTAAGTCTGCCGACAGGTTCGAGTGGAGCCGGCTGCCGTCTCAACGATCCCTCGGCGCGTCATTCCGCCCCGAAGAAAAACGTAATTTCGGAATAGAAATGCAAAAATTTGATGCGAATTTAAGGACGGCACGCCTTCAAATTGGGCCCGGACACCGTTTGCGCCAAAGCGGTAACCAAGCACACAGAAGTGACGTCTAAACGAAAAGAGCTCCCCATGTTAAGGCTTACTTGCAGTTTCATGACTGAGTCACCGTTGATTACTGTGCCGCTTGGTTCCGAACCATCGGGCGATCAATGGTGCGCTGCATTTTGTCTTTATGAGGTTCTTACCAGATGTCCCAGAAAATTGGCGATATATCCAATCCAGAAAGTGACCGGCCCATCGAGTCGGCTTACACGGTGGCGATGTTCCAGGCGATGAAGAGATCGTTGCTCAATGAGCTCGTACGCATTCTGCTGAGTGAAATTGAGAGAATGGAAGAAGTGCCCATTGGAAAGCGAACGCTGAATTTTTATGAGGAAGTAAAAAACTTCGAGCGCTCGCTCATCGAACAGGCTTTGAGTTCGGCCAGAGGGAACCAGACGAAAGCGGCTCGAATGCTGGGAATGAAGAAGAGTACGCTGAATGACAAAATCAGAGTCTACAACATCTCGATGACGCAGTTTGTGGGAACTCATCCGCTCGTTGTGGTGTCGCACAACCGATTCCCTTCACGAAATCTTAACGATCAGCGCACGACGTAAATAGATATCGAGTGGCTTTGCTGCGAGAGGCGCGCGGGCTGATCCAAAGCGGCTTTGCCGCCGCACACGGCGGAAAGGCTTTGCCCTTCTGTTGCGAGATTGGTCACTCAGGTCCGAGGCTACGCCTCGGTGAATTGAGGCGTAGCCTCAAAGAAAATGCAATGGCAGACCGGTAAGCCAAAGGCTTACCGCCATGTGCTGCGGCAAAGTTTCCCATCAGCCCTGCGCGACTTTTGCGCAAAGCCATCTCGAGTAGTGCGGCCCGTGCGGGGCTGCACTGTCTCTGCTTATGAGTGCGTTAAATCTCAAGGTGCTCGTGTGCCTGGGCCTCTCCCAGGAATCCGCATTTTGCCATCCCCGTTTTCATTTATCCGGTAGTCCGGCAAGGGTACGACATTTCGGCAAGTCCAAAATTCGCCGGCGCCGGCGTCAGGTTTCCGAGGTTTTGGATCGATTTCCTGAGTATCGATGAGAACGTCGCAAGACGATTGCAATCATCGGCTCGCTCATCGTCGCCGACCACATTTAGCGCCACCATCTGAATGCCTCTGACAACTGCTGATTCAAGTTTCTAATTGGCTTCCAAGTTGCCTAATAAGTGCCTGCTGACTGACACAGCGCCCAACCGTTGGTTAACAGAAGTGACGCGAGATCCGAAATGTCGGACAAACCGTTCCGGACGCGAAATACAAATTCGCGGTCTCCGATAAAGACGTCGCCGGTGGTCGCGCTGCACGGCCAGGGTAAATGGTTTTTTGAGTGTTGATTATTGATTTAGCACGCTCCCTTCAAGCGGGGCGCTTTTTTAAGAAAGGACAGAGATGATGAAAAAAATCTTTATGTTCGTTATGAGCCTGACGCTGGCGCTGTTTGCTGTCAGCGCCATGGCCCAAACGAGCACGACTGGTTCGATCGAAGGGTCAGTCACTGACCCGAACGGGGCGGCAGTAAGAGGCGCCACCGTTTCGGTGACCAGCCCGAACTTGATCAGTCCGAAATCGGCAACCACCGACGACAGTGGTCATTTCACGATTCTCAATTTGCCGCCGGGATCTTACAAGGTAAGTATCGAAGGAACCGGTTTCAGCAAAATGGATAAAGAGAACGTGCAGGTGAACCTCGGCCGGACTTCAACTGCTGATGCCCAGCTCTCGCTGGCGACGGCGACGGCCACAGTCACCGTCACGGGTGGCGCTGCGGTTGACACCGCGGCCAACACGACCGGCTCGAACGTTTCGACCGAACAGTTCTCGAACTTCCCGACCCAGCGAACGGTCCAGGGCCTCTACACAATCGCCCCCACCGTGACGCGCTCGGGATTGCGCGACGCAACTGGGCGCGACCGCGATCCGTCGGTCGCCGGCTCTTCGGGTCCGGAAAACAATTACATTCTCGACGGCGTGAACACGACCGACCCCGCTTTCGGTGGATCGGGCGCGAACCTGCCGTTTGAGTTTGTGCAGGAAGTGGAAATCAAGACCGGTGCGTACGGCGCTGAATACGGCAAATCAACCGGCGGTATTTTCAACGTCATTACCAAGAGCGGCACCAACGAGTTCCACGGTGACATCTTCGGTTACGGCACCACCAAAGGTTTGGTGCGCGAAGTGAAGAACTTCCCGTTCACCGGTTCAGCCGCGAATGGCTTCTCGGAAGTCGACCTGGGCGGTGACATCGGCGGTCCCATCAAGAAAGACAAGCTGTGGTTCTTTGGCGCGTTCAATCCGCAACGCCGCAAGAACTTCTACCTGACACAGACGTTCCATTCACCGGCTGAGAATAAAGTCAGCATTCCGTTCTACGCCGGCAAGATCACCTGGGCACTTAATAACAACAACACGTTCACCGCGTCGACCTTTGGTGACTTCACCAGGGTTGAAGGCTTCCTGGCGACTGCGGCGCTGAATAATGTTAACGGCTTCGGCGATAACATCGACGCCTTCAACGGCACCCAGGAAACCGGCGGTCACAACTACGCGTTCCGCTTGAACTCAACGATTCGTCAGAACTTCATCGGCGAGTTCTCAGGCGGTCTGCACTTCCAGAGAGCAAACACTATCCCGTTGGCAACGGACCAACCGTTGATTACCGACAACTTCGCCGTGTTGCGAGGTGGAGCCGTGCTGCCGGTAACCCAAACGGGCGTCACCTTCGGCACTTCGGGACCGGGTCTGGTTGATTTTGTCGATGGCCGCGGCGGGTCACTCCAGCGCAATTTCGTGCGTGGCCCTGGCTTCGGCTTGTTCGGCAACCAGGATCGCAACCGCTTCGAGGTCAATGCCCACATGCAGAACATCGCGGGCAAGCACACGGTCAAGTGGGGTTTTGAATGGTTCCGCAACGTCTACGACATTTCAACCCTTTCCAGCGGTCCGGCGATCACCTACGGCAACCCGCTCGGTCTGACGTTCGCAAATGGCAATGACGCGAACGTGATGAACGGGATGCGGACTACGAATAACTTTAGCGTTTGTACCGTTCGCAGCAGCCAGATTATTTGTCCGAGCGCCACGGCGACGTCGATTCTCGCCGCTTTGCCGGCAGCGTCTCTGCCTGCGGGTTTGACTCTGGGGCCGACCGGATCGATTTCGACGACCGAAGCGTTCAACAATCCGTTTCTGGTGCGCACCAGCACTCGCGTTCGCGACTTCGAGCTGAATGCCAACACCTACACCAACGCGGAAGCGTTCTATGTGCAGGATGACTACAAATTCGCCAGAAACTGGCAGTTCAGCATCGGCGCTCGTTGGGACTATGAACAGGCCTACAACACCGATGGCAGCACCTACATCAAGTTCAATCACTTCTGGGACAATCTGGCCCCTCGTCTTGGCTTGACCTGGGACTTCACCGGCAATGGTAAAGGTAAGTTGTTTGCCAACTATGCAACCTTCATCGAAGTGCCTTTGCCGCTGGACGTCAACGTCCGCGCAGCCGGCGGTGACAGCCAGACCGACAAGAACATTAACGTCAACACGCTTAATGCTCCGGCCGGATCAACTGTCGTCATCGGCGGGCCGAACTCGAATCTCGGCGCTGACGCCACCCCGCTCGATCCCGGCCTCAAGCCGCAGAGCATTGGTGAATACAGCATGGGTATCGAGTACGAAGTCGCTCGCGATCTCGCAATCGGCGTTCGCGGCGTCTATCGCCACATGCGCAACGTAATTGAAGACGGTTCGTTCGACGACGGCAACACCTACTTCATCTTCAACCCCGGCCGTAACGAGCCCGGCACCACTGAGCGGGCCGCTTGCGACGGTGATGCGGTTACCGGCCGTATTCCTCGCTGCTTCGGCAGAGCGCAACGCTTCTACCGCGCAGTTGAATTCACTGCGACCAAGCGCTTCACCAACAACTGGCAAATGATTGCCTCGTACGTTTACTCCAGCCTGACTGGAAACTACGAAGGCCTGTTCCGTAACGATAACGGGCAGTCTGACCCGAACATCACTTCGTTGTTCGACCTGCAGAGCCTGCTCGACAACACCTACGGACGTCTGCCGAACGATCGTCCGCACCAGTTCAAGTTCAATGGCAGCTATCGCACTCCGTTCAAGCTGCTGGTTTCCGGAAACTTCTACATCCAGTCCGGTACGCCGTTCAACATGCTGGTGCCGCATCCGGTCTATGGCAATAACGAAGGCTTCGGTGTTCAGCGCGGCACGGCGACGGTTCCGGTAGTCACCGCGATTGATCCGGGTTTCCCGAACGTGGTCGACAGCATCGGCACGCACCGTACGCCGACGACGATGAATCTTGACCTGGGTGTCTATTACCCGATCAAAGTTGGTGAAGGAAAAGAGCTTCGTCTGAGTGGAGACTGGTTCAACGTCTTCAATAGCCAGCGCGCTCTGACCCTGGATCAAACCTTCTCGATCAACAGCGGCGTCACGGGCGTTCCGCCGGTGCTGAATCCGTTCTGGGGTTCGGCCCTTCTCGTCCAGGCTCCGTCGGCGTTCAGGTTTGGCGCCAAGTTCAGCTTCTAACTCGAATCATGCTTGAGCGACGAATGACTATTTGTCGTTAAGAGTTGATTCGATATTAACTAGAACGGAGAGACGTGAGGTTTTGCGTCTCTCCTTTTTTTCTGTTTGGCGACCGCTGCTGATGCGGCAGTGCTTTACTGAGACAGCGTTGGTCGAACTTCGATACGACCGCTGCACTGGCTCTGCCACTCTGATGCGCGGCAAGTCTCCGACTTGCCGGGGCGAATCTTCTTTCTAATTCGGGTCTGCGACCCGCCACGGTCAAAGACCGTTCACATTCATTTACTACGACTCGGCAAGTCGGTGACTTGCCGCGCATCAGAACGGCAGAGCCAGGGCCTAAGGAGTCAAGTATATCGATGCCGATGCAGCGGCTGCCTCGCATCCGAAAGTCTTGAGTCAAAGCATCAGCGTGCAGTAACTTTCGCCACCCCCTGCCCGTCCCTTATCCCTCGCTGCGATACACGGGATAGATCTTCCCATCCTGCAGTTTGAAGATCATCATCGGCCTTGAGGCACTTCCCTGCGAGTCGATGGTGATGACTCCGGTGAGGCCGCTGAACTTTGCAGTTTCAGCGATCGCCGCGCGCAGCTTCGCGCCCTCGGCGGTGCCCGATCGCTTGAGCGCATCAGCCAACAACTTGACGGCGTCATAAGCGAGAGCGGCGGTTTGATTCGGTGGCTGACCGGAGTTCTGCTTAAACGCGGAGGTGAAGTCCCGGTTCGCCTGAGTTGGATCGTCAGCGGAATATGCGCCGGTAATATAACTGCCGTCTACGGCGGCGCCACCCAGGTCCCAAAGCTTCGCATTGTTCCAACCGTCGATGCCCAGCAAGACCGCTCTAATTTTGAGATCCTTTGCCGCGCGGGCAATGGCGCCGGCGCTTTCTGCGTCTGCCGGAATGTAGATGACGTCGGGTTCGCCGGCCGCAATCCCTTTCAGTTGCTCGCCGTAGTCGAAGCCTTTTTCCGTGAAGGTGAAGCGTTGTTGCGCGGTGATTTGGCCGCCAAGTTTGGTGAAGCTTTCCGCAAACGCCTGGGCGAGTTCGTTGCTTTCGCTGGAAGATTGATTAGACAAAATGGCCGCCCGCTTGGCGGACAAATTGCCGGCTGCGTATTTGCCCATGTCGGCGCCCTGCGACGAAGATGCGGCAGCCAGCTGGAAATAATAATCACCCGGCTGGGTTGCGGCCGATTTTCCGGCGAGCGTGAGCAAGGGGATTTTCACCGCCCGGGTGGTTGCCGCTTCGCCGGCGGCCACCGATTGACCGATGATCGCATGCACTTTGGATTGGATCATTTTTGCGACGGCCGCGGTCGCCTGGGCCGGTTGGCCTCGATCGTCCTCAACCAAGACCTCGACTTGCCGGCCATTGATGCCGCCATTCCGGTTGATCTCATCGCAAGCAATGCTCGCGGCTTTGCTGATTGATTGACCCTGCGCCGACCCTGGACCTGAAAGGTCCGCATAAATTCCAATTCGAAAATTGCCGGTGTCCGGCGCCTGATTCACCGGCGTGGTCGTATTTCCCCGGCAAGCGAGTGTCGTTAACAGAATGACGGCGGTGAAGAACAGTAAGCAGCTACGATACATTTTCAGGAAAACCTTATTTGATGAATTACAGAATAAACGAACAGCCCGCTGCATTGTTGATGGGCCGCCGCATGATAGCGACACGAGGTGTCACGAGGCAAACCACTGAATTAAGGCATAGCCACAAAAAGGGCTATTGAGAGTTCATGCTTCCGCGAGGTGATCCGATCCAGTTTCGCCGATTGACGCTTACTTTGATTCATAATATCTTTCGTTCCCCGAGACTGCGGCTTGCCTCCGCCGTTGTGAGTCAATAACCAATCTGATTGAGATTGGAAGGAAAGTCTGAGGATTGATCTTCGGACGGCACTGCGATGGTGAGAAGTTTCGTGTCTCAATCCAAAAGCGAGAACCAGCCTCGGACCATCAGATTCGGCCGCGCGTCGCTTGATTCCGTCGACGACCGAATGATCGGGTTGATGCGTTTTGCGCTCGCCTGTTCGGCCTTAATAATCATCTACATTGATCCTTCGGAACCCGACCGCTTCGTCGAGCTCACCTACGCCTCGCTTTGTATCTATGTTCTTTACAGCGGCGCCAGCTATCTGATCACCGTTTATCATCGGCCGCCGGTGCCCAACGTAGTCGCCAATTGGATTGATGTGGCCTGCTTTCTCGTGTTCGTCGCCCTCAGCAGCGGCACCAACAGCATCTTCTTCTTTTGTTTCTTCTTTCCGGTGCTCGATGCTTCGTTCCGCGGCGGGTTTGGGCGCGGCATCATCGTCGCGGTCGTCTCGAGTGTTCTCTTTACCGTGATCGGTTACTTATCAGCGCCGGCCGGCCAGTTTGAAATCAACCGGTTTCTGCTGCGACCGCTGTACCTCTTGCTGCTCGGATATTTGATGGCCTACTGGGGTGGACGCGAAATCGAATTGAAGAAACGCCTGAGCCTATTGCGAGATCTGATCAATCTTTCGAACCCGCGGTTCAGCGTGGGCCAAACCGTCGGCGCAATGCTCAACCGGCTGCAATTGTTTTATGACGCTGACAGTTGCTTCCTGACCCTGATTGATCCGGTTTACAAAGACACAAGTTTGTTTCGCTTCGGGCGCGGCCAGGCTAACGAAACCGTAGAGGGAGAACGAATCCCGGAACCGCTTGAACGGCTTTTGCTTTCGTTTCACGATCATCTGGCCATCATTTATAAAGCCCGAGCCGGCTGGCTGAGGTTGCAGCGGTGGGGTTGCCTCGCGCTCGATCTCACTACCAGGCAAAGATGCACCGAGTCCTGGCAGACGGAAATAATTTCCGTGGCCGCGAAGCTCGATCTCGGCGCCTTTATTTCGGTTCCGCTGCGTTACCGGGGGAAGGGAATTGGCCGGTTATATCTGGCGGCCCGCCAGCAGACGTTCACTCCGGCGGACATCGACTTTTTGATGCAGGTGGTCGAGCAGATTATTCCGGTGATTCACAACATCAGGTTGCTTTCGCAATCAGCCGTCAACGCGGCTGAGAAAGAGCGCCAGCGGCTCGCGCGCGATCTGCACGACAGTGTGATTCAGCCTTACATCGGCCTGCAATACAAACTGGCGGCGATCCGGAATAAAAAAGCTGAAGGAAAAGATACCGGGGCCGATATCGATCGGTTGTTCCAGATGACCATCGACGAGATCAGCGATCTGCGCGGATTCGTGCGCGAGTTGAAAGAAGGCGAAGAACCGCGCGCCGACTTCATCGTCGCCGTCCGTCGTTTCGCTTCCCAATTTGCCGCCAGCTACGATCTGGATGTGCAGGTCGAGTGCCCGGCGCCGATTGAGATCAATCATCAGTTAGCCGCGCAATTGGTCCGAGTGATTCAGGAAGGTTTGAGCAACGTGCGCAAACACACGAATGCTTCGACCTGTAAAATCCGGATGGAACAGCCCGACCATGTGTTACGCTTGAGTATTGAAAACAATAATGCTCGATCGAACGGCGTCACCTTTATGCCTCGCTCGATCGAGGAGCGCGTCAGAGAGTTGCAGGGGCACGTTCATATTGATCACGAGATTGACGAAGCGACGGTAGTTAAGATAGAAATTCCCGTCTAAGCAGGCTTTTGATCGCGGCATGACTCAACAAGGGGACATTCGGGTTCTGATCGTCGACGATCACAAGATCATTCGTGACGGGTTGCGCGATCTGATCTCGTCGCGGGGCGGCATGAACGTAGTCGCCGATGTCGGTAATTCCGGCGATGCAATTCTGGCGGCGACGCGCGAACGTCCCAACGTCATCGTGCTGGATCTCGATCTCGGGGATGAGAGCGGACTGAATCTGATCGAACAGCTGCAGAGCGCGGCTGCCGGCGCCGCCATCGTAGTGCTGACCGGAGTGCGAGATGTCGAGAAGCGCGACCGCGCGATGGAACTCGGCGCCCGCGGCGTGGTTTTAAAAGATCAGGGCGCGACCGAACTACTCAAAGCAATCGAAAAAGTTCATCAGACGGCGGAGTACTGGCTCGAGGCCGGCGCCGCAGGGCGGCTGCTCGAACGCCGGCGAGCGCAATCTAAAGAAAGCACCGACCCGGAAGCGATAAAAATATCCAAGCTGACGCGGCGGGAGCTGGAAATCATCGATCTGGTTGGTGAAGGTCTCGAGAATCGAGAAATTGCCGAACGTCTACGTCCGGTGGTAGCAGAATCAACAGTGCGAAATAATCTTTCCGTTATTTACGACAAGCTCGAGGTCCGTGGCGGGCGTTTGGGATTATTGGTCTACGCGTATAAGCACGGCCTCGTCAGAGCATCTTAGAACTACTAAGTTGAGAGTTTTCAAATCTACCGGCAGGCGCCTCCAGCAAGACGGACGCCGCGGTAGCCAGGTTAGCGGACGTGATATGTGCACTTCCGGTTCGTGACAATTGTCCGATGCGGAAGAGCCGCAAAACTTTTAAGGTTCACGTTCTGCTCTCGTCTCCAAGCTTGCTGTGGGTCCGGGCATCGATCTTAAACGTCGCCTACCTAACTGTTGAGAGAATTTCTGCAAAATGACTTTCCCGCGCAGGGAAACCAATTGGAAGTGTAGCTATCTCTGTTTTTGTGCGCTCACTCAGTCGAGCTTGTCCGCCCGGGTTTGAGCAGAGCGCGCGGCAATTAAACCAAGTCTGTTCAGGAGGAACCATGAAAGAAAGAACTAACCGTACCAGCACTAAGCCTGCCAACAAGAGGAAACGGCTGACTTTGATCGGAGCCATAGCAGTAACCCTGCTGGTGGTCGGGATAGTCGCCGCCATTAACCGAAACGAAGTGCCAAGTTTCGTGGCAACCAACGGCGCTGCGACTGCACCGGCGCAAAGGAGTACCGAAGTGTCGCAAACCAAAGGCAGGTATTACGTGACCTTGAATGCTCAAGGTCAGCAGACCGTCATTGACCGGAAGACCGGAGACCAACGGCCGCTGAGTCCTGACGAAGCGCGGACGCTGGCTGAAGGCATCAAGCAGCTGGTGAACAATACGACTGACGGCCTGGTGCAGGTGCATCACGCGAACGGCATGGTCTCAATGGACCTGCAGGGTCACTTCCAGAATGTGCTCCTGGCTAAGAAGGACGCCGACGGAACGGTCTCGCAGTCATGCGTTAACGACCTTGAATCCGCTGCGGAGTTTTTTGACATAGACCCCGCGCTGTTGGGTATCTCGGCTCCGCGTTCGCAGAGCGGTCCCACCTCTGCCAACCTGCCCATCCGCTAAGCGCGAGAACGGAGATTAACTGATGACTAATACAACTCGTTCCCTATTGCTTTCTCTGTTCTTCGCGGTCGTCATGCTGGGCGCGTCCAGCTCGGCCTTTGCGACGGCTACCATCGTAATCTTAAACAACGACGCCGCCGGCGTCGGCTTCAATGACACCACCCCGGCCACACCCGTGGGGGGTAACAGCGGCACCACCCTCGGTCAGCAACGATTGATTGCTTTCCAGGAGGCGGCTAACAAGTGGGGCGCAACCATCGACAGCCCCATCACGATCACTATTCGAGCCCAATGGGCCGCGCAGACTTGTACGGCAACTTCAGCGGTGTTGGGCTCGGCGGGCGCCATCGGCATCTTCCGGGACTTTTCCGGAGCGCCCTTCGCCGGCACGTGGTACAACGAATCTCTCACCAGCAAGCTCTTTGGCGCGGACCCGAACCCGACGCAGCCGGAGATCAATGCGACCTTCAATATCAACCTGGGACAGCCGGGATGTTTGACCGGCACCTTCTTCTATCTGGGATTGGACAACAATCACGGCGCTAACATCGACCTCGTCACTGTGCTGACGCACGAGTTCGGTCACGGTCTCGGATTCCAGACTTTCAGTAACGCCCAAACCGGCGCCTACAACTCAGGCTTCCCGTCGATCTATGACCGCTTCCTGATGGACCTGAGCACCGGTAAGAGCTGGCTGAATATGACCAACGCCGAGCGCGCGGCTTCTTCCATCAACACTCATAAGCTCGCTTGGAACGGCCCGCAGGTTCAGGCCGATGTGCCCAGCGTGCTCGCCTTCGGTATTCCGATAGTTAAGATCACTTCGCCGGCAGGCATTGCGGGTAACTACGATGCCGGCACGGCCGCCTACGGGCCTCAGCCCTCGGCCGTCGGGGTCACCGGGATTCTCAAACTCGCCAACGACGGCACGGCCCCCGTGACCGACGGCTGTGAAGCTTTCCCCGGGGGATTCTTCACCGGACAGATTGCCGTCATCGACCGCGGCACCTGCTCATTTAAGACCAAGACCCTCAACGCACAAAATGCGGGCGCGACCGCCGTCATCATCGTCAACAACGTCGCCGGCAGCCCGGCGCCGGGACTTGGCGAAGATGCGACGATCACGACCCCGATTACGATTCCGACCGTCTCTCTGACGCAGTCGGACGGCAACCTAATCGAGGCACAGCTCGGCGGCGGCGTTAACGGCATCGTGCAACTCGATATGAGTGTGCGGGCGGGCGCTGATCCCTTCGGCAAGGCGCTGCTCTACACGCCGAATCCATTTGCCGCTGGTTCTTCGGTTTCGCACTGGGACACCAACGCGTTTCCGAACCAGTTGATGGAGCCAAACATTAACGGTGACCTGACTCACGAAGTGACCGTTCCGAATGACCTGACGTTTTCAGAGATGCGAGACATCGGCTGGGTGGCTTCGGCTATTCCCACCGCGATCGCGAAAACGAGCGGCGATAACCAGAACACCGCGCTCAGCCAACCATTCACGACGCCTATCAGCGTGACGGTGAGTCCGGCAATCGCGGGAATCACGGTGACGTGGACGACCAACAATGGCGGCAGCGGCGCAGGCGCCACCTTCCCGAGCACTGGCGGCAGGTCAGAAGTATCAGTCACCAACGCTTCGGGAGTGGCCACGGCTCCGTCGTTGACAGCCAACGGAGTGTCTGGCCAGTTGTCGCTGAACGCCACGGCTCCGGGTGCGGGCACCACGACGTTTGCGCTGCAGGTTGACCCGGCGCCGGTCTTCGGTCCCGCGTGCGTGACCGATACGACGCAGGCAGACTTCGCGGCCGGCACGACCAGTAACACGGACGTGAACACGAGTCCCGGCGACGTGGTTCTGCTCAATCCGGCCAACACCGACCAGACGCAGACCGTTGCCTCGACCAGTGGCACGGGTCTCAACACGACGCAGTGGCTCGGCCAGACCTTCGTGCCGGGCGTGACGGGCAAGCTTGCGCGGATAGACATGGCGCTCTTCTGCGCATCCTGCTCGGGCACAGACCAGCCCATCACGGTTGAAATCAGAACCACTGACAGCAGCAGCGGGACCGCGCTCCCGACGAGCACGGTGCTGGCGACCACGACCATTGCCGGCTTCAACAGCGGCGCGTCCAGCACTTTCAGCGCGATCTTCGCGACTCCCGCGACGCTGACGGCGGGCACGAGCTACGCGTACACAATGCGCCTCGTGACCAACCGGACAGGCACGTACGCGGCGGTCTTCGGCAACGCGCCGACTGACTATCCGAACGGCAACCGGGTCGTCTCGACCAACTCCGGCGCGTCGTGGACGGTGCCGACATCGACGGGCATCGCCCGCGATCTCGTCTTCACGACATTCATGCAGACCGGCAACGCGCCTTCGGGTAACTTCACTTCGTCTCTGAAGGACTCGAATCCGCCGTTCGCGGGAACGACGCAGTGGGGCACGCTTTCCTGGAACGCGAATGTGCCCGCCGGCACGACTCTGCAATTCCAGGTCGCGGCCAGCAACAGCTTCGGCGGGCCGTTCAGCTTCGTCGGTCCGGACAACACTGCCGGAACGTTCTTTACTAATGGCGGCTCGCTGTCGCAGTTCAACGGCTTCCGCTACCTGAAGTACAAGGCGTTCTTTACGACGACCGACGGCACGTTGACCCCTTCGTTGCATGACGTGACGATCTGCTACAACGACCCGTCGGCGGTGCTCAACATCTCGATGACCGCGGATCGGAATCCCGCGCCCGTCGAGTTGAACTTTAATTACAAACCGGTCATCACCAACACGGGCGACACCTCGGCGACCAACGTCGTGCTGACGGATCCTCTCCCGGCGCTGGTGACCTTCACGGCGGCTAGTTCGTCACAGGGGACTTGCACCTATGACTCAGGCTCGCACACGGTTACCTGCAACATCGGGACGATGACTCCAGGTTCGACGGTCAACGTCCAGATCACCGTGAAGCCCAGAAACGAAGGCACGCTCAACAACACGGCGTCGATTACGGCGGGGAATTGGAATCCGGCGACGGGTAACAGCAGCGCGTCGGTGAACGGCCTCCCGGCGGTGAAGCAGACCGATCTGTCGATTCAGAAGACCGCTTCTGCGAATCCGATCTTCGTCAGCCAGAACGTTACCTACACTCTGGTGGCGAAGAATAACTCGACGGTGGTGGGCGCGACCGGCGTCGTAGTCACCGATAGCCTGCCGGCCTCGATGAAGTTCGTCTCGGCGACGACCAGTCAAGGCAGCTTAATTACGCCGCCAGTCGGATCGACCGGCATCGTGACGGGAAACATTGGCTCGCTCGGTATCGGGGCCACCGCAACTGTCACGATAACGGTGATGTCTTCAGCCGCCGGAGCAATTACCAACTCGGCGACTGTCACCGGCACCGAGCAGGATCCGTCGGCCGCGAATAACACCGACAGCGTTACGACCACGGTCAACGCCGTCAACTTGCAGAAGGTTCTGTTGGCCAAACAGGTGTTGATTGGTGGATGTGAGAACACTACCGGCAACGTTTACCTGACCGGCCCGGCGCCGGCGGGAGGATTGACTATCAATCTTTCGACCACCAGTCTGGCCGGCGTCACGGTTCCGCCGTCGGTATTCATTCCGGCAGCTCAGACCGTCAGTCCGGCTTTCAGCGTCACGACCACGCCCGTGGTGACTAAACAGGTGGGGCTCGTGAACGCGACGCTGGGCGCCAGCACCGTTTCGCGTAACCTGACGATCAACGTCGGCTCCGGCGTCTGTCCTCCATAAAGGCGGACCAGAAGCCCTTACCGGGTTAGCTTTCAGGCTGGCCTATTAATAAAGGAAGCGAGTCGCCACAGTTCGCGAGGATTGTGGCGACTCGTTCTCTTAAGGGTTAGCAACCATGCTTGATATGCGGAAAGCGCTACCCACTCCGGCAAGTGGCTCTCCTGCAAAAGGCGCGCAGGGCTGCTCAAGAATGCGGCTCTGCCGCAGCACACAGGCGGTAAGCCTCCGGCTTACCGTGAACGCTTGGTCACTCAGGTCCGAGGCTACGCCTCGGTGAATTGAGGGTGTAGCAGATCGGTAAGCCGGAGGCTTACCGCCATGTGCTGCGGCAAAGCCGCACTCTTGAGCAGCCCTGCGCGACTTTTGCAGCAAAGCCTTTTTGCCTGAAAGCTCCCGCAAATAATGACATTTGTCACGATGATTCCGTGATATCTGACTGATGCATCTTGGGAGACGAAACGCTATGGTTCACAATTCTCGTACGAAGCCCGATAGTATTCGACGTTAGCCAGGTCCGATAAAAGAGAGGTTTCCCCCAGCTCTGCAAGTTTGCGCTATCGCACAAGCGATCCAACCTGACGGTGGTGTGTGCCTCACTCCACCCGCGCTGATCGTATCCCGGGATATTTCTCCAGACTGGAACCTCGAACCCAAGTAGCCTGTGCGCACCCATGTGTGGAGCGTGGTTCGACCACCTCCTGACCGCACGGTGCGCGCGCTGGAAGGAAAAGGAGAATCAATGAATAGCTCACCCCAGGGAAAGTCTTCGAACCCAGGAAGAACGGTTCAAATTTTTTCACGTCGCCCCGCGATTGCCGCAGCTTTAATTGTTGCCTTCGCAGCAACCGCGATTACCGCGATATCCATTTCTTCCGCACAATCGAAAAAGCCCGATCAGTTCAAAGTCCAGCTGAACCAGACGACCGCGTTTGTTCCGAATGAAGCGGGAAAGGACCGCGCAGAATCGAGTGAGTTTGCGGCGGCTTTTCAGGGTCAGTCGCGACAGGTGCCGGTGCTGACCATGCAGAATGCTCCGAACATTCCGCAGTGTCGCCAGATTCTGAATCAGGACATGTTGGACCTCGCGAATAATTCTGTCGAAGATCCGGGCGTCACGTTTGAACAAAATCGGCGCGCACATCCGCACATGATTGAAATGCCGCCACCTGTTGATTGCGCGAGTGGACTTTGGAAGGCCGCGCGACGTGGTGGGGTGGCCGAGCCGCTGATCGACGCAGATTTGATCAACTCTCGCCAGTTTGCTCGCGATACCGTCTACAACTATGGCGCGCTCAGCGCTTTGATCGGCACCAACGTGAATCTATCCAATGGGGTCGAGGGTTATCAGGGCGAAAATAGCGTCGCGATCGATCCTAACAACCCGCAACACATCATCGCCCACTCGAACACTTTCTTCCGCGACACCACGCCGCAGTGTCAATCACCCACGGGCGGAGCGGCACTTACCTTCGGCACGATGGCGCTCTTCGGTTCGAGCGACGGCGGCCAGACCTGGAAGTACAACTGCGCACCCTGGCACACATCGGTGACCGGCGGGGTCGCCAGCGCTAATGCTTATTTCGGCAGCGACCCCGCGCTCGCGTGGGACGCATCGGGTAATGCATACGCGTGCTACATGTTGCTTTCGCAGAACGCATCCGGAAGTGCGGGAGCTTCAATCGTAGTCGCGAAATCCACGGACGTAGGCCAGACCTGGTCGCAGCTTGGCACTCCGGTCGTCAATCGCATCGGCGTCACCACCAATCTCGATGACAAGGAAATGTTTGCCATCGACACGACCTCAGGACAACCACATTCGTTTCCGAACCGACTTTATGTGATCTGGGATGAGGGTAATGTCGAGCGCATTGCGCACTCGGACGATGGCGTAACCTGGACGACGGTTCAGCCGGCCAGCAACACCGGCGCGATTGGCGGCAACCTCGTCGTCGGCGCCGACGGCACCGTCTATGCGATTTGGACACGCTACAACGTCGAGACAATTGTTTTTTCGAAATCGATAGACGGCGGCACCACCTGGACCGCGCCTGCAGTCATTGCGACCTTGGCGCTGCAATCCTTCGGTTCGAACAATCTGCCGCCGGCTCAGGACCAGCGCGGTATAAATGGCTTTGGCGCGATTGACGTCGACAAGAATCCCAATTCGGCCTTCTTTGGCAATCTATACGTGTCGTTCCCGGACTTTCCATCGGGAACAACTTCGGGTGCGGATCTCAATACTTACATTGTGCGTTCAACTAACGGCGGCACCAGCTGGGGAACGCGCGTTAAGGTAAACGATGACAACTTTGGTGCGTCACAGTTCTTTCCGTGGTTGGCTGTCGATCAGTCTGACGGTACGGTCAATGTTTCCTGGCTTGATTCGCGTATTGATCCGCTCAATCGGAAGACGCAGGCGGTTTATGCCCGCTCGTCCGACGGCGGCGTTTCATTCGAACCGAATATTCCTGTGACCGATAACGGTTCCGGGTTCCGCAATAACGTCAACTATGCAGATGAAAACAGCACGGACAACACAACCTTCAATGGCAATCAGTACGGAGACTATTCAGGCATAGCTGCTTTCAACCGGCAGGTCCATCCATTGTGGACCGACTCGCGAATGTTTTTCCCGACAGCGGACACGCAATCTCCCACGCGTCGCGAAGACAATGCGACCTCTACAATCGTGAATTGTTCGGCCCCGGGGACCGTCGCTGCTCCGACCGTGAATTCCTCCACCGCTCCGAGCGTCTCTGTCTCATGGACCGCTCCGGCCGGTTGGGGAACGAACGCGACGAACGGAACCTATTCGGTATATCGAAACACGAGTGCAACTTTTCCCGGTGGCTCCCCTCTGGCGTCGGGGCTGACTGCAACGAGCTACGTGGACACGACGGGCGTCAACGGTACGACGTATTTCTATTTCGTGCGCGCCAGGAACAATTGTCCGGGTACGGCTTTGACACCGATGACGAGTGACTCGGCGGCTTCCGCCTCGGTGGTCTACGGTTCCGCCGGAACCGGAGCCGGAACTCTGCAAGGTACGGTTACTTCGGGCGGCAGCCCGGTGAGCGGTGTGGTTGTTTCCGCCGGGACTTATTCAGCTAGCACTAACGCCAGTGGGTTTTATCAAATTGTGGGAATTACCGCTGGATCTTATACGGTTTCCGCGAGCCCCGCCGGTTACAATCCGGCGTCGGTTAACGGTGTCCTGGTGAATGACGGCGCGACCACGGTCCAGAATCTATCGCTCAGCGCCATCGCGTCGAATAACTGCTTCACCGATACAGCCTTTGGTGATTTCTCGGCTGGTTCGGGCGCCGGCGTGGACATTGCATCGAGTCCCGGCGACGTACAACTCGCAGGTCTCGGAGCCGAAGCTGCCGATCAGGTCAGTTCTCCGGCATCTCTAGCGATTGGCACAACGGTCTCGTCTACAACCTGGGCCGGACAAACATTCCGCGCGGGCGCCACGGGCAATCTCACCAAGATTTCAGTTGGTCTCGGTCTGAACTCCGGCACGACCGGCACGGTGACGGTCGAGATTCGCAACCTTAACGGCGCTAATCCGGGCACAACCATTCTGGCGTCGGGCACGCTCGGTCCCGTAACGAACGTCGGCAGCGCCGCGCTTTACACGACGAGTTTCGCATCACCGGCAGCCGTGGTCAGCGGCACGAGCTACTCGGTCGTGGTCAAGGGCGTCAGCGGCAGCGTCTTCGTCGTTCGCGGCTCCACGGCGGGCGGCAGCACGCTGGCAAACGGCCAGTACTTTTCTTCAACCAACAGCGGCGGCGCCTGGACGGGGGTCGCGGCGGACATGTACTTCACCGAATACGTCAAACCCGTCGGTTTACAGACTTCCGGCAACTTCGTCTCGGCTGTCAAGGATAGCAGCGCGGTGGTTGGAGCAACTCCGAACTGGACCACGCTCACCTGGAACAACGCGGCGCTCCCCGGCGGTTCAACGCTTAAGTTTCAGGTCGCGGCCAGCAACAGCTCGTCCGGTCCTTTCACCTTTGTTGGACCTGATGGGACGGCCGGCACTTTCTTTAACAGCAGCGGGGCATCGCTGTCGCAGTTCAACGGATCGCGTTACCTGAAATATAAAGCGCTCTTCACCGGTAACGGCTCGACGACGCCCACTCTGAACGATGTAACGGTCTGCTTCAATAACGTCACTCAGGTTTCGACTACGCTCACGGCCGCCCCAGCGACCGGAACATTCGGCGGCACGGTAGACCTGTCTGCGACTCTGACTGACGGAACAAATGGGATCAGCGGAAAGTCGATTTCCTTCACGCTGAACGGCAACTCTGTCGGCAGCGCCAACACGAATGGATCGGGTGTGGCGACACTTTCCAACGTCAGCCTCGCCGGCATCAACGCCGGCTCTTACCCCACGGGTGTGGGAGCCAGTTTTGCCGGCGACAGTAGTTACACAGCCGGCAACAGCACCGCCGCACTCACGGTTAACAAAGCGGACCAGACGATCACTTTCAATCCTCTGGCGGACAAGACCTACGGCGATGCCGATTTCGGCGTCAGCGCGACGGCATCATCCGGGTTGGCGGTGAGCTTTGGGGCCTCGGGTAACTGCACGGTGACGAGCGGCACTGTCCACATCACCGGCGCTGGTTCCTGCACCATCACGGCATCGCAGGCCGGTGATACGAATTACAACGCGGCGCCTGATGTCCCGCGCAGCTTCAACATCGCCAAGGCGAATCAGACGATCAGCTTCGGCGCCTTGGGTGACAAGACCTATGGCGATGCTGACTTCCAGGTGAGTGCTTCAGCTTCTTCGGGATTGACCGTGAGCTTTGGCGCGTCCGGCAATTGCACGGTAACCGGCGACATGGTGCACCTCACCGGCGCCGGCTCCTGCACCATCACTGCGTCACAAAGCGGCGATGCCAACTACAACGCGGCGAGCGATGTGGCGCATTCATTCAATATCGCGAAAGCGACGGCTACGGTGACGCTGAGTAATCTGAGCCAAACGTATGACGGTAATCCGAAGTCGGCTTCGGCGACCACCAATCCCGCGGGACTCAACGTCACGTTTGGCTATGCGCTACTGTCACCGAACAAGGTGAAAATTGCCGGGGGCAATCCGACGAATGCCGGCAGTTATACGGTCACGGCGACGATCGACGATCCGAATTATCAAGGATCAGCGACCGACACATTGGTGATTGCGCGGGCGAACGCGACGATTAACGTTAGTGGGTTCACCGGAACCTACGACGGTAATTCACACGGCGCCACGGGAACCGCGACCGGCGCTCAAGGCGAAGATTTGAGCAGCCTTTTCGATTTTGGCTCGTCCTACACGAACGTTCCGGGCGGCACGGCGAATTGGACCTTCAATGCTGCCGATGCCAACACGAATTACAACCAAACGAACGGCAGTGTCGCAATCACGATCAACAAAGCGACGCCGGTCATCACCTGGAGTAATCCGGCGGACCTCATCTACGGAACGGCCTTGAGTGGAACTCAACTCAATGCCACCGCCGGCGTGCCGGGCTCGTTCGGGTACACACCGGCGTCCGGGACGGTGCTGAGCTACGGCAGCCACAACCTGCACGTGGACTTCACGCCAACCGACACGACGAATTACAACAATGCGCAGAAGGATGTCTCAATCAACATCCTCTCGGCGATTCTGTCGACGACCATGACGGTTGACCGCAACCCGGCGCTGGTCGGCTACAACCACAATTACCTGATTTCAATTACCAACAACGGCAACACCGCGGCGACCAGCATGACGCTTTCCGATCCGCTGCCGCCGGCGTCGCTGGTCAGGTTCACCGCCGTGACCAGTTCGCAGGGTTCCTGCTCGTACGACACGGGCACGAACACGGTGAACTGCAGCATCGGGACGCTGGGCATCGGCGCGACCGCCAACATCCAGATAACTGTGAAGTCGTTGCAGGCAGGGACGCTCAACAACACGGCGACCGTCAATGCCTCTCATTGGGATCCGGCGACCGTTGGCAATACCGCTTCGGTCAACGGCCTCCAGGCAATCGCGCAGGTTGATCTTTCGGTTTCGAAGGTTGATTCGGCCGATCCCATCTTCGTCAGCCAGACTACGACGTACACGATGGTGGTCAAGAATTACAACACCCCGATTAGTGCGACGGGTGTAGTTCTCACGGACAACCTGCCGGCGTCGATGCAGTTTGTTTCGGCGACGACCAGCCAGGGTTCGCTCGTCACGCCTCCGGTGGGATCGACCGGCATCGTGACGGCCAACATCGGCACGCTTGCCGTTAACGGTATTGCGACCATCACGGTGACGGTTCGCGCAACCCAGGCCGGGACGATTACCAACACGGCCTCGGCCACAGCCAACGAGAACGAATCAAACCCGGCGAACAATAGCGCCAGCCAGCCGACCACGGTCAACGACGCCGCGCTGCAGAAGGTTCTGCTCGCGAAACAGGTCTTGACCGGCGGTTGCGAAAACACTACCGGCAATGTGTACCTGACCGGCCCGGCCCCGACGGGAGGATTGACTATCAATCTTTCGACCACCAATCTGGCCGGCGTCACGGTTCCGGCGTCGGTATTCATTCCGGCAGGTCAAACCGTCAGTCCGGCCTTCAACGTCACGACCACGCCCGTGGCCACTAAGCAGGTGGGGCTCGTGAACGCGACGCTGGGCGCCAGCACCGTCTCCCGTGGCCTGACTATCAATGTCGGCTCTGGGGTTTGTCCTCCATAAAGGCGGACCAAAAGCCGTTACCGGGTTAGCTTTCAGGCTGGCCTGTTAATCAGGCTGGCCTATTAATAAAGGAAGCGAGTCGCCACTAATAAAGGAAGCGAGTCGCCACAGTTCGTGAGAATTGTGGCGACTCGTTCTTTTAAGGGTTAGCGACCATGTTAAGGGTTAACAACAAAGCTTGATATGCGGAAAGCGCTAGCCACTCCGGCAAGTGGCTCTGCTGCAAAAGGCGCGCGGGGCTGATCGAGAATGCGGCTATGCCGCAGCACACAGCGGTAAGCCTCCGGCTTACCGGTCTCGTCTTCCCCCTTTTTTTTGAGGCTACGCCTCAGTTGCCGAGGCGTAGCCTCGGACCTGAGTGACCAAAGCTTCCACGGTAAGCCGTAGGCTTACCGCAATGTGCTGCGGCAAAGCCGCATTTAGGATCCGACCTTCGGGTGGCTTTTTACAGCAAAGCCCTGCGGCGATTACAGCAAAGCCCTGCGGCGATTACACCAAAGCGCTACGGCGATTACACCAAAGCCCTGCGGCGGACTTTTTTCTACAGCAGGCTTCGTCGAAGTCTTTGAGCGGGATCGGAACCTCTCGCCCCCCGAGATTTGGAAGGCCTGCCAGCATCTGGTTTGAAAAAGACGGATCCTTAACCCCTAACCTTCACCGAATACACTGCTTACTAACGCCAGTCGCCAGATTGTCGGGTTTTCAAATCTTCACGAAACAGTGACATTTGTCACGATTAATAAGTGATATCTGCCAGATGCGCCTGTCCGAGCGAAGGGATATTGTGCCAAGTTCGCGTACGACCACTGATAGTACTGCCTGCTTTCGGACTTGATGAGAGAGGTTCTTCCCCTGGCTCTGCAATCCACGGCTTCATTAAATGGCGCCGCGGCGCAGCTACCGGCTGCGCCAAATCTTAAGGGGCGTTTTCCAGCCGTAATCCTGCAAACCGGAAAACCTACCGACGACCTCGGGGTGCGCGCGGTATTAACCAGTCTCAGTGCCACGGACTTCTGCATGCAGCTCCATCATTCCGTCGACAAGGGCGACAAGCTAATGGTCATCACCCAGCTGTCGCACGCCATTGTGCTGTTGCGCGGCGAGGTTGTCGGTGTTGAGCAACATGAGCAGGGTTCGGATTGCTGCTTGCGGATCCAGCAGCACCAGCTTTTTTCTTTGGCCGCCGCGGAGGTTGCGTAAGCGGCCGTAGTCTTTGCGTTCCGTCGCCGGGAACGCGGAATTTTCCAAATCGAGGGATTGAAGTTTCTTTGAAATCTGTCATGGCGTCGTCTGCTCCTGACCGGGACGAGCCATTTGATTGCTAAACCAATATGAGCGTCGCCGTGGTTATGGCGGCGGAGGATGATAAAAATGAGGCAAGCCCAATACCTTTTCGAGATGGTTCGACGTCAGCGCTGGATTGTGATCGCGGGCGTGGCGTTGTTGATCACCGCAGCGTTTCTGTTGCCGCGAGGCGGCGCGCAAAGAGATCCCAACCGGCCGGCGCCGGATGTGGTCCGGATGGTTGGTCCCGTGTCGATGGACACCGACCTGAGGGAGTTGCCTTACATCGCGCCGAAAGAAGAGAACGATGAAGTTCGTCTGACCCGCCATCCTCCCGGCGAGGGCAAGAGCATGCGTGGTCCTCGTGGCGCCGTGCGGGTTGAAGACCGTGAAAAAGCCGAAGAGCGCGAGCGAGTCGAAGATCGCGCCAGGACAGAGAAGGCCGAAAAAGATTCGGCCCGAGCTGCTCGAAAGTCTCCAAAGAAATCCCAGCCGGCAAAAGCGCGCGCCAACACAGGCACGCTGCGCTCGCCGCACAGAACTTCTAATATGGCCAGCCCGACGAATACGTTCGCGGGCATGAACTCGAATCTGGGTTGCAACGGATGTTTGCCCCCGGATACCGACGGCGATGTCGGCCCGAACCATTACGTTCAGTCGGTCAATTCGTCGATTCGGATTCACGACAAAGTCGGAAACGTCCTCGCCGGACCGATAACTTACAACTCGTTTTTCTCGGCGATGGGCACCGCGACGCCTTGCGGCGCGAACGTGAACGGCGGTGACGGCGTGGTCTTCTACGATCACATTTCGGACCGCTGGGTCATCAGCGACTTTGCTTTCCCGGCTTTCCCGGGCACCTCTTTTTACCAGTGTATCGGCGTCTCGAAGACTGCAGACCCGATTGCGGGCGGCTACTGGCTTTACGCCATTCAGGTTGATCCCGGCAATACAAATTACATCGGCGACTATCCGAAGTTCGGCTTGTGGTCTGACGGCTATTACCTGTCGGTCAACCTTTTCTCGAACAACACGACCTTCAACGGCGTTCGCGTTTACGCGCTTGACCGCGCTTCGATGATCAACGGCGGCGCGGCCAATACCATTGCCTTCTCGATTCTCCCGGCCGATTTGGGAGATCAATACAGCCTGGTGCCGGCGACTTTTCGCGCGGGCTCGCCGCCGCCGGCCGGACAGCCTGAGTGGTTTATGGACATAAACAGCTCGGCGGTTGCGGGTACGGTTGAGACTCAGGTCTTTGTGCGCCGATTCCACGCCGACTTTGTGACGCCGGGCAACTCGTTCTTCGGCGTCGGTGCCAATCACGCACCGGACGGCATTATTACCGTCAACGGCTTCGTCGACGCCTTCGACGCGACTAACGGCACCAGCATCGTGCCTAACGGCACCGCCA
>JADMIO011070298.1_pt1 | contig 33174 bp, 41 predicted proteins | sample 8958161 | NCBI WGS metagenome assembly JADMIO01 (sample SAMN16585339, study PRJNA669376) | soil metagenome | isolation source: Crop rotation soil | place: USA: Cullars Rotation, Alabama | collected 2011 | reverse complement strand
GCTGCCAGCCAATCCGCCATCGTTCCAGTGATGGAAAAGATTGCCAGGCGTGAGGCCAGGCGAGAGGCATTGCTCTCGGACGCCGCTGAATCTAAAGACTTTCGCGGCTATGCGTCTCTTGACTCGTGCGAATACAGAGATTTGGAGCTTGAGTGTAGGCTACGCGGGCTGCTGGATTCCGGCCCAACGCATCAGACGAACATCATGATTGTGTGCGCGGGCGCAGATGAGCAGCCAGCCGAAACTGGATTTGCGATAGACCTGCAGCCGGCGGATAGGCCTTGACTAGCTATAAGCGACATTATGACAAGCTAGACTTTGCCATTGCGCACAACTGCGCCATGGCGCATAGGCTCGCTACGATGCCATTTGCTGCGCAATACGGGCCGCAGGCTGCGCAGGAGCCAAGCGAGCGTAGAGAATACCCCACCCACTCCCCCCATGCCCCGAATCGCTTACCTCCTGCCGGCCACTGGCTCAAGGGCGCAAACTCATGCTTGCGAGATTTGTCCTGCTGAGGTCGAGACTCATGCGGCGCAAGCAGCGCTGTGTAGAGAATTCGAAGGGCAATGACTGATCCGAAGAAGTGCGCGCATAAGGGTCAGGTAAAGGTGGTAAGCGGGAGGATCGTGTGCGGTGATTGTGAGATCGCGCTTGTATGGGTGCAGGTGAGCCAATTGAAGGAGTTGGTAGAGGCCCCCACGGGGCTGAAAGGGCTTACCTCCTCCACCCTGAGAGCCTGCCCTGCGGGCACAAAAGGCTGAAGCAACCCCCTCTGTAGTCTCCCCCTAACCTTTGCAAGACTTATGCCAGTCTTAGAAACAAAGGACTTTAACGTGGGCTCCGAAATAATTTGTGCATACACAATCCGACCTTTTGTGCAAACTCCTGAAGGCGTCACGATTACGACGTGCGCGGAGTGCGGAGAGGTTGTGGAATCGCTGGAGCCGAGCCGCTGCTACAACTGTGTTTGTATTTTGTGCTGGGTATGTTGGGAGAAATACAAGGGTTCGTGTCCGGGGTGCGCAAGGGACTTGGCGCGGTGGAGGGCACGCATGGAGAATCAGCAACTTGCAAAGCACAAAGCGATTGGAAGGCCGCCACGTTATCACAAATGCAGGATGTGCGCGGAACCCTTTACGGCTCGTGAACTTAGAAAGCACAAACCTATCTGCGCGAAGAGGGTAGCGAATGTTGCTGGCAATTAGCACACGGCGATCCGTCGGCGAGATTCGTCAGGCGATGCGGAAAGCGGCAGTCTGCACGTGCTGCAAGAGGGCTTTCGCGGACAGCCTCGATTCTGTGTTGTGCCGACCGTGCGAGGAGTGGCTGTTTGAGGGAACCGAGCGGGAGTGGTACGGGGACGAGGCTGCATGACTGGACACGCTCGCCACACTCCCCAACGATAGGAAACCTCTGAAAGCAGCCTGATGGAATTCAGCGTCTCTGCCAATACTGTATCAGTCATCGACAGTCGGCGAATCCTAAGTCCCACGGAGGCTCGCTCCATTGCCCTAGCCGCACTAACGGGTGCCGAAAGGGCACGCGAGCAATTTGCCATCGACGAGGCTTCTAGGGGCATTCAGATCACCGATAAATGATATATTCCTTTCCTCTCACTACAGAACCGCTCAGGGTGAGTGCGCCGAGGTCGGCGTAAAGCCTGGGAGCCTCCTCCCGTGTCCACGTTTCTGATAATCTGCGCGGGCTGTGGATTGCCGATGGAATCGGATGCGGCGGGAGCGGAGGAAGTGCAGCGGCTGGCGGCAAAGCCTGAAGAGGTGGCGCTGAGCGTTCTCTGCCACGCCTGCATGGGGATGTTCTTGGCGATCCACCCGGAGTTGAAAAGCGATGACTAGGACGTGCAGCCGCTGCGGCCACGAATTCACCACGAATCCGGGCGGGCGGATTTGTGACGCTTGCCGCAAGCCCAAACCAAATCCACGGGCGGCTCTGCTCGGCAAGCCTCTAACACCGCGCGAGAGGCAGATTATCAGGATGCTGACGGCCGAAGCGCACGCGAACAAGGAAATTGCCTACCAGCTGCATCTGTCCGAGGGAACCGTGAAAGAGTATATGAGTACGATCTATAAAAAAGTCGGACTCAAACCGGGCGCAGGCAATCGCACTCTGCTCGCCATAATGGCCGTGAATCACCCGGAGATGTGCGCGCAGGGCTGATCTTGCCGCACACAAAGGAGAGTCGATGAAGAGAAGGGACATATTCGCTGGCATAGCAGGAACGCTTGCTGGCATATTTGGAAGAAAGGCCAAAGCGGCGTCGGTTCCAAGCGAATCCGCAATATACCAATCATTCGACGCCCGAGATTGGGCTCTCGGTTTTATCCAGAGCGTGAAAGCCAATCCATCTATAGCCACAGATCCAGAGACGCTGACGACATGGTTCGCAGGCGCTCTTATGCGTGGATATGATGAGTATCCGCGTAAGATGGCCGCCGGGAATACTACCTGCGAATCCGAGTTGCGCGGCGCGATCGCACGTGGTTGGTGTCATCCGAAGAACAGCCACAAGCCGATGGACTGTGATTTGGCGGACGCGATTTTCCAAGAACTGATCTTGCCGCCCGGAGCGTAGTGGATTAAAGTGACGGCATGAATAGACGAGAAAAGCTGGAACTAGCCGCTTGTTATCGATTAATTCGAGAGTCCCTTCAGGCCAAGCTGAATGTGTTGCATCATGGCGGCGTTAGCATTTATGATCAGGCGCAGTTTTGGGATGCGCTCGACAAGGTGGAATGTTTCTGTGATTTGGTCGATTATTGCGAGGACGCGCCTCAAGCAAAATTGGACTATGATCGCATCAACCAAAAAATAGATTGGCTTGAAGGTGATATCAAGACGAAGGCGCTCGGAGGGTAATGCATGACAAGGCGCTCGATCTTCGCGTGGCTGTTCGGAGGCGCGGCAGCTTCTGCGGAGAAGTTTCAGGTCATCTGCCGGGACAAGGACGGCCCGCACTTCTGCGATATCCGCAATAACCAGTGCCCGGTGTGCGGGGAGATGGCGGCACCGTACCGGCCGGATACGCATTTCTGTGGCGATATTGTCGGCGGACAGTCCCTTGGAATAAGCGGCACATACGGGTGCGAGGGTCGCCTGAATATTGTTCGCTGCAAGCGCTGCAATGCCGCTTTCTGGCAGGATGCAGTGAAGTGAACGCCATCGCCTCCATGATCATCGCCTCGATGATGTTGTACGGCATGTGCCCGCCGGGAAAGGTCCCGGCCGGAGGAATGGCGACAACGAGCTTCATCTATACGTACGCCTGTTTATCTCCCGAGGACAAAGCGCGGCTGGATGGAAAATTCGCGGAGAACATGTGTCTGGAAGGCGGGCTCGCATCGTGGGGTGGGCGTTACGAGCACACCCGATCTCCACGCTGGACCGGCACGGAATGCAAAGTCGCCGAGGAATGGCGGAAGGACGGCAAGCCGATCACAGAGGAAGAATACGCCCATGGAACCTGCATGAGCTTGTCGATCTACTATCCGGACGGAACAAAGAAGATTGTCTACCCCAAGCCGGAATGGAAGGAATGTTTGAAATGAACGCCATCTGGCGCACGGCGCTCATCATCGGCGGCGCGGCCCTCGCGGGGCTGGTCTACGGCTGGTGGATGGCGGCGAGACTGCAATGACCGCATCTGAGCGCATCGCCGAACTCCGCGCTGCCATCGTGGAGCGGGAGTTGAAAGAACTGGTGGAGGTCACCGGCATCGATGCGGACCTCAGCCGCCTGCGGCAGGAAGCCATGGAAGATCCCCGCACGGGAGTTGCGGCAATTATCCAATACCTGGAAGAGAAGCATGCCTGATCTCACTAGCCGGCCCTATAAGCCAGATCCGGAGAAGTGCTGCGAGCGCTGCGCATTCGGGCGGGGAAATCATGCTATCTGGTGCGCGGAGACGCAATTGAACGACAAGATCCGCCAATCCGAAGCAGATCACAAAGCCGTGTGTACACATTGGAGAGCGTCGATTGGACCATTACCGGCGTGGTTTAGTGGCACAACTGCGCCATAACAGTGAGGCATAGAGGATAATGCCATTTGTCTCAAGAGCGCAGGAAAAGGCTGCTTTCGGAGGCTACCTCGGCCCGGAAATGCAGGCCCGTGCGAAGACTTGGGCAGCGGAAACGCCTAGCCAGAAATCCCTGCCAGAGCACGTGGGCGACAAGAAAAAGCCGAAGAGAAAGTACTACGGAGAGCGTTGATGGCCACTCCACAATCCAAAGCAATTCATGCGACCTACGAAGACCGCGAAAAGCTCGTCAAGCCCATCCGCACGCAGATGAAGCTGGCGAAGCTGAGCAGCGGCAAGGGATCGATACCAAAGCCGAAGATTGCCACCGGCATTACGCCGCCACGCTTCGGACGACGCGCGTACTACGGAGAAGCGTCGAATTGGAAATAATATGCCACTTCCGACAAATCTGAGAACTCTTCCGCGCAAGCCAACGTCTGGTCAAGGCCAATCCGCATCCCCCGCCGACTCCAGTTATCTGCCATCCGATGACGGCTCGAATAGCAGCGGTCAAGGTATCAATGAGAGCGTAGCAACCGGTATCACGGGTGGAAACGGAACCTCCAACGCCACGTCCGTTTCCAACAATCCGTGGATGCAGCCGAAGCCTCAAGCCCCGGCTCCAACTCCCGCCCCGGCAGCAGCGCCGCTCTCGCAGCCAGCGTCCGATGCAGCCATTCGCGCTTCATCTCAAGGTCCGAATATCTTGAGCCCGCAGCAACAAATGGCAGCGATGCAACGAAATGCGCCGATGCAGGCACAAGCGTCTCAGACTGGGGATTATTGGCGGCAGCAAACTCAGCAAGGAATGCCGCTGCAAGAAGCGCAACGTCGCCAAGCGCAGCAAATGGGATGGCAGCAGCCGCAGCAACAGCAGCCGTTCACCGGCTTCTACGGCGGCGCTGGCATGATGGGGGCGCTCGGCGGTCAGCCGCCACCCCCTCCGCACGCGCCTCCCATGGGCTATCAGCCGCAGATGCAGTCGCGTCAGCAGCCATACTCACCGATGCAGCAATGGTGGCAGCGCGGACCGCAGATGAATTATGGCCCGCAGCGCGGCTACGGCCAGCAGCCGATGTACGGCGGGCAGCAAGTTCCGGCAGGACCGCCCGATCCTGGCCGGCACATGGGATATCAGCAGCCACAACAGCCGTGGTGGGGCGGGCAGCAGCGGCAACCGTGGTATCAGCAGCGGCAATCCATGCAGCCTCCACAGCAGATGCGCCAGCAGCCTCAAATGCAGGCCCGCAGCGGCGCTTCGCGGATGTACTAGCATAGAGCGTTTAACTCTTTCCGCAATTTTCGTATACGCTTTCTGCATTCGGTGGGAGTCTCTTCAAAAATCTCTGGATCTGTGAAGCCTGATTCCAATGGTCCTCTACTGCGGGTATATTCAGAGTTCAGGCCAGCCCACAGCCTTGGATGTTTATCCTTGTCCACAACCTTGGCGTTTAGGACATTTCATAAGTAACTCAAGCTCTTTCTATCAATTTTCACAAAGACACAATCCGGAAGATTATTCGCGTCTAATGCGAGCGATGCAATGACGCAATCTTTGCTAGGCCCGAGCTGATAGACAAGAAACAAATTGTGCTGCATCCGGCCAATATAGCAGATGTCCGATAGCCCGCAATACACCGCGCCGGATTGGCTTGTCCGGTATACGGCATCCGTAAAAGGCACCGGCACCAATGGCCTGCCATGGGACGATCCGGACTGCACCATCAGCTTCATCAAGCGGGACGGGAAAATCTACTGGCAGTCGAATCCGGGGCCGCAGACATGGTTCCTGCTCTGCCCGTGTGACGAGATATTATTCGGAGGCTCTCGCGGCGGCGGCAAATCGGCGGCATTGATTGCGTGGTTTGCAATGGGGCAGGCAGGGTTGGCGAAAGACGACCCGGCAAAGTACTCTTACCTCAATGACCCGCACTTCCGTGGCCTGATGCTCCGCGAACAATATCAGGATTTGGCCGAATTCGTAGAAGAGGCGCGTGAGTTCTACCGCCCGTTCAACGTTAAACCGAAAGACGACCCCGTTATCTTCCATTTCCCGAGCGGTGCCAAAATCTATACGAACCATCTCGGAAACGAAGAGGCATTTTCCAAGTATAAAGGCTGGAATCTGACCAAAATCGGCATCGAGGAAGTCACGCAGATCCCGACATTCCAGCGTTATCTCAAGCTGCTCGGCTCGCTGCGCTCTGTCGAACGATATTATCGCGGCAAACGCTACCCGAAATTGCGGACACAGATGGCTCTGACGAGCAATCCTGACGGACCAGGGGCGATGTGGGTTTCCGAGCGGTTTGTGGACATCTATAATCGCGGCGTATTACTGCCTTGGAACACCGCCGTGCGGGATATGGTCACGGGCGAGACCAAAGTATTCATCCCGGCGCGCATCACCGACAATAAATACCTCCGCGATGACAAAAAGTACATGGGGAAGCTGCTCTCGCAGGATGAGGTCACGCGAAAGCAGTGGATCGAGGGCGATTGGCATGCCGGCAGCGGTCTGTTCTTCTCCGAATTTCGCCCAGATGGACCGATCGGCGTTGAGGAAACCGAAAAAACACCTTGGGCGAGGCACAAAATCGACTCTGCGGACCTGAAGCCATGGTGGTACCGCTTCGGGGGCCTCGATGTTGGCTACGACCATCCTGCCGCATCCCATAAATTCTGCAGAAATGAGCATGACAAGAGGATTCACGTCTATTCCGAGATGGTAGAGCGCCGCATTGGCTCATTTGAACTCGGGACGATGCTCGCGAAGTGGTGGATGCCGGAATTGGAGATGCTCCCCGATCATCAGGTGACGATTTATGTGTCTCCTGACGCCTTCAGCAAGACCGATGAAACCAAAACCAAGGCGGAACAAATCGAGGAAGGCATAAAAGCTGTCCTTGGGCCGTACGGCGCGTTGCTGCTGAAATATAATTCCGATGAAATCGCGGTCAACTCTCGCGATCCGCGCCATGCGGCGATACTTTTCGAGCACCGCAAGCGAGAATTCGCGGGCCATCTCTGTATTGCCCTCCAGCCAGCCAACCGTAATGTCAGCGCCGGCTGCGCCTACATCCGTGACCTTCTCAGATTTCGCCCCGTGCTGCAGGATTTGAAGCCCGATGAGGATCACATGAAGATGATCTTCCAGACTCGCGGCATTGAGGCTTATGAGCGTGAACGCGCGGCATGGGCGGCCCTAAAGCCTGAAATATTGCCCAAACTGCTTATCTGGAAGGAATGTCGCCATCTTGAACGCTGCCTGAAAACGGCGGTGCGCGATGATCCGCCCAAAAATGAGCAGTACCGGAAATTCGATGCTGTTGAAGGCGTCGGCGGCGATGATGCGCTCGATGCGTTCAGGTATGGATGCCTTGGATATAAGGAAATTGAGACAAAGATCCCGCAATCGTACTGGGTGGCCGATCGCTGCACAGAGATTCAGCAGCAGCACGTGGCATCTTACGGTGTAGAACTCACCGACATGACACGACTGATGCAAATTCAGACCGCGCAGGCGGCGCTGTATCAAAAAAACAATCCGACGACCGGCGGATCGTTCACGCTGCCGCGCGCGTCCAGTTCACGGCATCGTGTTTTGCAATAGAGAGGACAATTTATGCCGAAAGATTTAATGGTGGCGATTGGCATTCCGAAGCGCGGCGGTGGTGACGATATCGGCGAGCCGGATGCCATTGATAGCCAGCCCAAGCGCGGAATGCCGAAGCAAGAGGAAAAGCCCGAGGAAGAGAGCGGCGGAATCCGGCCCGAAGACGTGGATTACTCGGCAGGTGACCTTTGCCTAGATTGCCGTCATAATGCCGAAGGCCACTGCCAGCGATACGGTTTCGCGGTAGAAGACTCAGGGCATTGCGAAGCTGGCTATGAGCCACGTGATGGCGGCGAAGAGATGCCAATGGAAGGCCAGCGCGAAGAGGCAGCGCCATCGTATCGAGGCTAAATGATTCGCGCATTCCTCATCCGCTTCTTTCCGCAGTTCGTCGCGCTTGAGGCCGACCTCGTGGCGGCTCGCGTCGAGTGCCAGCGCCTCCAGCAGGAGAACCTGCGCCTGCAGGACCGGCTTGACGCGGCGGTAGAAGACCGGGGAAGGCAGTGGAGCCTGCTGGAATCATCAATTCGGGAAATGGCGATTTCCTATCAGGCGCACGTTAACGTCCAATGGCAGCAGCGCGGATTCGGTGCTCCTTATCCCGAAGCGCCTCATATTCCGCCGAACGCAGCACCGCAGCCGGTGCCTGATCCGGTGGTCCCGCGCCGCGAGTTACCGAGCGAACGGCAGGCGCGGCTCACCAACGAATTCGCCCGCACTGTTGCCGACCGATTTCTGAAGCAGTAACCGATTCCCTTGCAAATCTTAGGTCCATCATCTGACGGCAGCGACAGCCTCACGCCGCAGGACATCATGAGGCAGTTCCCTGGAGCGATCAAGCAGGTGCTCCAGGCCGCTGCAGATCCGCAGTACGATTTCGAGCGGCAATTGCTCGTGAATCGTGCGCGCCGGAACTGGCAGTATGTCATCGGCAATCAATTTCTCGTGCCAGGTTTGGTCACGACTCCGTATGGAGAGATTGCCGATTACCTGATGATGGATGCGCCTTCGATTTCCGATGAGACCGGCGCGGACATGAAGTTTTGCTATGCCGTCAACGTCATTGGCGGCGACCTGAACAAATTCATCGCAGTCATGGGCAATTCGGCTCCGCGCGTCAAGGCCGTAGCAGACGACCCGACTGCTTCAGATCAACTGGAGAACGCCCACGATGCCGATGCAATGCTGCGGGATCTCTGGAACAAATGGCACGCCGACGATCAGCAGCGGACGATGGCATTCCATCAGTATACGACCGGCCCCTGCTATCTCCGCAGCAGTTGGGTAAACGATGCACGGAAATACGGGCAGGAAGTCGTACCCAAGATGGACACAGAGGATCAGGCGCAGCCGGATGGCACGACCATTCCGGTGCCTATCCCCGGTGAACCGCAGGTTTATGTCAATGGCGATGCGGAACTCCGCATCTACAGCGTGCTCGAAGTGACACATCCGTTCATGGCCGAAAAGCTGGAGGATTGCCACTTCCTTCGCATTGAGGTCATGCGGTCAAAGTGGGATCTGCTGGCGGCATACGGTGGTCCGCTTGAAGAATACCGGACTGGAGAGCCTCCAGATGATGAAATGAATGCTGCGAGCGCCGCCGCCGCCGAAGCCCGCGAATCCACGGCCAATCCCTCCGGCATGGGCAGGCAGCGGCGTCCTGACCAGTGGCGGTTCCATGAGCACTGGCTGCAGCCGATGCTCTTTGAGGCGATTACCGATCCACGGCAGCGCGAGATCTTCTATAAGCATTTTACCGATGGCCTATACATTGCCAAAGTCGGCAATATCAATGTCGATTGCGACAACCGCGCTGCCGTGAGAGAAATTTCGGTCTGCAAGACAGGACGCGGCACGCGCATTCTTGAGCGTCCGATCGCGGACGATGCGGTTCCAATCCAGCGGGCTATCAACGATCTCGCCAATATGGCGATTGAGACGATCCTGCGAGCCATTACCAAGACCATCGCTGATTCGACCTTGCTGAATCGTGAGGCCATCCGAAACAACGAAGCGATACCGGCAGAAATCATTCTGACGGCCATGCCGGTTGATGGCGATCTGAGCAAGCGCATTTACCAGATTCCGCCCACGCGGCTGTCGGACCAATTGGTGCCCTTCATTATGCAGTTGCGCGCCTTTATGCAGGACATCACCGGCATGCGCCCGGAATTGTCTGGTGGCGGCGCTCCGACGCAGACATACCGCGAGGCGAAGCAGCGCAAAGATCAGGCGCTCATGCAACTGAGCCCGCAAGCGGCGGCATTGCAGGCTGCCTGGTGCAGAGCTGGCGAGAACGGCGTGAAAATGCGCGCCAAGTATGGCACGGGGCAGATCAAATCACCGCGCAAGAGTGCGTTCGGCATTGAGACGGATGTTGTCGATCTTGCCAATTTGAAAGAGGACGGATGGCATGTTGAAGCAGACGATTCCTTCCCGATGACTGCTTCGGATCGGTTCGACAAGCTTTATGGATTGCTGAAGGAATTTCCGCCGGAAGTTCAACAGGCGCTTTCGATTCTGGACAGCATGAATTTGGAAGAGACGCTCGAAATTCTGCAAATCCCCGGCTATGAAAGCGTGCCGGAAGACCAGAAGCGCAAGACGCTGGCCGATATTGCGGAACTGCTGCAGGGACAGCCGATTCAGGGAGAGGACGGTTCCATGCAGCCGTCCGTTCCGATGGATGAATGGGACGACCACCAATTCGTCGCGGACTTCATACCAAAATGGATGAAGTCAAAAACCGGCCAGCGTTGGGAGCAGCAGAGTCCCGCTGGCTTCCAGAATGTTGTGGCATTCTGGCAGGCGCATCAGCAGGCCGCGCAGCCGCCGGCACCGCCACCGCCGCCGCCAGTTCGCCCATCGCTGAGCGTATCGGCGAAACTTGAAGACATGCCTCCTGCGTTTACGCAGGAGATTCTGCAAGGCGCTGGCCTGCCAGCTAACCCTGAATCACAGCCTCAACCGCTCCCGCCCGCACCTGCTGAACAAGGCCCTGGCCCAGCGTCTCCGGGGCCGACGGGCGAGGAGGCTCAGGCAGAACCGGAATTGCCGCCTCTCAGCGATATACCACAAGGCCCGCAACCGATATCCGTGCAATAAGCCCAAGGAGAAACTAAATGTCAGCAGTAGCAGATACGTCTGCCGCCATGCTTGAAGGCGTGGACGGCGATGCATTCGCCGCAGAAGCAGCAGGCGTCGAGGTTCCGGCGGAAACGCCAGACGGTGCCGAGGTCGAGACAGAGATAGCCGCGCCGGATGCTGTCGAACCGCAAGCAGTCGAAACTCCCATTACCGAAGAGGAGCAGCCCGCCGAAGAGGCGACCGCGCCGGAGGAGGAGCAGCCTGCAGGGCAGGCGCAGGAAGAGGATCTGCCCGAAGGCGTGCGGCGCGGCAAGGACCGCAGCGGCAAAGACGGCTTGTTCGTCACGCCGGAGCGCTGGAAGACTATCTACGACGAAGGGTACAAGGTAGCGCAGCAGATCTCCGAGATGATTGGCGAGCCGCTGTCTGCCGACGCCATCCAGGTTCGGGACCGTGCTTTTGTGGCGCAGGAGCGCCTCTATACCGATCTGTTGAGCGGAGATCCGACCCTGCAGGGGCAAGTGGTCCGATATTTCATGGACCAGTTCTCGAATGCGCGGCAGAATGGCGAGGTGGGCGTAGATCCTGCGGTGCCGTTCGCGGAAGCGGTCTATGGAGCCATCCGCGATTCATCGCCGGAAGCCTATTCGCATCTCCGCTATCAGGCGGCTCACGATCTGGTCGGAGAAATGTACGCTGCCGCCATTGCGAGTAAGAACCGGAGCCTGTGGTTGGGCACATCCCACATGGCGAAAGAACTCGGCATCAAGTACCGTCCCGATGCTGAAATGGAGCAGGCATTTTCAAATCCAGCAGATCCGGCGGCGGCGATCCGCGCCGAAAACGAGGCGCTAAAAGCGCAGCTCAATGGTCGTGCTGAGAGCGAACGGACTGCACAGTTCGCTTCGTTCAAAGCGCAGACCGGCGAAAACATACGGCAGGCCGTAATGGAGGAGGGCGTAAAAGCCGTCATCCCGGCAGATGTCGTACAGGCATGGGGGCAGTTTCCCAAGCAGTACGAAGAGATGGTGCTCAAGCCGCTGCACAGTGGCGTAAGCGAGGCCATCAAAAACGATGATGCATTCAAGGGGCGCATAGAGTTGCTTGACAAGCAAGCCCAGAGGGCCGTTTCTGCACAGAAGCGGCAGGAAATTGGCGAGCAGATTAAACATCTCTATGTGCAGCGGGCGAGACTCGCGGCGAACAGTATCCGGAATCGGGTGCTCCAGGACGCCGCCGAAAAACTCAAGGCAGTGAACAAACAGACACATGACAGGCGACAGCTTGCAGCCAACCAAAAAGGCCCGCGAGGTCCGCAAAACACCGTGCCGCGCTCGATAGTCCCTGCGACTATTGGCGAAGACGCAGGCGGCGTAGCGACCCGTGATTCGATGCTGGCCGACATTCAACGCGCCTTTCAGATCTGATTGCACTCGCCCGTTCGGGCGACCCATGAGGCTCTACCATGCCGTCCAATACTATTTGGCAGCAGTCCGAAGTCGTTCGGACGAAACTTTTTCCGAAGTGGCAGGGAATGAAGTACAACACCCTGTCGGATTTTATCAGCAAAGGCGAAGTCGAAGTCATCGGTGAACGCGACTACCGCGTGCCGGCGCAGGTTACTGCCGGTGGCCGGTTCGGTGCGTATGATCCGCAGATGGGCGACATGGGACGCGGCACCTCGCCGACAGGCGTCGTGATGCTCCAGTCGTTCTACAACCTGCGCCTCAACTTTGAGTTCGACATGAAGCAAATCAAGGCGACAACGAACCGTAAGGTCGCCGTGCAGAATCCCTTTCTGCAATGCGTAGCCGACGGCTATCGCGAACTGCAGTTGTACTGGGACAAAGTGATCCACGGCAATGGCACTGCGAAGCTGGCGACCGCCACTTCGCACAGTTCGTCTTCCGGCGTTTCCGTCTACACGCTGGACAACGCATTCGGCGGCCAGTTGCTCCGTCGCGGCCAATATGTCAACGTATACGACTCCACGCTGGCGACCCTGAAATCCGCCAACGTTCTCAACATCACCGCCCTGCAGGTAAATCCGCCGACCCGCACCGCCACTCTGAGCGGCGTCGTGCCCAGCGCCGCCAACACTGACGTGCTCTGCTTTGAGGGCGTCTCGGGCGCTTCTCCGGCTGGTCCTCGCGGCTTGAAGTATTGGATCAGTTCGGCAACCAGCGGCACCACCGCCGGCATTGACCGCGCCGTGGAAGGCCAGATCATTTCCAAGTCGGTCACCGCGAGTGGTTATCTGACCCCGGAATTACCTCTGGCGCTTTACCACCGTATCCTGAACGACCGTCTCGAAGTCGCGAATGGACTGCTCGGGCTAGCGGCTCCAGCGCAGCAAGCCTACGTCGTCGGCAATCTGATGTCGATCCAGAACTACAACCTGGCGGATGCATCGGCGAAGGCTGTCGATCGTCTGCCCGCGCTGAAGGGCAAGGATAGCTTTATGTGGGGCAACGTGCCGCACTGGCTGGATGTACATCAGGACCAGACCGTGGTGCCGTACATTGTGCCTTCGCTCTGGGGCATCGCGCAGTTGGCTCCGACCGGATTCTTCGAGACTCCCGGCAAGAGCGGCCCCGACGCGCGCTTCTTCCCGCTCTACGGCGGCTCCGGCGCTCCTGCGGCTGGGGTCTGGTTCGGACTTACTTCCGACCGCGATTTGTATACTATAGACCCAGGTGCGCAGGGGCTTATCTCTTCGCTTTCTCTGCCAACGCTTTACAGCTAATAGTCAGGGGCGAAGTTTTATACTTTATTGACATGGTTTGCACGATGGCCGTAGAATCCCAGTATGACAGTACTGGAAGCGATGGAAAAGTCGCTTATTTCCACGGCCATCATGGCCGATTGTATCGGAATTGGCAGGACATGGATAAACCGCCTATTGCGCGGGATGGAGTATCAGCCGGGAACAGGCTGTTGGCTATGGAAAAAAGCCATCAGCTCTGGTTATGGTGTTGTTCACATCCGCAGGTTGGCGAATAACAAGTCCATTCCTGTTCATCGCCTATGCTATCAGTTGGCATACGGGTCAATCGATGATTCTCTTCATGTTCATCATCGAGTCGAAGAACCAATCAAATGTTGCGGTCGGGCGTGCGGCAATCCAGAGCATCTGCTTGCCGTTACGCCGCGCGACCATATCGTTGACTTAACGCCTGGATCTGCTTCTTATGTGGCGGCACATCGAGATCACTGCGCTGCTGGCCATCCATACACTGTAGCCACAACGAGGATATCTTCAGAAGGATATCGTCAATGCAGGGTATGCGATAGAATCGCAGCGCAAATTCGCCGCGCCGCTCGTCGTGCAGCCGAGGGCCGCGAATATCGCAAATGGCCCAAGGACAAACTGAAGACCGTCTGCAAGAATGGGCACTCGCTGGAAGATCCAGCAAACATCTACATCACTCCAGGTACTGGATATAGAGCATGCCGTGGATGTCGGCAGATGGGCCTTGATCGCAGCCGCAAGAAGCACTCCAGCTAATTCCTCCACTTGGCCATTTGGCCGCACGGGGCTTGGCATTCCCTCCGAGTTGTCCAAGCCCCAGTTTTCACCCATGTATTCTCAAGATCTATTAAATCAAGCCATCGAACACGGGGTCATTGATTTCTGCGGTGTAGCGCTCGGCCCTTTGCAGGTAGAGTTTATCTGTTTGGTTCTGAAGGGTCGTGGTGATGTGACCGTTAAAGGCGTTGGGGCGGTAATGAGCATGACGGAATTGGGGGCGTATTTAGCGCGTTTAGTAGATGAACAAGAACATCGAGCAACTTAACCGGCAACTCGGCAATGCTCTCGGCTACGCGCACGGCAATTCGCCGCGCTTTGCGTGGATGTGGGCACCGGAAGTCTATTACTATTACCGCCAGCATCTGGGCGCTTCGTGGGAGCGAATCTGCTGGGCGGAACGTGTCGGTAAGGTCTGGATGCTCTGCCAGTGGCGCAGGCCGGATATGCCTGAAAGCGAATGGTGGAGCAGTTTCCACGGGGAATTTCCTTATCCTATGCGAGGCATGTACTATGCGCAGCCGGAGACGGCTCTCCCTCCATTCCGCGAACCGACCGCCGACATCACGCAATGGTACATCCGCTCCATCGCGGCGCAGATGGATACCACTTTCCGCGAGCAGTACGACATGATCCAGGACCGCCTCGATCGGCAGCAGAAAGCGGCCGATGACGAATGGGTGGCGATGGTGCAGAACGATAATCCAGCTTTCAGCAATGAGCGCCTGACGCCAGCCCTGCACGGCGCGAACGTGGAGTTTCAGGTTGGCGGGCAGCGCGCACAGATAGGAGCAGCATGATCAAAAAGATCGCATCCATTTATTTCGATGACGTGGAGTTGGACCGGGACCTCTACGGTGGCCATTATCGGATTGCCGCTGTACCGAAGGGCGCGGAGCCGACGATTATTATCATCAAGGACGAAGTGCAGCGCTGGCAGCAGCCGCACATCTTCCAGAAGGCCATCAAGCGCGACCATATTTCCGCGTTATCCATCGCTCTCGATTGCATCCTGCACTGGACGCGAAACGCTCCCGGCATGTCGCCGGATTGTCATCCCGGCATCTGGCTGGTACGCGATGAAATGCCGTTGCTGAAGGAAAACGGACTGCCTGAAACAGATGCCGACGGCAAGCAGCAAACACGGGCCGCTACCGACGAAGAGAAAGAGTTGATGTGGGCGGAAGACCTTGCGCACGCGCGCGTGGCCGATGCGGCTTGGGCGGCGTTTCGCATTCAGCAGGCCGATGCGTGGTATGAGACGCCGAAAGACCGCATGTTCATTGGGACGAACCACAGGCGGGCGGCGCAGCATTACGGCAAGGAACGTGCGTGGCTGAAAACATTGCAGGAGACCGATCAGAAGCAGTGCCAGTTCTGCAAGACGCATAACCAATTCGATGCGGTTATTTGCGCGAACTGCCATCAAATCATAGATGTTGTGCGCTACAGGCAACTCAAGGCGCGCGAGAAAGAATTGGAACAGTCTGTTACGCCGCCACCAGACCCGAAGTGGGTCTGCAACGACTGCGGAGTGCCGTTCCCGAACAAGCAGGCTCTCGTGCAGCATCGCATGGCGAAGTGCGCTAAGGAGCCGGAGCCTGTGGGGGCGGCGTGAAGTATACGTTTAACCAGCATCGCGGGCAGGCGTTCGCCGCCTCGCGCGCCATCGAGGATGCTGCCGCCCGCATCGCCGCGTTGCAGGGCATCTCTATCGAGGATGCCATTAAGCAGGTGTTTCAAGATCAGGAATTGTTGGCAAAGTGCCATGCCGCCGCTCCGCGCATGCGGGACATTCAGGCGACGTGGACTGATCCGAATGACGAACCGCAGAAATGATTCCCACTGTTGAACAGGTCAAGACGCGCATGCGGGCGCTTCTGGATGACGATGCCGGTGCCGTCTTTACCGATGCCGTGTTCACTGAGGCATTCGGCGAGGCGTACGACGCTTTGTTTAATGCCTTCCTGAATCATCAATGCCCGCGCATTGAGATCATTGCGTCCGTCACTATTACACCCGGCGAAACGAGCCTTGTGCCTTCGACTGAATGGCCGGATTTCTCCAGCTTCAAACTTCTGGAAGAGCGTGCGCTCGGTTCGACCAACAAATTCACTCCGCTCCAGCAGTGGGACAAGCTGCCGCAGCGCGATCCCACTGACCGTATCCTCGATTTCGTCTGGCGCTACGACACGTTCTATTTTGTCGGAGTGACGGCGGCAACGGAATTGCGCGTCACGTACGATTCGAGCGGCACGGCACCGTCCACTGGGTCGATCAATGTGGACGGCTGTCTTACGTTCCTGGCGAAGTATGCGGCTGGAGTCGCAGGCCCTCGTAAGGGCTATGAGGAACTGGCGAACCGGTATTTCGCCGACGCACTCGGTCCACGCTATCAGCAGGGCGTCATCGGAGGTGAACTGTGGCGCATCATCCAGCCGCGCGTGGTCGAGATGCAGCACGTACAACTCGCGCAGCGGCCTTATAGCGCCGTGCGTGGGCGGCTTATTCGCCGTTCGCCCTATATTGCGGCGCAGCAACCACAAGGAGTCGGCATGGCCCCGGCGCAATTCTCATCCGCGAATGGAACAATTACCGGCACTATCGATGGCACCAATGCGACATTCTTCCTGTCGTATCCGGTGGCGACGGCCAATGTGTTTCGCGATGGCGTCTTGATGACGCAACCAGGGGATGTGACGTTTGGTGCCAACGTCATCGTCTTCCAGGCAGGCCAGATACCGCAAGTGGGCGATGTAATCACCGTGGAGGGATGGGTCTAGAATGGGCATCCCTACTCAACCGGATTGGGTCACGCAGATCCGCAACAAGCCGTTTGTGGATACGCGCCAGTATTTGACTGGCAGCAATACCGGCGGCATCCAAGAGGCGATCAATTTTCTGGGTACGGGAGGCGGCGTAGTTTACGTCGGAGCGATGGCGACCGTCTCGCAATCGATCACATTCCCTGCCTCCGGCAGTATCTGCATCGTAGGACAGGGGCGATCAAAGAAAATGGTGGACCGCGCCAGCAGCTTCACGAGCGGCGATCTGTTCTATATCAACGGCGGCAATTGCGTCGTGCAGTTCAGCAATATTTGGGTTGGCAACGGGTTCGGGTTTGTTTCATCTGGAGCCGCCGTGCGGACGAATAACCGCATGGTAAATACCGTATTCCGCAATTGCACCTTCACGTGGGGCGAATACTGTTTGCGCTCGACCAACGGTGCGGGGCTTGAGGTCTACGACTCTCTCATCGGAATCAACGACACTACATTCCGACCCATGGCGGGCATCTCGGTCGAAGGCCCGACGGCATTGGTCGGCCCCCCGATCAGCAATGTCTACTTGAGCAACGTGCAGGTGCTCACTGCAGCGAAGACTGATCCAAACGTAGTGTTCTTTGGGGTGCGATTGTGGAACGTAGATGGCGCGGTGCTCTCAAATGTGACCGCCACAGGGTTCACGGCCTTTTCCCTCTACGGTTCCGACGGAAACTTCGTCGCGAATATCTGGATGATGAATCCTTCGGTGGATGCGGCGGGCGCTCGCTCGCTCTGGATAGATACCGACAGTTCGGTCGGGTCGTTCGTCGGCAATGTGCAAGTTGTCGGAGGCCATCTCAGCGGCTCGCTCGGACAGGGAGTGCTCATCGGCCACACTGGCGGCACGCTGTCGTTTAGCAAAGTCCGCATCAGCGGATGCGATATTGCGCTGAACGGGCTGGCGGGAGTCGGTATTGCCTGCCCGGTGACTGGCGAGACAACCTTGCTGCTGGCAAATAACAATATCGTTCAGAATGCCTTCACAAACGCCGCCTATAGCGGTGTGCATGCGGAAGCGGCTGTGAGCGGCGTCGTAATAGAAGGCAATACGATCTCGAATACCGGCGGGATCGGACAGCAGCAATACGGCATCAATTTTGTCAGCACCGGCAGCGGCGTGATCGAAGGCAATGACCTCTCGACCAACGCGACCGGACCCGTCAACTTTGGCGGGGCATTCACGGGAGTGTTGCAGGCGAACAAGGGGATTGACGACGTAATACCGAGCGCAGTGACATCGGCGGCCACGATCACAATTCCAGCGAATCCGACTGTGCGCGTCAGTGGAACGACCAATGTGACTGCTATCAACGGCGGCTGGATCGGTCGAAAGGTCACCCTCTACAAGACGGACGCCACGTCGATCACGGTCATGGGTTATACGCTCGCGCAGAACAAATCCCTCGTTCTCACGAACGTCGATGGCACCAACACGGGCTGGTTCTAGGTTTTTCGGGGAGCACGACTCCCAAATCACAAAAGGAGTAACACACAATGGCACTTGCAACGATCGCTCTCACTGGCGGGAATCGCGCTACACCTCCGATCACGTTAGCGGATATCCCCGTAACTATCACTCTGTCCACAACGGCTTATGCCACCGCTTCCGGCGGCGTAGCCGTCGATCTGGCTCCGGTACTGCTCCAGATTGGAGCAGGTGGCGATACGCCGAATCCGTCGGACATCATCGCCTTCATGGGAGTCTTCAACCCATCCGGCGCGGTAACATCGCAGAACAGCGTCGGCGCAATGACGCTAGGCACGCCCACGTATACTGCGGTGGCCGGCGCTTCAACGCAGAATTCCGGCCTCGGCACACTGGCGACTTGCCCTGTCACCCTTCGCATGTACGGTGGCGCGGCGAGCGGCGTGGCCTTTGCGGAAGTGTCGGACGGCAACTTCACCGGCACGATCACGGGCTACATTCGCGTTGCACGCGGTGGCCACAACTAGGGCCTATCCAGAAAAGGAGGAGACATAGATGAGTCTTCCACAGGTAAATACGCTCGTAGACGACAACGGTCTGCTGCGAGCGGTCTTCAATTCCGTCCCCAAGACGATTGTGGACGGATCGGCGACGAGTTTGTTCCAAGCGGACTGCCCCAGCGGAAAGGCGTGCTCGGGGCTTTTGCTCTACAACGTGTATGCAGCGGATGGAACGGATCAGCAGTGCATGGCTGGTCTTGTGAGCTACTCCGCTGTAAACAAGGCAGGCACGCTGACGCTGAACGTCGGGTATGCCACTGCAAATGACAGCAAGGCCGTGAGCTCGGGCACGCTTACGTTGTCATTCACCGCAGCCGCAAACACCGGCAACACCGCTGCTGTTATTAAGCTGCAACCAACCGGATCGCTCACGGAAACCACGTACCAAATCATTTACTCCGTCTTTCCTTTGCGCGGTCGCGTTGACTTGCTGTAGGAGCCAGTGATGGAAGAAAAAGCACATGATGACGGATACGAAATAACCGTCACGCATAACGACGGTAGATCTCGCACTACGGTCAAGGGGGTCAATCGGGAGGAATGTCTACGAGCGCTCAGCGCAGCTGGCGTTCTTCCCGCGCCATCGCCTGCACCGCCTGCCAAGCCCAAATAATCTCTGATGTCCACAAGAGGATGGACCCCGGTGGAAGTGCTCTCTCCGCGTGGAGCATGGACGGCGCAGGCGTTGGCTCGCAAGGGTAATCCTTCGCGGGCCAGCGTGGCGCAGAACATGCGCTTTGCGCCGGGACTCTGTTATTCACGAGAAGGCACCAGCGCAGTGACGGCGGTGACCGGTAAGGTCACCTCCATGTTCAACTGGCTGGCACCGAACGGATTCAACTACGTCTTCTATCAGGAAGGCACATCGCTCAAGCGGTTCCTGCAATCCGGGCCGCAGACTTTAACCATGATGACGGGGCTGTCGCAGCGGGCGGCTTCCATGTCCGATCTCGGCACGCGGGTATATTTCTGCGGATACGACACATCGGGCAACGGCACGATTCAAGCGCGCGTGCATGATGGCGGCGTGGTCGGGATTACGCCGGATGTGGATCTGTGCTTTCGCGGGCCGTTATCGTTCACGGCGTCATCCGCAGTTGATGGTGGTGCCGGAGCTTGCACTAAAGGTCTGCACAATATCGGCTTCGTCTTCCAGAGCCGCACAGGCTTTGCGGGCAAGCCGAGCCCCGTAGTTGTAGGAGTATTCACGCCGCTGTCGATCACGCTGGCGGCAGGGGCGCGCACTATCAACGTCTCCATCACGCTTGATACGCCAGCCGATGCAGGCGTGAACTCGGCAATCTATCCGATTATTACCCGCACGGATAATGAGACCCTCTATTACTTCGTGCCGGATAATTTCGCGGTTCTGCCGGCGAGCACCGTGGGTTGGGTGCAAAACTTCAGTATCAGCATCTCGGATGAAGATCTGGCGACCAGTGCCACGGACGCGAGCGAGCAATTCAATCTTCTGACAGTTGATAGCGGCGGATCAGGGCCTTTCAACCCGAACTTTGTGCTGGCCTACGGACGCCGCATGATGTATGGAGTTGGCAATAAGGTCTACGGTAGCGCGATCAGCGATCCGCAGCATATTACGGAAGACCTGAGCGTCAGGCAGATGCAGAACCAGCGGCGGATCATCAGCGCATTCCCGCTAGGTCAATATCTCTACTATCTCGGCGATAAATGGACCGGGCGCGATTCGGACAATGGCGATGACCCCGCGACATGGCCGCAGCCGTCCACGGTGTCGGACAGCATTGGCTCTCCATGCCCTGCCGGCGCAGAATGGCGTACTGCTGGTAATTATGCGTGGGTGCCATCGGAGTCGGGACTGTATGTCTTTGACGGCTCCTACCCGGAGCGGCCGATCACGTACCTTGTCAATGATATTTGGGCGCGCATCAACTGGAATGCCGCTTATGCGATTCAGATCGCGGATGACGTGACCGGCATACGCTGCCACGTGGCGTTACCGCTCGATGGGGCGACAGAGCCGACGCACGATTTGGTGGTCGATTACACGAATGGGCTGACATTCGACTCCTGCGATATCAGTCTGGACAACTTCAACGCGGCGACCTTCTCGTCTATCCGCATGGTGAAGGAATATTCCACATCGCGCACGGCGCTTTGGATCGGACCTTCAGCGAGCGGCAATATTGTTCATCTTGACCCGAGCACTCATAACGACAGCGGCGTAGCCATTCACCCGGTCTGGGAGACGAGTTATGTGCGGAACGGCGAACTCGATAGCCCGATGGTTCGTCTGGGCAATGCGAATGTATGGGCGCGTGGCAACGGTTCGCTCTTGCAGACATGGAAAGGCTTGGACGGAACGCCATCAGTACAGCCAGCGGCGATCACGCTATCGAATACGCCGGGCGTTGAATATTTGTCCAAGAAAGACCTGGCGCACGTCCCGAACTTTACGATGCGTTTCGAGACGAATGCGGTAGATCACTGGTTCCAGTTGTCTGGCGTGCGTTCGTGGATGAAGCCGGATTTGTGGGTGAGATAGCATGGGTCTCGCAGTCCGAACATCTCCGCTAATCTCACGCGACAAGCCGTATCCGAGCGATATCGGCGATGCCGCCAAGGTGCTGCGGTCCTCCCGCTTCCCTTTCAGCGAACCGGTCGCCCGTGCGCTTGAGAATCTGCAGGCAGGGGTCACACAACTCAATGCCGTCCTACGCCAGCAGGCACCGGCAGTGCAGGACATCATCGTCCGCGATATCACGGGCCGCATTATCGCGGCTATTGGGGAATTCGAGACCAACGGCGTGCAAACCAGCGGCGGCATGTTCGCGGAGTTGTACGCGGGCTTCCCCTACAGCATCAGCGACCCAGCGCAAGCCATCTTTTCTGTCACCCCTGACGGTGCGGTGCGCGTGGGACAGAGCGGATGGGTGGATGTTCTCGATCCGTTCGGACGCGATGCCGCATGGATTGGCACGCAGTACGATACGCTGCCGGTGACCGGTGCCGCCGACAATGGCAGCGGGCTTATTCGGCTCACGGTGACAGGACACACGCTTGCTACCGGCGATGTGACGCCCGTGCTCGGCATTGGTGGCCTCGTAGATGGTTATGGCGACAGCGTGGCCCAGGGGTTGTTTACGGTGACCAAGATCGACGCGAACCATATCGATCTGCAGAACTCCTTCTTTCTCGGGACGTACACGAGCGGTGGCACAGTCTCCCGCATCTTGCATGTTACCGGAGCGGCAAACAACGGCAGCGGCTTGATCAGGCTCACGACGGCAGTGGCGCACTCTTATATCAACGGCGAGCAGGTGACCGTGGCTAATGTCGGCGGCGTTGCGAATGCGACTGGACAGTGGCTTGTGACCGTGGTCGATTCCACGCACATCGATCTGATCGGCAGTGCTTTCGCGGGAGCGTATACTTCCGGCGGCACTGTGTTGCGCTATTTCGCTGGTGGCCTGTTCCAAACCATCGCCATTGGCGGTACTTCATTCCCCACGTCAAAATTGCGCGCACTGGCGAATGGTGATCTGCGCATAACGGATGCCTTGATTCGGCTCAACGGCAGTGGCGCAACAATCACGCTCGACCCGACCAGTGGCACGATTAGCGTGGTGGCGACATCAGGGAATATGGCGACGTTCGTGGATCTGAACGGGGTGACAGTGTTTAACAAGACCGGAAGTGCCCCCGGAACGTTCGTGCAAAGCAACAATATCACGATCAACGGCAGCGTGACACAGACCGGCACCAATCCCGCAACGTACAGCCTTGCCGCTGGCCCGCAGGTTACTCTCCTCGATAATGAGATCGCCATCCAGAACAGTGGCGGCACCGTTGCTATCGATCTAAGGGACGACGGCACGGTTACAGCCACGGGCAAGATCAGATCAGGCGCGGCGGGTTTCAGTGTGAATGGCACTGATGGTATCGATGATGCCTCATTTCAGGAGATTAACGTGGCTATAGGCGGCGGGTTGACTGTAAATACAAACGTGACTGGGCTTGTTGGGACGCCAGCGGCAGGCCAAAGCAACACGCCAGTCGTGACTAGCGTCAGCCTCAATCTGATCGCGCGCACGTTCACCAAGGGCATCCTGTCAGCGTAATGGACGAGTCGCTCAAGATACAACTTAGCGTTGAGGATGGCATCCGCGCGAAATCGTTTCTCGATGCCTGCGATGCTCGCTTAGCCGGATACCGCGAAGGACTCGCCGCAGCCAAGCTGGAATTTGTCAGGTATCTTGCAGCGCAGAAGCCTCCAGCAGAACCAGCAAAAGAGGAATAGCAAATGGGTGGATTTTCCAGTTTTTCTCCCCTATACACAGGCACAGATCCGTATAAGTTGGTCAGCAATCAGAGGTCGCGTGTCTGGAATTACGGCGACTATCTCGATCAGCTTGAGCAGCAGAGGGCGGCGCAATCCGGCGCGCAGGGCGACTACTACGAGCAGAATCTCCAGAACTTCACGGGCGACATGGCCGCTGGTGCTGGCGGCTACAACCCTATCGAAGCGGGGCAGATCATGGGGCTGTACGGAGCGAATGGCATCCCCGGGTTGGCCGACAACTTCACATCGCAGCAGGATCTCCAGGGCAATTACCTCACACCGGAGGAGCAAGCCGGATGGGCTGGAAATACGGGCAGTTACGGAGACTATTTCGACCCGTGGGGTATGGCGCAGGCGCAGGACGAATCGGCAGGATTCCAACGAGATGCTTATGGCGGGCTGCAAAAGAACCTCAACGCCGCCGTTGATCCAAATGCGCTCACCCAGTCGCAGGATTACTTGAACGCGGCAGGGAAAACGTTAGCCAATAATCGCAATACCGTGACCGGCGCTCTCTATGGAGAGGCTGGCAATGTGCGCGGTGCCATCAGCCCGACCGATCTAAAGCAGTCATCCGACGCGGCACAGCAAATCCAGATGACGCCGCAGCAACAACAGGATATCGTCACAGCAGCAGGTATCTCGGCAGGGCAGCGCAACGCGGCGGCGGTGGGTGATCTTCAGCGGCAGACATTGGCTGCGGGTGGCTCTCCGGAGGCCGTAGCGGCCTACCGGGCGAGAATGGCACGGGAATCGGCCTCAGATGCTGCGGATGCAATGACAAAAGCGCGTGTGGAAGCATCAAACGCGGGGGCATCCCGTGCGCTTCAGGGCGAGCAACAGCGACTCGGAGCGGAGCAGTACCTGACGAATACAAAGACCGGCACAGAGATGGCGCTCGGCCAACAGGCCGTGGGTGCGGAGCAGGCTCTCGGACAGCAGGAACTTGGGCAGGAGAATCTGCAAGAGCAGCAGCGTCTCGGCGGGCAGCAATATCTGACTGGTGCCAAAATGAATGCCGCCACGGTCGGCGGTGAGGCAGCACTAGGAGCGGAGCAGAACATCAACGCTCAACAGCGGCAATCGCAGCAATTCAACACGCAGGCTGGTACTGGAATCCGCATGGCCCAGGACCAGGCCGCTACGCAGCGTGCCGCACAGATGGCGCAGAACCGTCAAGGCGTCAATCAATACAATCAGCAGACGCAGTACAACCAGGGGCTGACGGCCAACCAATTGGGATCACAGCGGGCGGCGCAAGTGGCAGGCACGCGCCTCGGTCAGCAGCAGTTCGGCATCGGTGTATATGGCGGACTGCAGGGGCAGAAGAACGCCAATCAGCAGGGTGCGTTCGGACGGCAGCAGCAGACCTTCGGTACTACTGCTGGCGCTGGTAATACAGCCACCAACTACGGACTGCAGGCGAATCAATATCCATCCACGCAGCAAAAGGGCATATCGGCCGGTATTGGAGCGATTGGAGCGTTGCCATTCCTAGATGAGGGCGATATTGTTACGCAGCCGAGTCTGCACATCTTGGGCGAGCACGGTCCTGAACTCGTTAAGAGTCTCGGCGCAATTGGAGGGGCGTTCGGCGCGAATCCGAATAATCCCTATGGGCAGATGGGTGCAGGCGCAGGCAGCATTATTGGCGATTATCTCAACCGGCGCAGGCAGCGTAACTACGGCAACAAGGCGGAATCCGCAGACGGGCAGATTGTGGATAAGCCGACCGTAGCACTATTGGGAGAGAACGGGCCAGAGCAGGTGACGCCCCTCACCTATCGCGCACAGGCAAAATCACGTCCCAGCGTGGTGATGGGCAAGGAACGGATACGGCGGCCGATGTACCGCATGTACGGCGAAGCGGCGTGATCTATGCCAAACTACCTTGACGAAGAAGAAGACGATTCAGATTATCTGAATCCGGCAGTTGGCTTGGGGCCGTTGCCATTGGCCCCGCGCTATTCGCCGCCGATCGCCACCCCTCCATTCCTGCCCGGAAGTACGCCGGTTATCCAAGCGCCGGCCACGCCATCCGGGCTGCCACCGCTCGATCCGATTAAGACAATAGAGGCGCGCGGTCGGCTGCGTGACATCAATATGCAGCAGCCGCAGCAGCCTAAGCCCAAGTGGTGGCAATCGCTCGCTGCCGGAGCAATTGGTGGACTTGCAGGATATGCGAATGCGGGCGGGCAGGTAAACATAAATCCCAAGGCTGCAATCGGCGGCGTGCTGAATCCCGGCGGCGCACGCCGGGAGTCTAATTGGCAGCGGAAGCAGGAGCAGGCTGCGGCAGATGTGGCGCTGGAAGATGCGAACCTTAAGACGATCGAGGGAGCGCGGAAGGCGGCATCTGAAGAGGACTACAAAAAGGCTGAAACGGAACGAGCAAAGAAACAAGGCTCCTACTACGAAGGGCGTATAGCGGCTGGCGAGCAAGCGAATAAAGACCGCATCGCAGAGCAGGACAAAGCACGGCAGACCCGTGCCTTTGGTGAGCTAACAAAAGGCCTGCCTGTTGTGTACCGTCGCGAAGGGGAGCCACCGCCAGAAGGATGGCAACAGATTCCTCTCTCACATCCTGACATGGTGGGCATGGTGGCTTATGCGCCGCCGCCAATCGCTCCAGTCCCAGCGGAGTTGGTCCCATATCTTCCTGGCCACAAACAGGGAGAAATGGTTGACCGGAATCTGCTGAACGATGCAAGCAAGACATACCGCTCCGAACTTGAGAAGCGTAACGTTCAGGGGGCCAAGCCTGACAAGGAAGTAGCCAATCCGTCGCAGGTGCTGCTGAATCCCGGCAATTACACACCTGCGCAAGTTGAGACAGCCAAGAGACTATTCGCCCAGGAGCATCGCAATCCAAACGATGCTGGAGCGGTAAACCCGCCGCCTCCACGCAATCCCGCCCTTGCGCCGAACCAGCGCGATGAGGGCCTGTTGGCAAGTCAGGACGCTGGTACGCAAGCGGTCATCAGACAATTGGTTGACTACAAATACCAACTCCCAACAGGCATCGCATTGAGTAAGCCCTATTGGACCAATATGCTCCAGTTGGCAGCACAGTACGATCCGTCGTTCGACGCCAGTCAGTATCAGGTACGACAAAAAATGCGCGCTGATTTTACGTCTGGCAAGACGGCGGCGGCGATCAATTCGTTGAATACCGTCACGCAGCACGTTGATCAACTTGAGAAAAATTGGGCAAAGCTGAACAATATCGGCGGCATGGGAACTGCTTTAAATGCGCCTCTCAATTGGGCGGGCGGTCATCTCAGCGGCGACCTCCAGAACAGGCTTAATCGCTATCAACTGGATCAGGAAGCCGTCGCCAATGAGCTAATGCGCGTATGGAGGCAGGTTGGTGCCAGTGAATCTGAAATCAAATCATGGGCAGCAAAGCTATCTCCCAATTTGTCGCCGGAGGCACAGCGCGGTGCGATCCAGGAAATCATGGAATTGATCAAAGGAAAACTCATTGCGCTTAAGAGCCAATACGAAACAGGCATGGGACGACCGGCAGACTTCCATATGCTGCAACCGGAAACGTTGAAGCGTTTTCAGAAGCATGGTGTGGAGGCAGAGGACCTCGTTCCGGGTGCAACTTATGGTGCGCCGCCACCGACGTTGGGCGCACCGGGGACACCTGCAGGGCGGCCTCCGCTTAGCGCATTTGAACATTAAAGATGCCGGGATTTGATATAGACGCCGCCCGCAAAGCTGGCTACAGCGATGATGAGATTCTTGCTCATCTAACGCAGTCTCGCGGCTTCGATGTGGCCGGGGCACTTAAATCCGGCTATTCAAAGCCGGAGATCATCGCGCATCTGTCATCGTCTCCAGCCATGCCTCCTGCTGGTTCCACGCTTCAGGGTGGAGGAAAAGCTCCGGGCTTCACGCCTAAGCCGCCACCTCTAGATGCGTCGAACCTCAAGGCTGCTGGCTGGCCCTACAAGACTACGCCAGAGGAACACCTGAAAGATATGGCTGCGCTGGGGGCACAAGCCGCATTGGCTACTCCTTTAAGCGGTGGCGCGATGGGAGAAGGCGTCGGAGATCTGCTGATTGACAAGGGGATTTCAGCCGTTCAGAAGGCCAAACCAATCGCTAGGGCAATTGGTGCAGGTACAGTTGCAGCCGCAGAAAAGGTGCCCATCGTGGGGCCTATCGGCAAGGCATTCATTGGCGCTGCACGTGGGAGCCTGCAAGGGCCACCGCCGAAACCTGGACCGACGCCGCCTGGGGTGCAGTTTCGGCCGCAGCCAAAGCCAGTAGCGCCGCCTCCAGTCAACATGCCATCGCAGGCAGCGGCACCTTCTCCCGTCGCCCCACCTCCGGTAACGTTTCGGCCTGAGATTGCTGCGCCGGGTCCGGTAGAAGCACCGCCAGTCCGCTTCAGGCCAGAGCCAACAGCACCAGCGCCGAAGCCCGTATCCGCGCCACCTGTTGGCAGAATGCGTTCCGCTCCAGAGCCGGAAGCAGCGAATACGGTCACGTCTCCAGAGACCGCTTCCACCGCTCTACCCGTTGATCGCGCGGGCATGAATAACCTCGTCCATGGCCTCGGAGCACGCCTTGGCATTGACCACGACATGATGAGTGCAATTGCCGCCAAGCGGTACGGTGTTCGCTCGATGATGGATATGTCGCACGAGCAGATGGTGGATCTCTACGCGACTTTGCTAAAGGGCGGCGTGCCTGCTGCTGGGGAGCCGCTGCCACTCAAGTCCACGGGCAAGCCCTCTGAGATGACGCTGGAGGAGCAGCTGCGGCGTTCACTGGAGCATTCAAAGAATCGGGCGAAGAGTACGGAGAAGCCAGCAGAAGAGATTCCGGATATCACCAAATTCGCCAAAGGCGGCGTAATAAAGAAGCCGCATCTGCTGATGGACGCGAAGACGGGCAAGGTGGATGGCCTTATGGCCGAGAACGGACCGGAGCGCATCAGCCCCATCACGAAAGGCCCGGATGCGCAGGATCTGGCGACCAGATTGAAGCGCAAGGGATTCGGGCGCAGTTAATGGATCGCATTGTAGCTACCGAAGGCAGCACTCTTGCGGACACTATCGCTCGCGAGACTGGAGCGCCACAGGAGCGTACGGATGGCCTGCGGCCCTGGCAGATATCAGAGCATGACCGCATCCGAGATCTCGTGCTAAAGCGCCCGAATCAGCGGTCGAGTGCAGGCGAGAGTTTTGTGCAGTTCAAGCGGCGTTTCACGTCTGACGTTTCCAAGTTGATGTCTCACCACGAGCAGAATCCGCAGGACCGGACAGTGGCGGTCGTTCCAAGTCATGGGGCACGGCTGATTGAGGCATGGGCGCGGAAGGGATTCCCGCGCGATCTTGCGATCGACGGCTTGCATATGGCGACTGCGGGGGAGCCGAGCGAAGTGCGATATCTCCGCAGGAGTGCTGGCGGCAAGTGGAAGCTCACCACCGCAGACATGCGCAATGAAAGTGCGCTGAAGCCGGGGATTTATGTGGTCCCACAGCTATGAAGCGTTGCTGCTGCTAGCGTTGCTTGTAATTATCTGGATCTTAGGAAGGGAAACGTAGATGGCTGACCTATTGGGCGTTGAGGGAGCCGTAAAAGAAATCGAGGCGAAGGCTCTGCCGGAAGTGATTGCTGCATTCAATGCTGCGATGGATAGGCTGGAACGGTTATTCGAGCGTTTAGATGGCGCAACGATCACCATCCGTCTTAGTGAGGGGAAAAGCGCATGAACGGATTCGGCACACTCGAATGGGAGAACTGGCTCTACGGCCTGTTCTACGCCATGATCGGCGGCGGTGCCAGCGCCGTTAGCGCGGCGTTCTCCACTGCGCTTGTCGCACCAGAGCAATTCAACCTGAGCCATCCCGGCAAGATGCTGGCGGTCATGGCTACGACGTTCGTTATCTCCGGCTTCATCTCAGGCATGGGGTTCCTTCGCACTTCGCCTCTCCCTGCGATCAAGACGACCACCACGACTACCACAGTGGAAGTGCATCCTCCATCTGTAGTGAAGACGGTGGAGCAAAAGGTGGAAAAGAGCGACGGGTGACTCCAATCTGGAGCGACGACACTCCGGACGTGATCAAGCAGAACTACACGCTGCAACCTGACGGCAGTGAGCGCAAATTCTTCGTGCGCTGCATATGCGGGGAATGCTACCGCTCGGAAGTCATGCTATCTACCCTAATGCGCCATCTGGGCTGCGAAGCGCATTGCGATGGGGTGAAGGCGGTCGCAGCCAAAGCATAAAGGAGCAAATTATGGGAGCGACAGTCATTGGGGGCCTCGGCCCCGGCTTGGGACAAAGCATTAATCCGTTCGATCCAGATTACGTTAAGAAGCTGACGCTTTCGCAGAGCGAGCAGCCGATGATCGACAAGCTGAACGCCGATGCGAAGGCGAACTATCTGCAGAAGGCGCACGATTACCTGCAGCAGAATATCTCCCTGCAGGCATCCGGCCAGCCCCTGCTGCATCTCGACCCACCTCCGTTCAAGATTGTGCTCGACGCCCAAGGCAATCAGTTCACGAGCAGCGAATACGTCACACCGCCACTGAGCGTGATTCCTCCGGTCGCCGCAGCCTCCGGCGTTGCTGCTGGCGCATTTCCGAAAGCAGCCGCCGCAGCCGTGGACCGGACGGATCAACTGATCGCGATGATCATGATCTTGAAGCAAGACTTGGAAGTGATCAAGGCGAAACTCGGAGTGTAATGCGCCTCCTGCTCGCGCTCGCGCTCGCCGCAGCGTGCTCCGCGCAATCCAATCTTCCTGCGAACTGGGCGGCCATGGGCGCATCGTACAACTCAGTCTCCAAGCCTCCGCTTGCTGGCTGGTTCGCCTATGCCCATCTCATCAGCGAGAGCGCGCAGTTGTATTCATATTCCGCACACGATGTGTTTCTATCGCCGACGAAGCCATACACGATAATGTCCAGCATCCGTAGCGGACTGGCCACGCCCCTGCGGACTATCGGAAATTGCACGGGCACTTGTCTGATGGCTCTCGGTCTGGGCGAGGCAGGCATGGCAGCGGGCGGCACGAGTTTGGCTGGTGCGTTCTCGGGCGGTGGGGTGGGCATACTCAAATTCGGCAAGACGCATTGGACCTTGGCAATCGGTGGGCAGATGCTCAAGGTCGCTGGCGGTGTCGGTAGCCAGACGCTGATTTTCGCAGGTTTCGGGCGAGCTTTCTGAAGTATGCCTCATGGCTCCAGAGCCACAGTGCGATGCAACGAGGCTCTGGCGTTCAGTGGACGATGATCTCACGATAGTCTTTAGCACGCTCGATCTGCTCAAGGAAGCCTACCTCACAGACACCGAATACGCGCAGCTTCAGACCGCAATCCAAGCCTCAAATCGAATAACGCAGTCCCTTCGCAGAATTCCGAAATAGGAGAACAAGCATGCCTTCCGGGCCGAATATTGTAACGCCAGATGTGTCTGCACCGCCGCGTGAGGGCTATACCGCTCTCTCCGATAATGCCGGCGGGTCTGCAGTAGTCTATCAAGGACGCGCCCGTAGCGTCCGTAATGACTATGCCACGCTGACCGGAGCCACTATCAGCAAGGCGAATCCTGCCGTGGTGACGTTTACGAACCATGGGCTGGATACAGACAACTTGGTCGTGATTAGCGGAGCCACGTCAGGATGGGTGACGATCAATGCTTCGTTTATCATCACCAAAATTGACGCCAATACATTCAGCATCGCGATCAATTCCTCTGGCTTTTCCGGCACTTTCGACGGCGTAGTCAAGACCAACGCGCCACAGACCAGTGCGCCGATCTGGTCGATTAATAAGATCTACTACAGTTCCAATTCGACCGTACGTGTTGCATGGGCGGTGGGCTCACCGACAGAGAACCAAATCTGGGATAACCGCGCAATTCTGTCCTATCAGTAAACGAGGAGAACCAACCAACATGCGTCCATTTGCATTGGCATTGCTCTGGCCTGCGTTGCTTGCGGCGCAAACCGCCGATACGGTATACAATTCCTTCTCCGGGCGCATGGACTATGTGGGCTCCAAGTTCGGCACGACGCTGCCGACGACGTGCTCGGTCGGGCAGCAGTTCTTCAAGACGACCACAACCATCGGCATCTACTTCTGCTCCTCGACAAACACGTGGACCATCGTCTCGCAGAGTCCGGGCACAGGCATCACGTCGATGAATGCGGACTCTACGTCAACGCACACGCTGACGACGGGCACCTCTGGAACGGACTTTGCCATCACTGATCCAGGCGGTGGGTCGCATGTCTTCAATCTGCCGACGGCATCGGCTACCAACACCGGAAAGCTGAGCAGCGCGAATTGGACGACGTTCAACAACAAGGCTGGGACGGTCGCCAACGATACAAACGTCACCGGATCAATCGCCACAGGCACGCTGACTCTTGGCTGGACAGGAACTCTAGCCGCCGGCAGATTGAACAGCAATGTCGTCCAGGCCGTCACCAATGATACCAATGTGACGGGGTCCATTTCCGCACAGACCTTGACCATCGGTTGGAGCGGTGCCCTCGCCAAGGGAAGGCAGCATGCGAATACCGTCTACAACGATCAGGCCAACACGTATTCTTCCGGGCTGCAAAACTTTGCATCGGTAACCCTTCGCCTGCCTACGGCGGCCGGAACCGCCTTTGCTTCGGTCAACGGAGACGTTGGCTTCAACTCCACAGATAGCCGCTATTACGGCTACATTGGCGCGACGGCAAAGCCATTCGCCATGCTCACGGGGTCGTTCTCGGATAACGACTGTCCGAAGTATCAGGCCTCGACAGGGACCTTCATCTCGACAGGAGCGGCTTGCGGTTCCGCGAGCGGCACCGTAACCACCTCTGGATCACCCGCTGTACACCAACTCTCCGTATTTACCGGCGCTTCGGCAATCACGGGCCTTGCTGTCGGAGGGACGGATACCGTCTTGATGGGCACCAGCGCCGCCGATCCGTCATTCGTCTCGGTCACGAACTGCGGAGACGCCACGCATGCCTTGGCCTACAGCACTACAACGCATGCCTTTAGCTGTCAGGCGATCAGCGCCGGAGGGAGCGGGACAGTCACGAGCATTGCCACCACGGGTCCAATATCCGGTGGCACTATCACAACCACCGGGACAATCTCCTGCCCGACGTGCACCACGAACGCGAGCGCCCTTACCGCGAACCTGCCCATGATCGGCGCGGGCTCGCAGGCTGCTGCCGTAGGCACGGTGCAGGGCAACACCACCAAGTTCGTCTCTTACGCTGGCAGCGCTCCGGCTACCAACGACTGCGCGAAGTTTGACGCGAGCGGCAACCTGACCACGGCGGGCGCAGCCTGCGGATCGGGCGGCAGCGGCACGGGCGATGCGGCGGGATACACCACCGTTTCTTTCTCGGCCACTCCGACATTTAGCGTCACGAAGAACACCGGCCAGACATTCCTGATCACGCTCACCGGAAACGTGACCTCATCCACGATGGACACCTCTGGCATCACCGGCAGCGGGCGGCCCATTGTCACGTTCCGCATCGTGCAGGATGCGACCGGTAGCCGTACCTTCGTGTGGCCGACAAACGTTCAGAACGCGGGCACGGTAGACGGAACAGCCAGCGCCGCGAGTACGCAGACATTCGTGTGGGATGGGACCAACTTTCAGGCCCTCGGTGTGTTGGTCGTCACCGGGCCAGCAGGTAGCGCGATCACGCTGTCTGGTAGTTCCAGTGGCTCGACCACGGTGCAGCCATCAGCTGCAGCATCCGGCACGCTCACTCT
>JADMIO010690324.1_pt1 | contig 33174 bp, 29 predicted proteins | sample 8958161 | NCBI WGS metagenome assembly JADMIO01 (sample SAMN16585339, study PRJNA669376) | soil metagenome | isolation source: Crop rotation soil | place: USA: Cullars Rotation, Alabama | collected 2011 | reverse complement strand
AGGAGTTCGCGCTCGATGAGGCGGAGGACGCAGCGCGTGTGCTGAGCACCACGGCGAGCGAATCAGTGCCCGCCGCGAGCTGCGATGGCACCTGCGTGCTCACGGAAGACTTCAACCTGCTCGAACCGGATTCAGTGGAGCACAAGTACTACGCGCAGGGGATCGGCACGATTCTCGAGGTCGACCCCGAGGATGGCGGCCGCATCGAACTGATCAGCTATCGCATCGGGCCGGAGGCGAAGTAGAAACCCGGCCGGCGCGTCGCCACCTCAGACGGCGATGCGCCCCTTCTTGCCGGGATCGAGTGCCGGGCGCGCCGGCGGCGCGCCCGGCTTGCCCAACGCTCGTCGCCCTGCCGCAGTGAGGATCACGACGTTGCCGGCGAGCGCGAGCACGACTCCGACCACGATGTTCGCGTCGATGTGCAGGCCTTCGAACAGCGCGGACAGCACGAGCGCGACGACGGGGAACATCACGACGGCATAACCCGCGCGATGTGCGCCGATGCGCCCGATGAGCGTGAGATAGCAACCGAACGCGATGACCGAGCCGAACACTGCGAGATAGAGCAGCGACACCACGTACGGAACCGACCGTTCGAAGGTGAAGGGTGCGCCCGAGACGAGCGCGAACAGCGCGAGCAGGACCGTCCCGTAGAACATGCCCCAGGCATTCGACTGCAACACCGGCAGCCCGCGCTTCTGGGTGCGCTGCGATAGGATGTTGCCGAAGGATGCGGTCACCGCGCCGACGAGCGAGAAGCTCGCGCCGAGCAGCGTGCGATCGCTCAGGCTCACCTCCCGCACCTCCGGCCAGAACAGCACGACGATGCCCGCGACGCCGATCGCAGCGCCCAGATAGGTCTGCCATTCGACGCGCGTGCCGAGCAGCCAGCGCGAGTTCAGGATGTTGAGCCACACGAGAGAGGAGAAGGCGATGCAGTTCAGCGCCGAGCTGATGTAGAGCTGCGCGTGATAAGTGCAGTAGTAATTGATGCAGAACAGGAGTGCGCCGAGCCCCAGGAAGTAGACGTGCGAGGTGAGGTCGAAGCGCAGCGAACGCCGCCGGACGAGGCACCAGGCGAACAGCACGCCCGCCGCGAGGGCGTAGCGGTAGACGAGCGACACCTGCGGCGCCACCTCACCGAGCTGAAAGTTGATCGCGAACCAGGTCGATCCCCAGATCAGGACCGATCCTGCATAGAGCAGCAGTATGTTTCCCACGTCGTCCCTCCGGCGCTGCGCGCCCCAGGGCGCTCGCCCTCGGCGCAGCAGGTCCATTGCCGTTGACTATACGGCAGCGATGCGACTATAACAGAGGCAGTTTTCGGAAAATGTGACATACACAGTTGGGTCGTTCCATGTTGGCGATCGACAAGGCCGCAAGCGCCTTTCTCTATACACAGGTCATCGAGCTGATCGATCGGCGCATTTCCTCGGGTGAGCTGCGGCCGGGCGACCGTCTTCCGTCGCTGCGGCGCCTGAGCTCCGGCCTCGGCGTAAGCGTCCCGACCGTGAAACAGGCCTATCTCGAGCTCGAGCGTCGCGGCACCGTCGAGTCGAGGCCGCAGTCGGGGTTCTACGTCCAGGCGCACCGCCGCAATGCCCTGGTCCGACCGCTGTCCGCGGTCGAAGGTTTCGCTCAACCGGCGCCGGTGCGCTGCCGGAGCCTCATCGAGCGCGTCTATGAGGCCATCCATCGGCCGGATGTCGTCGCGTTCGGGATCGCGAATCCCTCCATGGCGCAGCCGGCCGCGAAGGCGCTGCACCGGACGATGAAGCGCGTCATGGCGCGCGCGGAGACCCGCAGCCTCAGCTACGCACCGACGCTCGGCGAGCCGCAGCTACGCCGCCAGATCGCATACAGATATCTCGACATGGGCGCGCGAATTACGCCCGAGGACGTGATCGTCACCAACGGCGGACAGGAGGCGCTTGCCATCGCGCTGATGTCCGCGGCGCGACAGGGCGACATGATCGCCGTCGAGTCTCCGACCTATCACGGCATGCTGGAGCTGATCGAGAGCTGCGGCATGCTCGCCGTGGAGATCGAGACCTGCGCGGAGGAGGGCGTATCGCTCGGCGCACTGGCGAAGGCGCTGGCCAGGCATCCCATCAAGGCCTGCATGTTCAGCTCAGCGCTCAACAATCCGCTCGGGAGCTGCACCTCGGACGCGCATCGCGAAGCGCTCGTCAGCCTGCTGGAATCGCGCGGCATCGTGCTCATCGAAGACGACGTGTACGGCGACCTGCTGTTCGACGGCACCAGACCGCGGCTGGGGCTGTGTTACTCGCGCAAGGGGCTCGTGTTCACCTGCGGCTCCTTCTCGAAGACGGTCGCGCCGGGCTACCGCATCGGATGGCTGGTCGCGGGCAAGAACGACGAGCGCGCGCGGCGTCTCAAGCGCGCGTTCTCCTGCTCGTCGGGACTTCTGCAACAGATGACCCTGACCGAATACCTCGCCGGAGGCGACTACGATCGCTACGTGAAGTCGCTGCGACAGGTGCTGAAGCGCAACGCTGAGCGCATGGGCGGGCTCATCGCGCAGCACTTTCCGGCGGAGACGCGCATCTCGCGCCCGCGCGGCGGATCGGTGCTGTGGATCGAGCTGCCGCGGCGGGTGGATTCGCAGCAGCTCTTCGACCGCGCGCTCGAGCATTCGATCGCGATCACGCCGGGCCTCATCTATTCGCCCGTCAAGCGCTTCCGCAATTACGTACGCCTGAGCTACGGCCATCCCTGGAACGAGCGGCTCGAGGAGGCGATCGCGCGGCTCGGCGTTCTGGCCGCCGAGCTCGCCGAGCCGGCGTGAGCGATTCTGCGCGCGTCTTCCTGCGCGAGCTGCTCGACGGCGCGGTGGCTGCGGTGGCGCCGTCCGTCTGCGTACCACAGCACCTCCCCGCGCCCCTCGCGGGTCGAACATTCGTCGTCGGCGCCGGGAAGGCTGCGGCCGCCATGGCGCGGGTCGTGGAGGATCACTGGCCTCGCGACGTCACGGGTGTCGTCGTCACGCGCTACGGCCATGGAGTCCCGTGTCGACGCATCGAAGTGATCGAAGCCGGTCATCCGCTCCCCGACGCAGCCGGCACGGCGGCGGCGCGCCGCATTCGCACGCTCGCCGCTGAGGCGGAGGCGGGCGACCTCGTGCTGTGTCTCCTCTCCGGCGGCGGCTCGGCGCTGCTCGCGCTGCCGGCACCCGGCCTCGAGCTCGAGCATGAGCGCGCGCTGACGCTCGCGCTCATGCGTCGCGGCGCCGCCATCGGAGAGATCAACTGCGTGCGCAAGCATCTCTCCGACATCAAGGGTGGACGCCTCGCACTCGCCTGTGCGCCGGCCCGCGTGCATACGCTCGCGATTTCGGACGTGCCCGGCGACGATCCCGACGTCATCGCATCCGGTCCGACCGTCGCCGATCCGACGACGAGCGCCGAGGCGCTCGCCATTCTTTCGCGTTACGAAATCGACTTACCCGCCGCAGTCGAGGCGCACCTGCGCTCGATGCGAAGCGAGACGCCGAAGCCGGGCGACCCGCGGCTTCTCGACAGCGATTTCGTCATCGTCGCGCGTGCGCGCGATGCGCTCGAAGCCGCGGCCGACCGCGCGCGCGCCGCGGGCGTGACGCCGGTGATCGTCAGCGATCGTGTCGTCGGTGAAGCGCGCGAGGCCGCGCGTGAGCACGCGCGTCTCGTGCGCACGGTGCGCGAGGGCGCCACGCCGGCTGCGCCGCCCTGCGTGCTCCTGTCCGGCGGCGAGACGACAGTCACGGTGCAAGGCGAGGGGCGAGGCGGGCGCAACGGCGAATTCCTGCTCGCGCTCGCGATCGAACTGGACGGCATGCCCGGCGTACATGCCATCGCATGTGATACGGACGGCATCGACGGGACGGCGGACAATGCCGGCTGTATCATGACTTCCAACACTCTGGCACGCGCCCGCGCCTCCGGAATCGATCCGGGAGCGGCGCTCGACGCCAACGATAGTCACGGTTTTTTCGACGCCCTCGGCGATCTCGTGATCACCGGCCCCACCCGGACCAATGTGAACGATTTCAGGGCGATCCTGGTCACAACAGGTGAGGCGGATCCCGATCGATGAGCGAAATGAACGTCACTCCTCTGCGCAATACGCGCGCGGGCAACGAGCCGCGCGATCAGCTCGGCCGCGCCCTGCGCGACCTGCGCATCTCGGTCATGGATCGCTGCAACTTCCGCTGTCCGTACTGCATGCCCGCGGAGCAGTACCACCGCCACTACCGCTTTCTGCACAGCGACGAGCGTCTGAGCGTCGCAGAGATCGTGCGCATCGCGCGCACGTTCGTGCGGCTCGGCGTGCGCAAGCTGCGCCTGACGGGCGGCGAGCCGCTGCTGCGCACGGATCTGCCCGAGCTCATCGCCGAGCTTGCCGATCTCGATGGCGTCGAGGACATCGCGCTCACGACGAACGGCGTGCTCCTCGCGCAGCAGGCGGCGACGCTTGCCGCCGCCGGGCTCGAGCGCGTGACCGTGAGCGTGGACTCGCTCGACGAACAGGTGTTCGCCAGCATGAGCGGCGGTCGCGGCGGGCTCGCGCGCGTGCTCGACGGCCTCAGCGCGGCGCGCGAGGCGGGACTGCATCCCATCAAGATCAATACGGTCGTGCAGCGCGGCGTGAACGATGACGGCGTGCTCGATCTGCTCGAGCACTTCCGCGGCACGGGCGTCATCGTGCGACTGATCGAGTACATGGACGTCGGCAAGCTCAACCAGTGGCGCCCGGAAGATGTGGTGCCGGCGGCCGAGCTGCTGGCGCGTATCGAATCGCGCTGGCCGTTGCGCGCCGTCGCGCAGAGCTATGGCGGTGAGGTCGCGAAGCGCTACGAGTACGCGGACGGGCAGGGTGAAATCGGCGTGATCGCCTCCGTATCACAACCGTTCTGCGGCGGCTGCACGCGCGCGCGCTTGTCCTCCGACGGCAAGCTCTACACCTGCTTGTTCGGTTCCATCGGCACGGATCTGCGCGGCGTGCTGCGCGCGGGTGCGAGCGATGAGGAGCTGCTGGGCCTGATCACCGCGCTCTGGCGCGCACGCACCGATCGCTACAGCGAAGAGCGGGCATCACTGCGCGAGGCGGCTGCCGACAAGGTCGAGATGTACTACATCGGCGGTTGAGGGTGCCGGAGTTAAACCTTGTCCGCGCGACGCGCGCGGCATTCCTCGGTGCCGGAGTTAAACCTTTGTCAGCGGGCCCGCCAACGCGCGTCGTGTGGACAAAGGTTTAACTCCGGCACCGAGAACCGCCGAGAACCGAGAAATGAAGGTTTAACTCCGGCACTTTCCTCAATCGAGGTATTCGTAGGCCGGCAACGTGAGGAACTCGTCGAGTTCCGTCGCCTGCACCATCCTTTTGAACAGTGTCGCTGCGAGGTCGTAGCGTCCTGCCTTGAAGCGCTGTGCACCGACCTCCTGCTCGATGCCCGACAGCTCTTCGTCAAAGCAGCGCTCGATGAGACCGGCGGTGACCGGCGCGCCGTTCGCGAGCCGCGCATCGTGCGTGCGCCACTGCCAGAGTTGCGTGCGACAGATCTCCGCCGTCGCCGCATCTTCCATCAGGTGATAGAGCGGCACGCAACCATTGCCGCCGAGCCAGGCCTCGAGGTACTGCACCCCGACGCGAAGGTTGTGCCTCAGGCCGGCTTCCGTGATCTCGCCGTCCGGCGGCTGCAGCAGATCGGCCGCCCGCACGCGCACGTCCTCGCGCAGCACCTGTAGCTGATTGCTTCCCGACATCACCCCGTCGAATGCCTCGCGGGCGACGGCGACGAGTCCCGGATGAGCGACCCAGGTGCCGTCGTGTCCCGCGCGCGCTTCGCGTTCCTTGTCTTCGAGCACGCGGCGCAATGCACGTTCGTTGGCGGCCGCGTCGGACTTGATCGGGATCTGGGCCGCCATTCCGCCCATCGCATGCGCGCCGCGATGGTGGCACGTCCGTATCAGCAGCTCGACATAGGATTTGAGGAAATGCCGATCCATGCCGACCTGACTGCGGTCGGGCAGCATGAAATCCGCGCGCCGACGGAAGCGCTTGATGAAGCTGAAGATGTAATCCCAGCGCCCGCAGTTGAGCCCCGCCGCGTGATCGCGCAGCTCGTAGAGGATCTCGTCCATCTCGAAGGCAGCGAGAATGGTTTCGATCAGCACTGTGGCCTTGATGGTTCCACGCGGAATGGTGAGCGCGGCCTGGGCAGCGACGAAGACGTCGTTCCACAGCCGCGCCTCGAGATGACTCTCGAGCTTCGGCAGATAGAGATAGGGTCCCGTGCCGCGCTCGATCAACGCGCGCGCGTTGTGGAAGAAATAGAGCCCGAAGTCGAGCAGTGAGGCGGATATCGGCTTGCCATCGATCAGCACGTGCTCGTCGACGAGATGCCAGCCGCGTGGCCGCACGAGGAGCGTCGCGGTCTTCGAGGCGAGCGCATAGTGCTTGCCCGTGGCGGGATCGTTCAGCTCGATCGTCCCGCGCACTGCGTCCAGCAGGTTGACCTGCCCGCTGACGATGTTGCCCCAGGTGGGTGAGCAGGAATCCTCGAAGTCCGCCATGAAGCAGTTTGCGCCGGAGTTCAGCGCATTGACGATCATCTTGCGCTCGACCGGTCCGGTGATCTCGACGCGGCGGTCGTGCAGATCCTGTGGCACGCTCGCGACGCGCCAGTCGCCGGTACGAACGTATTCCGTCTCCGCGAGGAAATCGGGGAGCGCGCCGCCATCGAGCTCGCGCTGTCGCTCGACGCGGCGGGCGAGGAGCGCACGGCGCTCGCCATCGAAGCGTCGATGCAGCGAGGCGACGAAGCTCAGCGCTTCCGGTGTCAGAATCCCGCGCGCAGCCTCCTCGAAGGGAACGCTGCGCTCGGAAGCAGAGGGTGTTTCGGCGGGACTGCGTGCGGGCAAGCGATGCTCCCAGGGATCGGGGTGGGCTCAATGGAATGATATCGCCGCGTTCCGCTGTGCCAAGCAGGGGAGCAGGCCTGCGGAGGAGCGGCTTCCAGCCGCGATTCCTAATACAATTACAGACCTGATCAGCTCACGCCGAGTGCGCAGTCCGAGAATGCTGTCCCACGTCGATCCCAAAGGTCGTCCGCGCATGGTGGATGTCGGCGACAAGGCCGTGACGGCCCGCACTGCGCACGCGCGCGCACGGCTGGCGCTGCCGCGCGTCATTGCCGATGCGCTGCGTGCGAGCGGCGGAAAGAGCGCCAAGGGCTCGGTGTTCGACACCGCTATCGTCGCGGGCGTCATGGGTGCCAAGCGCACGCACGAGCTGATTCCCTTCTGTCATCCGCTCGGCCTCGAGGACTGTAAAATCGAGATCGCGCTCTCCGACGACGACGAGGTCGTCATCGACTGTCGCGTCGCCGTGCACCACAAGACCGGCGTCGAGATGGAAGCGCTGACGGGCGCATCCATCGCCGCGCTGACGGTCTACGACATGTGCAAGGGCGCATCGCACGACATGGTGCTGCGCGAGCTGCGCCTGATCGAGAAGCGCGGCGGCAAGCACGACTACGAGGCGCAGCCATGAGTGCGATTCCCACCGCAGCCGCGCCACTGCGCGGGCTCGTCCTCGCCGGAGGTCAGAGCCGGCGCATGCGTGCAGACAAAGCGCTGATCGACTATCACGGCAAGCCGCAGCTGCACTGGGTCGTCGAGCTGATCACGCCCTGGTGCAGCTCCGTGCACGTCTCCGTGCGCGCCGATCAGGCCAACGAACCCGTGCGCGCCGGCCTCGCCCTGATCGTCGACGCGCGCACCGATGCCGGTCCCATCGCCGGGATACTGGCGGCGCAGCAACGCGATCCCGACGTCGCATGGCTCGTCCTCGCTTGCGACCTGCCGTTCCTGAATGCGCGCACGCTCGAGCACCTGATCGAGCGGCGCGCGAGCGCGAGCGTCGCGACCGCGTATCGCAGCGCGCACGACGGGCTTCCCGAGCCGTTGTGCGCCATCTGGGAGCCCGCGAGTGGCCCGTTGGTGGCGGCCGCCGTCGCAGCGGAAAAATACTGCCCGCGCGCGCTCCTCGCTTCCTCGGGCGCGGTGCTGCTGGATCTTCCCGATGCGGGGGCGCTCGACAACGTCAACACGCGCGAGGAGCTGGAGCTCGCGCGCTCCCGGATCGGCGTCGAGGAGACGTCGGCATGAATCGCGTCCGCGTCGAATACTTCGCGCTGCTGCGCGAGCGTGCCGGCGTCAACGAAGAGACGATCGAGACGAATGCGCAGACGCCAGCGCAGCTCTACGAGGAGCTCGTCGAGCGCCACGGCTTCGATATCGAGCGTACGCGGTTGAAGGTCGCGATCAACGCGCAGTTCGGCGACTGGTCGGCGCTGCTGCGCAATGGCGACGAGGTCGTGTTCATCCCTCCGGTGGCCGGCGGATGAAGCCGTTCGAGCTCTCCGCGGTGGCGATCGATCCGCAGGCGATGCGCCTGTCGTTTGCCGATCCGCACAGCGGGGCCTATGCGAGCTTCGAGGGTTGGGTGCGCGACCACAACGAGGGTCGGCGCGTGCTGCGCCTCGAGTACGAGGCCTACGCACCGCTCGCGATCGCCGAAGGCGCGCACATCGTGGAAGAAGCGCGCGCGCGCTTTGCGGTTACCGAGCTCGCCTGCGTGCACCGCGTCGGCTCACTCGCGATCGGTGACGTGGCGGTGTGGGTCGGCGCCGGCGCGGCGCATCGCGACGCCGCTTTCGCGGCCTGCCGCTATGTCATCGACGAAGTGAAGGCGCGCGTGCCGATCTGGAAAAAGGAACATTACACGGACGGCAGCTCGGGCTGGGTCGGATGCGAAGCATGCAGCGCCCATTCCCACGACGCTGCGCACGATCACGCACCCGCTCACCAGCGGAAGAGCGGAGCCAGATAACCCTTCTCGAAGCGCTTTGGCTCGGGCGGCAGCTCGATGAAGCCGTCCGTGCCGGCGAGCGCGGCGAAATCTCCCGACGTGTTGGTCGGCTGCGGCGTCGCCCAGACGACGCCCTCGTCGTCCTGCGCGATGCGCACGGGCAGAAAAAAAGTGAGAGGCGCCGCGAAATCGATCGTTTCCGCGAGCATGACGCGTTCTGCGTTGGCGGGCGCGCCGCCGAGCGCGCGCGCTACGGCGGGCAACACGTAGCGGGTGAAGCAGACGAGCGTCGACACCGGATTGCCGGGCAGCGCGAAGACGGCCTTGCCCGTCGCATGCGTTCCGAACCACATGGGCTTTCCGGGTCGTTGCGCAACCTTGTGGAACACGAGCTCGACGCCGAGCTGGCGCATCACGCCCGGAATGTAGTCGTATTTTCCCATCGAGACGCCACCGCTCAGGATCAGGACGTCGGCACCCGCGAGATGGCGGCCGATGCGCTGCTCAAGCACGCGCGGATCGTCGGGAAGATGCTCGCTGACGACTGCGGAATAGCCGTGAATGCGCAGCGCCGCGACGATCGCGCGATCGTTCGAGCGGCGGATCTGATGAGCTGCGATGGGCTTGCCCGCATCGACGAGCTCATCGCCGATGGCGAGCACCGCCACGCGCGGCGCGCGGGCGATGCGCGCGGTGGCCTTCCCCGCGGACGCGAGCACTGCCATCTCCGGCGCGCGCACGACGGTGCCGATCGCGAGCAGCTCTTCGCCCTGGGTGTAGTCCGAGCCGCGCGCATGCACGAACTGGCGACGAGCGGGCTGTGCGTCCTCCGCGATGGTGGCGTTGCCGTCGGCGTTGCTGACCTGCTCCACGGGTACGATGCAGTCGCTGCCTTCCGGCAGGGCAGTGCCCGTCATCACCTCGATGCAGGCGTCAGGTGCCGACAGGTGTTGAGTAGCCTGCCCGGCCGCCTGTGTTCCCTGTATCCGGAAGATGCGACGGCCGCCGGCCCACGCAGCGTGCACGATCGCGATCCCGTCCATGGTCACGCGGTCGAAAGGCGGCTGATCACGCTCTGCGGTCACGGTCTGCCGCAGGACGCGTCCGGCAGCCTGTGCGATCGGGACCTCGACGATGCCGAAATCCGGCATGTGCGCTCGCACGAGCGCATCGGCCTCGTCCACACTCTTCAGATCGCTCATGATGGGTATAGCATAGGCGATGCGGATGGGAGGCACGAAAAATGAAAGCTTTGATGATGAACACGCCACTCCTCATCAAATCGCTCATGCGGCATGCCGTCGAGCAGCACCGTGAGCGCGAGATCGTGTCGGTCACCGCGGACGAGCCGCGCCATCGCTACAGCTACGGGGAGGCGTTCGGGCGTGCCGCGCAGCTTGCGCACGCGCTGCGTGGCCTCGGCGTCGAGCCCTGCGATCGCATCGCCACGCTCGCCTGGAACGACTTCCGGCATTTCGAGCTCTACTACGCGGTCTCGTGCGCGGGGCAGGTGCTGCACACGATCAATCCGCGCCTGTTCCCGGAACAGATCCGCTACATTGTCGACCACGCTGAAGACGCTTTCGTCTTCCTCGATCCGATGTTCGTACCGATGCTCGAGCAGCTCGCACCTGCGTTGCGCGCGCCGCGCGGCTACGTCGTTCTCGCCCCGCGGGCACTGATGCCGAAGACGACTCTGCCGAACGCGCTCTGCTACGAGGAGCTGCTCGAAGGTCGGCCGACGGAGTATCCATGGCCGGACCTCGACGAGAATGAGGCGAGCACGCTGTGCTACACCTCGGGCACGACGGGCAATCCCAAGGGCGTTCTGTACAGCCATCGCTCCACGCTCCTGCACGCCTACGCGGCGGCGCTGCCGGACGTCCTGGGTCTGCGCGAGTGCGACGCGGTGCTCCCGGTCGTTCCCATGTTTCATGCGAACGCATGGGGCGTCGTCTACTCGGCGCCGCTGGTGGGGGCGAAGCTCGTCCTTCCGGGCGCGAAGGCCGGCGACCCCGCGACGCTGACAGACCTGATGGAGACCGAACGCGTCACCGTGGCGCTCGGGGTGCCGACCGTGTGGCTCGGTCTGCTCCAGCACCTGGCGGCAAAGGACATCCGACTGTCCACATTGGAGCGGACGCTCGTTGGCGGTTCAGCGCTGCCGCTTGCAGTCATCGAGGAGTTTCGCGAGCGACACGGCGTGGACGCGCGTCAGGGTTGGGGCATGACGGAGATCAGTCCTATCGGCACGGCGTGCGCGCTCAAGTCGGAGCACGAAGCGCTCCCGCTCGAGGAGCAGCGCAAGCTATGGGTGAAGCAAGGTCGCGCCCTGTTCGGTGTGGAGATGGAGATCGTCGACGAGGCGGGCAAACGATTGCCCCATGACGGCAAGAGCTACGGTTCGTTGCGCGTGCGCGGGCCGTGGATCGCGTCGGGCTACTATCGTCAGGACCAGAGCAGCGCGCACGGCGACGACGGATGGTTCGACACCGGCGACGTTGCCACCATCGATCCGGACGGCTTCATGCAGATCACCGACCGCGCCAAGGACGTCATCAAGTCCGGCGGCGAGTGGATCAGCTCGATCGCGATCGAGAACGCGGCGATTGGACACCCCTGCGTCGCCGAGGCGGCCGTTATCGGCCTTCCCCACCCGAAGTGGGGAGAGCGTCCGCTCCTCGTCGTCGTACGCAAGGCAGGCCACGACCTCGATGCGCAGACGGTGCTCGCTTTCCTCCAGGGTCGGATTGCCAAATGGTGGATGCCGGACGCAGTCGCGTTCGTGGACGCCATTCCGCACACGGCGACGGGCAAGGTCAGCAAGCTGCAGCTGCGCGCGCAGTTCGCGGACTACGAGCTCGCAAGCGTGCGGTGACCGGGTGACGCTCATCCGCGACGTGTTGTCGACGCCGCCGCCAGCGCTCACTCCCACGCAGGCCGAGGCGCTCGCACGGGAGCATTGGGGCCTCGACGGTGCGGCCCGCCAGCTCGGGAGCGAGCGCGACCAGAACTTCCTGATCGATGCGGGCGCACGGGGACGCCACGTTCTGAAGATCGTCAACGCCGCGGAGGATCCGGTCGTAACGGATTTCCAGACGCAGGTCCTCCTCCATGTCGCGGACGTCGCTCCGCGGCTGCCCGTGCAGCGCATCCGTCCGACGCTCGACGCTGCTCCGTCCCTGTCGCTCGTGGTCGACGGGGAGCTGCGCCGACTGCGTGTGGTGACCTTCCTCGAAGGCCGGGTACTGAACGACGTCCCACGCACGCCGGCGCTGCGCCGCAATCTCGGACGTAGCCTCGCGGAGCTGGGCCGGGCGCTGCGCGGCTTCTTCCATGCCGGCGCGGGACACGTGCTGCTCTGGGATCTCAAGCACGCGTTGCGGCTGCGCGAATATCTCGTGCACATCGAGGATCCGGAGCGTCGTCGCCGCGCGGCCGCCCTGCTGGAGCGATTCGCGACGCACGTGCGACCCGTGCTCGCGACGCTGCGCGCGCAGGTGATTCACAACGATCTGAATCGCGACAACGTGCTGGTCGATACCGCCGATCACGAGCGTGTCGCGGGCATTCTGGACTTCGGCGATGCCGCGCATTCGCCGCTCATCGTCGATCTGGCGGTCGCGACGGCCTATCACCTCGGCACGGACGGAGATCTGCTGGCGCCCGCGCTGGACGTGGTGGGCGGGTACCACGAAGTGACGCCGCTCGAGTCGCACGAGCTCGAGGTGCTGTTCGATCTCATCATGACGCGCGCTGTCGCGACGGCGGTGATCTCGAGCTGGCGTGCCGTCAGCCATCCGGAGAATCGCGACTACATCATGCGTGATCATGCGGCGGCCTGGGCGCGCATCGAGCAGCTCGACTCCGTTCCGCGCGACGAGGCGCGCCGGAGAATTCTCGACGCCTGCACTCTGGCGGCGGGCGGCTCGACGGCGGCGCGGGTCGGTGCCGCCGTGAGCGCCGCGCGCAGGCCGACCGTCGACGAGCTGCTGCGCCGTCGCGCCCGCGACCTCGGGCCTGCGTATCGGCTGTTCTACGACACGCCTCTCCACATCGTCCGGGGCGAGGGCGTGTGGCTCTACGACGACGCCGGCCGCGCCTACCTCGACGCGTACAACAACGTCCCGCACGTCGGGCACTGTCGACCGGAGGTCGTCGAGGCCATTGCCCGGCAGGCGCGCGTGCTCAATACGCATACGCGTTATCTGCACGAGCTGGTGCTGGATTACGCGGAGCGTCTGACGGCGATGTTTCCCCGCGCTCTCGACCTGTGCATGTTTGCCTGCACCGGCAGTGAAGCGAATGAGCTGGCGTTGCGTCTGGCACGTGCATTCACCGGCGGCACCGGTCTCATCTGCACGGAGCACGCCTACCACGGCAACACGAGTGCGGTCGCGGAAATCTCGCCCTCGGACGATCCGTACATACCTGTCGCGCACGTGCGCACCGTGCGCGCGCCGGATGCCTTCGATGCGCGGCGCGCCGCGATCACCGGCGATCTGGTGACGCACTACGCGTCGGACGTGGATGCTGCGCTCGACGCTTTGCGCATGGCCGGTGTGCGCCCCGCGGCCTACATCATCGATGCCGTGTTCTCGAGCGACGGGATCGTGACCGTGCCGCCTGATTACGTCGCGCGCGCGGTCGCGAAAGTGCGCGCGGCCGGCGGCCTCTACATCGGAGACGAAGTGCAGGCCGGCCTTGGCCGCACCGGCGAGCACCGGTGGGGCTACGAGCGCTACGGCGTGATTCCGGACATCGTGACGCTCGGCAAACCGATGGCGAACGGCCACCCGGTCGCGGCCGTCGTCACGCGACGGGAGATCGCGGAAGCGTTCGCATCGAGCGCGCATTACTTCAACACCTTCGGCGGCAATCCGGTCTCCTGCGCGGCCGGCCTGGCCGTGCTGGACGTGCTGGAGCGCGAGGGTCTGCAGGCCAATGCCCGCGATGTAGGCGCTCATCTGAAAGCGGGTATCGAGGGGCTCGCACGCAAGCATGCGCTGATCGGCGACGTGCGCGGCAGCGGCTTCTTTCTCGGCGTCGAGCTGGTGCAGGATCGCGCCACGCTCGCGCCCGCGGTCGCGCAGACGAAACGCGTCGTCAACGCGATGCGCGAAGGCGGTGTGCTGATCAGCACGGACGGGCATCGCGGCAACGTCCTGAAGCTGCGTCCTCCGATGGTGTTCTCCGCGGCGAACGCGGATCAGCTCCTGCACTGTCTCGACGCGGCGTTCGCCGCGCTTTGAGCGCACTCAATCGCTCAGCCGACGATCAGCACCATCGAAACCAGGGCCAGGACCATGCCGCAGCCCTGGCGCAACGTGATCGTTTCGCCGAGAAACAATACCGCCAGACAGACCGTGAGCGCGGGATAGAGCGCGGAGAGAATGGTCACGAGGCTCACGGGGCCGCGGGCGACGGCGATCAGAAAGCTGAGCGCACCCAGCAGGCCGAGCACGCCCGTGGCGAATGCGAGGGCGATGCCGGTCGGCTGCGTCTGCAGCCGGAACTGCATGCTGAACCAGATGCCTAACGCGACGAGGAGCGCGCCCAGCGCCTCGTACACGGCGGCGCTTCGCGGATCGATGTAGCGCACCGTGAGCTTCGGCACGAAGCTCCACAGTCCCCATGCGAGAAATACGCCGAACGCCGGTAGTTTCCAGCTTGTCATTACAGTTGTGCTCCAGCCGTGCGTGCGGCGCACATGCTAAGGCGGACCGCGTCTGCGACGAAATTTCCAGGCCGGACCTGCGCTTGTAACGCACTGGTTCGAGCCGTTGCCGCGGCGTTGCGGGGTTGCGTTGACACGCCGTGACGCGAACTCGATCATGCGGCCCATTCATAGTGGGGCGAGTGTGCCCCGTCGGAGTTCAGGACATGAAAGCAGTGATTATTGCAGCCGTTGCCGTTCTCGCATCGCAGGCCGGTGCGCAGGCAACGGATCAGCCGGCCAAGGCGGGCGGCACCGGCAAGCCCGAGCTCGGCACGTGGGGCATCGATCTGTCGAATATGGACAAGACCGTCAAGCCCGGTGACGACTTCTATCGCTACGTGAATGGCGGCTGGCTCGCCGAGAACCACATTCCCGAGGATCGCGGCAGCTGGGGCAGCTTCGCCGAGCTGCAGCAGCTCTCGGAGAAGCGCGTCAACTCCATCATCGAGGAGCTCTCGGCCTCGACCAGCGCATCGAGTCCAGACGCGCAGAAGATTCGCGACCTCTACAACAGCTTCGTCGATCAGGCCACCATCGAACAGAAGGGCCTCGAGCCCGCGAATGCCGACCTCGCGCGGCTGGGCTCGGTCAAGACCTACGAGGAAGTCGCGGCCGCGATGGGAGATCCGAAGCTGACGCTGCCGACGCCGTTCAATCTGTACATCGACATCGACGCGAAGGATCCCACGACGTACGCGGTAGCGATCACGCAGGGCGGCCTGGGCCTGCCCGATCGCGATTACTACCTGCGCGACGACGAACAGTTTCCGCAGATCCGCAAGGACTACGTCGACGCGATCGCGAAGATCCTGACGCTGGGCAAGATCGCCGACGCGGACAAGAAGGCGCAGGCGATCCTGGACGTCGAGCACGCGCTCGCGGAAGTGCAGTGGCCGGTCGAGCAGCAGCGCGACGCGGACAAGACCTACAACCCGGTGACGCGCGACGAGCTGATCAAGCTCGCCCCGGAGTTCCCGTGGGCGCAGTTCCTGGAGGCGGCGCAGATCGGCAATCAGCAGAAGTTCATCGCCAACGAGAAGGACGCGTTCGGCAAGTTCGCAGCCGTGTTCCGCAAGACGCCGATCTCCACCTGGCAGGCGTATCTGCAGTTCCACTACCTGCAGACCTTCGCGCCGATGCTGCCGAAAGCCATCGACGACGCCAACTTCGCGTTCTTCGGCACCATCCTTAACAACCAGCCTGCGCAGCTGCCGCGCACGACGCGCGGTGTGCGCTTCGTGAGCGCGCAGATCGGCGAGGCGGTCGGCAAGCTGTACGTCGCGAAGTACTTCCCGGCGAGCTCGAAGGCGCAGATGGAAGCGCTGGTCGACAACCTGCGTGGCGCATTCAAGGAGCGCATCCAGCAGCTCGACTGGATGTCCGCTGAAACCAAGCAGGCGGCGCTGAAGAAGCTCGACCAGTTCACCGTGAAGATCGCCTATCCGAACCAGTGGCGCGACTACAGCACGCTCACGATCGATCCGAAGGATCTGCTCGGGAACACGCAGCGCTCGGCGGCGTTCGAGTGGCACCGCCAGAGCGTGCGCCTGCCCGGACCGGTAGATCGCACCGAGTGGGGCATGACGCCGCAGACGATCAACGCCTACTACAACCCGAATCTGAACGAGATCGTGTTCCCGGCCGCGATCCTGCAGCCGCCGTTCTTCGACCCGAATGCCGATCCGGCCGTGAACTACGGCGGCATCGGTGCCGTGATCGGGCACGAGATCGGCCACGGCTTCGACGATCAGGGCAGCAAGTTCGACGGCCGCGGCGTGTTGCAGAGCTGGTGGACCGACGAGGACCGTACGCGCTTCGACGAACGCACGCAGAAGCTCGTGCAGGAATACAACGGCTTCGAGCCGCTGCCCGAGCTGCACGTCAACGGCCAGCTCACGCTCGGCGAGAATATCGGCGACCTCGGCGGCATGCAGATGGCGCTCGCCGCCTATCACCGCTCACTCGGCGGCAAGCCGGCGCCGGTGCTCGATGGCTTCACGGGCGATCAGCGGTTCTTCCTGTCGTGGGCACAGGTGTGGCGCTCGCAGATGCGCGATGGCGTGCTGCGTCAGCTCGTGCTGTCGAATCCGCACAGTCCGCCGCCGTTCCGCGTGAACGGTGTCGTTCCGAACGTCGACGCCTGGTATCAGGCCTTCGGCGTGCCTGAGGATGCGAAGCTCGCGTTGCCGAAGGGGCGGCGCGTCGCGATCTGGTAGGAGTCGGAAATGGGGACATTCCTCATTTACGAGCGGTCGCTTCCGCCTGCGGCTCCCGCCCGTAAATGAGGAATGTCCCCATTTCCTCCTGATCACTCGCCGTCCCAGTAGTCTTTGATCCCATCATCTACGCGGCCGAGGAAGCGGAAGCTCCTCGACTGACCGTTCTCGTCAGGCGGCAGTGCCCAGCGCACGCCGAACTTTCCTGAATCGGGGTAATCGACGATCTCCGGCAGCATCATCGTGCTCACGGACAGGTATTTGATGTCGGCACGCGAGGTGTTCACGATCTGGTGGGCCGTTTCGGGGCCACCCGCTGGGCATGCGATGATGTCGCCCGCTCGCACCGGATAGCGCTCGCTGCCGATTCGGACTTCGCCCTCTCCCTCGATGATGTAGAACATCTCCTCGTTCACGCGATGACTGTGGGCGGGAAAGGCGCGCTTGCCCGCCGGCACGATCGCGACGTTGTAGCCGAGCTTCTGCGCGCCGATCTTCGTCGTGATGTCGCCGATGCGCGCCGCGAACTTGTCGCCGTGACCCCACGGACGATATTCGAGCTCACCGATGTTCAGAATGTGACGCGGCATTGAGGTCTCTCCCGATCTGTGCACCCGTCCCCGCGGCAGTGTACCCTCGCCGCACTTCGGGCATGGGATCGCTGACATGAATCGACCTGCGTGGATCGCGTCGTGGTGCCTGATCGCGATCGCATCCATCGTTCGAGCAGACGATTCGCCGCGGCCGCAGCTTGCGGCGGCGAATCCCGCTGTCGCGGCTGAAAGCCGCTCCCACGTCGAGCCGTCGGCGCCGACCTACGGTGCAAAGCTGCAGGAAGCGCGCATTTCCATGGCCGATGGCGTGGCGCTCGCCGCGGACCTGTGGATGCCGACGGGCGGCGCGAGCGGCGAGCGCTTCCCCGTGCTGCTCGAGTACCTGCCGTACCGCAAGGACGAGGAGCGCGGTGATCGTTACGGCGTGTTCGCGTATTTCGTGCAACGCGGATACATCGTCGCGCGGGTAGACATCCGCGGCACCGGTGCGAGCGAGGGGAAACTGGTCGACTACGAGTACACCGATCAGGAGCAGACGGATGGCGAGGCGGTGATCGCCTGGCTCGCCGCGCAGCCGTTCTCCACGGGCAAGGTCGGCATGTTCGGCATCTCCTGGGGAGGCTTCAACTCCATTCACATGGCGATGCGCAACCCTCCGGCCCTGAAAGCGATCATCCCGATCGAGGCCACGGATGACATCTACGAGGACGATGTCCACTACATCGACGGCATGATGCACGCCGACTCCTATGAGTTCGAGATGGATCTGTACAACGCCGTGCCCGCCGCGCCGGACTATCGCATCGACGAGGAGTTCTTCCACGAGCGCTTCGATACCACGCCATGGTTCCTCATCTACAAGAAGCAGCAGCGCGATGGCGCATTCTGGGATCGCGCATCGCTGAACACGCGTTACGAATCCATCAAGATTCCGACCTTCGTCATCGGCGGTTGGTACGACGGCTATCGCGACAGCGTCGCGCGCATGCTCGAGCACGTGCACGCGCCAATGAAGGCGATGATCGGTCCGTGGACGCACGACTGGCCGAGCTCCGGAAATCCCGACGTCGCCGTCGAGTGGCGCTACGAAGCGGTGCGCTGGTTCGATCAATGGCTCAAGGATCGCGACACCGGGATCATGGACGAGCCGCGCCTCGCGGTGTACGTGCGTGACTGGCATCCGCCGGGCACGCATATCGAAGGCATTCCGGGACGCTGGCGCTGGGAGGATGGATGGCCGATCGCGCGCACGCGTACGTGGACCCTCTATCCGGACGATGCGCATGGCCTCGCGCCGGAGTCCTCGCGTGCGGCCACGCATCGCCTGAGGTATCAGCCGTCGATCGGCGTGGAGGCCGGCGGGCCCGTGATGTGGTGGGGCGATCTCGGCTGGGATCAACGCCCGGCGGACGCGCAGAGCCTGGTGTACGACACCCCTGCGCTCGAGCAGGACATCGAGATCCTCGGCTTCGTACACGCGCATCTCGAAGCCGCGGTCGACGCGCCGCTCGCCTACTGGTTCGTGCGCGTGTCCGACGTGGCGCCCGACGGTCAGGTGACGCTGGTCGCGGCCGCGGGCCTGAACGGCGCCCAGCGCGATTCATCGACGGCGCCGACGGCGCTCGAGCCGGGGCGGCGCTATCCGCTCGATGTCGAGCTGCACCTGACGTCGTGGGTATTTCCAAAGGGACATCGCATCCGCATGGCGGTCAACAACGCGCAATGGCCCATGATCTGGCCGACGCCGTACGCGATGACGAGCAGCCTGTACCTCGGCGGTCCGCAGCCGACTCGCATCGAGCTGCCGGTGATTCGCCCGGGTACGCGAGCGGGTCCGCAGTTCCGCACGCCCGGCACGGATCCGAGCTATCCCGGTTACGGCGACTACGACAGCGAGACTGCGTCGGGTTATCCGGAGATCGGCATCGTCGAGCGCAACTATCTCGACGGCAGCGCACGCGCGATCGCGGAGAATGCGGGCACGATGACCTATCCCTGGGGGAAGATCCGCTACACCGAGCACATCGAGCACAAGGCGAGCGATGCGCGCCCGGAGGCGACCGGCGTGGCGAGCGAAGTCACTCAGACGATCACGCTGCCGGACCGCGTACTGCGCTTCGAAGGCGTGCTCGATTTCCACAGTGACCTGCAGAATTTCTACTACACGTACACGAGACGACTCCTGCGCGATGGTCAGCTCGTGCGCGAGAAGAAGTGGGAAGAGACGATCCCTCGCGACTATCACTGACCGCATCGCACAACTGCGGCGAGCAAGGCAGATCACGTCGAGTGTTATGTGAAGTTTTTGCCACTTAGCGCTTTACGTTGTCGCGGACAGCCGTGGTGATACAGTGAACTATGCCGGCGGTGCATGAAGCCAGAGCCGGTTCGGAAGGGGGAAAATCAAATGAATCTCAAAGCAGTGACGGCAACGCTTTTGATTGCATCGATCGCCTTCGCGACGCAGGCGGGCGCTGTCGCAGTCTCTCTCGACGCGTACAACGCATCGGCACCAGGACTGGATCTCAGCGTCGACGTAACGGTGGACGGCGGACTCGCGAGCTTCGCTTTCAGTAACGGCTCCACGGGCGATTCGGCCGATGCCGTTGCAGCGCGTATCTACTTCGAAACGGGCCTTGGCGCCGTGCTTTCGAATCCGACGATCGTCGGCGGGAGTGGCGTGAGCTTCAGCACCGACTATCCCGGTCCCGGGTCACCGCCTGGTGGTGAGACCGTTGGCTGGGACGGTGAGCTCTATGCCATCGGCGCCGTGGCGCCGCCACCGCAGAACGGACTCGGCGTCGGCGATTCGTTGCTCGTGACCTTCGACTACGCGGGTTCGCTCGACGACCTCGTCGCGGCGCTCACCGACCAGTCCGGCAACTCGCGCATCGCCGCGCACGTCCTCGACTGCGTGAACGGGAACAGCTGCAGTGCCATCACAGGGAGCCCGGTTCCAGTCCCGGCGGCGTTTCCTGCGCTGCTGTCCGCGCTCGGCCTCCTGATCGCGCGACGCAGACGCACCGCCTGATCGGCGCGTTCGGCTCGCGACTCTCGAAACGACCTGATGCAAGCGCATCCCCTGACCAGGGATGCGCGCCACGCCGCATTACTTCAGGTGTTCCTGACACCCGACCGCGTAACTCTCCCGCAGCCATGAGGCCACCTCGTCATCGAGCTGCGACGCATCCGTGACGCGCAGCAGATGCAGGTGCACGTCGGGCTTCAGCGTCTCGATCTTGTGAAATCGTTCGTCGTCGATGCGACGCGACGTCCAGAACACGACATCGAGCCAGTCCCGGCGTGGCACGACGCCGGCGAAACGCACGCGTACCATGAAGCTCACCTTGTCGCGATAGGCAATGACCTTCACCGGCCCCATTGCCGAGATCATCGTCGCCAAGCGATCGTAGAGCTTGCGCACCATCGCCGGTTTGCCGGCGAATGCGTCGCCGAGTTCGTAGCGCCTGCAGGAATGGTACTGATTTCGGTTCACGAACTCGTTGCCGCAGCTCGGACAGACCCATAGCGATCGCTGTGCGTGACCAGTCTGTCGTTTCGCCGCAGCCTTTTTTCCCAGCACGTAATCGATGATTTCGCCGATGCGCTGCTTGCGATGCGCGGGGGTGCGAGCGGCATCCACGTGGCGGAGCAGCTCGCGCCGATGCGAAGCGCTCAGGCGTGCAAAGGGCGCCACTGCGTTCGATCTCGTCAGGGCCGCCGCCACGTCGCGCGGCGGCCGCACGTCTTCGGGTGAGATCGCCCGCAGGCGCAGAGCGACACGGTCACCCGCCGCGATGCCCGCTGTATTGCGGGTGCTCGAGTGCAGGAACAGACGATGCCGACCTTGGCCCGCCGGCATGAGCGTCGCGCGGAGCTCCGCGCCACTGGCGGTGCCCTCGACGGCGATGCGCCGCGCGTGACCCCAGGGCGCAAAGTCGTGACTGACGTCGGGCGGCACATCGACGCAGTAGTTCATTCCCTGCTTGCCGAGTGTCGCGTCGAACACTCGATACGGGCTCGGTCGCTGCTGCGAGGGCGTCCGTGCACGGCGCCGCGGGGCGGCTGCGCGGCGTTTCGTGCCCGACTGGGGGCGCTTCGTCATGGAAAGATGTTCGCCCGTATCCCCAGTCCGTGACAAATGGCGAAGCAGTATCCGGCTTTGTTATTCTCCGCCCGTATCGGCGGGAGAGATTCATGGGCGAAAAGTTTCGCGCGATCGTCGCACGCGAGCGCGGCGACGGCATCAGGGGACAGCTCGAAGAGCTGACGACCGCAGACCTGCCGCAGAGCGGCGTGCTCGTCGACGTGGCCTATTCGACGATCAACTACAAGGACGCGCTCGCCGTCACCGGCAAGATGAAGATCTGCCGCACCTTGCCGCTCGTGTGCGGGATCGATCTGGCGGGGACGGTGAGTGAGTCAGCGGACAAGCGCTTTCGCGCGGGCGATCGTGTGCTCGTCAACGGCTACGGTCTGTCGGAAAAGCATCCCGGCGGCTACACGCAGCGCCAGCGCCTCGATCCGACCTGGCTGGTGCGCGTACCGGAGGCGTTCTCGCTCGAACAGGCGATGGCGCTCGGCACGGCCGGCTACACCGCGATGCTCTGCGTGCAGGCACTCGAGGATCACGGTGTAAAACCGGGCAGCGGACCCGTCGTCGTCACGGGCGCTTCCGGCGGCGTCGGTTCCGTGGCCGTGATGCTGCTGGCGCGGCTCGGATACGAAGTCGCGGCCGCGACCGGGCGCGTGAGCGCGAGTGGTGACTATCTGCGCGATCTCGGCGCGCATCAGGTGATCGATCGAATAGAGCTCGCGCGCGCACCCAAGCCGCTCGAGACGGAACGCTGGGCCGGCGCGGTCGACAGCGTCGGCGCGGAGACGCTCGCAACGGTGCTCGCGCAATCGCGTTACGGTGCGATCGTCACGGCGTGCGGGCTGGCGGGCGGCATGGCGCTGCCGACGTCCGTCGCGCCGTTCATTCTGCGCGGAGTCACGCTGGTGGGCATCGACTCCGTGATGGCGAGCCACGAGCGACGCGTGCGCGCGTGGGATCGCATGGCTCAGCTCGTTGATCGCGATCGCCTGCGCGAGATCTACCGGCTCGAGCCCATGCAGCGGGTGCCGGAGCTCGCGGCGGAGCTGCTCGCCGGCGGCGTGCGCGGCCGCGTCGTCATCGACGTCAACGCCTAGGCGCAGCGCAGCAGGCCACGAGTCAGAGCCAGCTCCGACCCCGCTCTGACCCGTGCTAGACTCGCCGCCCCGCACTCCTATGCAGCCCGAGGTCGCGTCGTGTTTCGCCAGCATGAGTTGATCCCGAGCCAGGCCATGGGTCGCCACGTCCATCTGTGGCGCTACGGACATTTCGGTCTGCCAGTCATCGTCTTTCCCTCGGCCGCAGGCATGGCCCACGAGTGGGAAGCGCACGGGATGATCGACACGCTCGCCGACCTCATCGACGGCGGCAAGCTCAAGCTCTATTGCACGGAAAGCAACGTCGCCGAGGCATGGACGCGTAAGGACAATCCCATCGAGTGGCGCCTCAAGCGCCATCACGCCTACGAGCAGTACGTGATGAACGATCTCGTGTCGTTCATCCGCGCCGACTGTCGCACACCGGATATTCCCATCGCCGTCACCGGAACGAGCCTGGGTGCGATGTACTCCGCGAACTTCGCATTGAAGCAGCCTGCGACGTTCTGGTATGCGCTCTGCATGAGCGGGCGCTACGACGCGACGTTCCTCACCGACGGCGTCACCAACGAAGACGTGTACTTCAACAGCCCGGTCGCGTACGTGCCGAACATGTCCGGCCCCTATCTCGATCTCGCGCGCAAGCACACGCATCTCACGCTCGTGTGCGGCCAGGGCAAATGGGAGAACGGCAACATCCAGGACACCAATCGCCTGGCGTCGGAGCTCGCGGCCAAGGGCATCAGCCACGAGCGCGATCTCTGGGGTCTGGACGTCTCGCACGAGTGGCCGTGGTGGCGGCGACAGGCGCGCTATCACCTCGAGCGCTTCCTCCAGCGCGCCGAGCATCGCTGAGCGCACAGCAGGCCGATCCATGGCGGGACCGCTCGCCGGCATCAAAGTGCTGGACCTCACCCGCGTGCTCGCGGGCCCGTGGGCCACGCAGATGCTCGCCGACTTCGGCGCGGACGTGATCAAGGTCGAGCATCCGCGCGGCGGAGACGAGACGCGTCACTGGGGCCCGCCGTTTCTGACGGCATCCGCGCAGGACGCGCCGCCGCCGCAATCGGCGTATTTCCTCTCTGCGAATCGCGGCAAGCGTTCCATCGCCATCGATCTCGTGACGAACGATGGCCAGCGCATCGTGCGCGAGCTCGCCGCGCGCAGCGACATCGTCGTCGAGAACTTCAAGGTCGGCACGCTCGCGCGCTACGGGCTCGACTACGCCGATCTGCGCACGATCAATCCGCGCCTCGTCTATTGCTCGATCTCTGCGTTCGGCCAGGACGGATCGCGCCGGAACGAGCCCGGCTACGACGCGATGATCCAGGCCATGGGCGGTCTGATGAGCATCACGGGCGTGCCGGATGGCGAGCCCGGAGCGGGACCGCAGAAGGTCGGCGTCGCGGTCGCCGACCTGATGGCGGGAATGTACGCATCGAGCGGCATCCTCGCGGCGCTCCGGCATCGCGATCGCACCGGCGTCGGTCAGCACGTCGACGTCGCGCTCTTCGATACGCAGCTCGCCTGGCTCGCCAACCAGGCGCTCAACTACCTCGTGGGCGGCGAGGTTCCGCATCGGCACGGCACTGCGCACCCGAACATCGTGCCCTACCAGGCGTTCGCGACGCGCGACGGTTATCTCATGCTGGCGGTCGGGAACGACCGTCAGTTCGCGCAGCTCGCCGAGGCCGCGGGCGCCGTGCGGCTCGCGAGCGATCCGCGCTATTCGAGCAACGCGCAGCGCGTGCTCAATCGCGCGAGCCTGATTGCCGAGCTGTCCGCGATCATGCGGCGCGAGACGACGCGCGAGTGGATCGCGCGCCTCGGCGAGCGCGGCGTGCCGTGCGGTCCGATCAACGACATCGCACAGGCTTTCGCGGAGTCGCAGGTGGTCGAGCGCGGGTTGCGCGTCGATATTCCGCACGCGGATTTCGGCACGGTGCCCGGCGTACGCAATCCACTGCGGTTCTCCGCAACCGAGCTCGCGTTCGAGCGCGCGCCACCGACGCTCGGCGAGCACACGGAGGAGGTCCTGCGCGAGGAGCTGGGGGCGAGTGCAGCGGACATCGAACGTCTGCGCGCGCTCGGCGTCATCTGAGCTCGAAGCGGACCCGCTCGCGCACTGCATCGAGCGCGCTCGCGACGTCCTCGCGCTCCGCCGCCCGGACGATCACGTAGCCGACCTCCTGTCCCGCGCCGACGCGCTCCGAGATGACGTCGCCAACCTGCGCGCGACACACCACACGGGCGTGCTGAGAGAGCGACTCGATCTCGTCGAGTCCTGCGATGCGCGTCACGGTTCCCGCGCCGGGATGCAGCACGCGTACGCCGGCCCAGCACCGCGCGACCTGCGGCGCGAGGACCGGGCAGGCACGTTCGAGATCGATGCAGCTCACCCAGGGATCGAATCCGTACACGATCTCGATCAGCTCCATGAGATGCCCGCCGGGTGGGCGCGCCGCGAGCTCGCCGAAACGGAAACCGTCGGAGGTGAGGAACACTTCGACGTGGGTCATGCCACGTTCGATCCCGAGCGCGCGGAGGGCGCGCGCATTGAGCTCGAGCAACGCCGCGCGTTGCGGCTCGGGGAGGCGAGCCGGGACCAGGTTGGCCCAGCGCGGCTCGAAGTACTCCGTCACGTTCACGAATGCGGGCGTGCCGTCGCGGACGAGCGACTCCACGCTCATCTCGGTGCCGTGAATGAAGCTCTCGGCGATGCAATCCGGCGGCAGCAGCGCGGGCATGTCGGCGAGCGTATCGATGCGACGCGTGCCGCGCCCGCCAGAGCCGCACGCGCGTTTGATGATGAGCGGCAGACCGAGACGCTCGACGATGTCCGCCGCGTCGAGCGCATCGTCGGGCGTGATGAAGCTTGCGCACTGAAGACCCGCGGCCGCAACGGCCCGCTTCATCACTGCCTTGTCGCTGCACGCGCGCGCCGCATCCGGCGGGAGTCCGGGCAAGCCGAGCGCCCCGCGCAGGCACGCCGCGGGCACGACGGCACGCTCGGTGAGAGCGAGCACGCCCTCGACGCCACCGAAGGTGCGTACGCGGCGGGCGACGCCGCTCCAGTCATCGTTCTCGAACGGGCTCTCGATGACGGCGCGCACGTTCGGTGACGTTCGTCCTGGCGCACGATCGACGACGAGCAGGACGTCCACTCCGACGCGCTCTGCCGCTGCCAGTGCACCGCGGCGCTTGCCGACGAACACCATCATCGATGTGAGCGGACTCTCGCGAACCGGCCTGGACACCGGACTCAAGTAGATACCGGGCGCTCACGCGGGGGCAAGCGGCGGGGCGCGCGCCGTGCCCGCGCCTGCCGCGACCGTGGAGGAAAGCGAGAAGGCTTAGAAGAAGGTCCAGCTCACGCCGATCGACAGCATATTGACGTCGTCGGCGAAATCGAACACCTCGTACTCGGCGCGTATCGCCGCGCTACCCAGCCGGAATTGGGCTCCGATTCCGTACGCGAGGTCCGTTCCGTCATCGTCGTCGGAGAAGTCGAGATCGTTGATGTCGAAGTCGGACTTCCAGTTCACGATGCCGACCTTGCCGAAGAGGTCGAAGCCCGCGAAGGGCAGGAAGCCGACGCCGAATGCGTCGATCGCGTGCGAGTCGTTGTCGATGTCGACGTCGTCGATGACATCGGACGGCGATCCGAAGTCGACGTAGCTGGCTTCCACGCCGAAATGATCCGCGAAGCGGAAGCCTCCGAACGCCTTGAGACCCAGGTCATCGGCGTCGAAGTGGAAGTCGTCCGTGTTCGCTTCGATGTTCGCCTGGCCGAGGCTGGCGCCGAGGTAGAAGCCCTTGTCCACCGCTTGCGCGCTGGAGGCGAGGGCGAGCAGGGCAATCCCGAGCAGGAACCTTGACATATTCCACTCCTTGGAAACGAAAACGGCGGCTGGCCGCCGATAGAGGTCGGGGCGCACCGCGCCCTTGCGGTGCAAAACGCACGACCACGCCTTCGGACTACCGCCGTTTGCTCAGCAGCCAGTCGAGTCCGCCGCCGCGCTGGGTCATCGTACTGGCCGGGCCGTCGTACACGCTTTTCACGTCCGAGATCGTGTACACGGAGCCCGGCGCGTCGCGCCGGATTGCGGACAGCAGCTCCGGCACGCGCCGGCGTTTCTCGACGACGAGGATGACGTCCACCGGACGTCCGGCGCCCGCGCTTCCGGCCACCTGCACGGCCTGATAACCGCGTGAACGCAGCGCATCGGCGAGCATGTGCGGTGCATCGAACACGATCGCACGCACCAGTTCGCTGCCGATCGCGAGGCGGCCTTCGAGCCAGATTCCCACGTAGTTGCCGGTCGCGAAGCCGGCGCCGTACGCGAGCGCGAGGTACCAGGCGTCGATGTGCTTGATGACGGCGCTGACGGCAAGCAGCCAGATGATGCTTTCGAAGAAGCCGATGCCTGCGGCGAGCAAGCGGTGACCGCGCACGACGATAATCGCCCGACAGGTGCCCAGCGAGACGTCGGTGACCCGCGCGCAGAAGATGAGGGGCGCTAGCAGCCAGGCGTGAGTCCCGATGAAGCTCTCCATCAGTTCAACCCTTCTCCACAGTGCGGCGCGCCATGTTAACAAGGGACACTGAAGCCCGTCGTCTGCTACCATTTCGCCACACAAACACGGAGATACCTCCCATGGATCGACTGTACTCGTCAGTCATCGCCGTATTTCTATTGCTTTCCTGCTCATTTGCGGGCGCCGCCGCGCCGGACGCGAGCACGCTCCGGGATGAGTTCGTCGTGCGCGCTTATTACAAGGACATTTCCGACATTTCGAGGCTCGTCGATTACGACGTCTGGGAATACAACAATCTCGAGCAGCATTACGTGCTGGTCGCCGTCAGTCGCGATCAGTACCGCACGTTGCTCGCGGCAGGATGGCGTCTGGAAGTCGATACCGATGCGAGCGCGAAGATCGACCGCGAGCATCTGCGCGGCATCCTCGACGCGTATCGCAACGTGGATACGCTGTACTCGCAGCTCGATACGATCGGTGCGACCTATCCCTCCATCGTTCAGCTCGTGGACTACGGCGACAGCTACTGCAAGACCCAGGGCGGCTGCGTGACGCTCGGTGGCGATGCCGAGCCGGGCTACGACCTGCGCGCGGTTCGTATCACCAATCGCGCGATTCCCGGGCCGAAGCCCGTCTTCTTCCTCATGGCGGACATTCACGCGCGCGAGATCACGACGCCAGAGCTCGCGATGCGCTGGATCGATGAGCTGACGCAGGGCTACGGCACCAACGCGGACATCACCTGGATGATCGACAACCAGGAGCTGTGGGTCGTGCCGGTCGTCAATCCCGACGGACGCTGGATCGTCGACGATGGGCTCCTGCCGCAGAACGGCAACTCGCGCTACTTCCAGCGCAAGAACGCCGACCGCGACGACGGCTGCAATCAATGGCCGCCGTTCTCGGGGACTCAGTACGGCATCGACCTCAACCGTAACTCCAGCTTCCTCTGGAACACGGGCGGCAGCAGCGGCCAGCCGTGCTCTGAGACTTACCGCGGGAATGCGGCAGCCTCCGAGGTGGAGGTGAGCGCGCTGCAGAATCTGATCCCCACGCTCATCCCGGACCGCCGCGGCGACGGCATGAACGACCCGGCGCCGCTTGACACGCAGGGATTCTTCTTGTCACTGCACAGCTACGGCAACCAGGTCCTGCGCGGGTGGGGTACGACGACGCAGCCGACGCCGAACGAAGCGCAGCTCAAGGCCATCGGTGACAAGCTCGCCACCTACAACGGCTATCAGTCCTGCCAGTCGAGCCGCTGCCTGTACGAGACGAGCGGCACGACCGACGAGTGGACCTACGGCACGCTCGGCGTGGCGTCGTTCACGTTCGAGATCGGCAACGACTTCATGCCGCCCTACAGCGTGATCGACTCGGAGCAGTGGCCGGAGAACGGCCCCGCGTTCCTGTACATCGCGCGAATCGCTCGCACGCCGTACACGCTCGCCAACGGGCCCGATGCGAAGAACGTCACGCTGACCCCGGGCGATGCGACCCACATGGCGGTGCGCGCCGTCATCGACGATCGCCGCAATGGCAACCAGGTCGTCGCGAGCGCCAGCTATTCGATCGACAAGGCTTATTGGCAGCCCGGCTACGTTGCGCGGCCCATGCAGCCGAAGGACGGCGCGGCGGACAGCCCGGCCGAGGTGTTCCGTGGCGTGATCAACCTAGCGGGACTCACTCCCGGCCGTCACACCGTCTACGTGCGCGGCACGGACGCGAGCGGCAACGCGGGTCCGGTCAGCGCGATCTTCCTCAACAAGCCCTGATCGCTTTGCGAGAAGCACGCATGACGGTATTCACGTCCATCAACCCGGCGACCGAGGAAGAGATTCACTCGACGCCGGTGTTGACGGGCGAGCAGCTCGAGCAGGCCCTCGCGGGCGCCGCGCGTGCGGCGCCCGCCTGGGCGGCGCGGCCACTCGCGGAGCGCGCCGGTGTGCTTCGCGAAGCCGCGCAGGTGCTGCGCAACCGTCGCGACGTGCTCGCGCGCACCATCACGCTCGAGATGGGCAAGCTCTTCAAGGAGGCGCGCGCCGAGGTCGAAAAGTGTGCGCTCGGATGCGAGTACTACGCCGAGCACGCGGAGCGCATCATCGCCGACGAGCTGGTGTCGACGGATGCGCATCGCAGCCTGGTCGCCTATCAGCCGATCGGCACGGTGCTCGCGATCATGCCGTGGAATTTTCCGTTCTGGCAGGTGTTTCGGTTCGCGGCGCCGGCGCTCGCGGCCGGCAACACCGGTCTGCTCAAGCACGCATCGAACGTGTCCATGTGCGCGCAGGCGATCCAGGATGTATGGACGGATGCGGGTGCGCCGCCCGGCGTGTTCACGACGCTCATGCTCGAATCGCGCAACGTCAGCGCGGTCATCGCAGATGCACGCGTACACGCCGTCACGCTGACCGGAAGCACGCCGGCGGGCCGGTCGGTCGCAGCGGCTGCCGGCACGGCGCTCAAGAAGACAGTGCTGGAGCTGGGCGGCTCGGATCCCTTCATCGTGCTGCCCGATGCCGACCTGGAGCGGACCGTCGCACAGGCGGTGGCGTCACGCTTTCAGAACGCCGGCCAGAGCTGCATCGCGGCCAAGCGTTTCATCGTGCACGACCGCATCTATGATCGATTCACTGCGGCTTTTGCCGCCGCCGCCGGCGCGCTGAAAACCGGCGATCCTCTCGTCGAGGCGACGACACTCGCACCCGTCGCACGAGGAGACCTGCGCGAGGAATTGCACGAGCAGGTGAGCGATGCGGTGAAGCGCGGTGCGCGTGTGCTGACTGGTGGCGCGGCGGCGCCGGGAAAGGGATATTTCTACGAGGCGACGGTGCTGGCCGACCTGAAGCCGGACATGCGGGTGTGGAGCGAAGAGTTGTTCGGGCCGGTGGCCTGCGTCTTCCGTGTACGCAACGACGAGGAGGCGGTCACGCTCGCCAACGCCTCGGTGTTCGGGCTCGGCGGAAGCGTGTGGACCGAGGACAGGGAGCGCGGTGAGCGCGTCGCGCGTGCGCTCGAATGCGGGAGCGCCTTCGTCAACAGCATGGTCAAGAGCGATCCGCGGCTGCCCTTCGGCGGCGTGAAGGAATCAGGCTACGGCCGCGAGCTGTCGAGCCAGGGCCTGCGCGAGTTCGTCAACGTCAAGACGCTCTGGATTCAGTAGCTCCTCGCGACGGAGGGTGCGCCCTCCACCATTCAGCGGACGGAGGAGAATATGCAGTTGTTGCCGCGTCTCGCGATCGCGGCGATCCTTGCGATGTTCGCCGCTGTACCGGCGAGCGCCACTACTGTCTACAGGTATGCCTTCAGCGCCACGGTACGCGACATCGCGACGCCTCAGGGTGTGCCGTCGGATGCGTCGCTCGCGTTGCTTGCGACGCACGGCATCGTCGTCGGAGCAACGATGTCCGGGGAGTTTGCGTTCGACACGAGCGTTCCAGACACTGATCCCGATCGGGAAAGGGGACAGTACTTCTTCGCCGTCACGGATGGTTATGTCGACGTCGGGTCGTTTCACGGATCCTACAAGCGGGATGTCACCGACAGCATCATCATCGCGAACAACTCCGGTCCTCCGTTCTACGACGCCTTCTCCGGCCTGCTCGCCTATCGGGACAACGCGAGTGACATGAGCGGCACGTTCGGGTTGCTGCAGCTTCGCGACAGCACGCAGGTGGCGCTGACGAGCGACGCGAATCCCGCGGCCGATCTGCCACCCCTCGAGGCGTGGGATGCTTACCAGCCACTCGATGCCAACGGCACGGTGTTCTACTTCAGCGCATCACTGGCGACCGGCGAAGCTGTCGCGATCTACGGCGAGATCGATTTGCTCCGACATCCGGTGCCGCTGCCCGCCGGCGCCTGGTTGCTCGCGAGCGCGCTCGGTGCTCTGCGCCTGAGGTGGCGTGCGGGAGCGTGATCCCGGTCAAGCGTCCGTTCGGTCATCCAGAACGATCTTCACGTCGACCACCGGTGTGCCGTCGATCGCTTCGATCGGGCCGATCCGCAGCCGCGTTCCCACGACCTCGCGAATGGTGACGCGATGCAGTCCCAGCGGATTGGGTCGGTGCGGCGATCGCGTCGCGAACACGCCGGCGAGGGGCGCATCCAGGTCGCCGCGTGGATGGACTTCGAGCATCTCGCGATCCGCGCGATGAAGCCAGGTGATGACGACGATCTCATCGCCCGTACCGAGTCCGCGCAGAGCACGCGCCAGGTCCGGATTCACCTCGATCCACGCATCGGGCGCGCCTTCGGACCCCTGTCGCGGCGCGTCGCCGAGCGATCGGAGCGTCGATCGGATGTGGCCGATCGGCTGTAACGAGAGCTGCTCGTGCGTGTTGCTCATTTTTCGCTCGAAACTGTAGTTCACACCCGTTGAGCGGTACTACACACCCGTTCAGCTAAAGTATAACCACATGGTTATGGATTGCCAACCCGCTTCGGGCGCGGTATATCCACCGAGTCACCTGCACCACGCGACGATGCGATCGCACCGGGCCCCGCCATGCTGAAGATGCCAACGCCGGACGCCCAGGCGTTGCGGGATTTTCCTGCAGCGCTCTCTGCGTTTCGCAAGGTTCTGCCGGCACACAGCATCGTCTCGACGCGACCTGAGCTGCGCGCCTACGAGTGCGACGCGCTCACCGCCTACCGGCAGACGCCGCTTGCCGTGCTGTTGCCCGAGAATACCGCGCAGGTCGCGCAGGTCCTGCGGATCTGTGCGGACCGACGCATCAACATCGTTCCGCGCGGCGCGGGCACTTCGCTGTCGGGCGGCGCGCTGCCGGTCGCCGACGGTGTCGTCGTGGGCTTGAGCAAGCTCAGTCGCATTCTCGACGTCGACTACGCGAATCGCACGGTCACCGCGCAATCGGGCGTGAGCAATCTCGCCATCACGCATGCCGTGCAGAGCAACGGCTTCTTCTATGCGCCCGATCCTTCCAGTCAGATCGTCTGCACGATCGGAGGTAACGTCGCCGAAAACTCGGGCGGCGTGCACTGCCTGAAGTACGGTCTCACTACTCACAACGTGCTCGGCGTCGAGATGGTGCTGCCCGACGGCGAGGTGCTGCGCCTCGGCGGTAAGCATCTGGAGCACGAGACCTATGATCTTCTCGGCGTGGTGACGGGCTCCGAAGGTCTGCTCGGGATCGTCACCGAAGTGACGGTGCGCATTCTGCCGAAGCCGCAGTGCGCGGCGGCCTTGCTGGCCGCATTCGATTCCATCGAAGCGGCGGGAGCCTGTGTCGCGTCGATAATCGCCCGCGGCATCATCCCGGCAGGTATGGAGATCATGGATCGTCTCGCGACGCATGCAGCGGAGGACTACTGTGCGCCGGGCTATCCGCGTGGCGCGCAAGCCGTGTTGCTCCTCGAGGTCGACGGCTGCGAGAGCGAAGTCACCGAGGAGATCGCGGGTATCCGCGCAGCTGCGAACGAATGCGGCGCGACCGGTATCACGGAAGCCGCGGACGACGCGGCGCGCGCACGCATGTGGGCCGGCCGCAAAGCTGCGTTCCCGGCGATCGGGCGCCTCGCCCCGGACTACTACTGCATGGACGGCACGATTCCGCGGCGCGAGCTGCCCGCCGTGCTCGGCCGCATCCGCGAGCTGTCGCGCGAGTTCGGGCTCGAAGTCGCCAACGTATTCCACGCGGGTGACGGCAATCTCCATCCGCTGATCCTCTACGACGCGAACGTCCCTGGACAGCTCGAGCGCGCCGAAGAGCTCGGCGCCGAGATCCTCGAGCTGTGCGTCGCGCACGGCGGCGTGCTGACTGGCGAGCATGGTGTGGGCGTGGAGAAACGCGATCTCATGGGCACGATGTTCAGCGAGATCGACCTCGCGCAGCAGCAACGCCTGAAGTGCGCGTTCGACGTCGACGGCCGCTTCAATCCGGGCAAGGTCTTTCCGGTCCTGCATCGCTGCGCGGAGCTCGGTCGCGTGCACGTGCACGCGGGGCAGACGCGCTTCCCCGAGCTGCCGCGCTATTGACCGCGGCGTGCGACATCCCCGTGCCCGATCGCGACGCGGCGGTCGAGGTCGTGCGTGCCGCGCTCGACGAAGGCGCGACGC
>JADMIO011560698.1_pt1 | contig 33178 bp, 30 predicted proteins | sample 8958161 | NCBI WGS metagenome assembly JADMIO01 (sample SAMN16585339, study PRJNA669376) | soil metagenome | isolation source: Crop rotation soil | place: USA: Cullars Rotation, Alabama | collected 2011 | reverse complement strand
GGCTCGCCGATGAAGGCCGCCACATTGTCGGGCCCGAGTTCGAGAATCTTCTTCTCAACCTCGGCGGCGGCTTCGAGGCCGAAATCATCGGGGGTGAGGTCGCGGCCGAAATCATGCCAGTAAGGCTGCAGCACGTGATGGAAGCCGGGCAGCGGCAAGCCGCCCTGGCCATGCATGCCCTCCATGCCGCCGAGGCTCGCCGCCGCCATGGTCGAGCCGTGATAGCCGCGCCGCCGGCCGATGAAGTGGGTGCGATAGGGCTTGCCCTTGAGCTTCCAATAATGGCGCACGAAGCGCACGATGGTGTCATTCGCTTCCGAGCCGGAATTGACGAAGAAGACATGCTTGAAGCGCTTGGGCAACAGGGAGGAGACCTTGGCGGCAAGCTCGGTCGCCGGCACCGTCGTCGTCTTGAAGAAGGTGTTGTAATAGGGAAGATCGAGCATCTGGCGGTAGGCGGCCTCAGCCAGCTCCTTCCGGCCATAGCCGACATTGACGCACCACAGGCCCGCCATGGCGTCGAGAATCCTGCTGCCCTTGGCATCCCAGATCCACACGCCGTCGGCGTGGGTGATCACTCTGGCACCGCCTTCGGCGTGGAATGTCTTGTGATTGGTGAAAGGATGGAAGTGATGGGCGGTGTCGTTGGCGACGAGTTCGGCGAGATCGAGATTCCTGGGCTGAATGTTCATGCGTCATCTCCGGAGCAAAGGGGGTGAAGCGACCAAGGCCGCGTGCAGGCAGGGAATGACGCGTCTACGGCTTGTAACCGATGCGGGCGCAGTGAAGCATCACCTCGTCATATTCGGTGCGCGAACGGAGCTGCAGGAGGCCGCCCGATGCGGTGATGCGGAAACACATGCCCGTGACCTAAATACCTCAAACCGACAATGTCTGAGCGGTTTAACCTGGAACCGGGGTTGCTGCCCAGGGTGAACTTGAAGCCGCTTTGGCCCGTTTGTCTCGGGGCGGGTTTACCATGGCATGCACCGGAGGAGTAGTGCATTCCACGCCTCGCCGGGAGGCGGACCGCATCGTTGCGCTCGTTTCGCTCGCTTGAATGGGCTCAAGACGTGTCTGCGGCCAGCGCATCCCACGCCAGCGCGTGGCACTCGCGCAGGATCCAGTCGATCTCGTCTGTGGGCTCCTTGCGGTGGCCGGGCGGGCGGCCGGGGCGCAAGGGCGAGGTCGACTTCGCACCCGCCAGCCGTTCACGCCTGGCTTGCCAGCGCGCGAGGCGCCTGGCTTGCCGCGGCAGATCGTCGAGCGCCAGCTTGATCGCCTGAAGCCGGCGGCTGAGACCCGGCGCTTCGACCGTGCCATCCGCTTCCGGCTCCGGCACGGCAATCGCGACAGGCCGGCGCTGAAACAATGGAACGAGCGGACTGGAGTCATAGATGAAAATGCGCGGCTCCGCCGTGGCGGAGGCACAATTCCTCGGCACCCGGCCAAACTTTTCGCGCGCATCGAAGAGCTGGAACGACACACGCCCGCCGCGCCTGCCGGTAGCGGCAATCCCCGCGGGGAACGGCCGCGGCGCCGGCAGCTTGGCCTCGCGCCCCTTGGCCACGATGACGATCAACCGCCGTACCGCCGCTTCTGCCGGGCGCAACACACGGAGCACCGCGCGGTAAATAGACCGCTCGAGCCTCAGCCTCACGCCGTCGCCGCTAAAGCCCGCCATGGCGATAAGCCCCGCCACGATACGGATGAGCGCTGCCTGATTGATCGCAATGGCCTTGGCCCGGTCCATCTGTTCCTCTCGGGTCAGCGCTAGAACATAACAAGAACAATGTCAAGGGTCGTCGCTCGCAAGAAAGCTCTGAATCATCGCGCTGAGCAGTTGCGGCGGGTCGAGCTTTCGGAAGTTCAGCAGGAAGCCCGCATTGGCGGCGAGAATGCTGAGGAAGACGTTTTGTGTCCTGCCGTTGCCTTCGCGAAATGGATGGATGGCGTTCAACTCGGCCAGAAAGCGGGCCGCCTCCTCAGCGAACAACCCCGCGTCCAGGCCGCTCAGGCGATTCTGATTCGCCAGCCCGTCGAACAGGCGGCGCATCTCGCGATCGATATTCTCCGGATAGCAGAACGCATGCCCGGCTTTGGACAGCCGCACCGTACGGATGCGGCCAGCCCAGGAATAGACGTCCTGAAACAGATGCCGATGGAGCGCGCAATAATGGCGATAGCCCAAGTCGCCTGCGGGCAACGGCTCATCCGCTCGCTGCGCCGTGATGAAGGCTTCGAACCGACCCCGCTCGTCCTGATTGCGCAATCCGAGCCAGTTCTTGAGAAACAGCTGTGCCGCGATAACAATAGAGGTCATCGTCGGCGTCATACAGGGCCTATTCGGCCGGCTCTCGCTTGAACTCGGCGAGAATGGCGCGCCGCCTCTCCTCGGCGCTCAGGCCCAGGCGATCGAACTCGGCGAATTTTTGTTTCATGTCGTCCGAAAGACGTATGCCTTCGACTTCGCTGATTTTAGCGAATTGATCGCGTCCCAGTGTGTGCGCGCTTGGGTCAAATCAGAGTCTCCGAAGCAGATCGCGTGTTTTAGCAGATGTACCGCAAAATTCGGCTTGGCCGCGGGCTTCCCGCCTCAATCGGTCACCACCATTCCATCGACAACGCATAGACGAGGAGGGCAAATGTAATTACCCATGCGATCAGAGCCTCGACGCCCACAGCCTGGGCATCGATCCATTTGGTCTTGATCTTAAGTGAAGGCTTCTTGTCCATTCGCACCCACCATTCCATCAGAGGGAATCGTGTGGAATCGACAAGGGTCAAGGGGGCACGATTTTTCGGTGTGCGCAAGCTGGACAGAACCCGAGCACTACCCCCAGGGAGGGCAAAAAATCCCGTTGACTGTCAGCCCGTTAGAAGGTGAGTTTCGTCCCCCAATCTGGGGCAGGTCCACAAAATAATTTCAGATCGGCTCCAAACTGTGTCTCTTAGGATACAGGGGATGACCCCTCTAGGCCGGACCAACGACAGCACATACCCCGCCCACCGGTCCCAGCGCCTCGCGCTTCTCCTCCTCATATTCGTGCCGCTGATAAATGGCGGCGACCACCGAAAGCTTGCCAGTAACGTGATTAAGCAGCTTCGGGTTCGGCCGGGATGCATACCTATGTACTACAGACCTAAACCCACCGCATGCGCTATGGCTTCGATCGTCGATTGATCGCGCCATTGAGGCCGTCCCCCCCGCCTCAAGTCCTCTCCCCGCGATCGAGACTGCCCCCGCCAAGCCCCCCTTGAGCGGGGGCTACCTGTTTTCGCGACGCGTGCTCCAGCGGAGTTGGGAAGCGATCCGACCTCTCATCTAGCCGCCGATGATCTCGCCGCCGTTCGGGTGCAGCACCTGGCCCGTCATGTATGAGGAATCATCGCAGGCGAGAAACAGGTGGCAGGAGGCGACCTCGTTCGGCTGGCCGGCCCGGCCGAGCGGCTGGCTCGCGCCGAAATTCGCGACCTTCTCTTCATCGAAGGTGGCCGGAATGAGCGGCGTCCATATCGGGCCCGGCGCTACGCCGTTCACCCTTACCCCCCTCTTTGCGAGCGACTGGGCGAGCGAGCGGGTGAAGCTCACGATAGCGCCCTTGGTCGAGCTGTAGTCGAGGAGCTCCTGGCTGCCGCGATAGGCGGTGATCGAGGTCGTGTTGACGATCGCTGAACCCTGCTCGAGGTGATCGAGCGCCGCCTTGGTCATGAAGAAATAGCCGAAGATGTTGGTCCGGAAGGTCTGCTCGAGCTGCGCTTCATCGATGTCGCGCAGGTCCTTCTGGGGATGCTGCTCGGCGGCGTTGTTGACGAGGACATCGAGCCTGCCCCAGCGCGAGACGGTTTGCGACACGGCATCCCGGCAGAAATTCTCCTCGCCGACATCGCCGGCGATGAGCAGCGCCTCGCTGCCTTCGGCCTCGACGAGCCCCCTGGTTTTTTCGGCGTCCTCGTTCTCTTCCTTGTAGACGATCGCCACCTTCGCACCCTCGCGCGCGAAAAGGACGGCGCAGGCCCGGCCGATGCCGCTGTCCCCGCCGGTTATGAGCGCCACTTTTCCCTTGAGCCGGTCGCTGCCCTTGAACCTCGGCATATAATCCGGCTCGGGACGCATCTCGGATTCGCGGCCGGGTTGGCGCGGCTGCGTCTGGGGCGGCTGAGGCGTGCGCTTTTCGGCTGTGGCAGGCATGGCGGACTCCCGGTTCGGGTTGGCGTTTCGAACCGCAAACGCCGGCTTCCGTCTATTGTTCCTGAGAGGATGATCGACAGGGCCTGGAAGGTCGAATGCCCGGGAGCGAGCACACTATGCACCCACGGTAATTGTTGCGCCGGTGACGAAATCGTCACACTATTGCAGTGCACAAGTCGGGTCGGGGCATGGCATTCAACGAGATGATCGGCGAAGACGGCGCGGTTCGCCCTCCCTATGCGCGCGTCCAGGAATGGCTCTCAACCCTGACCAAAGCCGATGTCGAACGAGCCCAGCGCGAGGCCGAGGCCATCTTCCGCCGACTCGGCATCACCTTTGCCGTTTATGGAGATGATGAAGCCTCCGAACGCCTCATCCCCTTCGACATCATCCCGAGGCTATTTTCCGCCCAGGAATGGCGGCGGCTCTCGGCCGGCATCGAGCAGCGGGTCAGGGCGCTCAACGCCTTTCTGCATGATCTCTATCATCGCCAGGAAATCCTGAGAGCCGGGCGCATTCCGCAGCAGGTGATCCTTCAGAACGAGGCATTCGTCCCCGAGATGGTCGGGGTCAATCCGGCGCGCGGCGTCTATGCCCATGTCATCGGCATCGACATCGTGAGAGTGAGCGACAGCGAATTCTACGTGCTCGAGGACAATTGCCGCACACCCTCGGGCGTCTCCTACATGCTCGAAGACCGCGAAGCGATGATGTATCTCTTTCCCGAGCTGTTCAAGGATCATCGGGTGATGCCGGTCGAGCATTATCCGGCGATGCTGCGCAAGACACTCGAAAGTGTCGCGCCTCTTGCCTGCAAGGACGAGCCGACGATCGTCGTGCTCACGCCCGGCATTCACAACTCGGCCTTCTTCGAGCATGCCTTCCTCGCCGACGAGATGGGGGTGGAGCTGTGCGAGGGCAGCGACCTCTTCGTCTCCGACGGCTGGCTCTATATGCGCACCACCCAGGAGCCGCAGCGCGTCGATGTCGTCTATCGCCGCATCGATGATGCCTTCCTGGATGCTCTGGCCTTCCGGCCCGATTCGGCCTTGGGGGTTCCCGGCATCTTCGATCTCTATCGCGCCGGGCGGGTGACGATCGTCAATGCGCCGGGGACCGGCATCGCCGATGACAAATCGATCTATCCCTATCTTCCCGATATCATCGCGTTCTATACCGGCGAGAAGCCGCTTCTGCGCAATGTGCCGACCTGGCGCTGCGCGGATCCTGAGGACCTCGCCTATGTGCTCGATCGGCTGCCGGAGCTCGTGGTCAAGGAGGTGCACGGCTCGGGCGGCTACGGCATGCTGGTCGGGCCCACTTCGTCCAAAGCGGCGATCAGGGAGTTCCGGGCGAGGCTCCTCGCGCGGCCTGACAATTACATCGCTCAGCCGACGCTTGCACTGTCGGCAAGCCCGACCTTCGCCAATTCGGGTGTCGCGCCGCGCCATGTGGATTTGCGGCCCTTCGTGCTCGCCGGCGAGCGCATCAGGGTAACGCCCGGCGGGCTGACCCGGGTGGCCCTCAAGAAAGGCTCGCTCGTCGTCAATTCAAGCCAGGGCGGCGGCACGAAAGACACCTGGGTGCTGGAGGATTAGGTGAAGGGCAATGCCGTGAGCGTCGGACCGCGCGCGTCCCGCGCGCATTTCAAGGATGCGAGCGGAACGCGTGCCAGTCATAAGGGATGGCATTCGCGTGGCTATCTGCCTCACTTCGATTCGCCCGAAACGGTTCAGTTCGTCACCTTTCGCACCGTCGATTCGCTTCCGCGCGAGATCTATCGCAGTCTCGCCGCTGAGGCGCAAAATCCTGGGGTGCTGCGGAAGATTGCCGAGAGCTACCTTGATGAAGGCCGCGGGCAGTGCTGGCTCGGACGGCCCGAAATTGCGGAGACGGTCGAGCACGCATTGCTCCACTTCGACGGCGAGCGTTACCGGCTCCACGCATGGGTCATCATGCCCAATCACGTGCACGCCATTGTCGAGCCGATAGGTGGGGACCGCCTCGGTGATATCGTGGGTTCATGGAAATCATTCACGGCAAAACAGGCAAATGCCCAACTTGCGCGCACCGGTCCGTTCTGGGCGCCCGAGTATTTCGATCGCTTCATTCGCGATGATGCGCACCTCGGCACCGCGGTGTCCTATGTCGAGGACAATCCGGTCAACGCAGGGCTTGTCGCTTCGGCGCAAGATTGGGCGTGGTCCAGCGCGCGCGCCGGGCGTGCGGGTAAAGCGGGCGGGACGCCCGCGCTCCGATTGCAGGAGAAGTTCTGAAGTATGCTGGGCCGTACCGCTGCATCGCTCTACTGGATGTCGCGCTATGTCGAGCGGGCGGAGAACATGGCGCGCCTCCTCGAGGTCGGCTACCGCTTCTCGCTGATGCCGAGCGCGGTCGAAGGCCATCGCGACGAAAGGCGCGGCGGCACGAAAGACACCTGGGTGCTGGAGGATTAGGTGAAGGGCAATGACGTGAGCGTCGGACCGCGCGCGTCCCGCGCGCATTTCAATACGAGCGGAACGCGTGCCAGTCATAAGGGATGGCACTCGCGTGGCTATCTGCCTCACTTCGATTCGCCCGAAACGGTTCAGTTCGTCACCTTTCGCACCGTCGATTCGCTTCCGCGCGAGATCTATCGCAGTCTCGCCGCTGAGGCGCAAAATCCTGGGGTGCTGCGGAAGATTGCCGAGAGCTACCTTGATGAAGGCCGCGGGCAGTGCTGGCTCGGACGGCCCGAAATTGCGGAGACGGTCGAGCACGCATTGCTCCACTTCGACGGCGAGCGTTACCGGCTCCACGCATGGGTCATCATGCCCAATCACGTGCACGCCATTGTCGAGCCGATAGGTGGGGACCGCCTCGGTGATATCGTGGGTTCATGGAAATCATTCACGGCAAAACAGGCAAATGCCCAACTTGCGCGCACCGGTCCGTTCTGGGCGCCCGAGTATTTCGATCGCTTCATTCGCGATGATGCGCACCTCGGCACCGCGGTGTCCTATGTCGAGGACAATCCGGTCAACGCAGGGCTTGTCGCTTCGGCGCAAGATTGGGCGTGGTCCAGCGCGCGCGCCGGGCGTGCGGGTAAAGCGGGCGGGACGCCCGCGCTCCGATTGCAGGAGAAGTTCTGAAGTATGCTGGGCCGTACCGCTGCATCGCTCTACTGGATGTCGCGCTATGTCGAGCGGGCGGAGAACATGGCGCGCCTCCTCGAGGTCGGCTACCGCTTCTCGCTGATGCCGAGCGCGGTCGAAGGCCATCGCGACGACTGGCTCTCGACGCTCACCAGTGCCGCCTCCGAGACGAGTTACTTCGACAGCTACAAGGAACTCGGGCCTGCCTTCGTGATCCAGCATCTCCTGTTCGACGAGAGCAATCCCTCAAGTGTCAGAAGCTGCATCAAGACGGCGCGCAACAATGGCCGGGCGGTGAGAACGGCGCTCACCCGCGACCTGTGGGAGAGCCTCAACGGCACCTGGAACGAGCTCGCGCAGGTCGATCCGCAATCGATCACCGCCGATCGGCTGCCCGGCTTTCTCGACTGGATCAAGCAGCGCGCGATGCTGTTCCGTGGCGCGCTCCTTGGCACACTGCTGCGCGGCGACACCTACTATTTCAGCCAGGCCGGCACCTTCATCGAGCGCGCCGACAACACCGCGCGCATCGTCGATGTCAAATACTACATCCTCCTGCCGCAACCCACCGACGTCGGCAGCGACCTCGACATGCAGCAATGGGCGACGATCCTGCGCTCGGTATCGGCGCACCGCTCCTATCGCTGGCATTATCGCGACAGCCGCTACCGGCCCTGGCTCGTCGCCGAGTTCCTGATCCTGCGCGAAGAGATGCCCCGCTCGCTCGTCTTCTGCTATCAGTGGATCACCGCGGCGCTTTCCGGGCTCGAAGCACTCTACGGCAAGCGCTATCGCTGCCATGATCAGGCCCAAGACACCTATGTGAGGCTCAAGGGAGGCAACATGGAGGACATTTTCCAGCATGGCCTCCATGAGTTCCTCGCCGCCTTCATGGCGGGCAACAACGCGCTCTCCGCCGAAATCGCCCGTACCTACAATTTCCCTTGATGCCCATGCGTCTCAAAGTCCGCCACGAAACCCGCTACGACTACGAACAGCCGGCGGTCTATTCGATCCAACGGCTCTATCTGACGCCGCCGTCCTTCGCGAGCCAGAAGGTGCTCGCCTGGTCGATCGAGGCGCCGGGGATCGAGCGGGCCCTCTCCTATGTCGACGGTTTCGGCAATCGCGTGCATGTCGTGACGTTGGCCGGGTTTCATGATCATGTGGTCATCACCGCCGAAGGTGTGGCCGAATGCTCCGATGCCGCGGGCGTGGTGCGCGGCCTCCATTGCCCCGCCCCCGACAGCATCTTCCTGCGCCAGACGCGGGCGACCCGGCCGGACGGCGCGATCCTGAGGCTGGCGGAAGACGCGAAAGACCTGGGCGGCACCGTACTCGAGCGGCTGCATGGCTTGATGCGGCTCCTCCACCAGCGTGTCGCCTATGAGATCGGGGTGACCGATGCCCGCACGACGGCGGCCGAAGCCTTGGCGGCCGGCCGCGGCGTATGCCAGGACCATGCTCATGTCTTTCTCGGCGCCGTGCGGTCGCTCGGTCTCCCCGCCCGCTATGTGACCGGCTATCTCGTCACCGACAACAGCTCGCCGGCGAGTGCTGCCCATGCCTGGGCCGAGGTGCTCATTCCCGATCTCGGCTGGGTCGGCTTCGATGCCGCCAACTGCAAGTGCCCGACCGAGGATTACGTCCGGGTGGCGACCGGGCTTGACGCCCAAGGTGTCGTGCCTGTACGCGGCAGCCGAAGAGGCGGGGAGACGGAGCGGCTGACCGTCGAGGTCGCCGTCGATGCCGAGCAATAGAGGAAGCGATGACCTACGCCGTGGGTCTCCTGCTCAATGAAGGCCTGGTGCTCGCCGCCGACACGCGTACCAATGCCGGCTTCGACAACGTCGCCACCTTCAAGAAGCTGCATACCTGGTCGAAGCCCGGCGAGCGCGTGTTCGTGCTCCTGACGGCCGGCAATCTGGCGATCACCCAGGGGGTGGTGAGCCTCCTGACCGAGGGCACCCAGATGTCGCGCAAATCCGCTCCCGCCAATCTCTTCACCGTCAAGACGATGTATCAGGCGGCCCGCGCCGTCGGCCGGGCGGTGCGCGAGATCAAGAAAATCGACGGCGAGGCGCTCGAAAGCAACAGCGAATCCTTTTCGGCGGGCTTCATTCTCGGCGGGCAGATCGGCGATGAGCGGCCGCGGCTCTTCCAGATCTATACCGCCGGAAACTTCATCGAGGCGACGGGCGACACGCCCTATTTCCAGATCGGCGAGCACAAATACGGCAAGCCCATTCTCGACCGCGTCAGCGATCCCGCGATGCCGATCGGCAAGGCCGCGAAGCTCATCCTGCTGTCGTTCGACTCGACGCTGCGCTCGAATTTGAGCGTCGGCCTGCCGATCGATCTTCTTCTCTACAATGCGGGATCGCTCAGGCTCGACCGCATGCGGCGGATCGAACGTGACAATGACTACTTTCAGAAACTGTCGCGCGAATGGTCGCGCTCGCTGCGCAAGGCGTTCACCGAGATCGAAGACTTCGATATTTGACCGGCCCCTTCGCATGTTTCGGCTTCTTGGTCGACCACGGCCAAAAAGGCGGTAATGGGTCAGTCTGAAATTCAGCGCTGAATTCACCCGGATTGATCCGGACTTAAAATTTTGCGTAGAGGTCCTGTGGACGGTTGCGGATCGCTGTCGTCGATCACACGCGCTGTCTTAGCGGTGAGATTGGTTCGCTCATTGAATCCTCCCTGGGATTGCACGAACGCGCAATCCTCTCAGAGAGGACGTTCCGAGGCGACGATCACTCCCCTGATCCCGAGCGGCTGGAAGGGTCGGAAAAAAGTTATTTCGCGACGCTTCGGAAATGGTCGACCGTGAACAATCGGCAAGCCATTGATTGGAAAGAGTGACGCCAGAAATTTGAGATTTCGATTTTGCCGGAAAGCAACAGTTCGGCCGCAAGTTTCTGGCGATTTTGCTTAAGGGATTCCTCGCCGCAAAGGAGCGTGATTCACTCACCATAGTGATTCGGGTGGAGGGGATTGGCGATGAAGCCACGTGAGCGGCGCGATAAGGGCGAGCAGGATCTGTTCCGCTCAAGACTCGATCAAATCATCGATATGAGCCATGAACTGGTGAAGCTCGCGCGAGCGATCGACTGGCGGTTCCTGGAGGATCGCTTCGGCGAAGCCTATAGTGATGGTCCGGGCATGCCGCCTTTGCCGACCCGGCTGATGGCGGGCCTTGCCATCCTCAAGCATACCTTCAACCTGTCGGATGAGGAGCTGTGCGCACGATGGATCGAGAACCCGTATTTTCAGTATCTGTGCGGGGAAGAGTTCTTCTGCCACGTCCTGCCGTTTGATCGCTCCTCGCTCACCCGCTGGCGTCAGCGCATGGGCGAAGAGAAGATCATAGCACTGCTTCAGGAGAGCCTCTCTGTCGCGGTTAAGACCGGCGCGATGAAGCCGTCCGACACCAGGCGGGTGATTGTCGATACGACGGTCGAGCCCAAGAATGTGACGTTTCCGACCGATGCCAAGCTCCTCCACCGGGCGCGCGAGAAGCTGGTCAAGCTCGCCAACAAGCTCGGCGTCGATCTGCGCCAGTCCTATGTGCGGGTGGGCAAGCTCGCGCTCATCAAGCATCAACGGTACGCCCATGCCAAGCAGTTCAAGCGCGCCAACAAGGCGCTGCGCAAGCTCAAAACCTATCTCGGCCGCATCATCCGCGACATCACCCGCAAGATTGCCGGCGAGGAGAGCTTGCAGGCGATGTTCAAGCGCCTGCTCAATCTCTCCGGCCGAGTGCTCGAGCAGGAGCGCCATCAGCGCGGGCCAAAGATCTACAGCCTGCATGCCCCCGAGGTGGAATGCATCGGCAAGGGCAAGCCGCACCGGCCTTATGAGTTCGGGGTGAAGGTCTCAGTGGCAACCACCCTCAAGCGCTCCAAGGGGGGCCAGTTCGCGCTTCACGCCAAGGCCCTGCCGGGCAATCCCTATGACGGCCACACACTTGCGGCTGTCATCCCTGACATCGAGGCGGTCACCGGAGCTGAGGTCGATCGCATCCTCGCCGATGCCGGGTACAAAGGGCACAATGCACCCGCAAGCCACCAGTTCAGAGTCTATACCGCCGGCCAGAAGCGAAGAATGACGCCCTTCATCAAACGCGAGATGAGACGCAGGGCCGCCATCGAGCCGGTCATCGGCCACATCAAGAACGAGCACCGCATGGATCGCAACTATCTCGCTCTCAGCCGCGGCGACGCCATCAACGCCGTCCTTGCTGCCGCCGGCTACAACTTCAGCCTCCTCCTCAACTGGCTGAGGCTTCTCTTGCGCCTGCTTCTGACCGCTCGCTCCGCTCAGCTCAAATCCACCGTGGCGTGAGAAGTGGATTGTTCACGGTCGACGAAATGGCTCTGATGAGCCATATTCCCCGCCCCGCGAAATCGGACGATACTTCCATCGATCCGTCAACGCGGCGGACCTTCTCTTTTGCACTTCAGAAAAAGCTTAGTTGAGATCGGGCGTTCAACAAATCGTGCCGATTTGGACAGCGCCGTTCCAAAGGCTACTGAGATCGAAGCCCTCCCACCTCATCTTCGGCGTTGACACCGTTGCGTGTATCCGGCCAGGCTGAATAGAGGAAATGACCGGTCCAGCTGTTACCGATGTAGTCGCCTAAAAACTGTCCGGCGTCGCCGTCATTAAACGGATTCGACGAAACCGTGCTCAGTCTCACCCGGGTAAACATAGCCCCGCCGTCCTCCGAAAAGGCTCCGAACGAATCGAAGTTGATATTCGCCGGGTCCAGCCGGCGGTCGAGCCACGTTACGCCTACTTCACCAGTGTTACTGATATTGATCCAAGGAAAAAATTGATCGCGCGGACCAGACGAAACTCGCCGCGGCGTGCTCCACGTGACGCCACCGTCGTCCGAGGAGGTTATCTCGACTTCCAACACGTTCGCGACGGTGTAGGTATAGTATGTGACGTACAGCCTGCCTGCCAGGGGCCCAGAGCTATTATCAATCGCGACCACCGGAATGTTGCTCAGCCGCTCGTAGGTGTTGGGCAACGATCCGTAAGCCCCGCATATACAAGCATCCGGGGCCAAGTGAGCCCTGCCCAGTCTCGTCGCAGGCGACCACGTATTTCCCTGATCGGCCGATACCGAAATATAGAACGAGGCCGTCGTGGCGCCACAGTCGCCGACCGGACCATTCGCGGTGCAGCGCAGCCAGGTGAGGTAAACCTTACCGTCCGCGCCGACAGCCAGGTCAGTGAATTGGGCATACTGGGGGGCTACTCGAATCGAGTCCACAAGCTTTGTCGACCAGGTTACTCCGCCGTCGGTTGAATGCGACACGGAAATCTCGGTCGCATGGGTGCTGAAATCGCTGTTGAGCTTGAATTGCGTTGCCGACACGTAGATCGTGTTCTTGAACGGGCTCGCAGCATTCGTATCGATTTCGAGCCACGGCTTGTCGGCAAAATTGAAATTGGTGACGGCAGGCACGGCCACAACCGGCGTTGTCCAATTTCCTCCGCCAGTTGTATGGCTGACAACGACAACCTCAACTCCGCCGACCTGTTGGATGCTTCCACGGTATGCTGTTCCATTCAAGTCGTAGCCGATAATGGGATCGCTGCCGGTGCCTGCGGCTCCGCCCGTCGCAAGCGCACCGCAGCTCGCCGACCAGGTGGCTCCCCCATCGCTGGACCTGTAGTATCCAACATCCGTAGAGCAGTTAAAATCATTGCCTGCCGTGAGCACCTGGTTCGGACTGATCGGATTGACGATAATCGGAACTTCGTTGACCGGGTTATCGCTGCCGTTCCCTCCCGACGCCTGCACATTCCTGAACCGGCAGGGTGCGGTCAAACAGGTGATCGGGTTAGCCGGTGCTGGCGGAATGGCCGCACCTCTGCGGGAGTGGTACCTTCCCAACCTCACTTCTTCCCCGAAAAGAGCTCCGGCCGAAAGAAAGCTTAATGGCAGAAGGGCAGGTTTGGCCGAATTTCCGCCCGCTTGAACCGCGGCAGTCGCCACTAAGGCGCATACACCGCTCAGTGTCACCAGCATCAACCAGGTGCTTCGGCAAAGGCCCATATCCGACTCTCCCCCCGACGCATTAGGCGCGTTACGCCACTCTATCTGCCTAGCTCGCCCTTGTCCCGGTCTATTTCAAAATAGTCTCAACTCGCACTTTTGTGCTGAGACGCGGCAATGTTCGATTCCGGTGGCAGGATCGGAAGCCAAATAATCAATGTTGGCGACAAGATTTGAATCTCTCCTCGGGATGTCCCAAATCCATATTTGTGGATTGGAATTTTCATTTTGCCGCGTGTTGGGGTTGCTCGGTGTCAATCAACATCTCCCCCCGTTCCCGCAGCTCGTGCCGCCGGAGTTGCTCCCACCCGAATCGTCACCGTCAATCTGACAACGACTTCTCGGTTTTTGCCTTAACAAGCTCTTCACCTTTTTCAGCGCAAGCATGTCAGGTGTTCCCCTCAGGCTCTTCCCCAATTGCGGCCAGAAGCAGCGCGTCGCGCTTGCCCGCGCCAACGTCATCGAGCCCGATTTGCTCCTCCTCGATGAGCCACGTTTCGCAGCGAAAGTTATCGACTCCATTGCCGTCCGAGTCCCAGTCCTTGAGGAAGACGAAGCGCGGGTCGTTATCGGAGGGAAAATGCTTGTGGCAGCTTCGTCCGCTTCTCAAACAGGCCGTTAGGCGGGTGCATTTTTGTTCCTCTGGTTGCTTGCCTCAGCATTCAGCCGCCGATTTGAACCAAGTGTTCACGGCATTTTCAATTCGACTAAATGGCTGACCATCAATTGCTACTGCAGACAAGAGGTTTCGCACGATCATTATGGGTGCGGCCTCCAATCCATTGCTAAATCCCGAAATAACCGGATGATTCTCCTGAGCGAACCCTGATTCACCTATGCTCCAACCGAGCCGGTTAGAAGCCCGAATCAATGACTCACCAAAGTAGTAGGCCAACCTCAATGCCAACACTCTGTCGATATTTTTCCCGGCTCCAACGGAACGCCGTACCTCCTGTGTGGCACAATCGAAGAACTGCAACACTGAAGCCTGTGAGTAGTTCAGAGTCACCGAATCTATCGCAATTGTCGCGAATGTCTTACGCTCTGCATCCAGAAACGCGTTGAGCAGGTCGGTGGCCTCGGCCGTGGAAAGCTCATAGAGTTCCTTTTCAAAGATGTCTGATGCAGAATCGCTCATGACAAGTGTGACCTCAGTGAACCACGGCAGTTAATCTTTGAGCGCATTCAATACCTCCTTACCGCAAAGCCCTCGCCATGGCCTCAATCATGGAGAAATGAGGGTACCCCGTCGGGAGGGCTGAAACGTAACGGGTCATAGCGCTGCGAGTATGTTCCGAGCAGTGATATCGTGCGGATTAAACGTCTAAGCAGCGAGGCCAGGATGAAACAGCCCACTTCGGTTTTTTCTTGTATCGCAAGCCCCTCTATGGCTTGGAATAAATCGACGTCAATGTAGACTATTCGTATCGGCGAGAGGAGAGGTCCTGCAACGGCCAGACGACCACACACGCGAAGCGCTGGACAAGATGGCACTCAACGCAGCCCGGAATATTGTAGCAATGGAAGGCCTTCGTGGCTTATCGACTCGCGGGATCGCTAGAGAGATCGATGGTGAGCCGTGGCGGGTAAAAGCGCCAGTGCAGATGCCTGGGCTATGTTTCCGCTCCGGGCCGGTATCCGGGGCTTCGCTGTAAGTTTTGATGAGCTGGGGAAGTCCACATCGATCCCGAGGATATTCATCGATGGCCTTCGCATAGTTGGCGAGGCCGTCAGTCGTGATGTGAGAGCGATCTGCCAAGCCGGGAACCTAGGTCGCCGATGAAGGCGAGCGCATGCTCTCCGTCGCGATCCCCGACGAAATAGGACAGGATTAGCTTGCTGTCGCTATCGAGCGCGCTCCTGGTCCACACATCACCTGCCTTGTCCGGAGCTGCCTTGGCGTTCGGAAGGTTGACCTTCTTGCAGTAGTTGAAGCTTCCAAATTTCGTCGCATTGAATGCGGCGGGAATTGACGTTTCTCACCTTGTCGTCATGAAGGACAATGCAAGCCTCGCCCTGAGACAGTGCCCAAAAGGCCGGGAGCGCTCGCCATTCAGCCTCGGCCGGCGAGGGCGTGCACAACTTCGTTGGCCGCCCGCGCTCCTTCCGAAGCGGCGCCTTCCATGAAACCTTGAAAATCCGTCGAGCAATGCTCGCCGGCGAAGTGGATCGATCCCTGGGGCACGCCTTCATAGCCGCTGAAGCCCGTATACTGGCCGACCTTCCAATAGGAGTAGGAACAGAGGAGGTTCGGATCGAGCATCGGTACCGACAGAGTGGCGCGGCCGTTCCACTTGCTGGTGATACCAGGGAACACGGTCTCGAACTGGCGCAGAAAGGCCTGCGCATAGGCCTTGACCCTGGGATCGCCGTTGGCACGCGAATAGGGCGAGGATGGCTTGAAACTGCCAGCCACATCGCCGCCCGTATAATCGACGATGATGCCGGCAGTGCCTGCCTGGGCGCGGCTCACATCCCAGGTATTCTGGTAGCCGAGATCGGCATAGGTGCTGCCGTTGGAGATCCCCCAGGGACCGGTGCCGTTCCAATAGCGGCTCTTGAACTGAAGCTGGAGCTTGGCATTGCGCCCGCCGCCCAGCTCATCGATGGCCTTGCGCTTCAGGCGATCGAAACCGGCGCGCAAAGTGTCGAGCGTGCGCAGCACGGTGAAGGGAAGCGCCAGGATCACTTGGTCGGCGACGACCTCCTGGCCGCCCGAAGGCGTATCGAAGCTCAGCAAGACGGTGCCGTTGGTCCGGGCTTCAATGGCGGTCATCCGCCAGCCCGGACGCACGTCGTGAAGCGTGCCCGCGATCGCTTCCGGCAGGCGCTGATTGCCGCCCCTGATGTGATAGCGCTCATCCGACACGCCAAAGACGGCGAAGCCCTTGGGCGATGGCTGATAGGCGAGAAGGTAGAGGAGATTGAGCGAGGACTGGTCGTTCGTCTCGGCGCCATACTCGATATTGTAGGCGACATCGAGCAGCTCGCCGAAACGCGAGGAGTGGCCGTTCGGCACTCGCGTCGCTATCCAATCATAGACGCTCATGTGATCGAGGGCATAGCCCGCCGGCTTGTATCTGTTCCACAGGGTCGGGTAGCCGGCGGCCTCGAGATCCTTCTTCGCAGCTGCGCGCACCGGCACGAAATCCGCATCCGCTTCATCGGTGCCATAGCGTCCGTTGAAAAACCAGTAGCTGTCGGTCGAGCCCTCGGGCTCGGCAGCGAGGAGGTCATCCACGGCAAGGCCGAACCGCTGGGCGAGCCCCAGGATGGTCGTATGGCCGGTGTCGATGAGCTCGCCGCAGAACTCGCTCACCTGGCCGTCGTCCCAGTAGCCGCTCGTATCGCTGTGCATGCGGCCGCCGATGCGGGTGGAGGCTTCAAAGACGGTGGCGGTGAGGCCTTTGTCCTGAAGGATGAGTGCCGCCGTCAATCCGGCAATACCTGCACCCACTATGGCGATACGGGGCGAAGGCGAAGCGAGCGCCGGCACATGCCGCAAGGCGGGGGTGAGTGCCCCGATCGCGACCAGCCCCTTGAGGACGTCGCGGCGCGACAGCGCGAGGGTGCGCCGGCGGCGCAGCTCGGCGGGAGCGACGCCGAGGCGCTCGGCGGCGTCATGCTCGCGCGCCAAGCGCTTGAGCTGTCGCAACAGGGTGGTCCGTGCCATGATTTCCTCCCTCATCCGTCTGCCCGAGAGCCTAGCATGACACCGAAGAACAAGAATATCCAAGCGTAGGCTCAGGGAGCGCGGGCGTCCCGCCCGCTTTGAAGCAGTGCCCCGGCGATCTCGTCAACCGCTCCCCGCGGGTATCAAAAAGGCGGGCGGGACGCCCGCGCTCCGATTACTCGCCGAGAGCGGCGGCCATCAGGCGGCGGGTGTAGTCCTCATGCGGGTGGTCGAAAATGTCGTCGGGACTGCCCGATTCGACGAGTTTGCCATCCTTCATGACCATGATGTAGTCGGCCATGGCACGCACCACCGCGAGATCGTGGCTGATGAACAAATAGGAGAGATCGTGCGCCTTCTGCAGCTCGCGCAGGAGATCGACGATCTGCTTCTGGACCTGGCGGTCGAGTGCTGAGGTCGGCTCGTCGAGCACGACCAGGCGCGGCTTCAAGATGATGGCGCGGGCTATCGCGATGCGCTGGCGCTGGCCGCCTGAGAATTCATGCGGGTAGCGATTGCGCAATTTGGGGTCGAGCTGAACTTCCTCAAGCGCCTGGGCGGCGCGGATGTCACGCTGGCGCCCGGAAATCTGCGGCTCATGCACGAGAAGGCCCTCGGTGACGATCTGGCCCGCGGTCATGCGGGGGCTCAACGAGCCGAACGGGTCCTGGAGCACGACCTGGAGCTCGCGCCTCAACGGGCGCATCTCGGCGCGGCTGAGTCTCGCTATGTCACGGCCCTCGAAACTGATGGCGCCTTCGCTCGGCACGAGGCGGAGAAGAGCGCGCGCCAGGGTCGACTTGCCCGAGCCCGATTCGCCGACGATGCCGATCGTCTGGCCACGCTTGAGGGTGACCGACACGCCATCAACCGCCCGCAGCACGATCGGCTCGCCGCCCAGGAACCCGCCGCCCAGCCTGTAGGTCACCCGGACATTGGTGCCGGCGAGGATGGTTTTGGCTCCCTTGGGCGGGGGATTCTTGCGGCCGGTGGGTTCCGCGGCCAGCAGCGCCTTGGTGTAGGGGTGCCGCGGGCTTTCGAAAATGCGCTTGACTTCCCCCTCCTCGACCACCTCGCCCGATTTCATCACATAGACGCGGTCGGCGATCCGGCGGACGATGTTGAGATCATGGGTGATGAAGATGAGGCCCATGCCGAGGCGGCGGCGCAGATCGGCCATGAGGCCCAGGATCTCAGCCTGGATGGTGACATCGAGTGCGGTTGTCGGCTCATCGGCGATCAGAAGGTCGGGTTCGTTGGCGATCGCCATGGCGATCATCACCCGCTGACGCTGGCCGCCCGACAGCTCATGAGGATAGGAGCGCATCCGCCGTTCGGGATGTTGTATGCGGACAAGCTTGAGGATATCGAGCGCGCGCTTGTGCGCCTGATCGCCTGAAATGTTCTGATGACGGACGATCGGCTCGACGATCTGGCTGCCGATCGTGTAGAGCGGATCGAGCGAGGTCATCGGCTCCTGGAAGATCATGGTGATCTTGCTGCCGCGGATGGTGTTGAGTTCGGACTTGGACAGGCCGAGGATGTTGCGGCCGCGATAGTCGACTTCGCCCTCGGCTTCGCCGTTCGAGGCAAGCAGTCCCATGGCCGCCATCACCATCTGGCTCTTGCCGGAGCCCGATTCGCCCACCACCGCGACCGTCTCGCTCGCACTCACTTGAAGGTCCACGTTCTTGACCGCTTCGACCACGCCGTCGAGGGTGTGAAACCTGACCCTGAGGCCTTTGATCGAAAAGATGGGCTCGGACATCAGCGGTCCTTGGGGTCGAGTGCGTCGCGCAGGCCGTCGCCGATGAAGTTGAGCGCAAACAGCGTCGAGGTCAGGAAGAAGGACGGGAAGATCAGGAGCCAGGCTGCCCCTTCCATGTTCTGCGAGCCCTGGGAGATCAGGACTCCCCAGCTCGACATCGGTTCCTGGACGCCGAGGCCCAAATAGGAGAGGAAGCTCTCGAGGATGATGACCTGCGGGATAAGCAGCGTCACATAAATGATGATCGGGCCCAGCATGTTGGGAACGATGTGCCGCAGGAGGATACTGCGCTCGCTGACGCCCAGCGCTTCGGCGGCCTGGACGAATTCCTGGCGTTTGAGCGACAGCGTCTGGCCGCGCACGATGCGCGACATGTCGAGCCACAGGACGGCGCCGATCGCGATGAACATCAGCATGAAATTGCGCCCGAAAAAAACCACCAGCATGATGACGAAGAAGGTGAAGGGCAGCGAATAGAGGATATCGACGATGCGCATCATGATCTCGTCGGTCCTGCCGCCCATGAAGCCCGAGACCGACCCGTAGAGGACGCCGATGATGACCGCCACCAGGCCGGCGAGCAAGCCGACGGTGAGAGACACCCGCCCGGCGACGAGGGTGCGGGTCAGGAGGTCGCGGCCGCTGGTATCGGTGCCGAAGTAGAAATGGAGATGGCGCACCGCGCTGCTCATGGTCAGCGTCATACCGTCGTCGGAACGCTGCTCCACTCGCGTGTCGTCAAAACTGTCGGAGCGATCCATATAGCGCGTGACGCGTGGATCGATGGGCTTGGCGGAGGTCACCGTCACCCAGATGCGGCCGTCCTTCTCGCTCCATTCCTTGAGGTCGAGATGGGTGCGTTTGACGATATCCTTCACCTCCGCATCGATGGCATCGGCCCGCGGATAGGACGTCAGGCTCGGCGGCACGCGCACATAGCTTTGATAGATGGTGGTGAAATCGTGGCCGGTGAAGTAAGGGCCGAAAACGCACAGAATCACGATGATGGCCAGATAAATGGCGCTGGCAACGGCCGCCTTGTTGTGCTTGAGGCGGGCCCAGGCATCGGCCCACAGCGATCGGCCCTTTGTCAGCCGGGCCGGGGCGGCGATATCAGTCATAGCGCACCCGCGGGTCGACCACGGCGTAGAGGATGTCGACGATGAGGTTGAACAGGATGGTGAAGACGGCGATCATGATCACCGTTCCCATGACGAGAGTGTAGTCGCGATTGAGTGCCGAGAGCACGAAATCACGCCCGACGCCCGGAATCTGGAATATCGTTTCGACGATGATCGAGCCGGTGAGAAGACCCGCCGCGGCGGGGCCGGCATAGGAGATGATCGGCAGCAGCGCGCCCCTCATGGCGTGGCGGACGACCACCGCATAGTCGGATAGGCCGAGCGAGCGCGCCGTGCGGATATGATGGGCGCGCAGCGATTCGATCATCGAGCCACGCATCAGGCGCGCCACGGTCGCGAGTTGCGGCAGCGACAGGGTGATGACCGGCCCGATGATGGAAGACAGATTGAAGGCGCCGTGCCAGCCCCCGAGCCAAATCCACCTCAAGCTCAGGCCGAAAACCAGCTGAATGAGCGGCGCGATCACGAAAGTAGGGACGGTCGAGCCGGCGGTGGCGAGACCAATCACCAGATAATCGACGGCCTTGTTCTGGCGAAGGGCCGCGACGACGCCAAGGGCGCTGCCAACAACGAGGGCGAGGATGAGCGCCAACGAACCGATCTCCGCCGAAACGGGGAGACCGATGGCAAAGCGCTCGGCGACCGAAAAATTGAGGAGGATGTAGCTTGGCCCGAGATCGCCATGGATCAGATTGCTGAGATAGCGCAGATACTGCATCCACACCGACTCATCGAGATGGAAGACGCGCTCGATGTTGGCCCTGATCTCCGGCGGAATGCCCTTCTCCATGTTGAAGGGACCGCCCGGCGCCACATGCATCAGAAAAAAAGAAAGGGTGACGATAAGAAACAACGTCGGTATGGCGGTCAGGAGCCGCCGCAGCACATATCGCAGCATATGAGGACACCATAGACCGAAGCCGCCCGGTTTTCATGCGGGCGGCTTCGAGGTTGGATCAGTCCTTGCTGATGTAGCGCGACGGATGCTTGTCCATCACATTGTCGGCGAAGCCGTGCAGCTTCGGCGATACCAAATTGTGATTGCTGTAGTAGAGGAGCGGAATGTCGGGCTGATCCTTCACGAAGATCGCCTCGGCGTCGGAGAGCTCCTTCATGCGCTTGTTGGGATCGGCTTCGACCGCCGCCTGGTCGAGCAGCTTGTCATAGTCCTTGTTCGAATATTCGCCGTAGTTGTTGCCATCGCCGGTGTGGCCGAGATTGAGGAAGGTCACCGGATCCTTGAAGTCGGCGATCCAGCCGGCGCGCGCCACGTCGAAGTCGCCATGCTGCTCGAGATAGCTGTAATGCGACTTGCCGTCGGTATTGACGAGCGTCACGTCGAAGCCGAAGGGCTTGAGCATCTCCTGGATGGCGACCGCGGTGTTCTTGTGGTTCTCGGAGGTGTTGTAGCGGATCTCCAATTTCATTGGCTTGTCGGGGCTGATGCCGAGCTCGGTGAAGACCTTCTTGGCAGCATCTTCGCGGTCGATCTGAGACATCTCCGAATAGTCCATCGTGCGGGTCTCGTAGCCCTTGACCCCCGGAGGCACCATCGACCAGCCGGGCAGCATGGCGTTCTGCCATACCTTGCCGGCGAGATAGTCGCGGTCGATCACCATTGAAACGGCATTGCGCAGCTTCGCATTGTTCCACGGCGACTTCTGATTCTTGAAGATGTAGTAATAAGTGCCAAGCTCGGGCGTGATGTGGATCTGGTCGCCGAACTTTGCCTTGAGATCGGCGAGCTGTTCGGTCGGGAAATCGTTCATCGAATCGACCTCGCCCGCTTCGTAGCGCTTGACGCCGGCGGCGCGATCTTCGGTCGGGATGTAGTTGACCGCATCGAGCTTGACGTTTGCCGCGTCGAAAAATTTGGGGTTCTTGACGATCTTGATATGATCGTTCGGAACGTTCTCGACGAGCGTGAACGCGCCGTTCGATACGAGATTGCCGGCCTTGACGAAATCATTGCCGAACTTCTCGACATTGGCCTTGCTCACCGGATACATCGCCTGATGGGTGAGCATCTCGAGGAAATAGGGTGTCGGCCCCTTGAGGGTGACCTCCAGCGTGTCAGCGTCGATCGCCTTCACGCCCAATTCCTCGCCTTTCTTCTTGCCGGAGTTGATGTCCTCGGCGTTGAGGACCGGAAAGCCCATCGAGGCATATTCGGAACCGGTCTTGGGATCGAGGAGGCGCCGCCAGGCGAATACGAAATCATCGGCAGTCACCGGGGTGCCGTCGGACCAGACGTCGTCCTTGCGCAGCTTGAATGTGTAAACCTTGCCGTCGGAAGAAACAGTCCAGCTCTCGGCGGCGCCGGGGACGGTGTTGCCCTCGGCGTCCTCAGTGACGAGGCCGGTGAAGAGATCGCGCAGGATGTTGGCTTCTTCGACCGTCGAGGTCTTGTGCGGGTCGAGGGATTGCACGTCGCTATTGGCGCCGCGGTTCCACACGCCGCCGGCATATGCCGCAGAGTAACCCACCGCGACAAAGGCAGTCGCCAACAGCAGTGATCGCAAGTTTTTTCGCATCTACTCCTCCCTGTTCTGCGGTGTTCCTCTATCGGCCTCTGGCCCAGGAGAACCGCGGTTGAGGGCGGCACTATAGCATTCCCGTAAAGGATGTCATGTGCTGGAAGCAGCGATGAGCGTTCCGGCCCCAGTAGCGTCAGTGGGAGCGCCCACCGATTCAGGCCGCCGCGGCGGCGGGCAGCGCCGACATAGCGAGCGTCTTCTGCCAGGCCGGCAGTGCGTGCATGGCATCGTACCAGCGTTTGATCTCGGGGTAGGGTTCGATCGGGAGGCGCGCCATCTGCGCGTAGTTCAGCGGAGCGGCGAGCGAGAAATCGGCAACGGTGAGCGTGCCTCCGGTGACGAACTTCCTGCCTTTGAGTTGATTGTCGAGAACCGCCGCCAAAGGCGAGAACGCTGCCTCGCCCTTGGCAATCTCGATCGGATCGGGCTCGCCGCTTTTAAGGATGATGGGCTTCAGGAGATTCTCCCTGAGGAAGACCGCCACCGCGGGCTCCCAGTGGGCGAGATCCCAGAACTGCCAGCGGGTGACGTCGAGCCGCCCCTTCTCATCCGCCGGGAGCAAGCCGCTCTGCGGTCTTTTGCCTGCAAGATATTGCCCGATCGCATTCGCCTCCCAAAGCACGTAATCGCCGTCCCTCAGCGTCGGCATGCGCATGTTGGGATTGAGGGCGGCATATTCCGGCTGCTTCTGCTCGCCCTTCATCAGGTCGACGGTTCGCATCGTCCAATCGAGGCTGAGGTGTTCGGCGACCGCCATCGCTTTGAAGGCGCGCGGGCTCGGCGGGAAGACATAAAGCTCGATCATGGTTCTCTCCTCGGGTTGATTTTCTCCGCTTCGCTTTTGAAGCGCTCGAGCAGTCCGGGCCAGCCGCCGTCGACGCCGTTCCTCATCTTTTCGCCCGGCTCCGCGCCCATCTGCTCGAACTTGCGATGCTCGAGTTCGACTCGCGTGGCGCCATCGCCGTCGGCAATGAACCTGACCTCGACCTCGGAACTCACCGAAGTGTCGGGTTTCCACTCACTGTTGATGTCCCAAGTCATGACGAAACGGTGGGGCGGCTCCCAGAGGATGATCCGGCCGATGTTCGTTTGGGTGCCGTCCTCCGCAAGTTCGTACCAGCGGCCGCCGGGTCGCGCCTCCATGACCGGTTTCATCGGCAGCCTGCCGATGCCCTTATCGCGCGGCCACCACCGGCCGAGGCCGGATGTGAAGACTTCGAAGGCATGGGCCGGGCTTGCCTTGACGCGGACGCTCTTGCGCACCGGCGCGATCGTGACCATCACGTTCATTTCTCCTGCTCCTTTTCGTCATTCGTCTTTTCCACTTCGGCCTGGAAAGCGGCGAGCGCTTCATCCCAGAACTGATCGAGCCACTTGCGCAATTTGCCGAGGCCGGCCGGATCGATGAAATAAACCCGGCGGGTTCCTTCCGGCCGATCCGCCACGAGACCCGCCTCCTTCAGCGCCTTCAAATGCTGCGATACCGCCGGACGGCTGACCGGCAGGCCTTGGGCAATCGCGCCGACCGGCTGAGGCCCGGATTTCAGGCGCTCGAACACCCGGCGGCGGGTTGGATCGGCCAGCGCGGCCAGCGCAGCTCCGTAAGTCATAGCTTACTGTAAGCCGCTACTTACGATCTGTCAACGGATTTGGGAATGCGCCTGTTGAAATGTTCCTTCTCCCATGCAGTTCGCATGGGAGAAGGAGGAAAGTCTTGGCTGCGGATAAAATCTCAGATGTTGCCGGCATGCGCCTGGGCGTGAGCGACGATGATCTCGGTGCCGACCGGCAGACCGAGCGGATTGCTGCCGGTGGTAATGAAGACATGAATGCCATTGACCACGGTCGGCTTGTTCGAGCTGTCCGGCGGGATGACCTGCTCATCGAGGATCACATGGCCGAAGCCCGGCAATGCGATGTCGGTGTTGGCGTGGACGGTGACGGGAACGCCGAGCACCTTGACATTGCTGAGCCCGGATCCGGCGGTCGAGCGAGTGCGAACGCTGCCGTCAAAAGTCTCTTCAGCCGCGGCGCTAACGCTCCCCGCCGAGATCAGTCCGATCAGCTTGACGGCTTTGACCGTCGCGGTGGTCTTCGCATCGGCGGCGGTCGCGTCCGGATTGCCGAAAGCCGTGGTGTCGCCAGCGGCGGTGATGATGATCGGCTTCACGCTGATTTCAGCAACGCCGTTGGTATCGGTGTCGCCCCCGGTTCCAACGCAGCCGACCGACACCAACGCGGTCTTGCCGATCTCGTCCTTCAGGACATCTCCGATGGCCCCATTTGCGGCGGCTGCCCAGGCCACGCCGCCGATGGGCGCTGGCTCGGTTGGGGTGCTGCCAAAACTGCTCGCGGCATGAGCGACGATGATTTCTGCACCGACTGGCAGGAACGGATTTGCCTTCTCGACAACGAGATGGATCATGTTGACGTTGATATGACCCCGGTCCTTGCCGTCCGCGGTAGTCTCTTCGCGCAACACGACATAGCCGATTCCGGGGAGCGGGATTTGAGTGTTCGGGTCGACATTCGGCGCTATCGCCGTCCCGTTCACCACCAGGCTCTTGAATTCAGTGCCATTGTCATTGCTCCTGACGCCGGTATCGTCTGCAACGGTCGTGGCGACCGCGCGCGCGGCGCCCGCCGTGATCAAACCGTCGAGGAGATTGAGACCATCGGTCCGCGATGTGTTCTTCACCATTGCCCGGGTTGAGGTCGTGTCGGTAAACGTGCTGGTGCGGGTGCTCGCGGCTTTGAGCACCGTCCCGCCCGGCCCGGCCGAAAGAGAGTCAGACTCCCGCCGCTTGGTTTCCCCGCCCGTGCCGTCGCAGGGGCAGCTGATATTGGCAACTCGCGACAAATTCGTCGTGGTGGGGCCCGCTTTGGGATTGGCGTCGACGCCGTAGGCCGAACCGCCGAATGCACCGGTCGGCGGGGCTGCCGAGGCCCAGCCCGACCAGGCAATGACACCCGCGACTAGGCTTGCGACGATGATTTGACAACGCCCTCGCGCTGACAAAACGGCGGGTCGCGAATATGCGATGAGCATGGGTCTTTACCTCCTGAGAAGAGTCGGATTGCTGGATGTCGTTGAGGGGCGAAAGGACGCGAGTTCATGAACGCCGAAGCCTTGGTCTCGAGATGGCATGATGAACCGCGCCCTACGCCAATCGCCTGGAATCCGAATGTCAGGCCGACGAACCGGGTTTCCGCCTCAGGCTGATAACTCGCTGTTAACCTCAACGCGGCCAATTCACTTCAAGTCGAAGATATCGAAGCCCCAACGTTGTGTTGGTTGCGAAGCGAGATCGCTTATGGCCGGCGGCGGGTCCAGCGCGCGAGCTCCGGTGCGACGATGAAGCTCGCGAGAATGTCGAGAGCCGCTGCGATTGCGGCGAGCATGCCCAAATCCTTGAGCGGCGTTGCGGGCGAAAGCATCAGCGGGACAAGGATCGCGGCAAACACGAGATAGCTTGCGAGTATCGCCCGCGGCCGCGCGGCCCCAGTCTGGCGTGTCCAACCCGAAGCAGAGAAATGCCAGCGCTCGGCGATGAAGCCCGCTCCGGCGAGCATCGCGAGCGCGGCAATGATGAGGCCCATGTCTTCAGGCGCGAGCGCCTTTGCGCCATAGACGAGACCGCCTGCCGCCATGAGCGTCACGAGCGCCAGTGGCACCGCGATTCTCACGGCAGCGAGCAGTTTGCCGGTCAAGGCGAGGCCGGCGAGGAAGGTGAGCACGATCATCCCGAGGACCGCGAGCCCCAGGCCTGCAAGCATCAGCCGGGGCGTTTGGGCGGCGATCATGGCCGGACCGGCGGCGTTCGACGCCACTGCCCGGACAGCGGCGGCGAAGCGCTCGAGCCCGATGTTATCGCGCGGAACCGCTTCGATCCGCCAGGAGCCGTCGACGCCGACGAAGCGGCGAACGAGTTCGGGATCAAGGGAGGCGACGGAGAGCGGCGGCAGGTTCGCCAGCTGCGCGACGCGATCGAGGAGAAGCGGAAGGCGGACGAAGAGCGCGTTTTCGAGCCGCCTGACCGCTTCGGGCGAAGCGGGACGGGAGCCGTCGAACAATGCGAGGCTGCGCCGGAATTCGCTCGCCGCCTCCTTGAGATCGCCTTCGGTGCGGGGATCGTTGGCGATGTCGAGCAAGGCCTGTTCCAACCGACTGAGTTCGGCCCTCATCCGCGCATCGTCGGCCTCTGCCGACTGATCGGGAAGCTTGGGCAGCACGCCGTCGAGACGGGAAAGGATGGCGCGCTTTGCCGCCTCGCCCGACGGCAGAAAGGACTCGATCCAGCGGACCCGCGCCACTTCGGGAAGACTTGCGAGCCTCACCGCCAGCACCCGCGCATCCTGGCCGGGGTTCGCCACGACTTCGGCGGTGACTGCGAGCGAGGGCTCATAGCGGGCGAGCTCGCCCAGTAATTCTCCAACACCACCGCCCGCCGCGGCCGCGCCGGCATCGATCCTGATCCCAGGAAGGAGGATCGTAAACCACACCGCAACGGCGAGCAGCATCGCGACGAGGGCTGATCTGAGCGCCCGCCAGGCGGGCGGGGCCGGAGCGTCGAGCAAGCGGTCGACCTCACGCGGCGCCGCGGCGGTTGACCCTGCCAGGGCGAAGCACAGAAGCGCCGGCAGCAGTGTCAGCGCCGCGAGAAAGACGATGCCCGACAAGGCCGCGGTCAGCAAAGCGAGCTTGGCGAGGGAGACGAAAGCACTGCCATAGGCACAGGCAGCGCCGAGCGATACCGCCGCCATCCAGGCGAGAAAGGCGGGGCCGAGGCGGTGTGCGGCGACCATGAGCGCCATTTCCTCAGCAGTGCCCGATCTCCCCTGCTCTTCCGCCCGCACGCTCATGGCGATCATCGCCGGGGTCGCGAGTGCCAAATAGACGAGAGGGCTCGACAGCGTGATGCGGTCGAGTTCCGGCGAGATCAGCGCGGCAGCGCCGGCGGAAGCCATGAACGCCAGGATGAGGGCGAACAGAAATGCGGCGATCAGCCCCGGCCGAGTCAGGCCGAAAGCGAGGACGAGGATGAGCACAAGACCAACCATCCCGGCCGGAAGGACGAAGACAGCGGCCGAAAGGGCGGTGCCTTCGGCGGCAATGAGCGGCCGGCCGGTCAGAGTGATGGCGAGCCGGCTTGGCGCATTGGCGCTGGCTGCTTGGGCCAGGGCCCGGGCACGCGCGAGCGCCGGCCGATAGCCCTCCTCCCTGGCCTTGACGGGTGCTGCAAGCACGGACCAGCGTTTGCTGTTGAGATCGGCCGAGCTTGCGACAAGGGCCGGCCAATCAAGCTCATGGCGACGGCCGGCGATCTCGCCTTCGACGGTTGCCGCCGCTTCGGCAAAGAGCGCATTAAGTCCCCGCGGCGAGCGTCCCACGGCAATCGCGCGGGCCGCCTGCACGGCGAGCGCCGCAAGGCCGGCAAAATCGGGCGAGGCGGCGATGGCGCGATAGAGGGCCGCCGATTGCTCGACGCGGCGCACCGTGTCCTCAACCCCCGCCTGATCGAGATAGAGCACGCCATAGCGCGCGAAGAACTCATCCGTGCCCGGAGCATAGGCGCTCTTGAAGAAGCGGGGTTCGCTGGCAAGCGCATGGGCGAGTGCTGCGGCGCCGTCGCGGGCGGCCTTCGGATCGTCCGATTCGACGACCAGCGCAATTGTCTCTCCGGTTGCGGGAAAAGCGTCCTCGAGCCGCCTCTCGGCCCCGGCGAGACCGGGATCTGGCGAGACGAAGCCGGTTCCCTTGAGATTGAAGGTCAGGGTCAGGGCGCCATAGGTGGCGCCCGCCGCCGCCAGCGCCACCCAGACGAGGATCACGGCGAGCGGCACTTCGAGGCTCAGCCCGACGAGCCGGGCAAACAGGTTCGGGCGCATACGGTGCCGAGAAGGCGCCGCAGCAGCAAAATCACGATAAGCCGGCCTGTCCATCAGGGTCCCGCCCGACATCCGGTCGCTTCGCGTTCCTTATCCCCCAGGCATGCTTTTGAGCCTCGCTTCATGGCTCGCCTTCTGACGGCGGTAGGAGGCGATGCCCCAGGGGATCAGCGCGATATAGACGACGCTCATCACACTCAGCACCTGCCAGGTGAAGGCAATGAGGCTCACAGCCAGGAGCACCGTCACGCCGAGGATCGGCAGCACCAGATCGCGATGAATGCGTGAGCCGAGCGCTTTTCCGGAAAAGGTCGGCACCCGGCTGATCATGAGAAGCGCCACCGCGACGATATAGGGCAGCACCGCCCAGGCGAGTGCATGGCCGTCCGGGAGCACGCCGAGAAATCCCAGATACATCGGCGCCATGGCAAGGCCCGCACCAGCCGGAGCGGGGGCGCCGGTGAAGAAGTTCATCGCCCAGGCCGGGCGGTCGGGATCTTCGAGTGCCACGTTGAAACGGGCGAGCCTCAGGCCGCAGCAGATGGCGAAGCACAAGGCCGCGACCCAGCCGAGCGTCTTCAAACTGTTGAGCGACCACATGTAGACGAGCATCGCCGGGGCAACGCCGAAATTGACGAAATCGGCAAGCGAATCCAGCTCGGCGCCGAAGCGGGAAGTGCCCTTGAGAAACCGCGCCAGCCGGCCGTCCACCGCATCGAGCACGATCGCCACGATCACCGCGCCGACCGCCAGCTCGTAGCGGCCCTCGACCCCCAACCTGATGGCGGTGACGCCGCTGCACAACGCCAAGAGGGTGATGAGGTTCGGGACGAGGATGCGGAGCGGAATCTGCTTGAAGCGGCGCAGGCGCTGCTCACGGCTTCTCGCCTTGATGTCCTCGCCGAAATCGGGAAGGGTTGGCATGAGTGTGGCTCCTCAACTGCGCCGGCCGATGCGCTCGGGCTCATCGGATTTGAGATCGGCAATGACGGTCTCCCCGGCGATGGCGCGCTGGCCGATCGCCACGAAGGAATGAACGCCGGGCGGCAGATACACATCGACCCTGCTGCCGAAGCGGATGAGGCCGATACGCTGGCCGGCCACCAGCCGGTCGCGTTCATTGACGAACTTCACGATGCGCCGCGCGATGAGGCCGGCAATCTGGACGACGCCGAGCCTGCGGCCGTCATCGAGGGCCAAGGTCATCGCCTGGCGCTCATTGTCCTCGCTCGCCTTGTCGAGATCGGCATTGACGAATTTGCCCGGCATATAGGCGATGCGCGACAGCGTCCCCTCGGCGGGCGCACGGTTCACATGCACATCGAAGATGTTCATGAAAATCGAAATGCGGGTGACTGGGTGGCGATCGAGAGCAAGCTCCGGCGGCGGGATCACGTCCTCGATGGCGCTGACCCTTCCGTCCGCCGGCGACACGACGAGCCCCGCGCGCAAGGGCGTCACCCGCTCGGGATCGCGGAAGAAGTAGGCGCACCATAGCGTGAGGACGACGATGATCCAGGCGAGGAAATCGACGTCGGCCCAGAACAGGATGAGAGCGGCTGCCCCAAGACCCAAGACGAACGGCCAACCGTCGCGGTGGACGGGGGCGATGGTCGACGTCACGGTGTCAAAAATCGACATGGCCCACATCTAGCGTGCGGCGGAGTTCTTTCAAAGACGCATAGGCATCGGGGGCCGCAGTTTGTCGCTGCGGCCCCCGGCTGACACTTCCCCGTTGGTATTTTCAAGGCGGCGGTTTATCCGCTCGCTCCGTCTCTCATGCCGACCTTGCACGGGAGCGGGTAAACAAATTGAATCCAAGCGGCGTTCGCCCGCCACTTCGCGCGAAGATCATTAACGCAGCGTTGCTCGCAAGCCCTCTCCAGCGACACCTTTGGATTTGACGGCCCCGGCGGACCGACGTTAATTGCCGGCCATGTCCGCCCAGCAACTCACCGGGATCGTCGACATGGTCGGCCTCAATCCGCCGACGGTTCACGGCTGGGCGAGGGTGAAAGGCGGCGGGCCAGACGATATCCGGATCGAGATTCGCAGAGACGCTCGCATCATTGCCGAAGGCCGGCTCGACCAGTTCCGCCCGGGGCTCGGCGGCCTCTATGGGTTCAGGATCGAATGCGCCGGCCCCGGCTTCCTGCCCTGCGATCTCATGAGCGGCAAGACGTTTGTCACGGCGCGCAAAGGAGAAGCGGCACTTCGTCTTGAGCTTCACGAGAAGCTCGTCGGCCGGCTCGCGGCGTGGCTTCTCAGAGTCGCCAAGGCGGAAGAATCGCCGCAACCCGTCGTCCGTTTCTTCCCTTCGAGAGCATCGCCGCTCGCCGCCGCGATCCAGGATTTTCTCGCCGAAGCGAGTGTCGAGACCGAACTCTGCCAAATCATGACGCGGCAGGGGAGCGACAAAGGAAACGGATGGCACAATTATACCCGCTTCTACAGCAAGCTGTTCGCCCCGTTCCGCCAAGCGGCTTTCGATCTCTTCGAGCTTGGGATCGGCACCAACAACATGGACGTCCCTTCGAGCATGGGCGTGAAGGGGGTGCCGGGGGCGTCGTTACGGGGATGGCGGGAGTTTTTCCCGTTCGCTCGTATCCATGGCGGCGACATCGACGAGCGCATCCTGTTCAGTGAAGAGAGGATCAGCACCTATCACGTCGATCAGCGGGATGCCGCCAGCATCGCGGCCCTGTGGAAGAGAGTGCCGGTCCAGGATTTCCGCGTGATCATCGATGATGGCCTCCATGAGTTCGAAGCCAATCGCACCTTCCTTTTCCGCTCCCTCGCCAAGGTCAGGCCCGGCGGCTATTTCATCATCGAGGATCTCGGGCTCGACGAGGCCAATCTCAACAAATTCGGCGGCCTCCTCGCCGAAACCGAACGCGATGCCTGTCTTATCGCCATGCCGACGCCGCGCAATCCGATCGGCAACGCCCTCGCCGTCATCAGGGCATAGGCGCTCAGCATGAGGAGGTGTCACGATGAGCGTGCGCCCCGCCTGCAAGCGCGGGCGAGAGCAGTCATTTGTTGACCCGCGCCGGCGGGGGCCCCGGCGGCAGCCGAAAGGAATGCCGCGCTTTATGACTACATCGCGGTGTCGTTCACGATCAGCCCGGAGATCTGCCTGCGGTCGCCCCTTTTCCGGCCGGCCTGGCGAGCCGGACGAGCGAACCTCCCCGCGCATCGACATAGGCGCCTAGCCGGCCGATATACCAATCGACGAATTTCTCGACCTGGTTCTCGTTCGGCGAATAGGGACCGGGCTCGTAGGCGGGATTCTGCACGCCGGACTGGTTCCAGCCCACAAAGGTCGCATCCTGATCGTTGGTCCTGCGCCAGATCTGCGTGAGAGTCTCAAGATCGTAGTCCTTGCCTTCCACCGCAGTGTGGTGAACGAGCCATTTCGTCCGCAGCAGGGTCGTCATCGGCGTGAGCGGCAAGAGATTGAAGACCATCGCGTGATCAGCGAGGAAATGGTTCCAGGAATTAGGCTGGGTGTGCAGCGAGAGCACGCCGAGCCTCGGGGTCGGCAGCATTCCGAGCAGCCGCTTTGAGGCTGCCCTGGTATCGGCCGTGTAGGACTCGCCCGCATTGTCGAGCGGCATCCGTTCAAGCCGGAAGGCGGTCGGCCTATCCTCAAGCTGTTCAACCAGTTTCCATGGCAGGCCGAGCGCGTTCCAAATATTACGCATCTCGCCGCTGATGCGGCAGTAACGCTCATAGTAGGCGCGCTGGCGCGGCTTCACATCCGCCTCGGCATGGCCGAAGAACTGAAAAAATATCTTGAGCAGCTCGGGATGTCCGCTGCAGTGATAGCATTCGCGATTGTTCTCCATCGCGAGTTTCCAGTTGCCCTGCATGACGACATCGATCTCATGGGCCACCTTGGCGTTGCGCAGATCATGCGGGAGAAGGTAGGGCTCGACCGTGTTCCGCATCTCGTCGATGTCCGGGGGCGGATTGTCCGAAAGGCAAATGAACAGAACACCAGCGACGCTCTTGAGGTGGACTTGTTTCAGACCGAGGCAGCCACGATCGACTTCATGCGCCATGTGCTCGGCGAATCGAAGCGCGCCCGTAAAATCATATGTCCAGTGATGGTATTTGCAGACGATTTTCGCGGTTGAACCCTTCGCGATGTTCATGATGCGGGCGCCGCGATGCCGGCAGACATTGTGGAATGCCCGAATCTCGCCGTCCTCGCCCCGCACGATAATGACCGAGTACTTGCCGACATCGACGGTCACGAAATCGCCGGGCTCGGGCACATCGGCTTCGATCCCGACATTGAGCCAGTGCCGAGCCCAGATCGCCTCCATGTCGAGGTCGAAGATTTCCTGGCTTACATAAAAGGGCGCTTCAAGCGCGTAACCGCGCTTTCGCCGGGAGATCAGCATGGCTGCCAGTGAATAGGCGTCGGCAAGGGCAGCGTCGGCGTTCGCCATGTCCTTTCCAAGTCCCCTTTTGCTTGCACGGCAGCACATGGAAAGTGTAAAGTCAATGCGTGAAGTATGAGTTCATACAGTGAACTCGCGGGAGCGGCGCGGCGGGACATGGACTTCAATCTCAGCGACGAACAGCGGCAGATCCAGGAACTCGCGCGGACTTTCGCCGAAAAGGAGATGCGCGCGGTGGCGCGCGAGATCGAGCGGACCGATGAGCCGCTGTCGCGTGATCATCTGCGCCGATACGCCGAAATGCTTTCCAGCACATTGGGATCCTAAGCTTAGAATTCCACGTGGACAAGTTGTCGCG
>JADMIO011201723.1_pt1 | contig 33182 bp, 27 predicted proteins | sample 8958161 | NCBI WGS metagenome assembly JADMIO01 (sample SAMN16585339, study PRJNA669376) | soil metagenome | isolation source: Crop rotation soil | place: USA: Cullars Rotation, Alabama | collected 2011 | reverse complement strand
GCCCTGCCCGGTCCTTGAGCTGGGTCCAGATGGACAGCGCTTCATCGAAAAAAGTTATGGCTTGTTCAGGCTGACGTCGGCTAAATAGAAAATCGCCTAGCCGTTCGTTAGCATAGGCGACGTTGACTTGTGAACGCGTATCTAAAGCAATCTGCCGACTCACTTCATATTGTCGCCGAGCCTGGTCATACTGCCCTTTCAATTCATACACTTCGCCCATCTGGGTTATAGCCTGACTGGTAAGAAGCTTACGGTTTTTCGGCGTTAGCGACGTGTTAAATTCGAGTAACGAGCGGGAAAGCTGATAACTCGCCAGCGCATTATCGTACTCTTTCAACAGCACGTAAATATCGCCCATATTCATGTGCACCTGCCAGCTCGGCGAGCTTTCTCGAGGTAGTTTTACACATAATTCCGATGCTCGCTGATTGATACGTAACGCCTGCGGGTAATCGCCCTTTACGGTTCGCAGGTAATGTTCCTGCAACATCATGGCGCGTACGGCATACAAAATATTATGGTACGTGAGTGCCAGCTCTTCCAACTGCTGTGCATACAGAAAACTACTGTCCCGTTGGGAGCCACGCATTTGCTTGAAAACAAGCGCCATAAAGCGTAGCCCCTCCAGCCGCAATGTATCATTACGAAGGGTGTGTTGTAGTTGTGCGGTATTTTTTTGATAGGTTCGACCAATTGTCAGCAAGCTGTCCATGTAGACAGCGTCAGACCGCCGATCAAAATTCACTTCCGGCAAGCCAGAGCGCCATTGTCCCTGGCAGAATGTGCTCCAGCCCAGTAGTGCGATTGCAAGCCAAAAAGTTCTCATAGGCCAGGGATCGGCATCATTCATAGCCGATCTGGAACTCTAAAGTAAGTATTTAGTGCAGGAAATCAATGTATTGACTAAAATATAGGATTGCTATCTCTACAGGCGGGATAAACTGTTTTACGATTTGAGTTGTCACTTTCGGTCGACATAATCAATTTGTTTGTTTACTTTGCACCGGTATACTGGATAGGACATAAAAAGATTGGCATGCATTTAAACGTATGGGTAGGAAATTGAATCTATAGTTTATTATCAAACGTAAATACAATATTTTCCCCGAATAAGCTATCTTTGATATAATTCTGTATTCTAGCCTTATTCCTTATTGGAAATAAAGTATTTTTTGAAAAAACTTTACAGTTGGCAGAGTTGAATAATTTTGCGCTGAATATTTTCTGCTCAGTCGGCATAAAGAAACTCGTTGAGGTTGATGAGCGCGTGGCAGAAATCTCTGAGCGCGGCTTCATCGGGCTTTTCGTTTTTTCGCTGGGCGTAGCCTTCGCGCTGCGACTTGATAAATTCCAAAGACCATCGCATCTCTTTTGCTGAAGGGCGACGGCCCAAGGCAATCTCAAACGCTCGCGCAATCTGATCGTTCGGCGCGGGGCCTGCTTCGCGCGCTACGCGCTCGGCAAAATAACCCGCCTGCTCCAACACGAATTCGTTGTTCAACAAAGCCAGAGCTTGAGGCGAGACAGTTGAAACGCTGCGAGTCGGCGCGGAGACCGTTGTCACAGGGCAATCAAAGACTTCGATGAGCGGAACCAGCACCGAGCGCTTAACGAAAATGTAGACGCTGCGCCGCCACTCATCGGCTCCCTCTTTCACGTCGAGAGGCCAGCGCGGCCTTGATCCCGTGGAGATCACGGACGAATCAATGCGCGGATAAAACCCCGGCCCGCCCATCTTGGGGTTCAATTTGCCGCTGATCGAAAGAATGCCGTCGCGCAGGATTTCCGCTTCGAGCCGCCGTGGATTCATGCGCCAGACGAGCCGATTTTCAGGGTCTTTCGCCGCTGCTCGGCTGTCGAAGCGGCTCGCTTGCCTGTAAGCGTTTGAAGTCAGAATCAAACGATGCATCGCCTTCCAGCTCCAGCCGCGCTCTTTAAACATGATCGCCAGCCAGTCGAGCAATTCAGGATGGCTGGGGCGGTCGCCCGTCGCGCCGAAATCGCTCGGCGTGCGCGCCAGTCCTTTGCCGAAATGGTATTGCCAGATGCGATTGACCGCGACGCGCGCCGTCAGCGGGTTGTCCGGGCTCGCAATCCAGTCGGCCAGTTGTTTGCGGCTGCCGCGCAAATCAATATTCGCGCCATCGGCCAGAACCGTTGGGAATCCGGGTTGAACTTCTTCGCCTTTCTGCCGGTAATCGCCGCGCTTGAGCAGGTAACTTTTCATCGGCAAAGCGCCGTCTGTGATGCCCATCACGGCTGGCAGGCGTTTGGGGCGAGTCTTATTGATTTCATTGATCTGCTCGCGAACGATGTTTCGCGCCTGCTTTTCATCATCCGAAAGCAGCGCGTCAATCTCTTCGGGTTGAAGCTCAACGTCTTTGGCAAAACGCCCGGCAAGCTGTTTGCGAAACTCTTCTACGTTCTGGCCTTCGAGAGCGCCGGTTGACCGAGCGAGCTTTACATGAAATTCGACTTTTTCGGCGAGCAGTTTATCGCGATGAGGTTTTTCGATAACGGCTATCTTATGGCGATAAGGTTTAAGCTGTTCGTCAATTTCTTTGTTTCTGGCTTTGACCGCCGCTTCCTCTTCGGCGCCTGCAAGAGCGCGATCCGTTTTCTGGAATTGAAAAAAGATCGCCTGCATTCGGTAATAGTCTTTTTGCGGAATCGGGTCGTATTTATGATCGTGACAACGCGCGCACCCAACCGTCAGCCCCAGAAACACGGATGAAGTCGTCGTCACCATATCGTCGAGTTCATCCATTCGCGTCTCTTCGTTGACGGCGTTGTCCACCGTCGGCCCGTTGCGACAAAATCCGGTAGGTATCAACGCTTCGGCATTCGCCGGATGCAACTGGTCGCCTGCGAGTTGTTCGCGGATAAACTGGTCATAGGGCATGTCATCGTTGAAAGCTTTGATTACCCAGTCGCGATAACGCCATGCGTTCGGGCGGTCGTAGTCGAATTCATAACCGCCGCTGTCCGCATAACGCGCCAGATCAAGCCAGTGGCGACCCCAGCGTTCGCCGTAATGCGGCGAGGCAAGCAGCCTGTCTATCATCTGTTTGTAAGCCGCATCCGATGGGTTGCGAACAAATTCGCTGACCTCTTCGGGCGTCGGCGGCAAGCCGGTCAGATCGAGATAAACGCGGCGAATCAGGGCGCGAGGCTCTGCCGCAGGCGCGGGCGCGAGTCCCGCTTTTTCAAGGCGACTGAGAACGAATGCGTCAATCTCGTTGCGAACCCACGAACGGTTTTTCACTGTCGGAACAATTGCGCGCGAAGGTTTGCGAAAAGACCAGAAGCCTCTGTCTAGGACAGTCACTTCATAGCCCGGAGCGCGAACCGCAGCGCCCGTTTCCGTCGCAAGCGATGTCGCGTTCGGAGCAAGCCCGCGAATCCACCCGGCGATAACGGCGATGTCCGAGTCGGAAAGTTTTTCCATGCCAAAAGGCATTTTCGGGTCTTCGCTGTGAGTAATCAGCTTATAAAGCAGGCTCTCTGCCGGGTTGCCGGGAACGATAGCTTTTCCGCGCGCCCCGCCGCGCATAAGCGCCTGCTCGGAGCTAAGGTCGAGGGCTGAACGCTTGAGCTTGCTGCCGTGACAGGAAACGCAATTGGCTTCAAAAATAGGCGCGACTTTTTGTTTGAAGTCATCAGCGGCATGAGTTTTGTGAAAAGCGCAGGCCCAGACAATGGCTGAAAGCCAGATAATTGTTCCAACCCGTTTTATCCAACGTCGTTGAGAGATGGTTTTCGCTGATTTTGTTTTCCCCATTGACAAGCGCCTGAGTGATTGAATTAAACCTTGAGCGTCAACGCCGAACGTCATGGCTTCAAGCCGCTGGCATTGATAAATAGATTTGCGCGAATCCGTTATGTAGTTACTACAGCGCGGAAATCAAGTCAAGCGCTGCGGAAGTTGCGGCTGTGTTATGGCAAAGGCAAGGCGTAGAAAACGCCAGAGAGCGCTTTTCTTGTAAAACCGATTATTGCTCGCAGACTAACAATTCAATTTAATTTGCGCGCAATCCGGCGAGCGCGTTTAGTCTTTATTGTTGAGCAAAGGCGACGGCGCGGGCGGCAGTAGTTGTTGAGAAATCTATAGTTTGGACTTGATTTCCATGCTTTCGCTGTGGATACTTGAGCGTGTTTTAGTAAGCTTTGCATCGGTTGTATTGAATCAAACTGCAAGTTTATGTACGGAAAGCTGACGACGGGTTTGCGGTCTGCATTGCGAGCGTGGCAGACTTGAGACAAATTAGATATAGCCGTCTGAAGAGGCGGCCAACAGGAGACAGATGACTAAGGCAGAACTTGTAGAGGAAGTGGCCCGCGCGGCTGAGTTGAATAAGCGCGATGCCGAAGTGATTGTTGAGACGGTTTTTGACTCTATAATCTCCGCGCTTCACAAAGGCGAGAAGGTCGAACTTCGCGGCTTTGGCAGTTTCCGCACACGCGAGCGCGGCCCGCGACGCGGGCGCAATCCCAAGACTGGCGAGCCGGTTGATGTTCCAGCCAAGCGCGTGCCGTATTTCAAACCCGGCAAAGAGCTTAAAGAGTTCTTCACGGAAAGCGCAGATGGCGCAGGCGAAGAAGATCACGCAGATTCAGCGCCTCCGCCGGAAGCGGCTCCTGCGGCTGCGCCGGTTGAGCCGCAAAGCGCTGAAGCGGCAGCAAGCGAAAGCGGAGCCGCAATGCCCGGCGCGAGCGGTTCGATGAGCGAATCAGCGGCAGATACGGGCGGCGCGACTTCTGAAGCGTCGGGCGGCGGTACGTCTTCCGGTTCGGCTGATTAAGCGACCGGTCGTTTGGCGTCAAAGCTCCGGTGAGCTTTAAGCGGGATTTGATTGTCAATTGCTCCGCGCCACGCAACTATAGGTATACCTCAAATCGAACGCGAAACTCAGATTAGAATTGGCGCTTTCAGGATGGACGAAGAGCTTGCCTCTCAGAACGGAAACAATCGGCGATCTGGCGAAGAACGTCGCAAGGGCGACAGGCGCGACGAAAGTCGCAAAGAAGAAAGCGGGTCGCTCACAACTCGCAAAGGCGAGCGCCGCAGCCAAAAACGCAGGTCAGAAGATCGCCAGAATAAAGAGGAGTCGGATAAATAATCAATAAAGCATAGCTCATAACCTCTGTGCGCAGTCGCAAACCGCATTCGCTTCTTGCGGATCGAAACCTGCAATCAATCTATTCAATCAAAGTTCGGCCTTCGCCCGGCAATCCCAAAATAAAAATCAGCAAAAATGAAAAACAGAAAGAGTTGATGCCGCATGCGCTTCAGACGCGCATGGCAAAGAGCCGCAATGATCGCGCAGCGGATAAACCTGCGCGACCTGCGGCTCTTCGTTCATTTCGACTGCGGGAGATTTCTGGCGATTTAGGTTCCAGCTTCCCACGTGTTCATATACTCGATCATATCAGGCGAGAGGGTGTCTATTTCTATGCCCATCGCCGCAAGCTTGATCGAAGCGATTTCCGTATCAACCTCTTCAGGCAACAGGTGCAGGCCGGGCGCAAGCTGGCCTTTGTTCTTGATGAGGTATTCGCATGAAAGCGCCTGATTGGCAAAGCTCATATCCATGACCGAGGCGGGGTGGCCTTCGGCAGCCGCGAGGTTGATCAACCGGCCTTCGCCAAGCACGATGACTCGATTGCCCGTTTTCTTGACTTTGTACTCTTCGACGAACGGGCGCAACTGCTCGCGCTCCTCGCTCATTTCGGCGAGCGCAACCAGATTCAATTCGACATCGAAATGGCCGGAGTTGGCTACCAGCGCTCCGTCGCGCATCTTCTCGAAGTGACGCCCGTCAATGACGAAGCGGTTCCCTGTGACTGTTATAAAAATATCGCCGAGCGACGCGGCTTCGTCCATAGGCATAACGCGGAAGCCGTCCATCACCGCTTCGATTGCGCGAATGGGATTGACCTCGCACACGATGACGTTTGCGCCAAGCCCTCGCCCGCGCATCGCAATGCCTTTGCCGCACCAACCGTAACCGACAACGACAAGCGTGCGGCCAGCAATCAGGATGTTAGTCGCGCGTATCACTCCATCGAGCGTGGATTGCCCTGTGCCATAGCGATTGTCAAAAAAGTGTTTTGTCTGCGCGTCGTTGACCGCAATCGCGGGCCAACTCATTCGCCCGCTCTTTTCAAGCGCGCGCAACCTGACGAGCCCGGTCGTCGTCTCTTCGGTCGAGCCGACAATCGTATCCATCAACTCTGGATACTCCTTGACCATCGTCGCCACTACATCAGAGCCATCGTCAATAATCAGATTCGGTTTCGTATCAAGCGCCATCTTAACGTGCGCGCGATATGTGTCCGTAGACTCGCCTTTAATTGCATAAACCGGAATGCCGTATTCGGCGACCAGCGCTGCGGCCACGTCATCTTGAGTCGAGAGCGGATTGGAGGCGATCAGAACCGCGTCGGCGCCTGCGGCTTTCAGCGCGCGGGCGAGATTAGCCGTTTCAGTTGTGATATGGCAACAGGCGACGAGCTTCATTCCATCAAGCGGACGTTCGCGCTCGAATCGCTCGCGGATCATTCTCAGCACAGGCATCTCGCGCTCGGCCCACTCAATGCGCTTGCGGCCCGCAGGGGCCAGATTCAAATCTTTCACATCGCTGTTTGGTACTTGAGAGCTGCTTGTCATCTATCAATCTCCTAAAAGAAAAAAGGCAGTAGAGAGAAGGCAGCAAACAGTAAAGCGACGCTTCGAACTGCCTGCTGCCTTCTCTTCTGATTATATGCCTGCGGCGCGGCGCAGGGCGTCAGCTTTATCCGTTCGTTCCCATGTGAACTCCGGCTCGCTTCGCCCGAAGTGACCGTATGCGGCAGTCATCTTAAAAATGGGGCGGCGCAGGTCGAGGCTTTCGATTATGCCGCTGGGCGTGAGCTTGAAATGATCGCGAACGAGGTCGGAAATTTTTTCTTCGTCAATCTTGCTTGTGCCTCTGGTGTCAACCAGAACCGATACGGGCTCGGCCACGCCGATGGCGTAAGCAAGCTGGACTTCGCAGCGATCAGCCAACCCTGCCGCGACTATGTTCTTTGCGACGTAGCGCGCCATGTAGCTTGCGGAGCGGTCAACCTTCGTCGGGTCTTTGCCGGAAAACGCGCCGCCGCCGTGGGCGCCCGCGCCGCCGTAAGTGTCAACGATGATCTTGCGCCCTGTCAGGCCGGTGTCGCCTTGCGGCCCGCCCACGACAAAGCGCCCCGTGGGGTTGATGAAAAAGTTTGTATTTGCGTCGAGCATCTCGCCCGGCACGACGGCTTTAATAACATGCTGAATCACATCGTCGTGAAGTCGCTCGCTGGAAACCGCTTCCGAGTGCTGCGAAGAAACTACGACGGCGTTGACGCGAACAGGCTTGCGGTTTTCGTATTCGATAGTTACTTGAGATTTTCCATCGGGGCGGAGGTAATCCATCAATCCTTCTTTGCGCACGTCCGCGAGACGGCGCGTGAGCTTGTGCGCGAGCATTATCGGCATAGGCATCAGCTCAGGCGTTTCGTTGCAGGCGAACCCGAACATCATTCCCTGATCGCCTGCGCCGCCCGTGTCAACGCCCATCGCTATATCAGGCGATTGAGTGTCAATCGCGGTCATCACGCCGCAAGTGTCGCAATCGAATCCGAACTTCGCGCGCGTGTAGCCTATATCGCGGACGGTTTCGCGGACGATTTTCGGAATATCAACCCACGCTTCAGTCGTAATTTCGCCTGCGACGATGACCAGTCCGGTCGTCAAAAGCGTCTCGCAAGCTACGCGTCCATACGGGTCTTTGCTGATTATTGCGTCGAGCACGCCATCAGAAATCTGGTCTGCAATCTTATCGGGATGTCCTTCGGTCACAGATTCTGATGTGAACAAACGTTTATTATTACTCACTAACTTTCAGCCTCCTATCGGTAATTGACCTGCGGCGGGTCATAACATGAGAGCGAGCGCAGAGGCTCGCTTTAACGGCGAAATTTAGCAGACGGTCTGATGCATGTCAAGAAAAACGCAGATCGCGCATGCTCAGGCAGCCGTCAATTTATGGCTAAATGTCAAATGCGGTTCAATCCGAATAAAACGGGTCAGAGGGTCAGGATTGCGCGCGCCTGTTGAACGATGAAATGCAATAGCCCGGCGCATTTTCCAGGATCAAAGCTCGCCTGCTGCCCTTTTGGTTGAAGGAGAATTCGCCTGAGCGTTATCATTGAAAGGTCAACCCTATACGGGAGGTCGAACAATGTCCGGTTCAATCGTCTTCGCAGGCATAGCGCCGCACCCGCCGCTTCTTATACCCGAAGTGGGCCGCAGCCGCATCGAGCGAGTGGCCGATTCGCAAAAAGCCATGCGCGAGTTTTCGCGACGATTGATTGCCGCGCGCCCTGAAACCGTCGTTGTCATTAGCCCGCATTCGCCTCTGGATCCGCGCGAATTTACGGCTCGCGCGTCTGCCGTGATACGAGGCGATTTCCGAGAGTTCCAAGCCCCTCACGTGAGCCTCTCCTTCAATAACGATCTTGAAATGATTTCTGCCATCAAACAAGCGGCTGAAGATGAAGGCGAGACTTTTCGCGTTCTCGGTCGCGATTATCCGCTCGATCACGGCGCGCTCGTTCCGCTCTATTACCTGCGCGAAGCGGGGTGGTCGGGGCCGGTCGTCGTCATAGGGTTCACGCATCAATCCACGCAGGCGCACCTCGCCTTCGGGCGAGCGCTGGCGCGGGCCGCGACCTCGATTGGGCGACGCGCGGCGATTGTGGCAAGCGGCGACCTCAGCCACCGTTTGATTGTAGGCGGGCCGTATGAATACGAACCCACGGCTCGACTGTTTGATTCTCAGATCGTTGACGCAATAGCGACCGGCGACGCAAGCAAGGCGATCAACATAGATCACGACTTGAGAGAGCGAGCGGGCGAGTGCGGCTATCGTTCAATCATCGTTGCGCTCGGCGCCGTAAATGAAAACCTGCGCGATCATCAGGCTCTCAGCTACGAAGGCCCTTTCGGGGTTGGCTATCTGGTGGCTGTGCTGGTTGACGAGGGCGAAGCGAGAGATGAAAGATGAAAACCGTTTTATGAGTCATCCGCCTGACGACATCACGCCGCCCGAACTTGCGCGACTTGCGGTCGAGGCGTTCATAGGCGAGGGCAGACGAATCGAGCCGCCAGCCAGACCGCAAGGCGCGATGGCCGAGCCCGCAGGAGTCTTTGTCACATTGAGAACCGCAACGGGCGAATTGCGCGGGTGCATCGGAACTATCGAGCCTGCCGCTGCGACAATGGCTGAAGAGATAATCCGAAGCGCTATCAATGCGGCGACTACCGATCCGCGCTTCCCGCCCGTAAGGCCCGATGAGTTGCCGAGCCTTGCCTATGGAGTGGATGCGCTTGCCCCGCCTGAGCCTGCGCGCGGAATCGAAGATTTAGACCCTTCAATTTACGGCGTCATAATCGAAACGCCGAATCGCAGCCGCAGAGGTTTGTTGTTGCCGCGAATCGAAGGCATCGAAACGCCTGAACAGCAATGGCTCGCGGTTCATATGAAAGCTGGCATCCAAATCGGCTCGCCCGTTCGAGTCGAGCGGTTTACAGTCACCCGCTACGGCAAGGATTAGGCAGTCAACCAAGCCCCGTACGCGGTCGTTCAACTCTTGACATGAGTTTGGCCGGGCGGTTATTCTACTAGTCTTTTTTCGGTAGTGTTTTCGCAACAGTGATGAGGAGAATTCAGTTAGCATGGCAAATCACAAATCAGCAGAGAAACGAATGAGACAGACCGAGCGGCGCAATGAAGTTAATCGCCGCAACCGCAGCCGACTTCGCACGCAGATCAAGAGCCTGCGCGCGGCAATCGAAGACGGCAATCAGGAGCAGGCGAAAGCGCTGCTCGCAAGCACAGTCTCGGTTATAGACAAGGCTATTCAAAAAGGCGTGATTCACCGCAACGCGGCGGCCAGATATAAATCCCGACTCACTTCCACCGTGAACGGGATGTCGGCTTAAAGCGGGTTTGAAATTTCTGCCGCCGGGCTTTGAGCCTTCGCTCAAACAAGACTTCAAAATGCAAAAGAGAACGGCTTTGATCGCCGTTCTCTTTTCGTTGGTTCTCTTTTTCGTTCCTGCCCGGTCTTCACAATGGCCTGTCGAAAGTCGTTCTCCCCGGCCAGAATTTATCTCTAGCGTTTTCTAGAAGACTTTGCGCCCTCAGAGCCCGGTTCAAGCGTGCAGATTGAGCCGTGTCGTTTGATTCTCAGATAAACCGATTCAAACACGCGGAAAGGATGATTCATATGCTCCGCGCCAAGATAGGCCACGGTCAGGTCTTGCGCCACAGCGAGGTCGAAATTCTGCGCGCCGGTCGCCACGATCATTCCAAAGCCGTCGCGGATGAGCGGCGACTGGTAAACGCCATCGGTGATAAGCTGGCGGATGTGTTCGATCTCAAGGACTCCTGTGCCGGGATGCACCTGATGCATTTGCGTGTATAGCGCGGGGCTCACGACCATCCCGTAGGGGCCATAAAAACCGGCCTGCGCAAGAACCTGCGTCGCGTCTACAACATCCTGAAACGCATTTCCGGCTTCGGCCCAGTTTCGCCGGGTCACAACGTGACGGCCTTCGACGACCATAAGCCCTTCATACCCCATTTCGACGCTGCCGTTAAATATCAGGTCGTCTTCGGCGTCGGCGCAAAAAGCCGCCGCGCCCGCAGCGGCTGAAGTGTCGAGGGGAGCGCCCGTCTGCCGCGCGGTTTCTATGTCGCGCCAGTGGAAAATGAAATCTTTATAGATGAGCGGAATGATGCCGCTTTCGCGGCGCACAGAACGAACAGGGTCAGACTCTTCTTCGCCGAGCAGCCCTATGCGGCCAATCGTCGTGCCGGAGAAATGATCATGTACGATGGTTTGAATTCCGGGGCCGAGCGGCCCGTGCAGGTCAACGATGCGGCGCCCCACCAATCTTGTGCGAGCAACGTCAATGACTACGGCCTTAATATTCTCCCACTCCTGATCGTTGAGCGGGTTTTCTTCATGGGCAAATATGGGCATCCTCAATCCTCCGGTTTTGTATTTCGGATTTTAGATACTGCATTGAGACAGGATTGCGCGCAACAAATGCGGACTGGCGGAATCCGAAGTTCAAAATCTAAAGTCCAAAATGCTAATGGAATATACCCCAGCGCGCGCTGTCGGGCAAAGTCAATTCAGCGATAAGAAATTGCATTTGCAGCTTTGGCGTAGCTTCAGAATTCTTGATCGCATTATCAACTCCTGCGATGCGGCGCAAGCCGTGTGTTATCTCTTCAAGCGAAGTTCTCAGCATTCGCGCGTTGAAGATTTCGGCGTTTCTGCCGTATCGCCCCGTCGCTTTGTTGACCTCTTCGGTCGAAGCGCGCCTGAGCATCAACTCTTTTGCGGCAAGCATCCTTCTGTATAATCCGGCAAGCGCGCCGAGTATAACAAGCGGCTCGCTGCCATCTTCAAGCAGCCGATCCATCAGTTTGAGCGCGCGAGTGCGATTTCGATCAATGATGGCGTCCCACAACTCCCAGCTTGTGTGCTCGCGGGCGCGCGGCACAAGTTCTTCGACCGCCGTGTTGGTGATGAATCCGCCGCCCGCATACGTCGCCAGCTTTTCCAGTTCATTCGACAATCGAGTCAGCCGAACGCCGACAAGCCCCAGAAGATGACCGAGCGCGTTTGGCTCTATGCGGCACCCGCGCCGCTTCAGGAACTCTTCGGCCCAACGGGCGGCTTGCTGTTCGGTCAATCGCTCGAAAGCCACGACCTCGCAGGTTTTCATAAGCGCCGATGTCAGTTTCCTGCGCTGATCGAGCGACGCGGCTTGAAACACAACTGTAGCCGTTGGCGAAGGGCTCTTGAGGTAACCCAGCATCAATTCGTTTTCATCATCTTTGATCTTATCGAAGTCGCGGATAACGATGATGCGCCGCGCGGCGATCATAGGAATCTGGTTGGCTGTTTCTATCGCAGTCCACGCCGAAACTTTTTCGCCCGCCGCCCCGTCGCCTATCGAAAAGATTGATGCGTTGAACACGCGGGACGCTTCATCGAGCGTGTTAAAAAGCATTTTGACGGCGCGCTCCTGCAAGTATTGCTCGTCGCCGACAAACAGGTAGAGCGGCGCGAGGCGGCCATCTTTGATCGAGCGGCGGAACTCTTCAAAGCTCAAGCCGTCCAGTTTTTTCTTTGGATATTTCTTGCTCACTGCCCTTCCAGCGCCGCTGAGATGATAGTCTGCGCGAAGTCTTTCGCGATGCGGTCAACCGCAGCGTTCTCTTCGTTGAAAAATGATTGCGGGTCGTCCGACAGCTCATACTCGCCTTCAAAAGCCATGCGAGGATTTTGAAAGAGAATTTTGCGACTCCTCTGATCGCGCAGCGTCACGCTGACGATGATTCGCACATCCCAGACGCGCGTGCGGCCTCGCTGGTCGAGCAGAGAGCCGGACGCGCGGAAATTGCGAATATCGCCATTTAAAACAGCATCGGCTTCATCCGGGTTTGCCGTCACGCGAATGGCGCGGGCGCGTTTGAGTATCTCTTCAATCACGGCCTGCGTGAATCGTTGTTCGACGCGATATTTGAGGCTTGAGTTTTGAAAGACGGGAACGGCTATGGTCTTTATATCGGCGGCTCTTTCCCTTCCCCGCCTGCTTATAGCCGCATACATCCATGACTAGCGCAATCGCTATAGCAAACAATGCTGGCTTGAACATCGCATTATGATATTAGCTTGGCGCAAGGCGCCCAGACAAGCAGCGCGCATTCAAGACGGCAATTCGACTGGCCTGTATTTGGAAGGAATTATATCGAGCGTTAAACAAACTCGCACGCGACCATGCGTTTGCCTCGCTCTTCGGTCACGTATAAGACATAAGCTTTGACGCGGTATATATCATCGTCAAAATCCCGCGTCCTCAAAGAGACGGGCATGGGCAATTCCAGTTCGAGCAGAGCGCCGGGCTCGACCGGGTGCGAAAGAGCGAGCTTTATTCCGAGCGGGCTAATGTCGCGGCTTTCGGCCATCTCCTGCCAGTGATGCTCAAGCGTCACTATAACGGGCGCCTGTATGGACACTCTCGTCACGCGACGGCTCTCTTGAGAACGATTTGCGCCCGCGTTGTTAGTCGCGGCGGACATCTCAGGCTGCGGCTGCGATGTGGCGAGCGCTCGCCAGATTTCCGAGTTGCCTTTGCGTATTGCAGACTCTTCTTGTCGCGGCATCGCGGGCTGAGACTGAATTCGACGGTCGAGAATGACGTTGTATTCTCGCCTGCGAGACCGGCTTGATAAGATAAAGTACGCCTGTTCAACCCGGCGAATCGCGCGGCCCAGCGTCCACTGCAAAACGCCATCCGGTTCGGCTATGGTTTGATACTTCAAGGGGTGAAAACAATTGACTGCCGCGCAATAGGATTGATTTATCTCTTCGGGAGTTGCCGCGCGATCAATGCCGAGCGCGGCGTAGTGGTCGGGTTCGTCTATTATCAAACTTGCGAGCTGCTTGATCTCTTCCGGCTGTAACATGCGATCTTCCACTTTAAACACAGTGTCGGCTTCTTCCATCGCCTCACTCCTCTTACGTTTGAAATGAATGAGGGCTTTAACATACGGCTCAATCCAACCCCTGCTCTGCGGTTAATTCAAGACGCTTTCCTGATTAAGAAAGATCGTGTCATAGTAGCTGACCAAGCGATACCCGGCTTTCTCGTAGAGGCTTTGCGCCGCCTGAAACTTCTCATTCACAAGCAGGCACACGGCTTTTGTTCTCTTGAGCAATTCCTGCGTCAACTGTGACATGCATCTCAAACCGTAACCCTTGCCTCGCTCGGCGGGGTCTACCCATACGCCTTCAAGGTAGATGACCTCAGAGGTGTCGGTTATCACATCGGCTTTGAAAAACAGCCTGCCTTCTTCCACCCAAACCCACGTCTGCGCCTGTTCGATTCGTCGCGCGCAACGGCTGCGGAATCCTTCAGGGTCTATATCAAGCGGGTTCACGCCGCTTTCTTCAAACGCTGATTGCGCGTGGGCCGGAACGATGAGATCAAGGTCGTCGAGCGTAGCAAGGCGCAGCCCTTTCACTTCTTCTTCGACTGCTGCGGGCCGCAGGCTCTCCATCAACAGTTCTCGACAGGACAATCGCGCAGCCTGTCCTCCATCGCTGTAGCAATTCCAGAATGTGTCTACTTTATCCTGCTCGCCTAAGAGCATGCTCGCGTTCGGGTAATTTTGCGCAAACCGGGCGAAGGCTTCGGTCGCCGCGTCGTTTCGAGTTTCAAATAAAATGAAGTGTCCTATCAGAGCCACGCCTACAAGCTGGCCCGCTTCGTCGCGGCAGCCGTAAAAGGAGCCGCGATTATGAGGGCTGACAAGCCCGTTTCTTCGTATGAAGCCGCACATTCCGAAGGTGTGGCTGGGCCGCTCGCTCAGAAATCCCAGCGCTTCAGCTTCGTGCTCGGCTGCGAGTCTTTCAATCACAACCGGCTCGCTTTCCGGGGGAGGAATCATTTGCTGATCCGCTCGTCTCAAATTTGGTTTCGTCAGAGGATACATTGCTTTCTCCATTTAGTCTATTCAGCAATCAACAGGTGATGCATCCTTGCCAGTAACCGTTCTCGCGTTCACTTTGAGAACCTTCCAGTCGCGTTTTCCCATCTTCTAATTGAGCGGGTCCAAATCAATCTCCGGCAACATGCTGGAGGTCGAATCGCCGCCCAGAGCTGACATAGCTAAAGCCGTCGCAACTGGAACAGTCATCGAAGAAGCGTAAACGCTGTCGGAAAGCAGGACTCCATCCGAGAGGAGAACTCCATCTGAGAGCAAAACTCCATCTGAAAGGATCGTTCCGGCGGTAAGCAAAGTGCCGGCGGCAAGCAATGTGCCGTTTGATATAAGCACGCCTTGCGATAACACTGTGCCAGCCGAAAGCAATGTGCCGTTTGATAACAAAACTCCGTTGGAAATCAACACGCCGTCGCTAAGAACCACGCCCGCGCCGTAGATGCCCTGATATTTTGTTATCAGGTCAGTCCCGGTCACGAAATTCCATTTTTGAATTAATCCGCCGCCCCACTGAAATGTGTAATTGCTGATGGTGGACGATGCCGTAGGCGCGGCGCCCGTAAGCAGCGGATCGCCCAGCGCTCTTCCAGTCAGGTCTGTTCGCACAAGACCCGCCAGCCTGACTGCTCCCTCGACGTTCAGTTGTCCGGCGCCCTGCTCGTAGTTGCTGCAACCGTAGAGCGGCTGCGCGGTGTATTGAAGAATGGCCTTAACAAGATTTGGGGTCAGATTCGGATTTCTTTGCAATATCAAAGCCACCGCTCCGGCAACGGCGGGCGTCGCCATTGACGTGCCGCTCATGGTCATCATCTTGTGAACAGGCGATATGGATATGTTAGCGTCGAGCGAAGGGGTGATTGATAAAATGCGATTGTTAGGCGATTCGGCGCCGATGATCTTGTTGCCCGGCGCGACAAGCTCAGGTTTGATAAAGTTGTCGAATTTCTTTACGCCTGCCGAATTCGTGGCGTAACCGCGCGACGGGCCGCGAGAGCTGTATGAGCAAAGAGTGTCATCTGCGCGCGAGTTCGTGCCGTAAGTGTTCGACGCGCCCACTGTTATGACCGAAGGGTCTATGCCGGGCGAATGAATCGTTCCGTATACCTTGCTCCCCGACGAATTCTTTCCTGAATTGCCGGAAGCGGCGCAAACGACTATGCCAGCGTTAAAGGCTCGACGGGCGGCCTGACAAAGCGGGTCATTCACGTAAGAGTCTACTGCGGTTGAGCCGAAGCTCATATTGATTACGCGGATGTTATAAGCAGCCTTGTTGGCTATGCACCAGTCAATGCCCGCAATCGCGTTAGAGAGCGAGCCCGATCCCAGAGAATTAAGCACTCTGACATTGATGATCTTCGCCGCAGGAGCTATCCCTGTATAGGCTCCGTTGCAAACATGATTGTTTCCAGCGGCGATAGACGCCACGTGAGTGCCGTGTCCGTATGGGTCATCCGTTCTTCCTTCGCCAGTGAAGTCAACGCTTGCCACTATCCTGTTTGTCAGGAAGGAGTGATGCGCGGCATAGATGCCTGAATCGAGTATGGCGATGCCGATGTTTTTGCCGTCTATCGCGCCCGTGGCGGTCGTGCCGAGGTTGCGGGCTAATGCCGCGCCGCTTGCGGTTTCAAGATGGCCAGCCACCTGAGTGTCTCTATCAAGCGAAATGTACCGGACGGTAGTATCGTCGGTCAAAGAGGCGATAGCCTTTGCGGGCATCATCACCGCCGCCATCTGGCCGCCGTTCAGGCTTCTGGTTATGATCCCGCCCTTCGCGCTCAACTTCGAGAGCAATTTGGTATAAGCCTTGTTCTTGAGCGAAGGCTCCATGTCAACGATCACGCGGATCGGCTTGTTGGGATCGGCAGATATGGCTTCATTAAGGTCCAGCGATAGCTTTGGCGCAGTTGAAAAGCTTTGAGCGAGCGCGACGCCTTCAGATCTTTCAGAAGCAGGAATTCCTGCCATCAAAAAGGCGGCGACTAGGAATGCTACCATCAGAACTTTAATAACGCTTTTACTGGTCTTCATTTTTCACTCCGGGGTTTCTTTAGCCTGATTCGTGCCCTTGATCGGTTTCGGCTTCAATTCTTTGCAGTCTCGCTCACTCTCGATTCTGCATTTGATTAACCACCCGAGCAGGCCCTCGGCTGCATGTTTATCAATAACTGTGCCAGCATCGGCGTTCGAGCATTTAGAGGGGGTAGCTTCGAGGAAAATCAGCCCGCTTGACGCGCCGCCGCAATCCAGCTTAGTTCATTAAGCGCAACAATTACGCCCCATAGCCGCAGGCCCGTTCGGCTCTTAAAATGGGCTCAGGTTTGCTTGTTGCGGACGCGGGAAATAGAGAATCTGATCAAGGGTGAATTTCGGGGATTCGGTCAGGATAACTTAATTCATTCATTCAGTTTACATCAACCCAAAAGGGGGCGCTGTTCAGACGGCGAACGCAAAAAAGCGGCTGCGACCGGCCTTCAAACAAGATCCGGTCGCAGCCGTTTCCGCCATTGCGCCGCAGATGGGCTAACCCTTCGAGCAGCGCTTTCGAGAGCCTTCGAGCGATTACTTGATTACAATGTTGACGAGCTTGCGCGGGATGACTATGACCTTAGCCACGTCCTTGCCCGCCATCGCAGCCAGCGCTTTTTCGTCTGCCAGCGCGGCTCGCCGCAAATCGTCGTCTGCGGCTTCGGGGCTGGCGAAGATGCGGCTGCGCAGCTTGCCGTTGACTTGCACCGCGACTTCGATCTCTTCTTCGCGCGCAAGCTCCGCGTTGAACTCAGGCCACGGCGAAGCGGCCAACCCCTCGGCGTGGCCGAAGTTTTCCCACAACTCTTCAGATATATGAGGAGAGAATGGAGTCAGCATGCGGATTAAGGCTTCAAACGCCTCGCGCGCAACCATTATGTCCGCCGCGCTTGCGCCGCCGTTTTTTTCGACCGCCTGATCGAACGTGTAAATCTCATTGGTCAATTCCATCAGCGACGAAATGCAGGTGTTCAGATGGAGGCGTTCTTCAAAGTTTTCAGTTATAGCGCGAACGATCTGATGCGTGCGCCGTCGCAACCGCCGTTGATAATCTTTCAACTCGCCGGATGCCGCCTCGGACGAGGATTGATCGCCAATCAAACCGCGCCACTTGTAAGCGCTGCGCCAGACGCGCTGCAAATACCGGGCGGCGCCTTCAAACCCTGCGTCAGACCACTCCTTGTCTTTTTCGGGCGGGCCTGCGAACAGGACAAACAATCTGAGCGCGTCAGCGCCGTGAATTTCGGTCATTTTGATTGGATCAACGGCATTCTTTTTTGACTTCGACATCTTCTCGACTCGCCCGACTTCGACAGGTCTGCCGCAGAAGGCGCATGTTTTCTCTTCAGTGACCTCTTCAGGAAACAGCCACTCGTGCTCAGGACATCTGAAGGTCTCTTTGTTTATCATGCCCTGCGTGAGCAATCGCTGAACGGGCTCGTCGAACTTGATCAATCCGAAGTCGCGCATCACCTTTGTCCAATAGCGCGTGTAGATCAAATGCAACACGGCATGCTCTATGCCGCCGATGTATTGATCCACCGGCATCCAGTAATGGACTTTATCAGGATCAAACGGCGCGTTGTCGTTCTTCGGGTCGCAGTAGCGGAAGTAATACCAGTTTGAATCAACAAACGTGTCCATCGTATCGGTGTCTCGCTTCGCAGGCCCTCCGCATTTCGGGCAAATGATATTGACGTACTCCGGCACATGGTCGAGAGGCGAGCCGCCTTCAACTTTCAGGTTGACGCCTTTTGGCAACACGACCGGCAGTTGATCGTCAGGCACAGGAATTATGCCGTCGCGCTCGCAATGAATCATCGGCACAGGCGTCCCCCAGTAACGCTGGCGAGAGATGCCCCAATCGCGCAGCTTGTAGGTGATCGCGGCGCGACCGAACTCATTGGCTTCGGCATACTCGGTCATTAACCGATTGGCTTCTTCGGACGAAAGGCCGCTCCACTCTCCTGTATTAACCGTTACGCTCCATGATTCATCAGGCTCTTTCATCTCTTCGGCTGGAATCTCGCGCCCGTCGGCTGCAAGCTTGATCTGGCGGAAAGGCAGGTTGTATTTGCGCGAAAACTCAAAGTCGCGCTCATCGCCCGCAGGCACAGCCATAATCGCGCCTGTGCCGTATTCGATCAACACAAAATTCGCAATCCATATCGGCAGCCGCTCGCGATTGAACGGATTGACAGCCCAGCCGCCGGTGAAGATGCCTTTCTTTTCGACCTCTTCAAGCGTAGTGGCGGCGCGCTTTTCCTGTTTCAACTTTTCAGCGAACGCCAATACTTCTTCGCGCTGGGGCTTGCCTTCGACAATCTTCGCAAGCAACGGGTGTTCAGGAGCAAGGATAATCGCGTTTGCGCCGAAAATCGTGTCAATGCGCGTGGTGAAAACCGTTATCGTGTCAATTGCGTCTGCGATTTCAAATTTGACTTCGGCGCCGCGACTGCGCCCGATCCAGTTGCGCTGCTGCGTGATCACGCGCTCAGGCCACAATGATTCCAGCTTCTCCAGATCATCCACCAACTGGTCGGCGTAATCGGTTATGCGCGCGAACCACTGCATCAACTCTTTTTGAATTACAGGCGAGCCGCATCGCCAGCACACTCCGCCCGACGCTTGCTCGTTTGAAAGCGAGATGTCTTCTTTAGGGCACCAGTTGACTGGCGCGTTCTTGCGATAGAGCATGCCGCGCTCGAACATTCTGATAAAAAACCACTGATTCCATTTGTAGTAGTGAGGGTCGCAGGAAGCTATTTCGCGCGACCAGTCATAGCTGATGCCCATCTTTTGAAACTGCCACTTCATATAAGCGATGGCATCGCGAGTGAACGTTTCAGGGTCTGTGCCGTCCTTGATGGCGGCGGTCTCGGCTGGCTGGCCGAAAGCGTCCCACCCGAACGGGTGCAACACGTTATAGCCGCGCATGCGCTTGTACCACGACAGCGCATCGCCTATGGCAAAGTTGGAAACGTGGCCGATGTGCGCGCGGCCCGAAGTGTAGGCCAGCATCTCAAGGCAGTAAAACTTTTCGCGAGTCGGGTCTTCTTTGACCTCAAATGTCTTTTCGTCAGCCCATCGCTTCTGCCATTTTTGTTCTACTTCCTGCGGAAAATATTTTTCTTTCATAGCTCTTGCCTGTCCAAACCTCTGGGTTCGAGAAAACTGATTGAATGATTTATGAGAACGACAATCGGGCGGTTACCCCCTCACGAGAGGGGGAAAGGAAGGATGAGAAAGCTGACCTTCAAATCTTGTTTATTGCCAAATCGCATAATTCGTATAATAAACTGCATACTCAATCAGGGCAACCGGAAGTTGAAACGATTTTTGCGGAATTATATTTATCAACCTGATTTGAGCATCCATCTGCGTTTCACAACTCGCCAAGCTCGCGCACTCGATTGATATTCCACCTGTCGTCGCGCTCCGAGTCTACCGGAGTTTCTAAAATAAAAGGTATGCGGCGAAACTTCAAGTTTTGGGTCAACCGTCGAAACGCCTCCGCGCCGATATGCCCAAGCCCTATGTGCTGGTGTCGGTCAACGCGAGAGCCGAGCGGCGCTTTCGAGTCATTGCAATGGATGAGCTTGATTCGATCAGCGCCGAACGAGCGATTGATAGCTCGAATCGTCTTCTTGAAACCCGCTTCAGTCGAGATGTCATAACCGGACGCAAACGTGTGCGCCGTATCGAGGCACACGCCGACGGGCAGATCATCGAGCGCGGCAAGCATGTCCGCCACCTGCTCGAAGTCGCATCCAATCGAAGAGCCCTGCCCCGCAGTGTTCTCAATCAGAATCGTCAGCCCTTCGAGCTTCAATCCTCGCGTCGCCTCGCGTATAGATTCAACTGCGGTCGCAATCCCGATTTCGGCAGGCGCAGTAACGGGGTTGCCCGGATGAACTACCAGAAAATCGGCTCCCAGCTCAATCGAGCGTTTTATCTCTTCGCGAAACCCGTCGCGCGAACGCGCCAGCGCCGCAGGCTCTTGCGCGGCGAGGTTGATTAAGTAGATCGAATGAACCGCCAGAGGCCAAAGCGCGGCTCGCTCTCTCGCATCTTTGAACTCGCGCGCTTCATCGCGCGTGTGCTCCCGCGCCAGCCAGCCTCGCGGATTGCGCGCGAAGATTTGAAAACAGTCGCAACCTCTTTCAACGGCCCGATCAACTGCGTTCGCCAATCCGCCAGCTATCGAAGTGTGCGCGCCTACGATTAAACGGTTTTGCTTTTTCATCGCGTCAGGGATTCAAAAATAGCTTCGATGCGCTCGCTGTGTAAAGCTGCGGCGACGGCGCGTGTGATAAACTCTGGCAGATATGAAAGCAGACCCTATCAAGCTTGAAATTTTCAAATCTCTTTATTCGTCCGTCGCCGAAGAGATGGGGGTGTCTTTGCGCCGCTCGGCTTTCTCTCCGAACATCAAAGAGCGGCGCGATTATTCGTGCGCGGTTTTCAATCGCGATGGAACGCTGATAGCGCAAGGCGATCACATGCCTGTGCATCTTGGCTCAATGCCTATGTCTGTTCGAGCCGCGCTTGATACGGTCGAGCTTGGGCCGGGAGACATTGCCGTATTGAACGACCCTTACGCGGGCGGAACTCATCTGCCGGATGTGACGATGGTCGCCGCCGTCTACGCCGAAAGCAAAAAGCGCAAGGCCGCCAGCAGCCGGGCGAAGCCGCAAAGCGGCCCGCTGTTTTATGTGGCGAACCGCGCTCATCATGCAGACATAGGCGGCGCGACTCCCGGCTCGATGGGGCGCGCGGACGAGATATATCAGGAAGGGTTGAGAATCCCGCCTGTGCGATTGATGATCGCGGGGCGCGTCAATCCAGATGTCATGCGATTGATTTCCGCTAATGTTCGATTGCCCGAAGAGCGCGAGGGCGATCTCACGGCTCAACTCGGCGCGATACGAACGGGGCAGACGCGATTGCTTGAAATCGTCGAGCGATATGGTTTCAAAGAAGCTGACCAGTACGCGCTGCGCCTTATTGATTACACCGCGCAGATGATGCGCCGCGTGATTCGCGAATTGCCCGATGGCGTTTACGAAGCGGAAGATTATTTAGACGACGACGGCTATTCGGATGAGCCAGCGCGCATCGCAGTCAAGATAGAGATACGAGGCGACCGCGCGACGGTTGATTTCACAGGCAGCGCGCCGCAGGTTCGCGGCCCCGTCAACGCAGTCGAAGCCATTTCGGTCTCGGCTGTCTATTATGTATTCCGCTGCCTTATACCGACGAGCGTTCCGGCAAGCTGGGGCATACTTGAGCCGATCACGGTAATCGCTCCCGAAGGAACTATCGTCAACGCGCGACCGCCCGCTGCGGTCGCAGGCGGCAATGTGGAAACGTCTCAACGCATCGTTGACGCGCTGCTGCTTGCGCTGTCGCGAGCGGGCGCTCCGGTTCCGGCGGCAAGTCAGGGAACGATGAACAATCTGACTATCGGAGGAACAGACGCTCGCATGAATCGCCAGTTCGCCTACTATGAAACGGTCGCGGGCGGAATGGGCGCGCGCCCTTCGCTTGATGGCCTTGACGCGATTCACACGCACATGACGAACTCGCTCAACACGCCCGCCGAAGCGATGGAATACGCTTACCCGATGCGCGTTCGGCGTTACTCTATAAGACGTGAAACAGGCGGCAGGGGCCAGTTTCGCGGCGGCGACGGCGTTGTGCGCGAAATAGAATTATTGAGCGACGCTCGCGTGACGATACTTTCCGACCGGCGCAAGATTCGCCCTTATGGACTCGCTGGCGGCGAAGCGGGCGCGGCTGGACGAACAGTATTAATTCGCAAAAACAGTGAGCAGGTTCTGGCGGGAAAAGATTCAACCGACGCGCGCTCAGGCGACCGCATACGCATAGAGACTCCCGGCGGCGGCGGGTACGGAAAGCAAAAGGCAAAACGCAAAAAGCTGTAGCTAACATGCTGCGCGATGTTTGAAGCCTTGCCTCGGCGCCTGACGGCTTCCGGTTGCGCCTAGCTTGTCACTCATTATGGCCGCTGATAAGATTTCTTTGAAATGGCCGAAGACATAAGAGAGCGGCTCGCGCAGGTTCGACAACAAATAACGCGAGCAGCCGCCCGCGCGGGCAGAAGACCTGAAGAGATTTCGCTTATCGCTGTCTCCAAGACATTCGATTCATCAACCGTCCAGAAGGCCGTGGACGCAGGCGCGCTCGATCTGGGCGAGAATCGCGTTCAGGAAGCCGCCGATAAAGTCGGGCTGGTCAAAGTCGGCTCGGACAAAGTCAGATCGGACAAAGTCAGATCGGACAAAGGCGACCATTTGCGCTGGCACCTGATTGGCCATCTGCAATCGAACAAAGCGCGGCTTGCAGTTCGCATATTCAACGTCATCCACACTATTGACAGCCGCGAGCTTGTCGCCCGCCTCGACCGCATAGCGGGCGAAGAAGGCCGAAGGCTAACAGCGCTCGTTCAGGTTGACTTGGCTCACGAAGCGACTAAAACAGGCGCCGACGAAACTGAGTTGCCGCAGATCATAGAAGCTTTGGATCAGGCTCGGAATCTTGAAGTCAAGGGATTGATGACGCTGCCGCCGTTTTTCGATTCAGCCGAACAGACGCGGCCATACTTTCAACGGCTGCGCGGTATTTGTGACGAGTTGAATCGCAACCGCCCGGCCCAGCGCCGGTTGACAGAGTTGTCTATGGGCATGAGCCACGACTTTGAAGTGGCGATAGAAGAAGGCGCGACGATGGTTCGCGTCGGCTCGGCCATCTTCGGCGCGCGAGCGAAACAGTGAGGCGGCAAAACAGCGACGAGTTATCGGCGTTCGGCGCTGAACAGTAAATAGACGACTTGCCGACCGCTGAAGATTGAGGAATTCGATATTGACTCTAATAGCCTTCATTCTCTACTTGCTGGCCCAGATCATTATGTATGCGTCGGGCGCTTTTGCGGCGCTCTTCTTTTTGCGAGTCATACTGAATTGGGCCGGGGCCAATCCATTCGGGCGCATACCTTATCACCTGACGAGACTGACAGAGCCTATGGTGCGCCCGTTTCGCTACCAGTTCGGCAATCGAGTGATGCGTTATGATCTGATGCCGTTGTTGACGGGCATTTTGATACTGGTTCTCGGTTTGTCAATTAGCGGATTGATCGGCCAGCTCGCTTCCGTTTTGGACGCCGTCACCCTGAACATAATGGAGGGGAGAGCCGCGTCGTGGGCGATGATGAGCGAGTTGATAAAGCTGCTCGGCGTTCTTTATGTGATAGCGATATTCCTTCGATTCTTTTTGCCGTTTTTCGGAGTCGGGTATAGCAATAAATTTTTCCACTTCATTTTTGCCATCACCGAGCCGCTGATAAAACCGCTCAGGCGTTTTTTCGTTCTGGGGACGTTCGATTTTTCTCCGATAATCGCAATGTTTATCATTCAAATCCTGACGCCGATTCTCGCTGATATTGTCGCTGGATTCGGCAAATGAAAAACTGTGGTTGAGTTGATTGAAAAAGGCGGCGCGGTCAGCTTCAAAGCGCGCATTCAACCTCGCGCGTCTCGAACGGAGATCGCAGGCCAGCGCGCCGATGCCATAAAACTGAGAATCGCCGCCCCGCCTGTTGACGGCAAAGCTAACGAAGAATGCCGCCGCTTTCTTGCAAAGCTTCTAGGCGTCAGTTTGTCATCGGTCGAGATTGTTTCCGGCGATTCATCAAAAGATAAAATCATACGCATACACAACACGAGCGTCGAACGAGTCCGAGCAGCGCTGGAAATCACAGAGTAATATTCGATCAGGCGGGAAACGCGGAGCCGAAAACAGCGGCGACAGGGACGACTGCGATGGGCGACCTTCGCGGCTTAGGCAAACATGGGCTGTTTGAGCGAGCCGCCATCCGCGTTGCCGACTCGGAAGGGCTTACTTTATACTGCCAAAGAGTTGCGAGAAAGCTATCCAATTACGATTTACATGGCAAAGATTTATATTTGAAGTTCTCGGCTCTAGCTTGCGGCAACCGGGCGCGACTGATGTTCGGCTTGCCTTTTGAAACGGAGGTTGAAAACAACAATATGTCTGGTCACTCTAAATGGCATTCAATTAAACATAAGAAGGGAGCTATTGACGCCAAGCGCGGCAAGATGTTCTCAAGGCTTATCAAAGAACTTACTGTAGCGGCTCGCGGCGGCGGCGACCCTGCCGGAAACGCTCGTCTTCGCAAAGCTATGGACGACGCGAAGGCGATGAACATGCCCAAAGACACTATGATGAACGCCATCAAGCGCGGGACGGGCGAAATCGCCGGGGCGGCCATCGAAGACGTTACGTATGAAGGCTACGGGCCGGGCGGAGTCGCTGTTTTCATTGAAACTCAAACCGACAATCGCACGCGAACAGTGGCGGAGATTCGCCACATGTTTTCAAAAAATGGCGGCAATCTTGGGGAAAACGGATCAGTCGCGTGGATGTTTCAAAAGAAAGGCTCGATCATCCTTGAAAAATCCGCAGCCGACGAAGACAAAATAATGGAGCTTGCGCTCGAAGCGGGCGCAGAGGATGTGAGCGGCGACGAGGAATCATGGGAAGTCATCACATCGCCCGAAGATTTCAATGCTGTGCTTGAAGCCGTAAAGGGCGCAAACATCGAGCCGATTTCTTCAGAGGTCGCAATGCGCCCGACCAATTCGGTGCAGGTCACGGGCGCGACCGCGCAGCAGGTTCTACGGTTGATGGAAGCGCTCGAAGATCACGACGATGTGGCGAGCGTCGCCGCTAATTTCGATATACCAGCCGAAGAGATGGAGGCAGCCGGTTGACCTCCGACACCGCCAGTAAAACGCCCGCCGCAAGCCGGGGGCCGGTCGGCAAATCAGGCCGCGTCTATACGCGCGTCCTCGGCGTAGACCCCGGCAGCGAAACCACAGGGTACGGCGTCATTGATAGCGACGGACGCAATTATGAGCTTGTCGAATACGCAGGCATACGCGCGCCAGCCCGATTCGCTTTCGCAGAGCGATTGCTCATAATCAGCCAGAAACTCGAAGAAGTGATCGAACGTTTGAGGCCGCGCGCCTGCGCCGTAGAAGAGACTTTCTACGCCGTCAATGTCAAAAGCGCGCTCAAGCTCGGCCACGTGCGCGGAGTCGTCCTTGTTGTGGCGGCGCGCGCCGGTCTTGAAGTCGCCGAATACTCGCCTCTTGAAATCAAGTCGGCGCTCGTAGGTTATGGCCGCGCTGAAAAACAGCAGGTTCAGGAAATGGTGCGAATACTTCTGGGGCTCAAAGAGCCGCCCGAACCGCTCGACGCAAGCGACGCTTTGGCAGTAGCGATCTGCCACGTTAATGTCGCATCCACCCACGCGCGTCTTGGAATAAAAAATAAGTAGGCGGAAAGCGGGTCGGATTTGAAACGCCCTCTTCAGCCGGAAGTTTTATTCAGAAAATCATTCCGCGCATCATCCATTCGTCAGCCGCTCGATCCTTCAAACGCGGCGCGGCCTTCCCTGCTTTCGGACTAATCTCTTGAGTCGCGCAAAAAGCAGGAGTAATATAGTTTCGTAACAGGGCCAGCGGCTCCCCAATGCTGGGGTTGGTCGCAATCGGTCGCCGCTCACGAAAAAAGGTTGTCACTTGTCTCAAGCGTTGCCCGTAGGCCCGCAGGTAGAGCGCCCTCTGTCGGAAAGAATTTATAACCATGACGGACCTCTACGGCATCCTCGGACTTACGCCGCGAGCGACCGCTGCTGAAATCAAATCAGCCTATCGCAGGCTCGCGCGCAAATATCACCCTGACGTATCGGCTTCGCCCGATGCCAACGCCCGCTTTGTTCAAATCAATCAGGCTTACGAGATTCTAAGCGACCCCAGTCATCGCTGGGCTTATGACAGCGGCCAGTATGCCGACCAGCAGCGAACGTTTTACGCTTCGCGCCAAGCCGAAGTCGTGGCTAAACAACGCCACTTCGACCGCATAGTGGATGAGTGGCTGGAAAGCGACCGGCGCGAAACGGCTCAACGCTCGCACGCGGTTCTGGTGGTTGTCCCGTTCTTCCTTTCCACCTTTTATGTGATGATCACGCAGCCAGCCAATATCAAACAGTTTAATCTGATTGGCCGGATAGTCGTGTTGGGACTTGCGCTCTATGGCCTGATCTATCTGGTTAGAAATCTGGCGCTCGTATTGGCCCGTTACACATACCATATCCCGGATCATCTGACTTCGGTTTTCGGCGAAAAAGAGGCGCCCACGGATAAAGCCATCAGCCGCAAGGCCGGGTTGTTCTTCCTAGTGTGCGGGTATCTGGTTTCAATCGGGCTTGGTTATGTCGTGAGCAAGTTTGTGCCGGGCGGCTATAGCGCGGCTCTTTCGATGAGCACGCTTTTTGGCGCGTTTGTTTACCCGCCGATTGCTGTGCTTTTGATCGGAGGATTGCGCCGGGTCATCAACATCATTGAACGTTTATAATCTCGGATCGCAGGTCGAAACGCGCAGCCTGCCCGCCTGATTGCGCTTCCGGCGTTGCAGCGACGAAAGCCGGAAGCGTTATTTCTTGAAGAGTCGTTTAGCCATCTTCCCAAAATCGGATTTCCACATGCTTTGCTCAGGCCCCTTAGGCGCGCTTGAGCCTACCTCGCGCCGGGCAGCGCGATTTTCCGGGTCAATTTGAAGCGCCGCGCGAAAATAGGTTTCCGCTTTCTTGGGCAATCCGGCCTCTTTGTAGATCATTCCAAGCTTCACGCGAATTTGAGCGTTGTAAGGATCAAGCTCGGCGGCTTTCGACAGGTGCGCTTCGGCTTCGCGGCGAGTTCGCGGATTGCGAATCAACGCTACGCCGAGATGAAAATGGTAAGGCGCGCGGTTTGAATCAAGCTTGATCGCTTCGCGCAAAAGGTGGACGGCGGCGTGATACTCTTTCCTGTCGAATCTCGCGCGGCCCTGATTGTAATAATGCTCGGCCATCTGCGCGGGGTTGGCGGCGGCGCCGCGCGATGAAGAATGAGATTCGGTCAGTACGGCCTCAACCGGAGGCAGCGGCGAAGAGTCTGCCGCCTGCGATGACTTCGCGCCCAGATCGCCGGTCGGATGGCGCTCTTCTGAATTAGGCGCGGCTTCGACAGGCTTTGGCTCTGCGGCAATGATGGGCGCTTGCCTGAGAGGAGTTGTATGAAAAGAAGCGGCGGGCTTTTTGAGCCGCTCGTCATAAGCCGCGCGACGAGCCGTTTCGCTCAATGTTTCATAAGCTTGCGTGACAAGCGCAAAAAGCGTTTCAAGCTTTTGCCGCATGTCCGCCTGATCGGATTGGCGATGGCGGTCGGGATGGAATTTCTTGGCCAGTTGATAATAAGAAGTCTTGATCTCTGCGCTCGTCGCATGGCGAGTCACGCCAAGCACATCATAGAAATCCGCCGTTGAAAAAAAGTGCAATTTGCGAATGACTTCCTCGCGCAATCTATCCGCCGCATCATCGCTTTCCTGAACCATCTCTTCCGCTTCGGGTTTGTCATCGCCCAGCAGTTTCAAAAATCCTGCGGCCACAAGCGCGCACACAGCCTTGTGCGCGTCCGCGTCTCCGAGTCCGCTCAACGCGCCGACATCGCTGACGGTTGTGGGAGATTCGATGCGCGACAAGATATAGCTTTCCACAGGGATCAGCCTGCCTGAATCGAGGCTTATGCCATTAGCTTTCGCCCGCATAATAATGGCGTCGTGCGGAGCGATGGCCAAAGCGATTTGATCGTTATCCGCAGCCAGTCGCGCGCCTTCCAGTATGACATCGGACGCCGCCACTTTGAGCGTGTAATCGTGCGCCGCGCGAATGCGCGTGTCGAATGCGTAATCGCCCTGAGTCCACTCGAACAAAGAAAGGATGATTTCCATCAGGTGAACGCGCACGAGTTCGCGCATATCAGGCTCTGATATAACGCCCATCTCGACGAGCGAAGAAGCGAGGCGATGAGGTTTTCCGGCTCGCGCCCTTGCCTCTTCAATCTGGCCCGCGGTGGCAAGATTGCCTGCCATCAGCTTATGCTCAATCTGCTCGTTAGACAGATTGCTGATGGCGAACACAGGAGCGCCCGATTCAAAAAAGATTGCTTTGATTGTTTTGCCGCGAGTAATCCTCAGCAGCCCGCTCAAATTCTTTTGAGCTATCTCGCGAACGAGATCAGTGACGAGCTTTTCGCCTAGTTGTCCTTGCACCGGAGCTTCCTGAATAAGATCAGACTACGGGGAGAGGTAGTCGCATAAATAATCAATGCTGGGGAAGGGGCATCAGGCATTCGCATTGTAATTTGAAAGCATGGCAGGCGCAATAGTTAAGCGTTATACTGGCATCCGCCTTTTGATCGCTTCGATTGATAGAGCAGGCATGAAAAACGATACGGCTCAACAAAATCTCGACGTTCAGAAAGACGCTCAGGAGCTAGGCCGACTAGGTTACGCTCAAGAGCTTTTCCGAACCATGGGCGGCTTTTCCAACTTTGCCATCTCATTTTCCATAATCTCAATTCTCACAGGGGCGGTAACGCTTTACGGATACGGGCTGACGATGGGCGGCCCGGCTGAAATGGCTTTCGGATGGCCGATTGTGACTTTCTTTACGCTCACGGTTGCGATGAGCATGGCCGAGCTTGCTTCGGCGCTGCCGACCTCCGGGGCGATGTACCATTGGTCTTCGATGCTCGGCGGCAAAACATGGGGATGGTTTACGGCATGGTTTAACATCGCGGGAAATCTGGCGCTGCTTGCGGGAGTGGATTACGGCTGCGCTCAATTTGTCGCTCCGCTTTTGGGTCTGGACGCTTCCACGAAAAACCTGTTGATCGTTTACGCCGCCATACTGCTTTCGCACGCGCTGATGAATCATTTCGGCATACGGCTCGTGGCGCGATTAAACGATCTGAGCGTCCTTGTTCACATCATCGGAATAGTCGCGATAGTGGGCGCGCTGTTCATATTCGCCCCGAAACAACCCGCCAGTTTCTTTTTCTCGCGAATCACAAACAACGCTTCGGGGTGGCCTTACTGGTGGGCGTTTGTCGTAGGGCTGCTGCAAGCGCAATGGACATTCACAGGCTACGACGCTTCGGCAGCCGTCTCCGAAGAGACGGTAGACCCGCGAAGACGCGCGCCGTGGGGCATGATTTTGGCTGTGGCCGTGTCGAGCGCCGTCGGGTATCTGTTGCTGCTGGCCCTGACGCTGGCTATCAAAGATGTCTCCTCAGTCCTGAGCGCAAAAGACGGCAGCGGCAATGATATGCCCGCAGTCCTTGTAATTTTAGATACAGCATTGGGCAGCCGCGCAGGCGGCGTCTTTTCATGGCTCACCGCAATGGCGATGTGGTTTTGCGGCCTGTCAGCCGTCACGTGGATTTCACGCGTGATATACGCATTTTCGCGCGACAACGGCCTGCCCGCTTCCGGTTTTTGGAAACGCGTGAGCAAAAAACACCTTACTCCCGCGCCAGCCGTGTGGCTATCGGTGGCGGTCGCGCTGCTGGTTGCGATTTACAGCGGAGCATATCAAACGGTGACTTCAATCAGCGTCATCGGACTTTACTTCTCATACATAATTCCTGTTTTTTTGTCGTGGCGCGCAAGGCTCAAGGCTGAAACAGAGCTTCGCGGCCCGTGGCATCTTGGGCGATACAGCGCGGCAATCAATTTGATCGCTATCGTGTGGGTGGCGTTTATCAGCGTCATACTCAGCCTGCCTGATAATATGCGCGCCGGAAAAGCCATAACAGGATTGACGCTTCTGCTGGCGGTTATCTATGTTGCGCGCGAAAGGAAACGTTTTCTCGGCCCGGCATTCCTGTCCGGCGCCGAGCGTCGAGCGACTCGCGCAACAGAAATGAGCGAGTCGCTGGTTTCAGAAACCGAAGGCGATTAAATCTTAAGGCAATGAATCATCATCAGCTATCGCAAATCTTCGTTCGGGCTAACGAGTTTAAGGAAGGCGACCTGCTTGTTGGCGGAACCGAGGACGAGCTTGAAAGAACGGAAGCGAGGCGAGAGCTGTCAAGCCTCAGGCTCGCAGAGATAACTCGCGCCCGGTTGATCGAAGACAGCCTGAGCGAGGAGCTTGAACGCTCTATTGACTCGCAGAAGGCTGACGAAATCTCCAGCCTTTCGGTCGCGGATTTGAAGCGCATACTGCTTGGGCGGGGCGCAGCCGTCTGGGCGCGCAGCTACCGCGACGGCCTTTCGAGCGAAGTCATCGCCGCAGTCGCGAAGACGATGACAAACGATGAGCTTTCAACCGCCGCTCGCTCAATCTTCAATCCGCTGCCGGGGCATGGGGTTGCAATTGGCTCTGAGAGCCACTTTGGGAGCCGCATACAACCTAACAGCCCCGGCGATGATGAAGAAGAAATTCTCTTTTCAATACTGGAAGGACTTTCCTATGGCTGCGGCGATGTGATACTCGGCCTCAATCCGGCGAGCGACGATGTGGAAACAATCATCCGGCTCGAAGAGCTTTTGCGCTCTGTGAAAGAGCGGCTCGCGCTGCCCGCCCGATACTGCGTTCTATCAGACATTGTGAAGCAAACTACAGCGCGCGCTCGCGCGAAGGTAGATGTGGGCTTCCAAAGTCTGGCCGGAACAGCCTCGGCGCTTTTCGGCATGGCGGGCGTGGCGCCTGCGGAACTGATTGATCTGGCGCGAGGGTTCGATGGGCTCTACTTCGAGACGGGTCAAGGCTCCGCCGTAACCAACGGCGCTGCTGAAGGCGTGGACATGGTAACGCTCGAATCGCGCGCCTACGGGCTGGCTCGCCTCATTGGCCAGAAGACCGGCGCGTGGATGATAGTCAACGATGTAGCCGGATTCATCGGGCCTGAAGTCTTTCGCAACAGCGAGCAACTTTTGCGCGCCTGCCTCGAAGACAGCGTTATGGCAAAGCTTCACGGGCTTGCTATGGGGCTGGACGTTTGCTCTACCTTTCACATGGGAATCGCTCCTGATGAGCTTCAACAACTGACCGAGCAAATTGTTGTTCAGGCCGCGCCCGCTTATCTGATGGCCGTCGCAGGCAATGCCGATCCGATGCTCGGTTATCTGACAACATCGTTTCGCGATCATCCGCGCCTGCGCCGCCGAGCGCGAAAGCAAATCGCTTCGGCGATGCGCGACAGGTTCATAGCCTTGGGCGTGATGAACGAATCAGGCGAGCTAGTCGCAAATCGTCCCGGCGCGGATTCGCTTTATGCGATGTACATGAAAGCCGGAGGCGACAGCCGCTCGATAGATTCGTTGAAAGAAGAGGGCGCGAAAAAAATCAGCGATCTAGCCGAGCGCGGTTTCGACCTCGGATACGGCCACGCGGCGGACTACGCGGCGCCGCGCGAAATCGAAGCGCGAATGAATGCTTTATACGCTAACGCGCGCGACGCTCTTTATGCCTCGATTGACAATGCGGTAATCCGCGACGCCGCGCCGCGACATTTGCTCGTTCGGACAAAAGCGAAAGATCGCGATGATTATCTGGCGCATCCGCAGTCAGGCGAAGTGATTCGCGAAGAATACGCGAGCCGCATTGCTTCGCTGCGCGGATCAGGCCGACCGCTATTGCAGATGGTGATTTCGGACGGGCTGAACGCGAACGCGATCAACGAGAACCTGCGCCAGTTGTTGCCGCCGCTCAGGCGAAATCTTGCGGCAGCCCGGTTGCCTGCCAACGACTTTGAGATCGTGATTGAAAACGGGCGGGTTCGCGCAGGCTACCACATTGGCGCGCTGCTCGATGCGGACGTGATCATACATCTGATTGGAGAGCGGCCCGGCACAGGATTGAACACACTTTCGGCTTATCTCACATATGGGCGCGACCGCGCAGGGCAACCGCGTTGGGCTGTCGCGCTCGATCACTCAAACACGACAGCGGTGTGCGGCATTCACGAGCGAGGCAAACGCCCGGCGGAGGCTGCGGAAGAAATAACCCGCTGCGTAAAACGAATGATCGAAGAGCGGCGTTCCGGGGTCGAGCTTGGGGCGCAAAAGACTTGAAGAAAGCGCGAGGCTTTATCTTCTGCGACTGCGGCGGCGGTCACTGCCGTTAATCACGATCAAGATGTTTTCTGATCATTTGCCGATTTGCGCTCGCGCCCGGCGTTTACTCAATTGACTGGCGATAATCGAGCGGATACCATAATAGCTCTACTCGCGCTTAATGGATGGATATGAGCGAAACGCGCAACACATCAATTGATGCGTCAGAATCATTGAGTGATTCCAGCGCCAAATCCGAATCAGATAATCCCAACGAGAGAATCTTCGATGCGCTGGCTCGCATAGCTCAAGGCGATCTGAATTTTCGCATCAATGGCAATCATCAAATAACGGCCGCCGAGGACAAACAGCTTCTGCTCAATCTCGACAGCCTCGCTCGCCGGTTGCGCTACATCGTAGGACGGCTTCAGCGCGCCGCTGATTCAATCGAAGCTGTAGTTGGCGAAGTCCTGCGCGGCACTCAAACGCTTTCGGCGGGCGTGCTCGATGAAGCCAAATCCGTCGAGGAAACTTCAAGCTCTATTTCTGAAATCAACGCCTCGATGC
>JADMIO011107766.1_pt1 | contig 33185 bp, 31 predicted proteins | sample 8958161 | NCBI WGS metagenome assembly JADMIO01 (sample SAMN16585339, study PRJNA669376) | soil metagenome | isolation source: Crop rotation soil | place: USA: Cullars Rotation, Alabama | collected 2011 | reverse complement strand
GCGACAACTTGTCCACGTGGAATTCTAAGCTTAGGATCCCAATGTGCTGGAAAGGCACGTCGATCACGACTGCAATCCGATTTTTGAGCGATGCTCGATCGATCATCGACGGCACGAACGCCACCTGGATATCCACGTCGATGTCCTTCACGCGACCAGTCTTGTCGGGAGTCATCTGACCATGATTCGTGTCGCGAGTCACGCCGACGGCCGCGCGGCGAGATACCGCGAGACGGCGTCCTTCCACTCGGGCATCTTGCGACCGGTCAAATTTTCCGCCTTTGAACAATTCAGCACGCTGTAACCGGGCCGACGCGCCTTGGCTCCGAATTCAGCGGATGTAATCGGTGTCACTTCGACACCGATCTTCGACTGCCGAAACACCTCGCACGCCAACTCGTACCACGTCATCGAGCCCGAGTTCGTGACGTGATACAGGCCATAGTTGGTCGTCTCGAAGAGCCGCGCGATCGCGCCGGCGACGTCTTCCGTGTAGCTCGGCGTGCAACGTTGATCGTTAACCACGCGCAGATGCGGTCGTGTGGCACCGAGCCGCAACATGGTCTCGATGAAGTTGCCTTTGGCTTTGGTCGCCGCGACGCCGTACAAGCCACAGGTCCGAACGACAAAGTGCTTTTCGCAGTACGCCTGGACGAAGTGCTCGCCTGACAGCTTGCTTTCTCCGTAGACGCTGACCGGTTGCGGTCGATCGTCTTCTTCATAAGGTCGCGCTCGGCACTCATCTCCGCCGAAGACGTAGTCGGTGCTGATATGAACCAGCGGCACGCCGTGCCTGCCGCACCACTGCGCAACGTTCCGGACTCCGAAGGCGTTGACTGAAAAGGCTGCCGCCGGATCCTCCTCTGCCTGATCGACCAGGTTGTACCCGGCCGTATTGATGACGATCTGAGGGCGGGAGGCGTCGAGCCGCTGGAACACCGCTGCGGCGTCTGTGATTTCCAGTTCGCGATGACTCAGGGCGATGACATCTGCTTGCAATGGCCGCACGAGATCGGAGGCCAATTGTCCACCGGCACCGATCAGAACGATTCGGCGTTGGTTCATGATTCGTGGTTGTATGGCATTTGAGTGAAATGAGTTACGTCGATTGCACGTGCTGTCCTCGAGCCGGCCGGACGCGGATGGGGTGCCGCGGGCCTGTTCGCCTTTCGGATTTCGACCGCCGACCAGCGTACGGGGTTCAATGGCAAAGGTCGCTCTCTTCCATCGGTCGCATGGACGGACCGGGCGCTGGCGGCCGGTCATACGTCCATGCCAAAGTCGAAGAAATGACGTTTCCGAAGGGCGATTCTGGCTCGGAATTTAATTTGGCACCAGTTACAGTCCTGTCCGCGGTGCGACCTTGCGCGTTGTTGGTTTCGTGCGGCTCCGCAGCCATCGGTTAGCCATCGGTAACAGTGGCAACAAAGATTCTCAGTTGTAAGGTTGTGGATACATGCCTGAGGGAAAAATCAAGAAGCTGACAGACAAGGGATTCGGATTCATCGAGACGGGCAAGGGCAGCGATCTGTTCTTCCACATGTCGAATCTCGAAGGGGTCCGCTTCGAGGATCTGCGCGAAGGCCAGCGGGTCTCGTACAATGAAGGTCGCGGTCCCAAGGGACCTCGCGCCGAAAACGTGCGAGTCGTCTGAGACATTGCAGTTTCGATCGTTTCGGCCGCCAGCACGCGGGCCGTCGGGACTCTTCCTCCCTCAGAGGATGTTCCGACAATCAAGCGCGCAGGCGGCCGAAGCCGTTTTCTGGACGGCTCTTGGCACGCACCCGGGAGCCGCCTAGAATCCGGCCGAAACCTGCCCCGTGGTGTAACGGTAGCACGAATGACTCTGGATCATTTAGTCGGGGTTCAAATCCCTGCGGGGCAACTCTGACGAAGCCGCAACTCTCAAAGGTGTTGCGGCTTTTTCTTTGCTCCGGTCCCGTCCGAATGGTCTCAAGGCTCGTGAAAGACCATCAATCGGCGGTGCCTCCGCACAAGGCGAAAGCCGGCGACACGAGCTGGATCAGAAGGTGCGCTGGCTCTCAACAGGTTGAAGAACATTTGGCTGAAGCGCGTCGATCGCTCGCTGTGCACGCTTGATCGGATCGTTCGGATAACGTTTGAGCAATTGCTCCAACTCCGATTTGATCCGTTGCAGGTCTTTCTCGTACATCGATTGGGCCAGTTCGTGCTCGGCCGCACGGATTCGATTCCTCAACTCGTCTTCAGACAAATTGGCCGCGATGCGGCGATGAAGGTCGAGGTATTCGCTCTGCAGCACGCGCGTTTCGGATTGCTGATCGAATTCCAGGCTTTCGAATTGGTTTGTCTTGAGGGACGGTTCGGCCGGCGCAGGGTCATTCAGAGCGGAAACTGACCGGTCTTCGGCATCTGGGTTCCGGACTCGATCCTGCGCGAAGGAACTCAGCACCGAAGCGACGAGTCCGACGATTCCAACTGACAGAGCGGCGTACAGCGTGCGTCGTGAAAGCATGAACCTGGGCTCCCTTTGGGATGGGAAACTGCGCAAATCGTACTTACGGGCAGTCCAGACAATCAATCTGAAGTCCCGCTTTGCTGGAGATTCAGTGCCTGCGCCCCGCAGAACCCAGCGCGAAGTGGGACCCGACCGGCGTCGTCAACGGACTGCGGCAGCGACCGATTGTCCCAGGCTGCCCGAAGAGTTAGGCTGGAATCCGCTGGGGAAGCAAAAGGGCCACGGTCGGCACAGCACCCGACAGATTGCTTTGCGAAGCGCCCCATGTCGCACCGATCGAGGCGGCTCTTACGTCATCGTAAAATCCCGATCCGGCTTGTGGATCGTCCACGGCTTCGTCGACGCCTGCAACGCGAGGAGTTGCGGAAGATCGCAGTCGGCTCGTTGATCATGGCGATACTCGCCGGCGTGTGGCTGTGCTACCTGGCAACGACAGTTCGCTGAAACGTCAACATCACCGACGCTCGCGTGAGCAGCGAGACCAGAGGCGCACGCTGCTCCCGCCAAAATCCCCTTTTCATTCCGGCGATCTGCCGATATTCTTCGCATTCCTCGCGATGACCCTCCGGGCGACCCACGAGGACGTACTCCGGGGGCGTAGCTCAGTTGGGAGAGCGCAGCGTTCGCAATGCTGAGGTCGAGGGTTCGACTCCCTTCGCCTCCACTGGACCACCGCCGCATTCGCGGCGGTTTTTTATTGCGCTGAGGCAGGCTTCTCCGGCCAGATTGCCGCCTCCTCCCCGTCGAGCCTCAGCGTCAGGCACTTGGCGCTCCCCCCTGCCTTGATGAACTCGTCGAGCGGCACCGCATGTGTTGCAAATCCCCGTTGCCGAAGGTCCGCTTCAAGGACCGGGCAACCGCTGTTCAGCACAACGTCTCGTCCGACGACCACCGCGTTGCACGCAAACCTCGCCGCCTCGTCCACCGCGACCGGTATCAATTGCGGGACACAGCTCTCGATCGCTCGCCGGCCATAGTCATCGAAGGCCGGCGGATGCCAGATCGCCGTTTCTTCATTCAGCGGACAGAAACATGTATCCAGGTGATAGTAGCGCTTATCCACAAGTTGCGCGGGAATCACCTGGCAACCCATCTGTGCGGCCAGCCACTGCTCGGTGCGGGCATCGCTGCGGACGAGATATCCGGCCACGAGCGTCTCGCCGACAAACAGGGCATCGCCCGCGCCTTCGAAATCTCCGCCTGACGGAACTTCGACCGTCTGGAATCCATTCTCCCGAAACCACTCGGCATCCACCGGCGTCTCGCGCCGGCGCTCCGGATATCGAAATCGCGACAGATAGACGACATCGTGAAACACCAGTCCGGCGTTCGCCGTGAACACCAGGTCCGGCAGGCCGGGCTTCGGCTCCATCAGCCGCACGTCAACGCCCAGCGATTCAAGCACCTGCTTCAGGTCCCGCCACTGTTCGGCTGCACGCGCGGAGTCGCTGGCGTGGCTGCGGCTCATCCACGGGTTGATTTCGTATTCGATCCCATAGTAATCCGGCGGACACATCAGGATCGTCGGACGCGCGGACCGCATCACTCGCCCCCCTTTCCACTCCGCTTCAACTCGTCAACGAGGACCCGCAGAAACGGCTCGGCGTCCGTCACGACCCCCACCGTCTGGAACGTTCCCCGATCCGCCAGCTTGGTTACCGTGGCCGGGTTGATGTCTACGCAAACCACCTTGACGCGCGCCGGCAGCAGGTTTCCCACGGCAATCGAATGCAGGGTCGTCGCGATCATCACGCAGAATGTCACACCCTGCACCAGCGCGCGCATGCTCGCCTGGGCCGCCAGGACATCGGTAATGACGTCCGGCAGAGGACCGTCGTCGCGAATGCTTCCCGCGAGCACGAAGGGAATCTTCTTTCGCACGCATTCATACATGATCCCGCTGGTCAGCACTCCCTGGTCCACGGCGGCCCGGATGCTTCCCAGCCGGCGAATGCGGTTGATTGACCTCAGATGATGCTCGTGTCCCTCCTCGGTGCCGCCGCCATGCGTCATCGAGATCCCCAGGCTGGTTCCATAAAACGACTGTTCTATGTCGTGGGTCGCCAGCGCGTTTCCAGCGAACAGCACGTGCACATAACCTTCTTCGACCAACCATGAGAACAGGTCGCGGCTTCCCGTGTGCACGACGGCCGGTCCCGCGACGATCAGAATCCGCCCCCGCCCGTCGCGCGCCGCCCGCATTGCTGCGGCAATCTCGCGGACTGTCACATTCTTCGGCTTCTCACTCGAAACTGTGCTGTTCATGAAGCCGAAAGCGTCGTGCTGGCTGCGATCGCGTCCCACCGGGTTGACCCGTGTCCCCTGTCGGCCGATCACCACCAGCTCCCTTTTCCGCACATCCGCCATCGGAACGCAGCGCGCGATGCCCGTCTCCGATTCCACCACCACGCCGCAGTCCATCTCCTGCATCTCGACCGGAATCCACTGCCCCTTGATCCGGATTTCCGTGTCCTCGTTCGTCGAACAATAGAAGCCCTCGGGAAACGCGCCGTTCATATCGGCGGGCTGCAATATGCAATCGTTCGGCTGGACGGGTGATCCGCCATGCTGACCCACGGCCTTGAGGATTTCCTCCAGCTGCGGAGCCGATCCCGCCGTCACTGTCAGCCGTGCGTAACTTGGGTCTTTGCGGCTATGCCCGATCCGTACGTCATGCAGCTGAAACTCTCCTCCCAGCGTGATAATCTGATCGAGGATCTTGGGAAGCAGCAGACTGTCGATGATGTGCCCCGCGACCTCGACCTCCTCGCTGAATGTCCCCTCGGCCGGCTTTGACGTCGCCACGATCGCGTCCCTTTCGTCTGGGGCTTCGGAAAACTAGTCTGGGGTGTCGGCACGTGCGACTCGGCACGGACTGAACACATCCCACGCCTGCCGCCGTCGTATTCTAGCGGGGGATGGCGAAACCGACCCGATCGGATTTGGAACCGGCATCCCGCCGGCGAATCCCGTCTTCCCGAACCAATCCGCCCGTCGAATGCTGCCCGTGGGACTCATCGGCGCCGGCGAAGAATGGGACAATACCTGGCGTCCGGCCATTCTGGCCCAGTCCCGACTGAAGGTCTCGGCCGTCTACGACCCGATTGCAATTCGCGGCGAAGCAGCCGCCCGGGACCTCGACGTTCCCTACGTCGCTGGCGCCCGGGAATTATTTGCCCGCCAGAGTCTGCGAGGCATCCTCGTGCTCGATGCGGGCTGGCTCGGTTCCTGGGCTGCTCGCGAAGCCGCTCGCGTCCACCGGCCGATCCTCGTCACCCGCGGCGCGGTCGCGTTTCACGACCTGGCCGACTTCAGCGAATCCGAGATCGAAGATTTGTCGCTGCAACCCGACCTTCGCCAGCGATATTCCCCTTCGACGATGCGACTTCGAGAACTGACCGCCACGTCGCTCGGCCCCGTGGACTTCGTCTCGATTCAGGGATTGGCGGCATCCGGTTCAGAGACATGGCCGCTCGCGGAACTCATCGACTGGTGCCGGTTCGTCGTGCAATCGTCCATCGTCAACCTCGTGTCGGAATGGCAGGAAACCGATGCTGCGCCTGCGCGACTCGTGCGACTGTCATTCCGTCGCGAGAACGCCGGTCGGCCGATCGCGGCCGAGATTCGGCTTGTTTCGGGCGACAGTTCACAGGCCAACGGAGATGCAAGGTTCTCCGCGGAGGTCCGCTGCGCCGCAGGCACGGTCTGGGTTCGCGACAATCATCGGATCGCCTGGCGGACGAACGATGACGCACGCGATGAGGAACTCTCAGACGATCGGTCGAGCGCGCACGTGCAACTCGATTTGTTCGCGCGCCGACTGGTCGGCGCGCCGGTTCCTGCCGCGACGCTGGATGACATTCGTATTTCCGTCCGGCTTGCCGGTCAGGCGCTCGCGTAGGCGCGGTCTGCAGGGGCGGACTCGCAATCGTCCGCTGCTCCTTGCACGCTGATGCCGATCAACGGCCCGCGGCTCAAGATCAAGCCGCCAGCCGGCGCGCCCTGCGCTCCGGCAGTTTCCAGCACGTCGGAAACGTCACATAGTTGATCAGCATCGACCGGCGTTCCTTGCGGATTTCCTTTTTCTCGAGGCCGTGCCATGTGTCGTGCGCCGGGGCGAACATGTACCCGAAGTTGTCGCGGTACGGCACGGTTTTCACGAGCTGCAGATCCATGTCGTACAGGTCGGTGCCGAGGTTCTCGACTTCTCCAAGCGGATTGGTATACAGCAACATCGACATGAGCTTTTCGCGAATGTCTTTGTGCGGCTCGAGCCAGAAGCCTTCGCGATCGCAGATCATCTCCACCCGCAGGAACGCGGAATCCATCGAACGTTCCAGCATGTGCTCGATTCGCTCAATCGTCTCGCGGGACAAGAGTTCGTCGATCAGCTCACCCGTCGCGGGGAACTCGTCCACATTGTCGGTTGTCACGTAGCAGCGTGTCTTCACCGTCCCGCCGCACGTCTTCGCGTCGCCGGCGCGAGTACCGTCGTATTCCCAGCGAATATCGGGAACGAACGCGTTATTCACTTCCCTGACTGTCTGGGCGGTGAACGGTCGATTGATGTGCCAGTGAAGAAACGGCCACGAGAAGCGCTGACTCGATTGTTGCAGTGCGCTCAGGAGCGACATCACGCACACTCCAGACGTTGACGAATAATTTGAGCAATGGCCGCGGAATCGTTGCGCGGCACGTAGGTCCAGTGGTCCAGCCGCCCCTCGAATGAGCGGGTGATTCCGGCCCGCTCGAACGACTGATGGAAGCGGCGAAATCGACTCGCCGGACGATGTTCCGTCAGGTATTCGACATACACGGGCCGGCCGGTTCCCGAGGCCTCGGTGATCATCGACACCGAGTCGCCGGTGACGATCACGTGAGACGCCAGCGACAGTGCGCAGAGATAAGGATTCTCACCGGTCCGATCCCAGACAAACTGCTCGCTTCCAAAGCGACTCAAGAACCGGTCGACGACTTGTGGCGGAGTCCTTCGTGATGGCAGGACGGCCAGACCGACCTGGTGTGCAGCGGCCATGTTGCGCAGCTTGTCTTCCAATCGCCGCATGTCTTCGTCGTCAAACCGGAAGTGCCGCGTCGGACCTCCCAGAAGCACTGCAACGAATGGACGCTTCAGCCGCTCCAGCCCGCCCGCGGGCCCGCGTTCACCAGCCTTTTTAAGCACATCTGCGGTGATGTGATGCACGGCCCCGAGCGTCGTCACAACGTTCGGTCCTTTCAGGCCGTCATGCTCCGGGGCGACCACGAGATCAAAACGCGCCGGATTGATTTTTGGATTCTGAACGTGAACTGTGAACACCCGCTTTCCGAAACGCTTCTTGAGATACAGCGCCGTCATCACCGCCTGCCGGCCGCACGTGATCACGACCCGCGGCGGAGCCGCATCCAGAAATGAAGGATCTTGAAAGATCCAGTTCGACGCGGGAATCATCCCCGGCCACAGGGATTTCCATGGTTGCCGTAACATCGCCACATGCAGCTGAAACGGCATGCCCAGGGCTTCGGCCATTCCGCGCACCTGGCTGGCGGTCCCGGCAGCGCCTTCGCTCACCCCCCAGCAATGCGAGGCGGCACTGCTTGCCGACTCGGAATGCGTACGCGGCGTCACCACAGGCGCGCCTCGAGGGGCGCCGCCGACTTCAACCCAGGACAAGACACCGGTCGCCATTCCAACTTCCCGCAGAACACGGTTCCCAGGCACGTTTGCCCGATTCAGGACCGTGTTGGCGCGAGAAACCTATGCCTCGCGATTTCGTGAGGTCAATACGAAACGACCGTCGGCAGCTTTCGGTCCCCGGGAGCAAGCGGCGGCACCGGCATTTCCGGCCGTCCCGAACGCTCGGACCGGCTCAAGCGTCTCGGTTCTCTTTTAAATCAAATCACAAAAACGCGGCAATTGGCGGCGCCTTCGAAGTTCGAGCATCGAGAAGGACGCCACTCTCGCCTATGATTTCATCCAGATCGCCTCGGTTGATGGGCGACCGTCGCGAGTCCGGGCTTTCGGTCGGCAGGACCGGCGACCCTGTCGAAATGGCTTCAGAACGTTTTTTTCGCCGCATGACTTCCTGATGAGCAGTCGAATTCTCGTCGTCGAGGACGAACCCCGGATCAGCGACTTTCTTGTCCGCGGACTGGCCGAAGAGGGATATCGCGTCGAACATGCGGCCGACGGCGGAGTGGCCTGGACCGCCCTGCAGAACGGGAGTTGGGATCTCGTGCTGCTCGACTGGTGGCTTCCGGTCGAGGACGGCGTTCAACTCCTTCGTCGATTCCGACTTCAGAACCGGGCTACTCCGGTCCTCATGCTGACCGCCCGCGATGCCGTCGCCCAGCGCATCGAGGGGCTGGATGCCGGGGCCGACGACTATCTGTGCAAGCCGTTTTCGTTCGAGGAGCTGCTCGCCAGGGTGCGGGCTTTGCTTCGACGCCCGTCACAGAATTCGTCGCTCATCCTGGAGTACAGCGATGTGAGCGTCGATCTTGCAGCACAGCGCGCCTCCAGGGCCGGGAAGCAGCTCGAATTGACGGCCAAGGAGTTTTCCCTGCTGGCGTTGTTCATGCGCAATCCCGGCACTGTTCTGTCTCGCACACGCATCTTCGACAGCGTCTGGAGCGACCACTACGACGGCCTCTCCAACACGATCGAAGTCCACATCAAGGAGCTGAGACGCAAGATGGAGACGCATGGCCCCCGTTTGATCCAGACTCGCCGCGGGAGCGGCTACGTCCTGGACAGCGGCGCCACCGACGAGGGCCCGCCATGACTCTCGTCAATCGCGTCTCCGCATTTTTCCTGATCGCGATGACGCTCGCGCTCGCCTGCTTCTCCGTCCTGCTGTACGTCCTCGTCAATCGGACGCTCAATCAGCAGTTCGAAGCGCAACTTCGGTCTGCCCAGAATACGCTCGTCGCGGCGCTCGAAGTTGAATCCGACGACGTGAAATGGGAGCCCTCAGATCACACCATCTCGGTCGGCTCGGAAGAAGGCGCGGAGGAGACACGCTGGGCCGTCGTCGCTGCGGACGGAACCCTTGTCGATCACTCGAAGAACGCCTCTCCCTCGGACCAGGCGGATCTGCTCAAGATCTTTCGCGACAGTGATGTGAGTCACGGCTTCCATCCGGACTGGCATTTCTTCAAGCATTTTTCCAAAGCGGAATCGCCAAAGCCGCCCGCAGAGCGCGATGACCGCGAATTTGCCGAACTGACCGTGATCGTGGCCCGATCGACGACGGGAATGGAGTCCAATATGCGAAAACTGGCGTTCATCGTGTTCGGACTCTGCGCCGGGACGTTGCTGATTGCCGCCGTCGGCGGTCGCTGGTACTGCGACAATGCGCTGCGGCCCGTGCAGAACATGGTCAATCGCGCCCGATCGGCGACGACCGCCGACTTCCGCGTCCGGCTGCCCGTCGCCGACCAGAAGGATGAACTCGCCGAACTCGGGGCTGCCTTCAACAAGCTCCTCGATGACCTGCAGGTCGCCTATGAGCGGCAGCAACGCTTCACCGGCGACGCCGCACACCAGCTCAGGACGCCCCTGACCGTTCTCCAGGGCCAGATTGACGTTGCACTCCGCCGTCCGCGATCCACTGACGAGTACCGCCAGACCCTGGAGCTCCTGCGCGAGCAATCGCTGGAGATGCATCAGGTCGTCGAGGGATTGCTGTTTCTGGCACGGTCCGAAGGTGAGGGAACTGTACCGGCCTTCGAAGAGGGCGACCTGGGAGAATGGGTGGAACAGTACGCGGTCCGCTGGAAAAGCCATTCCCGCTGGCCCGATCTGAGCCTGAGAATCGAACCCGGCTGCCGGGTCGTCACGTCCTGGTCGCTGCTGGGCCAGCTCTTCGACAATCTCGTGATCAATGCGTTCAAGTACAGTCTTCCCGAGACGCCCGTCGTGGTCACCGTCCAATCGCTGCCGGATGGCGTCGCACTCGACGTCGAGGACCATGGCCGCGGAATTTCCACCCAGGACCAGAAGGAACTCTTCACACCGTTCTTTCGTGCCGAGAGTGTCCGGCAGTCGGGGATCCCCGGAACGGGACTGGGACTGCCGATCGCCGCGCGGATTGCCGCTGCATTGGACGGACGTCTTGAATGCGCCAGTGAACTGGGAAAAGGCAGCCGCTTTCGCCTGTATTTGCATACGGCCGCGACTCGCACAGGCCGCCCCGCGGAGCCGTCTCTGGCCGCCGGGTGAATCGGCCGGCCCTCAGGTCTCGTTGGCCGCCGGATGGGCTGCTATTCTTCTCCCGGCCGATGAGCGACTCGAAGAACGTCCCTCTCATCCGGTCGCTACCGGATCTGATTCCGCGGTTGCGCCGCGTGGAATCGTTCGACGCAGTCATCCGTGCTCTCGAGCGCGGCGACAGCGGGACGATCGACGGGGCGTGGGGCTCATCCTCTGCGCTCGCTGCAGCGGCAATCTCCGACTCGCTCCGACGTCAGCCCGGCGCGTCTCGCACCCTGCTCGTCGTCCTGCCCCGGATCAGCGATGTCGACGATTTTGCGGCTGATCTCGCCTCCTGTCTCCCTGAGCCGCCCGTCGTGTTTCCTGCGTCGGAAACGCTGCCGCAGGAGCAGACTCCAGGCGACGCCGTGTTCGGCGCGCGATTGCAGGCACTGCAGGCCATCGAGTCCTCGACCCCTCCGCACGTCCTGATTGCCAGCGTCCCGGCGCTCCTTCAGCCTGTTCCCACCCGGGCCGAGCGTGAGCAGGCCACTCGCCGGCTGGCCGTCGGTGCTGCACTCCAGCTCGACGAGTTCCTGAATTGGCTTGTCGCACGCGGCTTCGAACGCCAGTCCGCCATCGAGCGGCCCGGAGAGTTCTGCGTTCACGGCGGCATCTTCGATGTGTTTTCGCCGGGGGCCACGGATCCGCTGCGCATTGAGCTGTTTGGCGACGAAATCGAATCGATCCGCACATTCGACGTCGAAACCCAGCGCAAGCTCGAAGATGTTGCCGAAGCCGTGGTCACGGCGGTTTCAGCAGGTCCCGCGCGGGATTCGGGCGGGCCTTCCAATGTCGCTGCGGACGGAGCCCAGTTGGTCGATTCGCTGCCGGCCGGAAGCTGGGTCGTGCTCATCGAGCCGCAGGAGCTGGTCGACGAAGGACGTCACTATCTTGCGAGGCTTAACAATCCCCGCGGTCTGTTCAGCGTCCAGTCGACGATCGAACGCTGCATTCGCCGACCCAGCGTCACCATTGCAGCCCTCGGCGGAGGCAGCCTCGAAACGACCTGCCGGCTGAGAGTCGAATCGATCGAACGCTTTGCAGGACCTCGTTCCGAGGTGCTGCAGGAACTCGCGAGCGTCATCGGCCGCGAAGAAACGGTGCTGATCGCTTGTCACAACGAGGCCGAAATCGAGCGGCTCGACGAGCTCCTCGAACAATCGGCTTCCGATCTCGCGTCTCGAGTCCGACTCTGCCTCGGAGCCGTCACGCGAGGATTTCGACTGGTCGGCGAACGCGTTGTCGTGCTGAGTGATAACGAACTGTTCAGCCGTACCGACATTCGTCGCGCCATTCGCAGGAAAAAGGTCGAGACGAGGGCGATCGACACCTTCCTCGACTTGAGCGAAGGAGATCTCGTCGTTCACCTGACGCACGGCGTGGGGCGTTACCGGGGAATGCAGCTGGTGGAGAATGAGGGACGCCGGGAAGAGCATCTGGCCCTGGAGTTCCGCGACGGGGTGCGGATCTGGGTGCCTGTTTCGCTGATCCATCTGGTCCAGAAATATGTCGGCGCCGCCAAAGCCGCACCAACCCTTTCCAAAATCGGCGGAACTCTCTGGTCCCGCAGCAAGGATCGCGTCCGGCAGGCCGTGTCCGATATGGCTGCCGACATGCTTCGACTGCAGGCTCAGCGCGAAGCGATGCCCGGCTATGCCTGCCCCCTCGATTCGCACTTCCAGCAGGAGTTCGAGGCGGCCTTCCCGTACGTCGAGACGCCCGATCAGCTGACGGCCATCGACGCCTCAAAAAACGATCTTCAGCGACCCCGTCCGATGGATCGGCTCCTCTGCGGCGACGTGGGCTTCGGCAAGACGGAAGTCGCCATGCGTGCCGCCTTCAAGGTCGTCGATTCCGGCCGCCAGGTGGCGGTCCTCGTGCCCACCACCGTGCTTGCCGAACAGCACTTCCGGACGTTCTGCGAACGCATGGCGGAGTTCCCGGTCCGCATCGACGTGCTCTCCCGCTTCAAAACCAAGGGGGAACAGCGGGAAATCCTCCAGCGGGCCGAGGCCGGACAGCTCGACATCCTGATCGGCACGCACCGCCTGGTGCAGGCGGATGTTCGCTTCCGGGACCTGGGTCTGCTGGTTGTTGATGAAGAACAGCGCTTCGGCGTCGAGCACAAGGAAATGCTGAAGCGACTCCGACTGTCGGTCGACGTCCTCACGATGACCGCCACGCCGATTCCGCGGACACTGCACTTCTCGCTGATGGGCATTCGCGACATTTCCAACCTGACGACCCCCCCGCAGGATCGCGTCCCGATTGAGACCCGCATCGCCCGCTGGGACGGCGAACTGATCCGGCAGGCCGTTGTCCGGGAGCTCAATCGCGGCGGACAGATCTACTTCGTCCACAACCGCGTTTACGACATCGAGACTGTCGTCCAGCGCCTGCAGCAGATCGTTCCCGAGGCCCGCATCACCACGGTGCACGGGCAAATGAACGAGCATGAGCTCGAACGCAACATGCTCGATTTTGTCCGCGGTCGTGCGGATATTCTCGTCGCCACCACCATCATCGAGAGCGGCCTGGATATTCCGAACGCCAACACGATTTTTATCGACCAGGCCGAGATTTACGGGCTCGCCGATCTCCATCAGCTGCGCGGCCGCGTTGGTCGCTACAAGCATCGTGCCTACTGCTACCTGCTGCTTGATCCTCGCAAGCCGCTGCCCTCTATCGCCGCGAAGCGACTCAAGGCCATTGAGGAATACAGCGAGCTCGGCGCAGGCTTCAAAATCGCCATGCGCGATCTTGAAATCCGAGGCGCGGGAAACATCCTGGGCACCGAGCAAAGCGGTCACATCACGACCGTCGGATACGAGCTGTACTGTCAGTTGCTCGAAAATGCCGTCCGGAATCTGCAGAACCTGCCGCCGCGCGAAAAGCCGCACGTCAACATCGATTTGCCCCTGACCGCATTCGTCCCCAATACCTTCGTTCCGCCGGGCCGGCAGAAGATCGACGTCTACCGCAGACTTTTTGCCGCCGGCTCGCTTGAAGAGCTGAGCGATGTCATCAATGAGCTCCGCGACCGTTTCGGACCCGTTCCCCCCGAAGTCGAAGAACTCTCGCGCGTGAGGCTGCTTCAAATCCGTGCCGGACAATGGGGAATTGACAACATCCACCTCGAGGAACTCGGCCGGTTCGCCGTCTTCGGATATCGACGTCCCGCTGACATCATGGAACTTCAGCGGCGTATCGGTCGCGATCTGCGGATCGTCGACAACGACCGCAAGGCCTATTACCTGTTGCCACGGACAGATCTTCGCGGCGACGAGCTTGTGGGAACGCTGCTGAAGGTGCTCACGGTATCGGAGCCCCTGCCTGCTCGCACCGCGGCCGCTCCACCTAAGAAGAAAACCGCGGCATCTTCGTGAAGGCCGCGGTTTCGGAGGAGTTCGACGCAATTCTCGCCGTGCATCTCCGTGAATTACTTCTTGGCTTTGGTGGTCACTTCCGACTTCACCGGCTCATCGATCGTAAACGGCGCGCGGACAATCGGTTTCTCGATCACGCCGCTGCGCAGCAGACTCACCGGCACGCGACGGCGGACGATCCGGCCGTCTTCCAGCACGCGGACCCGCTGCAGATTCTTCTTGAAGGCACGCCGTGAAATCCCGGTCGTCTTGCGGCCGTTTCCACCGAGGTATTTCGCCTTGCCTCGTCGCGTGATCTGATTGCCCAGAGTCGGCTTCAGATCGCCATACAACTCGGTCCGTTTGGCCTGCTTGATGCGCTTGTTCTTTTTGAGCGTGCTCATAGGTCGTCACTGAATCCGGCAGAAGAATTCCGCCGGCTATGGTCTCAGACATTCTCCGGGCTCAGAAGAGTACCGGAGGCCGACGCAGTTTGCCAAGGTCCCCACGCGGAAAAACCGGAGAACCCGCAATCGCAGTGCCCGCCAAGGCTTACAGCAATGAATCCAGCAGCATGCGGAGTTTCCGCAGCTCCAATGGCCGTTGTTCCGGATCGCCCAGCTCGGGGATCCATTCCACAGCCAGCGCACGCGAATACTGCTGCCTCCGCAGATTGGTGACCAGGTCGCTGTAGTCGATCTCACCCAGTCCCACCTGCACCTGCACCTGGTCAGGTGTCGAATCGCGCAGATGAACGTGGAAAGTCCGGGGCAACACGAGTTCCACGGTTTTCTCGCTGGCTTTCATCGAATAACTGGGGTCATAGGTCAGACCCAGCCCGGGAACCGCCTGGCACAGTTCGACGGACGTATGCAGGTCTTCCGTCAAGCGACCTTTCTCCGTCTTCAGAGAGACCCGCACCCCTTGGAGCAACGCGATCCGGACCAGCTCCTTCAGGCGATCGATTTCCGAGTTGAAGGGGGTCCCGTGTGGGGCCGCGGGGACGGTGACCTGGGTCACGCGCATCTGCTTCGCGGTCCGGCAGAGTCCTTCAAACTGCCCCAACGGCGCGTCGAAAGACAGGCAGAACGCCGACAGAGGAATTCTCGTCAGTTCCCGGTAGCGAGCCGCGAAGGCGTCGGCCTGTCCCGCCACCTCATCCAAGGCCAGATGTTTTCCGGCCTCATCAAACCAGATTTCCAGCCGCTCGAACTCCAGGTCCGCAAGCTGCTGACACGCTTCGGAAAACGGCAAGTCGCCGAAGCAACGTGTGGAAGCCGCCACAAACACGCCAGACACTCCCTCAAGCACGCGAGTTGCGGAAACATCCGCATCCGGGATCGATCCGCAAGTCATTCCGTTTCAATACCTTGACTCGACACTGATCGCCACGAGCGGAACTGCGATCGGCCAAGGCATGCCGACTGGGAAATTTATTCGGACTGCGCCGACCCTGCAAGACCGGCCGAAACTGACGACTCCATCGATCGTGCCTGTTTGGAAGTTTGTTCGTGTCGCGCAGCCTCGTTTGCCGATACATGAAGAAGAGCGTCATCGCATCCCGGCGTCACCGATCGCCGCATTTCTCGAACACACCGTTTCGGCAGGGGGCAGTCACATGCAACGAAGTCATCTCTGGGGGCTCATCGCCTGCGGCCTGCTGTCCGCGTGTGGATGCGCCAGCTCGGGATCAATCATGCGCGGGCAGAGCCCTGCGCATCTTCAGCAGGCGTCCTACGGATATCGCGGCACCATCCATGAACTGGCCGACGATCATTTCCATGGACGGGACATCACTCACTACACGGTCGACTCCGGTGCCGCCATGCAGGCCGGATTTGCCTCCGGAGGCGCCTGCCCCGGTGGTTGCCCACCCGGTGGATATGGGTGTCCACCCGGTGGTTACGGTTGCCCTCCCGGCGGTCACGGTTGCCCTGGCGGCGGCTGCGGTCTGGGAGGCGGGGTCTGCGGATATCCTCACCACGGATACAGCTTTTCCTACGAAAGGCCAAACGACCTCGTCTATCCGCCTGCGAATGTGCCGGGCGGAGCCGTCGTCTATCCGTATTACACGCACAAGGGACCGAGCGACTTCTTCCGCACGAAGTAACTCGCCCGCGGGCGAGTTCCCTGTCGTTCAATCAAACGCGGCCAGTCTGGCGAGACATCGCCCGGTCTGAGCCGCGTTTCGCGTTTCGATGCCACGAAGCCAATTGAGCCGAGACTCGTCGACTAAGTGCCCACATCGCGACGACCGGTTCTCGAACTCCGAGGTCCAACAAGAAAGACGCCCGGTTGACCGGGCGTCTTGGGGATGTTTTCGGTTGGTCCGTGCCGGACGTTACTTTCCGGCCAGAGGCTCTTTCTTTTCGGTGATCACCGGGCACTGAGGCGCCATCTCGGCGTTCAACTCCTTGTATGGCTTCCACTCTTCCGGCAGATTGTCTTCATGGAATATGGCGGCCACCGGGCACTCCGGGACACAGGCCTCACAGTCGATGCACTCGTCCGGATGGATGTAGAGGATCTGTTCCCCTTCATAGAAGCATTCCACCGGACAGACCACGACGCAATCGGTGTACTTGCAGCCGAAGCAGGGTTCGGCGACGACGTGAGCCATGATGAGACCTCGATTCCCGAATTCGACCTGGCCTGATTGCCTGACGTACGATCGGCTGACTGATGGGACAGCTTGATGGAACTTTTCGAATTCGCTCTGGAAAACTCGAACCACTTCAGGAGTCTGACGCGTCCGGCATCTGCTATCGCCGCCGCCCGTCATTGGCAAAATGCTAGAAGCGGCTGTTTGCGCGTGTCAAGCAGCGCTGTGATCATTACCTCGAATGGGAAAACGCTTTCCGGCGATCAACTCACGACGGTTCGGGGTTACTTCTCGACTTCTGCGGCCATGTCGGGATTCCACCAGTCATCAAGCCGCGCTCGAAGGGCTGACACGCGTCCTTCTTCGGCCGAGGCCTCCGCAAGGTTCCGTTCCTCGTGAGGATCGCTCGTGATGTGAAACAGCTCCATGCGCGCGTCGGCCACCCGTGGGGCTGGAACGATCAGCTTCCATTCGCCATCGATGATCCATCGAAACTGGAGGGTCTCCGAGGGCCGGGTGGGAAACGTCGCATCGTGGTCGTAGATCTCGCCAAACAGCGTTGTTCGATTCGCGACCTGTTTCGGATCGAGCAGATCGATGCCTGCGACGCCCGGCGGAACCTCCCCGCCGATCGCTTTCAGGAGCGTTGGCAGAATGTCCAGCGACGACGCCACGTGTTCGACGTCGCGTACCGCGGAGACTCGCCCCGGCCAGCGGACCATCAGCGGCGTGCGCAATCCGCCATCGTAGGGTGATCGTTTTCCTCGCGGCGCCCCAAACGCCTTGGGCGCCTCATTCTCCGGTTGTGTCCAGCCGTTGTCCGCCATGTAGACGACGATCGTCTCGTCCCGCAAGCCGCGCTCGTCGATTCGATCCAGCAGCGTCCCGACCGTCTCGTCGAACCATTCGCACATCGCCCAGTAGTTTGCGACCGGAACGTGCGGCGTCGTAGCGAGGTATTTTTCGAGAACTCGCTTCGGAGGATTGTGCGGCGTGTGCGGCATCATCGGCGCGTAAAACACCAGGAAAGGATGCCCAGATTTCGTCGCGTCATCGATGAAATCGAGCACAGGCTGCATCGTCTGCCGTCCGATCACCAGGCCTTCGTCTCCATGGCGACCGGTTTTCGCGGGATCTCCGTGCGTCATCCCCTGGGTAAATCCCGCGGTCGCATAATCCTGTTCCCACCACTTGCCAGATTGATGTGCCACGTAGCCGTCCGCCGCGAGCAGCTTCGGCAGGGTCGGAAACGCATCGAGGTTTCGCGAGTAGTCCCGCTTGAGCTCGGTAAACCGCGGATCGGACGATCGCTTTGCGATCGGCAGCGAGGCCAGTTCCTCGGGCAATCTGGGGTCATTCCCCACGATCCGATGCTCGTGCGGATATCGGCCGGTCACCAGCGATGCCAGAGACGGGCGGCAAAGGCTGATCGGCACGTAGCCGCGAGTGAAAACCAGCGATTCCGCGGCGAGCGCGTCGATATGGGGCGTCCGGATGTGCGGATGTCCCATGAAGCCGTAATCGGCCCAACCCTGATCGTCTGACACGATCAGCACGATGTTGGGAGGCTTCGGGCCCGCATCGGCGCCCGCAGCGGAATGGAAAACGATCAGCGGCAGCAGGCTCGCCACGATCCCGGGTCGCCAATTCATTTCGCATCTCCTGTCACGGATTGAACGCAGAATCGTTCATTCACGGTTTCGGGAGAGTCTAAAGCGCGCGCCTGGGGCGATCCACGATTGTCGGTCTATCCACGGACGATCTTTTCGTGTTCACGAATACCGTCGGTCTTCGTGACCATCGCGCCGGCGACGGCGGCAAACCTCGATGCGGCGGTTCGCATATGCTGCATCTCGCGATACAGCGACTTGGCATCGTCGGCCTGCGCGGAGCTCTGCTGCATCTTCAGGATCGCGGGAGCGAGCTCTTCTCGAAGCTGCGTTGTCGTGGCAATCGCCAGCTGTTCCGTTTCCTTGGCAAACTGATGCAGCGACTGTCGATCCTCAAATCGCTCCTGCGGTGAAAGCCCGCGGTATTTGACGTCGCCCTGCCGACGGGACACGTCCGATTCATTCACCAGGCGACCGAAGGGGTTCTGCGATTTCTTGGCCTCCTCCTGCGTCGTCTTCGCCTTTTCAAGACCTCGACGCGCCTTCTCGAATTTTGGATTCAGCGCCAGCGCCTTCTCGAACTCGATGATCGCCGAGTGGCAGTTGCCCAGTTCGAAGAACACGTTCCCGAGATTCTGGTGCGCTTCGGACATCGTCGGATCGAGTCGGATCGCCTCCTTATAAGCCGAGATCGCCAGCGATTGCTGGTTCTGCCCCTTGTAGGCGATCCCCAGGTTGTAGTAGGCCGTGGCGGACTTCCGGTCCTTGCTGATCGCCTGTCGGAGTGTTCTGGCCGCGTTTCCGAAGTCGCCCATCCGGTTGTAGACCGCGCCCAGGTTGATCAGCGGTTCCGCGCGCCGCACGTCGAGCATCGACAACTTCTTGTAATGCTCTGCGGCCTTGTCAAATTCCCTCAGGACAAAAGCTGCCGCCGCGACTCCTTCGTGCGCCGGAATGCTCCGTGGGTCCTTCGCCACCGCCTGTTCATAGAGTGCAAGCGCCTCACCGTAACTGCGTTCCCGCAGCAGGGTCTTCGCCTGATCGCAGATCGCATCCGATTCACTTAGCGCGGGCGTGGCCATTCATCCCCTTCCCGATCCAGAGGTGACATCACCCAACACTCGCCGGCGAACTGTGCTGTTCACTTTGAGTATACAGGTGCACGGAATCGCTCTGCAAACCGCGTTTTTTTCCGGCCCCACAACAGGGTTTACCCTCATCCACGCGGATGACACCGGGCGTGAATCGTTTTCAACCGGCTGTGTTCCACCTGCGTGTAGATCTGCGTCGTCCGAATGCTCGCATGCCCCAGCATCTCCTGCAGCGCGCGGATCTCCGCCCCGCCAGCCAGCATGTGTGTCGCAAAGCTGTGGCGCAGTGTATGTGGGCTGACGTCCCCCTTGCACCCGGCGCGAGCCGCGTATTTCTTGACCACCTTCCAGATCACAACGCGCGTCAATGCTCGACCGGTGCGAGTCACGAACAACGTCGATTGTTCTCGAAAACGAACCATGTCGGGTCGTTCATGGCCAAGGTACGCCTCGAGAGCGGCAATCGCGACCGGGCTCAAATTGACCATCCGCTCCTTGTTGCCCTTCCCCCGGCAGCGGCAGATCCGCTCCGGGAGCCTGAGGTCGTGCAACGCCAATCCGGCGATCTCCGATGCTCGGCACCCCGTGGCATACATCACCGCCAGAATGGCACGGTCCCGCAGTGGAAACGCATCAAATCGCGATGGTGCGGCCAGCAGCCGGTCCACCATCTCCGGGCTCATCACCGTTGGCAGGTATTGCCACAGCTTCGGTGACGACATCAGGTCGACCGCGCTCTCGGTGAGTACGCCTTCCAGGATCAGGTAGCGGAAGAACATCTTCAGCGCCACCAATCGTCGCGCAATGGTTGTCGCTGACAGCTTTCGGGCATGCAACGCCTCGAGAAACTCGCTCAGCAACGACAAATCGACGGACTTAAGCGATCCGATGCGGCGCGAGGAGCACCATTCCGAGAATTGGCGCAGGTCGTTCCGGTAGGCCGCGACGGTGTTCGTCGACATGCCGCATTCGGCGGTCAGATATTGCAGAAACGACGGAATATGTGAGCCGGGACTCAGTGTCGCGACATCGGCCTGGGATGCCGCTCCCGGAGGACGGCGACGGGGAGGCATGCGACAACTTTCCTGATGCAGGATCCAGATCGCAGAGGGAGTCGACCACCGACCCCGTGGAGTTGAATCGTCGTCGCAACCGGCGAATCTTGCTGAATTTGAGCAAAAATCGAGTTGTAGCGGTGAACGGCGCGCTGGACCTCACCATCACGTCGAAGGCACTTGAGGCAATCGATTTGCGTCAATTGGCTGCGGACGGTACGATCTCCGCCCCCGCATAGCAGAAGCCATCAAAAGGTGCGTTGTGAGTATCGACAGTAGTCTCAAGGGCAGCGGCCGGCTTTCCCGGTCGCGAAATGTCTTGAAGCGTGACGAGCGGATTGCCTTCCTGAAAGGCGAGGATCGCTGGGCCGGGACCGAAAGCCCGTTCGGTTTGCCGAAGATTCGCGTCGCCAAGTCCACTCTCGGCAAGAAGAAAAAGAAGAAGGCCGAGGGCGAAGAAGGCGAAGCGGCTCCCGGTGCTGCGGCGCCTGCCGCTGGTGGAAAGGCGGCTCCGGCCGCCGGAAAGGGCGCTGCCGCGGCGCCGGCGGCCAAGGGCGGCAAGAAGTAATTCAATGCCAGACGATCAGCGCACGGATCGCGCTGGTCGGATGCGGCCGGACCTTCGATGGGAGAGCAGGGATGCTCCGATATCTGCGGTTTGTGCTGGGGACCGCGACACGTCATCGGGCAGATCGTGTTCGAACGCGGCTTTTGCGCTCCCTCGAAGACTGTCGTGGCGCCCAGGCCGATGTGCTCAAGGGACTTCTGCGGTTGCATGCGGGCAGCGACTTTTCCCGCGATTACCGCCTCGAGCGCGTCTCCTCCGTGCGCGAGTTTCAACGGTCGCTGCCCATCGCCGACTACGAACGCGCCCGACCCTATGTTGAGCGGCTCCAAAGCGGTCGATGGCAGGCCTTGCTGGGACCCGGCAAACGGCCGCTCATGTTCGCCATGAGCAGCGGCACCACGTCACAGCCGAAGCTGATTCCCATCACCGAGCGATACCTGTCCGACTATCGTCGCAGCTGGACCGCTTGGGGAATCGACCTGTACCGCCAGTACCGGCCCATGAACTTTCTGCACATTGTGCAACTGGCGAGCGATTTCGATCGCAGCCGCACGCCGGCCGGCACTCCGTGTGGAAACATTACGGGGCTCGTTCAGCAGATTCAAAACCCGATCATCCGGACGATGTACAGCGTCCCGGGGCCGGTCCTGAAGATCGGTGATCCGATCGGAAAATACTACGCCGCCCTCAGGTATTCCCTCGCGGACCCGCATGTCGGGATGCTGATGACCGCGAATCCGAGCACGTTGATTCACCTGTCGGAACTGGCCGTCACTCATCGGGAGTCGCTCATTCGCGACATTGCCAACGGGACGTTGTCGCGTGACTTCGACATCCGGGAATCGGTCCGTCAACGCTTGCGGTGGTTCAATCGTCCGCGACCCCAGCGCGCCCGGGAACTGGAGCGGACCGCCATCCGGGAGGGCGAGCTATCGCTGCATGCCGCGTGGCCTTCGCTTCAGTTACTGGCCGTCTGGACGGCGGGCAGCGCACGGGCGTATCTCCCCCGCCTGAGAAGCCTGTTTCCCGGAGTCCCGATCCGCGATCATGGTTTGTCAGCCAGCGAGGGCCGGATGACAATCACGCTCGAAGACGAGACCCCCAGCGCGCCCCTGGATGTCACTTCGCATTTCTACGAGTTCGTCCCGGAAGAGGAGATCGACTCGAAGAACCCGAATGTCCTTCTCGCTCATGAGCTGCAGCCGGACCGAAACTACTACATCCTGCTGACAACATCCTCGGGCCTGTACCGTTACGACATTCGCGATGTCGTTCGCTGCAGCGGCTTTGTCGGAACGACTCCCGTGCTCGAGTTTCTGCACAAGGGGGCCCACATTTCCAATCTGACGGGCGAAAAGCTGACCGAGAGCCAGGCGGTGGAGGCCGTGACCGGCGCACTGGCACAGCTGAATGCCAAAGTCAGCTACTTTACGCTCACGCCCGCCTGGGGAGATCCTCCCTGTTATCGATTGCTGGTCGACGAGGCGGAGATTGCTCCCGCGCAGCGATTGCGACTCAGCCCAATCATCGACGCCTCCCTGAGACGCCTCAATTGTGAATATGACGACAAGCGGCGGACTTCGCGGCTGCGCCCGGTCAACGTCGTCGGCTTGCCGGCCGGAACCTGGCAACAGCTGATCCGCATGCGTCAGCTTCGATCGAACGGAAGTCTTGAACAATACAAACATCCGTGCCTCGCACCGGATCTGGAATATCACGACCGTTTGATTTCCGAATGCGGATTGATTCAGGCGAAATCCGCTTGAATGCGGGCTGTCGTGAAGGCCATGACTGGAACGGGTATTTGGTAACAACGGCTTCTCGCGAGCCCGGTTCACGGAATCAGCGACGCGCACCATGCACTGCCGCGAAGTCTACATACCGGCACTCGATGGAACTCAGTTGTTCGTGCGACGCTGGGAAGGAGACGCGACATCGGAACGGACGTTGTTGATCGTCCACGGCGCGGGAGAGCACGGCGGACGATACGAGCACTTCGCAGCTCGATTCGTCGAACGCGATTGGAACGTCGTCGCCGCGGATGGCCGCGGGCACGGCCGATCCCACGGCGTTCCGACGCATATCAACTCCTTCAGCCAGTATCTGGACGACCTGGTTGAGGTGCTGCGGCGATGCGGTGAGCCCTCAGAAAGGACCGCCATTTACGCCCACTCGCTGGGCGGGCTGATCGTGGCGCGGATGCTGCAAACGGCGAATCATCCTCTCGTGGCAGCGGTGGTCCTTTCCTCACCCCTCCTCGCGCTGCATGTCCGCGTGCCCGCTGTCAAAAGGGCCATCGGCCGGATCTGCAGCTGGTTCTCCCCGGAAACACGGTTTCGGTCGAATATTCGCGGTGACCAGCTGACTCGCAGCGAATGGGCACAGAAGCGTCGAGAAGAAGATCCCCACGGAAGGCGGTCGGTCACCGCGGGCTGGTATTTTCAGGTTCTCGATGCGGCCTACGAAGCATGGACCGATGCTGAACGGCTGGCGATTCCGACCCTGTTGCAGCAGGGGGACGCGGACGAAGTTGTCGATCCGGCCGCGCCAATGCCGTGGTGGGGGCGAATCGGCGCTCGCGACAAGTTGCTGCGGGTTCTTCCCGACCATCTCCACGAACTTGCCGCCGAACCGACCTGGGAGTCAACCGCTGAATTCGTGCTGAACTGGCTTGAAGATCGCGTTCCCGCAAGAGGCGACGTCAGGAAATCCGGTGCGCGAGGCCAGAGGTGGGCGGTTCGCCGTGGTGACTGGTGCGTCTGACCGAATGTGCCCGGTGGGGGCTGGCCAAACTGCCGTGACGACCGACGCTAAAGATTCGGTCGCACGCGAATCGGTTCAGATGATTGAAGAGCCAGGTGGGTCCGACAGGCGGTGGATGCCGTCAAAACCGATACGAGCCACATTGTCTACTGAGTCTCCCTGTATTCTGTAGAATTCGTGCTTGACGTAGAATTCCCAGACTTTCAATTGCCGAATTGGAATGGCAGGGTCACCGACCTTCGCAATGAAGGATGCCGAGGGAATTCGCCCTGGCAGCAACTTCGTGGCGGCGGCAGACGCGAGGGCCTGAAGTCGGGCGCGTCTCGAAGATAGTCAAACATCCGATGGAACGAACGCCGTATACAGCGGCGGCAGATCTGGAGAGAAGAAGCCATGCTTGTGTTGTCCCGTCACCGCGACGAAAGCATCATCATTGGCGACGACATCGTGATTACGATCGTCGACATCCGCGGAGACAAGGTTCGCCTGGGAATCAACGCTCCGGCGCACGTTTCGGTCCACCGCGAAGAGGTTTATGAAGCCATCCAGCGCGAGGGAAGCCATCGCCAGGCGGCAGGCGCCGGCACGCCTGTCGCGACAAGATAAGCACACTCGAAGCAGCAACGATTGAGTCAGGCGATGGACCGCTTTTTGCGGCGACGATGGAGCGCGGCTCGCCAGACCGTTGGGATTGCACTATCAATCATGAATGCCCCCCGCGCCCGAAGTGCCTGATCGACGTTCCTCCATGGCCCCCCTCCAAGGCATCATTCCACCCGTCATCACCCCGCTTGCGGAGGACGACGTGTTGGACCAGGTCGCATTCGACCAGGTGATCGAGCGGATGATCGAGGGGGGCGTGCACGGGATTTTTGTCCTCGGAACCACGGGGGAAGGACCGGCGCTCAGTCAGCGGTTGAGGCGCGACGTGGTGCTCGCATCCGCGGCCGCCATCCGCAACCGCGTTCCCCTGCTGGTTGGCGTGACCGACACGTCGCTCATCGATTCGCTGGCCCTCGCCGACTTCGCCGCTGAACAGGGAGCCGATGGTATTGTCACGGCGGGCCCCAGCTACTTTCCGGCGAGTCAGGACGATTTGTTGCGGTACATGGAGCAGTTCGCGCGCGACTGCGAGCTGCCGACGTTCCTGTACAACATGCCGTCGCACACGAAAGTGTCGTTCGCAGTGGAGACCGTGAGGCGTCTGGCCGACATTCCGACGATCGTCGGAGTGAAGGACAGCTCCGCACAGATGCTGTTCTTCCAGGAATTGCTTTCGATTTCGGCCGAGCGCCCGGAATTCACGATCCTCATGGGGCCGGAAGAATTGCTCGCGCAATCCGTCCTGCTGGGGGCAAACGGCGGGGTGTGCGGCGGGGCGAATCTCTGCCCCGAACTGTATGTGGGACTCTACGAGGCCGCCGTCTCGGGAGATCTCCGTCAGGTGATGAAGCTGCAGCACCAGGTGCAGCGTGTGTCGAACAACCTGTACGGCATCGGTGAACAGCCGTCCGCCTACCTGGCTGGACTGAAAGCCGCGCTAGCCTGTCTCGGTATCGGAAATGGGAGATTGGCGCCTCCCGCGGCGTCTCTGCTCCCCGAGCAGCGCAGTCTGATCGAGCAGCACCTGAAAGATCTCGGACTGTTTGACTCGGCGGAAATCAGTCCCGCCAAGTCGAACTGACGTGCACTGCCGCGGCGGTGCTCAACCGGCCTTCTGTGACGGAGGCGCTCCGGTCAGAAGCATCGCGGGCGGCGCGATGGCGGGAAGCTTGAGAATAAATGCCGTCCCCTTGCCGAGGCCGCTTTCGACCCGGATGCGTCCCTGGTGAGATTCGATGACATCCTTGCAGAGTGCCAGGCCCAATCCCGTTCCGCCCTGGCCTTGCGCATCCGCGGTTTTCGTCGTGTAGAACCGATCGAAGATCCGAGGCAGCTGATCTGCGGGAATTCCGCAGCCGGTGTCTCGGATCGTGATCTCCGCGATGCCCGGCTCCGCTCCTGCACCGACGCTGACCGTCAGCGTGCCGCCATTGTCCATGGCCTGACGTGCATTGATGATCAGGTTCAGCAGCACCTGCTGGAGCTGCGCGGCGTTCACCGAAGCGAATGGTTCTGACGTGACCTGAAGGTCGAGACGGACCCTGTGGATCGCGAGATCCTTTTCGACGAGCACCAGCACGTCCTGGACAATCTGCTTGAGGCTCAGGATGTCCTTGCGATCGCTGCGGTTACGGACATACGACAGGAGGCCGGTGGTAATCTTCGCCGCCCGCTGCCCGCTCGAGAGAATGCGATCAAACGCCTTGTCTCGCACAGCCGGCTGTTTGTGCCGCAGCCCCATTTTTGCGTAATTGATCACCGTCATCAGAATGTTGTTGAATTCATGAGTGATCGATGACGCCAGCGTCCCCACGGAGCTCATCTTCTCCGACTGGATGAGCCGTTGCTGCAGATCGGCCAGTTGCGACCGGAGCACCGTGTTTTCGCTCCGCAGCCGTTCGAGTTCGATTGATGACATGAACGTTCCGAGTCCGCGATTCCAGCCACCTCACTCACATACGGTCGTATCGGCCGGAAACGGCCCGGGGCTGGACGGGAAGCCCTTTTCCGAAGGCCCGGGATGCTCAATCCTGCTGCGCCAGCGGCCTCTTCCGCCGGGGGCGGCCAAATGAAGCCGGCAAGTGGGGAAGACTTTGCGGCTCAGTCGGCCGCCAGCGACGCGCAGACGAGCTCTTCGTCGTTTCGCTGATACACGCAGCGGTTTGCGAACGCCGGGTGCGACCAAACGACGTTCCGCTGCTGAGCTTCCCCGGTTGGTTCCACCAGGTGCGACCGGCCGATTTCGTGATATCCGGTTCGGTCGAGTCGGGCGATGATCAGATCGCCCTGCTCGTTCGGCAGGAAAAACCGATCCTCGTGCTTGACGATGAAGGCATTCGCCCAGCGGGCGGATTTGCCCCCGGTCGCCTCGAACGTCGTCCACAACCGGTCGCCGTCTTTCGCATCGAGGCAGCGGAGTTCTCCATAACTGTCGACGCCAAATATCAGTCCGTTCTCGAACCAGGGAGTGCTGATGATGCAATGCAAGGCATCCGTGTTTCGCTCGCTCTTGCCTTTGCGTCGCCAGAGCTGCGTAACCTCATTCGCCTTTTCACCCAGCTTGAGCATCAGTGAGCCATCGTAGAACGCCGTCAAGAACAGCTCGTTTCCCGACAGCCTCGGAACGGAGATCGTCAGACCATTCTGAATTTCGAGTTCGTGGTTCCAGATCACCTTCCCCGACTCCGGAACGAGAGACGTCACTCCGGCGGGGTGAAACACGATGAGCTGCCGGACGCCCCCATGCTCGATGATGATCGGCGGGCAATAACCGGGGCCATGAGATGTCACGGCGTCCAGCGATTTCCAGAGTTCCTTTCCGGTCAGTTTGTCGAATGCAACGACGGCCGAACCTTTGCCCCCGACCAGGCAGACAAGTCGATCGCCGTCGATCAGCGGGTGCGCAGCGAATCCCCAGACCGGCGAGCCCGGCAACCCGTATTCCTGGACAAGGTGTTTTTTCCAGACGACCGCTCCGTCAGCCACATTCAGGCAGAACAAATGGCCTTCCGCCCCGAGCGTGTAAACACGGTCGCCGTCGACGGCCGGCGTCGTGCGGGGGCCGGCGGGATAGCTGACCGTGTAAGGGCAGTCGTACTCATGCTTCCAAACCAGTGAGCCGTCGGAGTCATTCAGACACAGGACGCGTTCGATGGCCGGCGTTGAACCTCGGTTGAAGGGACTGGCGGGATCGCTGGCGCCCTCCTTCAATTGCCGATCCGTGACGTACACCCTTCCGCCGGCGACGGCCGGCCCCGCATAACCTCCCCCAACCTTGACTCGCCACCGAATTTTCGGCCCGTCTTCCGGAAATCGCTCGACAATCCCCGACTCCCGCCACACGCCGTCGCGCTGGGGGCCGAACCATTGCGGCCAGTCATCGGCGAGGGAATTTCCCGCAAGCAGGATGACCATCGCCGCAATTGAAAGGTTCCCACTCCATCGCGTCATTCGGCAACTCTCCTGTCTTCCATTGAACATCGGGATCGGCAACCGGCCGTGGCTTTTACTCCGCCTTCGCCGAATGCAGCATCACGTAGACACCCTGCGATCCCGCGGCACGCACGGCATCAAACAATCTGGCGGCCCGGGGTTCGATCACGCCGTTCGACAACTGTGCCGCGATGGTGATCGTATTCTCAGTCCCGGTCCGGCCACGAGCCTGTTGAATGTTTGGCCGTTCACGGCGTGCGCCGACAGCCAGCACGCGAAACGGGCCGATGACATCCGCCTGATCCGATCCCCGGGACGAGGCGGAATTGATGCCGCCCAGGTTCCGTTGCTCGGGCGGTCCGGTTGGTTGTGGAGCAGGTTCATTGTCTGCGTCATTCGACCGCGGTCGGGGCACTTCGAACGAAACCAGGTCCCCCGGATTGATCTGTTCGGAAATGACCGCTCGCGGATCGATCGGCACCCACCGCGCAACTTCATCTTTGGCGAGCAGCGTTGCCAGTTCCTCATGAGCGGGCGTCGTGAGATCCTGCCGCAGGATCAATTCCCCGCCGCCGTAGGGCCTGTTCGCCCGAAGACCGATCACGGCGTCGCGGGCGGACCACAGCGGCGCCACATCCTCCAGATTCCCGAGATGCTTTCGGGGCACTTCCACCGGTTCAAAATGATTGGCGGTGAACAACTCGCCGATGTCGATCGACATATCCGGCTTCACGCCAATGAATGTCTCCCGAGCCTCGGCTTTCGCAAGGCTGTCGAGATACAACCAGTTACAGACCGCGCCGGCCAGCCCCAGTCCTGCGGCAATCAACAACCCCATCATTCCCCGCACAGATCATCCTCGGGTAAAAGGGCCACGCGGGGATGGTAACCGCACCCCGCCCCATGATCGACGTTCAACATTGTTTCGAGTTTCATCCGGCCCCGCCAACCAGTCGATGCATCAGTCCTGACGAACTTGATTTGTGCGGACCGAATGAAATTCTCGAAGTCTGTCCGAACGCAAGATCTCGACCGTCGGTTACCGCGGCCGACTCGCATCGGGGCAGCGCTTTCCGTAAGAAAGGCGTTCCGGCGGACATGGCTTCAGAATCCACCAGAAGGAACTCCCCCGTGATGCGCATTCGTCGTCGGCTTTCAGTGTGTGGATTGGTGATTGCCGGAACTCTGGCCATCGGTCCGCGGGCGGCACACTCGCTCGATCGCGACACGGTGTCAGCCGCGCTTCAGGTCCGTGTGGTCGAACCTGCAACCGTGCAGAGTGAGATTGAAGCCTTCGTGCTTCGGCGGATCCCCGCAATGCCCGAGCCGAAGACCGTTGCCGAATGGGAACAGTTCGCAAACAAGGCCCGGCAGGACACCTTCAGCAAAGTCATCTTCCGCGGCGAAGCCGCCAAGTGGCGAGAACTGCCGACGAAGCCCGAATGGCAGGGTGAAATCGACTGCGGCGACTACCGTATTCGTAAGTTGCGCTTTGAAGCCGTCCCCGGCACCTGGGTCCCCGCGCTGCTCTACGAACCGAAAAAGCTCAGCGGAAAAGTCCCCGTCGCGATGAACGTCAACGGCCACGACGCCAAGGGAAAGGCCGCCGACTACAAGCAGATCCGCTGCATCAACATGGCCAAACGCGGAATGCTCGTCCTGAACATCGAATGGTTCAACATGGGCCAGCTCGCCGGGCCCGACTTCGATCACTACAAGATGAACCAGCTCGACCTCTGCGGCACGAGCGGCATCGCCTGCTTCTACCTCGCCATGAGCCGCGGCATCGACGTGCTCCTCGCGCACGACAATGCCGACCCGAACCGCGTCGCGGTCTCCGGCCTCTCCGGCGGCGGCTGGCAGACGATCTTCATCAGCTCGCTCGACGACCGGGTCACCCTCAGCGACCCGGTCGCCGGCTACTCCAGCTTCCGCACGCGCGCGAAGTTCTACTCCGACCTCGGCGACTCCGAGCAAACCCCCAACGACCTCGCCACCACCGCCGACTACGCCATCCTCACCGCCATGCGGGCCCCGCGCCCCACGCTGCTCACCTTCAACGACCGCGACAACTGCTGCTTCGCCGCCGGCCACGCCCTGCCGCCGCTGCTCGAGGCGGCACGCCCCATCTACCGCCTCTACGACAAGCTCGACAGCCTCGCCGCCCACGTGAACCACATCCCCGGCACCCACAACTTCGAACGCGACAACCGCGAAGCCCTCTACCGGATGATCGGCCAGCACTTCTATCCGGACGCGAAATTCGACGCCGTCGAAATCCCCTGCGAAAAAGAGGTCAAAACGGCCGACGAACTCAAAGTCGACCTGCCCGCCGACAACGCCGGCTTCAACACGCTCGCCAAGCGGTTGGCGAAGGACCTCCCTCGCGCCCCGCACGATTCATCTCCGGACGCCCGCCGAAAACGACTGGCGGAGATTCTGCGCTACTCACCCGTCTCAGTAGCCACCGCCGAGGCCGTCGCCACCGAGATGAAAGACGACGTCACGATCCACCGCTGGAAGCTCAACATCGCTGATCGCTGGACTCTGCCTGCCACCGAGTTCATCCCCGAAGGCGCGACGCGATCGGTCGTCATCCTCTCAGATGCAGGCCGCACCACCCCGGGCGAGACCATTGAAACGCTCCTCAAGCAGAAGACTCGCGTCCTGGCCGTCGACCCGTACAACACCGGCGAGTCCAAAATCCCGTCGCACGACTTCCTGTTCGGCCTGCTCGTTGCCGCTACCGGCGAACGCCCCCTCGGCGTCATGACGGCCCAGATCAACGCCGTCACGGACTGGTGGGCCAGGGAAACCAGTGGCCCCGTGGAAGTGAACGCCATCGGCCGCCGAACATCCCTTGCCACAATCTGCGCCTCGGCCCTCAACGTCCACTCCATCAAGTCCGTCTCCACCAAAGACGGCCTGGCCAGCCTCAAGCAGATCATCGACGAAGGCGTCAACATCACCGCCGGCCCCGAATTCTTCTGCTTCGGCCTCCTCGAAGAATTCGACATCCCGCAGATCGCCGAACTTGGGTCTAAGTAGTTGGAGTTCAGGCTTTAGCCTGCCCCAAACAGCCTAAAGGCTGGACTCCAACGGGCGGCGCCTCGTCTCGATTCCCAATTTGGGCCGTCGTTTCGTTGACGCCGCCCCCCATCCTCTGGATGATCGTCGATTCGCATTCGAGCGGCTCGCATTCGAGCCGGCTAAATAGACGCCATCGCGGTATTTCGGCGTCTTCTGGCCCACGCTCGTCTTCTCCGGAACGCCGGGGACGATCGGACACAACGACTTCCCAGAACGACCATGCCTGTCACCATCTACTACGACAACGACGCCGACCTCGCCCTCCTCAAGGGCAAGAAGATCGCCATCATCGGCTACGGCTCCCAGGGCCACGCGCAGGCCCAGAACCTTCGCGACAGCGGCTGCGAAGTCATCGTCGGCCAGCGCAAGGGCGGACCCAACTACGACCTCGCCGTCTCCCACGGCTTCAAGCCGATGTCCGCCGCCGAAGCCGCCGAGGCCGGCGACCTCATCAACATCCTCCTCCCGGACGAACTCCAGGGAGACGTCTTCCGCAACGAGATCCAGAAGAACCTGAAGCCTGGCAACGTGCTGATGTGCTCGCACGGCTTCAACATCCACTTCGGCCAGATCGTCCCCCCGAAGGGTGTCGACGCGGCCCTCGTCGCCCCCAAGGGCCCCGGCCACCTCGTCCGCAGCGAATACGTCAAAGGCGGCGGCGTCCCCTCGCTCATCGCGATGTACCCCGGCTCCAGCGAGACCTCGAAGAAGCTCGCCCTCGCGTATGCGAAGGGCATCGGCGGCACCCGCGGCGGCGTCATCGAAACGACCTTCGCGGAAGAAACCGAAACCGACCTCTTCGGCGAACAGGCCGTCCTCTGCGGCGGCGTCAGCGCGCTCGTGAAGGCCGGTTTTGAAACGCTAGTCGAAGCCGGCTACCAGCCCGAGATGGCCTACTTCGAGTGCATGCACGAGCTGAAGCTCATCGTCGACCTGTTCTATCAGGGCGGCCTCAACTACATGCGCTACAGCGTCTCCAACACGGCCGAATACGGCGACTACACCCGCGGCCCGCGGATCGTCACCGAAGAGACGAAGAAGGAAATGAAGAGAATCCTCCACGAAATCCAGAGCGGCCAATTCGCCCGCGACTGGCTGCTGGAGAACAAGGTCAACCAGCCCACGTTCCAGGCGATGCGCAAGCGCGACCGCGGCCACCTGCTGGAAACCGTCGGCAAGCAACTCCGCAAGATGATGCCCTGGATCGGCGCGAAGGAAGTCTGATCCGATTCGATTCACACCAAAAACCCAGGGGTTGCATCCCCTGGGTTTTTCTCTGCTCGCTACTTGGTGATTTCCCTCGTGCCCAAGCTCCGGCTTGGGCACGCACCCTCCCGAAGCTCCGCTTCGCGTCAGCTATTTGTCGTCGCTGTTCTTCTCCAGATCACTCACCACCAAATAGTGATCCGAACCCTTCGTCCTCATAATCCGGCAGTCCTTCGTCCGCATCGACTTCGGATGAAAGATGTAATCAATCCGCAGAGTCGCATCGCCGAGCTTCGTCGGCCAATGCCACGTCGGATGATCATCGGCCTTCTCAGTGACAGCCGCGAAGCTGTCGACATACCCCGCATCCGCAAGCAGCTTCGGCGCCTTGAACGTCGAGCAGCTGTTGAAGTCACCCACGATCACGCACGGAATGTCCGTCCGCACGTGCTTCATGATCTCAGTCATCTCTGACGCGTGCGTTTCCTCAGCGGTCGGAACGCACTGAGCACGGCGAAAATGGTTCCCGTCCCGCGGGCCTCCGGCGAAATGCCCACCGGCTGTAAGTGCACTGAGACAATCTGAATCGCCTGCTTGCCGCTCTTCACCTCCACGAAGCAGGTTCCGAACAACCCATGCTTCGGCGGCAGAAACCCGTCCTTCTCGAACGGCAGCGACGACAGAATCGTGAAGCCCGACGCCAGATACTTGGCAACGGACCCCGCGCTCCGGACATGCGGATAACGCTTCGCGAATTCTTCCCGCAGCACTTGTTCGGATTCCGGATTGGTCTCCTGCAGACAGACGACATCCGCGTCTGACTGTCGGATCGCATCAATCACCGCGTCGAGCCGCGTTTCCCCAGTTGATGTTGTAGGTGGCGATCCGAAGGGGGCGAGTCGCTACTTTCGGAGCGTCTGCAACCGCCGGCTCGGAGTTCGTCGTCGTCTGTGCCGCTCGAATTTCAGGCACTGGTGCCGCTGACGGCTGCTGCCTTTCCAGCACAGTGGGATCCGAAGCTTGGAATTCACGTGACTTGAAGTCGCGGC
>JADMIO010852372.1_pt1 | contig 33186 bp, 24 predicted proteins | sample 8958161 | NCBI WGS metagenome assembly JADMIO01 (sample SAMN16585339, study PRJNA669376) | soil metagenome | isolation source: Crop rotation soil | place: USA: Cullars Rotation, Alabama | collected 2011 | reverse complement strand
CTTTCCCCGCGGCCCGGCTCGCGCGCCTCGGCGCCGCCCTCGACGAGGACGGCCGGCCGCTCGCCCCGTCCGCCGTGCCCGACCGCTGGTGGGGCCTCGTCGGGACGACGGAGTCCGACCGCCCCCTGGTGGCGGAGGGCGAGCCGATCACGCTGTCCGGCACCTCGCTCGCCGGCCTCGAGGAGTGCCCGCTGCGCTGGTTCCTCGAGCACGAGGTCCACGCGCGCTCCCCAGCGAGCACGGCCATGGGCTTCGGTGGCGTCCTGCACGCCCTCGCCCACGAGGTGGCCAAGGGCGTGACCGCCCCGGAGCTCGACGTCCTCATGGGTCGCCTCGACCGGGTCTGGAAGCAGCTCGCCTACGACGCCCCCTGGCAGTCGGACCAGCAGCACGACGAGGCGCGTGAGGCGCTGCGCCGCTTCCTCGTCTGGCACGCCGCCCCTCGCGGGCGCACGCTGGTCGACACCGAGATCGGGTTCGAGGTGCCCCTCGAGGTCGAGGGCGCGCAGGTCAGGCTGCGCGGCTTCATGGACCGCGTCGAGCTCGACGAGGACGGCAAGGTCCACGTCGTCGACCTCAAGACGGGCAAGACCGCGCCGGGGAAGAAGGACCTCGAGACCCATGCGCAGCTGGGGACCTACCAGCTGGCCGTCCGTGAGGGCGCCCTCGGTGAGCACCGGGAGGTCGGGGGAGCCGAGCTGGTCTTCCTGCGCCTCGACGGCCCCGACGGGGCGAAGGTGCCGCAGCAGGCTGCTCTCCCGGAAGGGCCGGGCTGGGTCGACGCGCTGCTCGAGACGGCGGTCAAGCGCGTCCTCCACGAGTCGTTCCCGCCGACCCCCCAGGAGCGCTGCGACCGGTGCGCGTTCCGCTCCTGCTGCCCGGCCCAGCCCGACGGACGGCAGGTCGTCGAATGACGCCCCAGGACCTGGCGACGCTCCTCGGCGTCCCGTTCACCGACGACCAGCTCGCCGCGGCGACGGCGCCCCTGGAGCCGGGCCTCATCGTCGCCGGCGCCGGCTCCGGCAAGACCACCGTCATGGCCGCGCGGGTCGTGTGGCTGGTCGCGACGGAGCAGGTCACGCCCGACGCCGTGCTCGGCCTGACGTTCACCAACAAGGCCGCGGCCGAGCTGGCCGCCCGCATCCGGAAGTCCCTCGCGCTGGCCGGGGTCCGCGGCACCGACGACGGCGAGCCCGTCGTCTCGACCTACCACGCGTACGCCGGGAGGCTCGTCAGCGAGCACGGCCTCCGGCTCGGCATCGAGCCCCGGTCGCGGCTGCTCGCCGACGCCACCCGCTACCAGCTCGCGGCGCGCGTGCTCCGTCGCTACCGGGGACCGATCGTCGAGCTCGCCCGCCCCCTGAACATGCTGGTCGGCGAGCTCGTCGCCCTCGATGCCGAGCTGTCCGAGCACCTCGTCGACCCTGTCGACCTCCTCGCCTGGGACGCCCGCTGGATCGAGCAGGTCACCGAGGCCCTCGCCGTGATGGGCGAGCTGAAGGGCCACACCACCCACTGCGGCACCCTGGAGAAGTACGCCAGGAGCTCGCGCCAGCGCGCCGAGCTCGCGACCCTCGTCGTGTCGTACCGGGCCATGAAGCGCGACCTCGACGCGATCGACTTCGGTGACCAGGTCGCGCTCGCAGCCCGGCTCGCGGAGTCCGTGCCAGAGGTGGGCGCCCTCGAGCGCGAGGCGGCGCGCGTCGTGCTGCTGGACGAGTACCAGGACACGTCCGTCGCGCAGCGCCGGATGCTCGCGGGCATCTTCGGGGGCGGTCACGCGGTGACGGCGGTCGGTGACCCGTGCCAGGCGATCTACGGCTGGCGCGGTGCGTCGGTCGCGAACCTCGACGGCTTCCCTGTCCACTTCCCCCTGGCCACAGGCGATCCGGCCCCGACGTTCAGCCTCTCGGTGAACCAGCGCAGCGGCGGTCGACTGCTCGACCTCGCCAACAAGGTCGCCGACGCGCTGCGCAAGAAGCACGCTGTCGTCGAGCTGTCGGCCCCTGCTCCCAAGGCCCAGCTGGGCCAGGTCGTCGCTGCTCTGCACGAGAGCTGGCCGCAGGAGGTCGCGTGGGTCGCCGATCAGGTGCAGCGGGCGCACGACACTGGAACGGAGTGGAACGAGATCGCGGTCCTCGTCCGCGCCCGGCGCGACTTCGGTGACCTGCACGGGGCGCTCGTCGCCCGCGGCATCCCCGTCGAGGTCGTCGGCCTCGGGGGCCTGCTCGCGCTGCCCGAGGTCGCTGACGTCGTCGCGACCCTCGAGGTCGTCGAGGAGCCGACCGCGAACGCCGCCCTGCTCCGCCTGCTGACCGGGCCGCGGTTCCGTCTCGGCGTGCGCGACCTCGCGCAGCTCGGTCGCCGCGGCAAGGAGCTGCTCGTCAGCGGGGTGCGCGACCCGCACCTCGACGAGGAGCCCCCGCCGGACATCGACGAGGAGGACCTCGAGGTCGACGACACCGCCCTCGAGGAGGCCGTCGCAGGCATCGACCCGTGCGACGTCGTCGCCCTGTCCGACGTGCTCGACCTCCCGGGTCACCGAGGCTGGTCGGCCGAGGGCATCGTGCGCATCACCGCCCTGGGGCGCGAGCTGCGGCACCTGCGCAGCCACCGCGACGAGCCGCTGCTCGACCTCGTGCACCGCGTCATCGAGGTGAGCGGTCTCGACGTGGAGCTGTCCGCGAGCCCGGAGGCGGTGGAGGCGAGGCGGCGCGAGGCGCTGTCGTCGTTCCTCGACGTGGTCGCGGAGTTCAACGACCTGGACGGCGAGAGCTCGCTGACGTCGTTCCTGGCGTTCCTCAAGGCCGCGGAGGAGCACGAGCGGGGGCTCGACGGGGTCGCCCCCTCCGGCACGGACGCGGTGCAGCTGCTCACAGCGCACAAGGCCAAGGGCCTCGAGTGGGACGTCGTCGTCTGCCCCGACCTGACGAAGGGCGTGTTCCCGGCGGACGTGCTGAAGGGGCGGTGGACGACGACCGCTGCGGTCCTGCCGGCGCCCCTGCGCGGCGACGCCGTCGACCAGCCCGTCCTCGACGCGGTGCTCGACAAGCCGGCGGTCACCTCCTACGAAGCGCTCTGCCGGGAGCACCTCGAGAGGGAGGAGCGCCGGCTCGGCTACGTCGCGTTCACGCGCCCCCGGCGGCTGCTCGTCGGGAGCGCGCACTGGTGGGGTCCGACCCAGAAGAAGCTCCGTGGGCCCTCGCCCTTCCTCCACGAGCTGCGTGACCACGCCGAGGCCGGCAACGGCGTCGTCGAGGTCTGGACCGAGCCGCCCACGGACGACGCGAACCCGTTGCTGGTCGAGCGCCCGTCCTTCGTGTGGCCGACGCCCTACCTCGCAGATCCCTTGGAGCGCAGGCAGTCTGCGGCCGCGCAGGTGCGGGCCGACCTGGTCGCCCTTGCCGCTTCGGAGCCGCTGCCGGAGGACAGCGGGCTCAGCTCGTGGGAGCGCGAGGAGCTCGACAGGCTCGACCGCGAGGCGGCGCTCCTGCTCGACGAGGAGCGCGCCGCCCGCCGGGCCGTGCGCGAGGTGCGGCTGCCGGCGTCCCTCACGGCGTCCCAGCTGATGCGCCTCAAGGAGGACCCCGACGCCTTCGCGCGCGAGCTGGCCCGTCCCCTGCCTCGGCCGCCCGCGCCGGCGGCGCGACGGGGCACGCGGTTCCACGCCTGGGTCGAGACCCTCTTCGAGGCCCGGCCGCTGCTCGACCCCGGGGAGCTGCCGGGGGCCGAGGACGACGAGCTCGGGACGGACGAGGACCTCGTCGCCCTGCAGGAGGCCTTCCTCGGCTCCGCATGGGCAGCGCGCAAGCCCTACGCGGTCGAGGCGCCCTTCGTGCTGCCGCTGGCGGGCCGGGTGGTCCGCGGTCGGATCGACGCGGTGTACGACCTCGGTGGCGGTCGCTGGCAGGTCGTCGACTGGAAGACCGGCCGCGAGGCCGCCGATCCCGTGCAGCTCGCGGTCTACCGGCTCGCGTGGGCGCGGCTCGTCGGCGTCCCGGCGGAGGACGTCGACGCGTCGTTCCTCTACGTCCGCACGGGCAAGGAGGTCGTCCACGCGGACCTCCCGGGCGAGGCGGAGCTGGCCGCCCTGCTCACCGGCGAGGTCGAGACCGAGGTCCTCACCCTCCTGTGACCCCCGGGGCCGAACGGCATGAGGTTCGGCAGGGGGACCGTCAGGGCTCGGGGATGACGACCTGGACGGCCTGGTCCCTGGCGGTGACCACGTCGCCGTCGACCATCTGGCGGCCGCGGCGGTGCTCGACCTCGCCGTTCACGGTGACCCCGCCGGCGGCGAGCAGCTCCTTGCCCTCGGAGCCGGTCTCGACCATCTCGGCGAGCTTCAGCAGCTGCCCGAGGCGGATGCCCTCCGAGTGGACGACCAGCTCGTGCACCGGGGCCTCCAGCTCCGCGACGAGCTGCACCGACTCCCCGTCGACGCGACCGGACCGCTCGAGCCCGCAGGCCTCGTAGAACTCGGGCGCGCGCGTCCAGACCGACACGTTCCGGTAGCCCTGCTCCCAGGCGGCGTCGGCCAGGCCCTCGACGAGCGCGGCTCCGATCCCCTGGCGCTGCTGGTCAGGCACGACGAAGACCATGGCCAGGTGGAGGAGCTCCGGCTCGAGGTCCCCTGCCCCGTCCTTGGCACGGCCGGGCTCGCCGAGCGCCATGCCGAAGACCTCGTCGCCCTCCGCCACGACGACGAGCAGCCCCTCGGCGACCTTCTCCTGCACGCGGGCGATGCGGGTCGCCGGCGGCCGCTGGCCGCGTCCCGCCTGGGCGAGGCGCCAGGCCTCGACGGCACCGTCGTGGTCGGAGGGCAGGGCGATGCGGAGCTCGGGCACGACCTAGACCGTACGCGAGCGACGACCGCTTTCCGCCTGCTCCGCTGGGGACGTGGCGAAGAAGTCGACGAGCAGCGCGCCCAGCTGATCGGCCGCCTCCTCGGGGATCCAGTGCGAGACGCCCTCGAGGACCTCGAGCCGGTACGGGCCCGACACGAAGCGCTCCGTCGCGAGGGCGCCGGCGCGGCCGAGGGCGACGTCGTCGGTCGACCAGACGTGCATCGTGGGCACGGTCGACGCGGGGGTGTCCTCGATGTCCTCGCGGCGCTGGGCGGCGTACCAGCGGAGCCAGGCGTCGAGGGCGCCGGGCTCGCGGGCCCTCGCGACCATGTGGTCGTCGTCCACCGACGCCGGCAGCTCGCCGAACATCGTCCGGAGCAGCAGCCCGTCGTCGGCGAGCAGCACCGAGGCGTAGCCGGGCTGGGCGAAGTCGCGCATGTAGAGCGACCGCTCGCGCTGGTCGGGGTCGCTCTGCAGCGCCGCCAGGAACGCGAGCGGATGGGGGACGGAGACCGCGGTGAGCGACCGGACCCGCGAGGGGTGCCGGGTCGCGACCTGCCACGCGACGGCCGCCCCCCAGTCGTGGCCGACGACGTGCGCCTGCTCGACGCCGAGGGCGTCGAGCAGGTCGACGGCGTCCCGCGCGAGCAGGGGCACGCGGTAGTCCTCGACCGCGGAAGGCCGGGCTCCGGGGGAGTACCCCCGCTGGTCGGGCGCGAGGACCCGGAAGCCGCGCAGCCACGGCCGGACCAGCCGCCAGCAGTGGCTGCTCTGCGGGAACCCGTGCAGCAGCAGGACGGCGGGGGCGTCGGGCGGCCCCTCGACGAGGACGTCGAGCTCCCAGAGACCTACGCGAGCGCGCACCTGCCGACCTTAGGCTGCAGGTCATGACCGACGCACTTCGCCAGGCCCTCGCCGCCGTCCTCCCCGCCGCCCAGGCCGACCTGGAGGCGCTGGCGCGGATCGCGTCCATCTCCTCCGACGAGGCCAGTGCGGGCGAGGTGCGTCGCGTGATCGACGCCGTCGCCGACCACGCGAGGGACGCCGGCGCGGCGGAGGTCGAGGTCGTGTCCGCCGACGGTCACCCGGCCGTCATCGCCACGTGGCCGGCGCCCGAGGGCGCGCCGACGGTCCTGCTGTACGCCCACGCCGACGTCCAGCCGACCGGACCCGTCGAGGAGTGGACGAGCCCGCCGTTCGAGCCGACGGTGCGCGACGGCCGCCTCTACGGACGAGGCTGCGCCGACGACAAGGCCGGCGTCGCCATGCACCTCGCGGTCCTCCGGGCCTTCGGCGGGACACCTCCGGTCGGCGTCGTCCTGTTCATCGAGGGCGAGGAGGAGATCGGCTCCCCGACGCTGCCCCGCCTGCTCGCCGAGCACCACGACCGGCTCCGCGCCGACGTCATCGTCATCGCGGACTCGGCCAACACGGCGGTCGACGTCCCTGCCTTCACCACGAGCCTGCGCGGCCTCGTGGACCTGTACGTCGAGGTGAAGCTCCTCGAGCAGCCGCTGCACTCGGGGGTCTGGGGCGGCCCGTCCGGCGACGCGCTGACGGCCCTGTGCCGGCTGCTCGCGACCCTCCACGACGAGGAGGGCAACGTGGCCGTGGAAGGACTGCACGTCGGGTCCTCGCCCGCCGCCGACATCGACGAGGCCCGGTTCCGTGCCGACACCGCGATGGTCCCCACCGGGCACCTGCTCGGCTGCGGCACGATCCCCGACCGGCTGTGGTTCAAGCCGGCCGTCGCCGTGACCGGCATCGACGCCCCGTCGACGACGCAGGCGTCCAACGTGCTGCTGCCCCGCGCCCGCGCGAAGGTGAGCCTGCGCATCGCGCCCGGCGACGAGTCGGGCGCGGCGATGAAGGCCCTCAGCCGGCACCTGCAGGAGAACGTCCCGTGGGGCGCCGAGGTCACCGTCACGGAGGGCAGCGCCGGAGAGCCGTTCGCCCTCGAGACGACGGGCAGCGTCTACGACCTCGCGCGGCAGGTCTTCGCCGAGGCGTACGGCAACCGGGCCGAGGAGACCGGCATCGGCGGCTCGATCCCGTTCATCGCGGAGTTCGCCCGCACGTACCCCGGGGCGACGGTCCTCGTGACGGGTGTGGGGGACCCGGCCTCCCGCTGGCACGGCATCGACGAGAGCCTGCACCTCGGCATGTGGGAGAAGGCCTGCACCGCCGAGCTCCTGCTCCTGCAGGGCCTTGCGCCTCAGTAGGGCCGGCGCTCTCGCGCTCCTGGTCCTGGCCACGGGGTGCGCCCACGTCGACCAGGCGTGCGTCGTCCGGAACCAGGTCGTGCGCGACCGGCACACGGCGACGGGCGCCGCCGTCGCAGCCCTCGTGTACGTCGTGACGGTCGCGGCCGCCCGAGGCGCCGTCCCGCGCGTCCGGGCAACGCCGGCACAGGCGCTGTCCTACGCCGGCATCGGCGGGCTGCAGGTCCTGCTCGTCGCGGGCTGCGGTGCGGTGTTCGGCAACTGGGCCTTCTCGGCCGGCCCGAGCTGCCGGGACGGCTCGACGAGCGACGGCTCGATCCCGACCGAGGCCTTCGTCGCCCTTGCCGCCGTGCTGTCGGCGATCTGCGTCGGTGGTTGGTTCCTCCAGCGGTTGGTCGCACGCGCCGTGCCCCGTCGTTCGTCGGGGGTGCTCGTGACCGGTGTCCTGGCGCTCGTGCTGGCGGCCCTCGTGGCCGCCTCGCCGCCGCTGCTCGACCCGCTGGGCGGCCGCGCCCTGACGGCAGCGCTCCTGGCGACCTGCGGGCTGATGACGCTCGCCGTCTTCGCGAGGGAGATCACGTGGTCGGCGGCCGCGACCGCCGTCGCGGTCCTGTTCGGCCTGCCCGGCGCCCTGGCCACGGTCGGGTACGCCACCCGCGGCGAGTGCACCCAGGCTGGTACGACCTACGACCGCGACCTCGACAACGCGCCCGATCAGCACCTCAGGACCACGGCGCGCTTGTGCGTCGGACCCGGCGGGGCCGTGGCGACCGTGAGCGCCGTGCTCTCCGGCGGGACCACCCCCGCGATCACGACGGCGTCCGTCGTGGTCACCGGACGGGGAGCCACGAACCGCTGCCAGTGGGACGTCAGCACGCAGGTGCGCTGCCGGCTGGACCAGCACGGCCCCGGCAGCTACGCGGTGATTGTCGAGTTCGGCGCGGAGGAGCCGTTCACGGACGAGCGAGAGGCAGCCGGCCCGTTGGTGACCCTTCGCGGATAATTGCAAAAACTCTTTGCAAAGAGATTTTGCGGAACTACTATGACGCGCATGGAGCTCTCGACCTACCACCTCACGCCTGCGAGCCTGAAGGTCCTCGCGCACCCGATCCGGGTGAAGCTGCTGGGAGAGCTGCGGCTGGACGGCCCTGCCACGGCGACGGGGCTCGCCGCGAAGATCGGCGAGAGCAGCGGGACGACGAGCTACCACCTGCGTCAGCTCGCGGCCGTCGACCTCGTCGTCGAGGACACCGAGCGGGGCAACGCGCGAGACCGCTGGTGGAGGGCGGCGCAGGACTCGACGAGGCTCGACAGCAAGGACGGGTTCGACGAGCAGGACGTGCAGACCTACCTCACCGCGATCCTGCAGGGCTACGTCGACCGCTCGTGGACGTGGCTCAGCCGGTGGGCCGAGGCGCCGAAGCGCTGGCGTGAGAGCAGCACGATGAGCGACGCGAGGCTCAGCCTGTCGGCCACCGAGCTCGCCCAGCTGAACGCCGACATCGAGGCCCTCGTCGAGAGCCGGCGGCGGGAGCCGAAGCGCGGCGACAAGCAGGTAGCCGTGCAGTGGCAGTCGTACCCCCTCGACGCGTCATGAGCCGCCGACCGCTGCAGGCGCTGCTGACGGCGAACGCCGTGTCGATCATGGGCACGTCGATGACGCTGCTCGCCGTTCCCTGGTTCGTGCTCGTCACGACGGGGAGCGCGGTGCAGACCGGCATCAGCGCAGCCTGTGAGACGGTCCCGCTCGTCCTCATGTCGGCGCTGAGCGGCCCGCTCGTCGACCGGCTCGGACCGAGGAGGGCCGCGATCGGCTCCGACGTGCTGAGCGCCCTCGGCATCAGCCTGGTCCCGCTGCTGCACGTGACGGTCGGCATCCGGTTCTGGGAGCTCTGCGTCCTCGTCGCCCTCGTCGGCGTGGTCCGGGCCCCGGGGAGCACGGCGCGGCAGGTCCTGCTCCCGCAGCTCGTCGCTCTCGCCGGCACCCCGATCGAACGGGCGACGAGCGCCTACGACGGGGTCTCCCGCGGCGCGCAGATGCTCGGGGCACCGATCGCCGGAGCGCTCATCGTGGCCCTCGGACCGGCGAACGTGCTCCTCGTCGACGCCGTGAGCTTCCTCGTCTCGGCGACGCTCCTCGCCTCCTTCGTGCCGGTGGTGGCTGCCGACGAGGAGGACGACGGCCTGTCGTACGTCCGCCGGCTCCACGAGGGCCTCGCCGCGCTCCGCAAGGACCGGCTGATGATGGGCATCGTCCTCAGCGTGATGATCACCAACCTGCTCGACGCCGCCTGGGCGACGGTGCTCGCGCCCGTGTACGCCCGCGAGGTGCTGCACAGCTCCGTCAGCCTCGGCCTGATGTTCTCCACCTTCGGGCTGGGCGCCCTCACGGGCACGGTCCTGTTCGCGGTCCTCGGTCCGCGACTGCGTCGTTGGCCGCTCTACACGACGGCCTTCCTCGTCGTCGGGGCTCCGCGGTTCGTGATGCTCGGCGCCGAGCTTCCCCTGGCGGCGATCCTCGTGGTCTCGGTGTGCGTCGGTCTCCTCTGCGGAGCCATCAACCCGATCCTCTCGGCGGTCGAGTACGAGCGGATCCCGCCTGCACTGCAGAGCCGGGTGTTCGGCGTGATGTCGGCGGCCGTGCTGGGCGGCACGCCCCTCGGGGCCGTGCTCGCCGGGGTCTGCGTGGAGCACCTCGGCCTGCGGCCGACGCTCTTCGGCGCCGGTGCCCTCTACCTGCTGACGACCCTGTCGCCGCTCGTCTTCCCGGTCTGGCGTGAGATGGACCGCGCGACCCCCGAGCCGGACCGCGAGCTGGTGCGACACTAGGCCCATGGCAACCCACGAGGTGACCAACCAGCCGCCCCCGCTGACCGGCCACGACGTCGCCGCCGACGCTGCTCTGCTCGAGGGCGTCGCCCGGGAGGGAGCCGGTTGGTACCTCGACGACCTGCACCGCCTGGGGGTCCGCGCGGGCACGGCCGAGGCGCAGACCTGGGGCGTCCAGGCGAACGTCAACGAGCCCGTCCTCACGACGCACGACCGCTACGGCCACCGGATCGACGAGGTCGAGTTCCACCCGGCGTGGCATCAGCTCATGGACGTCGCGGTGGCCTCGGGACTCGCGGACCCGTGGAGCGGCGAGCCCGGTGCCCACGTCGCCCGCGCCGCCGGCTTCTTCACGTGGAGCCAGGTCGAGGGCGGTCACGGCTGCCCCGTCTCCATGACCTCGGCCGTCGTCCCCGCGCTGCGGTCCCAGCCCGACCTCTCAGCCCTGTACGAGCCCCTCCTCCGCAGCCACCGCTACGACCCGGGGCTTCGCGCGCCGCTGAGCAAGGCGGGGCTGCTCGCCGGGATGGGCATGACGGAGAAGCAGGGCGGCTCGGACGTCCGCGCCAACACCACCTCCGCCGTCCGCGACGGGGACACCTGGCGCCTCACCGGCCACAAGTGGTTCACCAGCGCACCGATGTGCGACCTGTTCCTCGTCCTCGCGCAGGCGCCCGGGGGGCTGTCGTGCTTCCTCGTCCCGCGGGTGCTTCCCGACGGGACCCGCAACACGTTCCGCATCCAACGGCTGAAGGACAAGCTGGGGAACCGGTCGAACGCGTCCAGCGAGCCCGAGTTCGACAGCACGGTCGCCTGGCTCGTCGGGGAAGAGGGGCGCGGGGTCCGCACGATCATCGAGATGGTGTCGATGACCCGGCTCGACTGCGTCATCGGCTCCGCCTCCCTGATGCGGCAGGCTCTGTCCCAGGCGATCCACCACGCGCGGCACCGGTCGGCGTTCGGCGGTCTGCTCCTCGACAAGCCCGCGATGCAGAACGTCCTCGCAGACCTCGCGCTGGAGTCCGAGGCCGCCACGACGCTGATGCTCCGCCTCGCCGGCGCGGTCGACCGCGAGGAGACCGCCTTCAAGCGGCTCGCCGTCGCCGTCGGGAAGTACTGGGTCACCAAGCGCTGCCCCGTCTTCGCGGGGGAGGCGCTCGAGTGCCTCGGCGGCAACGGCTACGTCGAGGAGTCCGGCATGCCGCGCCTCTACCGCGAGGCCCCGCTGAACTCCGTCTGGGAGGGCAGCGGCAACGTCAACGCGCTCGACGTCCTGCGCGCGATGGCCCGCGAGCCGGAGTGCGTCGAGGCGTTCTTCGCCGAGGTCGAGCTCGCGGACGACACGCGGATCACGGCTGCGGTGAGCGACCTCCAGAAGGACCTCGCCGAGGCGGACGAGGTCACGGCTCGTCGGCTCGTCGAGCGGCTCGCGATCACCCTCCAGGCCTCGCTGCTCATCCGGCACTCGCCCGCTGAGGTGTCGGACGCCTTCGTCGCCAGCCGGCTCCAGGGCGACTGGGGCTCGGCCTTCGGGACGCTCCCGAGGGGGCTGGACCTGAGAAAGGTCGTCGACCGTGCAACCCCGCAGGCAGCGACTTCCGTCTAGGGCGTGTGAAGGTGCAGGAGCAGGAGTTCCGGGAGCTGTACGCCGCCCGTGCGGCGGCGCTGCGGCGCACGGGCTACCTGCTCTGCGGCGACTGGCACCAGGCCGAGGACCTCGTCCAGGTGACGTTCGCCAAGCTCTACAGCTCGTGGCACAAGGTGGACCACCCGGTGTCGTGGCTGCGTCAGGTGCTGGTGCGGACGTGGGTCGACGAGACCCGACGGCCGCACCGGCGCGAGCGACCGACCGAGGCGCTGCCGGACGTGGCGGCGCCCTCGACGAGCAGCACCGAGGACCGCGAGCTCCTGCTCGCGGGCCTCGCCCAGGTGCCTCCGCGGCAGCGGGCGTGCCTGGTGCTGCGGTTCTTCGAGGACCTGTCGGTCGCGGACACGGCCCGAGCTCTCGGCTGCACCGAGAACACCGTCAAGAGCCAGACCTCGAGGGGCCTCGACGCCCTGCGTGAGGTCCTGCCGATCAAGGAGCTGCTGTGAACGTCAACGAAGGCCTGCGCGACCTCGTCGCCGACGAGCCTCCCTACGTGCTCGACGTCGAGGGGGCCCTCGCGGGGGGCCGTCGGCGCAGGCGCGGCCGCGTCACCGCGGTGCTCTCGGGTGTCGGGCTCACCGTCGGCGCCGTCGCCGCCGGAGTCGTGCTGCTGACTCCGGCTACCCCGCACGACGTGCTGACCCCCGCCGCCCAGCCTCCGGCTGCTGCGGAGGGCGACGGCTCGCTGTTCTACCGCGTCGTCCGGGCGAACACGCCCGCCGCGTGGACGATCACGAGCATCCACAGCGACGGCGAGAGCTGGTGGGCCGACGTCGACGACGGCCGCGGTGCGCAGCGGGTCGGGATCTCGTACAGCCGTGGTGGGCTGCAGCTGCACCCGTGCAGCGACAGCGAGTACGTCAACGGCGCCACCTGCACCGAGACGGAGCTGAGCGCGACCTCGCGGCTGATCGTCCGCGGCGTCAGCCACGACGGACCGCAGAAGGCCTATGCCTCGGCGTACGCGGAGATCGTGCACCCGAACGGCTACGGCACCTCCGCGTCGATCGACAACGCGACCTGGAAGGAGCTGCCGGAGGGCAAGGTCCTCTACACCGAGGACGAGAAGCGCGAGCTCACCAAGGGCACGATCGTGAACCCGGTGCCGCTCTACTCCACCGACCAGCTCGTCGCCATGGTGAAGCAGTACGAGGCCGCTATCGGTTGACGGTGCTCATGTCGGGGTAGCGCTGCCCGACGACGCCCGCGGCGAGCTCCTCGAGCCGAGCGAGCTCGTCGCCGGCGAGAGCCAGGTGCGACGCCGCGGCGTTCTCCTCGAGGTAGGTGCGGCGCTTCGTCCCGGGGATCGGGACGATCGCGAGGTCGTCGGTGCTCTTGGCCATGACCCAGGCGAGCGCCACCTGCCCCGGCGTCACGCCCTTCACCGCCGCGAGCTCGCGCACCTGCTCGACCAGGCGCAGGTTCGCGGCGAGCGCCTCCTCGGCGAACCGGGGGGAGTGGCGGCGGAAGTCGTCCTGCGCCAGGTCCTCCACCTTCGTGATGGCACCGGTGAGGAAGCCGCGTCCCAGGGGCGAGTACGCGACCAGCCCGACGCCCAGCTCGCGCATCGTCGGCAGCACCTCGTGCTCGAGGTCGCGGGTGAAGACGCTGTACTCGCTCTGCACCGCGGCGATCGGGTGGACCGCGACGGCCTTCCGGAGGGTCGCGGCGCTGCACTCCGACAGCCCGAGGTGCTTCACCTTGCCCGCGGTCACGAGCTCCGCCATCGCGCCGACCGTCTCCTCGATCGGCGTGTCCGTCGAGACCCGGTGCTGGTAGTAGAGGTCGATGCAGTCGACCCCGAGCCGCTGCAGCGACGCGTCGCAGCACTGCCGCACGTAGTCCGCGTCGCCGCGGATGCCGGCCCGGCCGCCGTCCGGGGTGCGGACGATCCCGAACTTCGTCGCGAGCTGCACCTCGTCCCGACGGCCCGCGATCGCCCGGCCGACGAGCTGCTCGTTCGTGTAGGGGCCGTACATGTCGCTGGTGTCGAGGAACGTCACGCCCAGGTCGAGGGCGCGGTGGATCGTGGCGATCGACTCGCTCTCGTCCCCCGCTCCGTAGAACTCGCTCATGCCCATGCAGCCGAGGCCCTGGGCGGAGACGACGAGCCCGTCGCCGAGGGTCACGGGCGTCTGTGAGGTGGTCATGGCCCAGTCCTACCCCCTCGAGGCAGGAGTCCGCACCTGCGCGTCGAACTCCTGACGCAGACCTGACACACCCTCAAGGAGCACCTGTGTCCCGCCTTCGGCACCACCGCCTCTCCGGCCTGCTCGCCGCGTCCGCCCTGCTCGCCTCCGGCAGCACCGCCGTGGCGGTCGGCACCCCGTCCTCGAAGGTCGAGGCCGCTCTGCTGAAGACGGGGACGCACCACGCGTTCGTGCAGCTGGACCACCGCGTTCGCGCGGCCGACATCACCGGGCTGCACGCCCTCGGCATCACGCAGCTGCACGCCTTCCGCTACGTCGACGCCGTGTCCGTCATCGCCCCGTCCGCGCTGCTCAAGGCGGCCGCGCTGCTCCCGGGCGTCACCGCGGTCGTGAAGGACAACGGGGTCCGCCTCGACCTCGACAAGAGCAAGAAGGCGATCCACGTCCCCGAGGCCCGTGCGCCCAAGGCGAAGAAGGGCCTGGGCCTGACGGGCAAGGGCGTCACGGTCGCTGTCATCGACTCCGGCCTGGACACGAGCCACCCCGACTTCGGGGACCGCGTGAAGGGCACGTTCAACTTCGAGGGCGGCTGGGCCTACGACGCCTACCAGGACGGCTCGGTCAGCGACGACGTCGCGGTGGCTACGGGTCGCTACGCGGCTGTCGACGAGGTCGGCCACGGCACGCACGTCGCCTCGACGATCGCCGGCAGCGGCATCGCGGCCAAGGGCCCGACGGGGTCCGGTGCGGACTACTCCGGCATCGCCCCCGACGCCGGGCTCGTCGGGTTCAAGATCGCCTCCCTCGTGCAGGGCGTGCAGTACGACTTTGGGTGGGAGGCCAACGCGATGGCCGCCATCGAGTACCTCATGGAGCACAACAAGCAGCTCGGCGTCTCGATCGTGCACAACTCCTGGGGCGTCGCCGAGGTGACCGACCCCGACAGCGAGCCGGTCATCCAGATGGTCCGCGCGGCCGTGAGCAGCGGGCTGATCTTCGTCTTCAGCGCCGGCAACAGCGGTCCCGGCAAGAACACCATCGGCTGGCCCGGTGCGATGGGCAACGTCATCACGGTCGGCTCGACGCTGAAGACCGCCCCCTACGGGATGAGCTCCTTCTCGAGCCGCGGTCCGCAGGTCGACGTCGCCGCGCCCGGCAGCAACATCATCGCCGCCCGCTCCCACGGCGCCGTGATCGACGCGGGCAACACGACCACGCCGCCGCAGGACCTGCCCTTCTACATGGCGATCTCCGGCACCTCCATGTCGTCGCCGCACGTCTCCGGCGTGATCGCGCTGCTCAAGCAGGCGTTCCCGAAGCTCACCGGCCCCGTCGCTGAAGAGATCCTCGAGCGCACCGCCCTCGACCTGGGCGACGACGGCAAGGACGACAGCTACGGCTGGGGCTTCGTGAACGCCTACCGCGCCGGCCAGGTCGCCGTGTGCCTGAGCAGGACGGCTGCCGCGAAGCGCGAGTCCTGCTTCGCCGCCGTCCACGCGCTCCCGAAGTCCCGGTGGAGGAGCGACTGGAGCACGAAGGGCGACGAGGCCCCGACCGACAACGCCTCCAAGCCGCTGCCGGTCTAGAGGGCACGTAACACGCCGGACACGGGTGGGTGCCTAGTGTGTGGCCATGGCTGTCCTGGTCGCGCTCGAGCACCGCACGACCTACCGGTACGACGCGCCCATGTCCCTGGGCCCGCACGTCGTCCGGCTGCGCCCTGCTCCGCACTGCCGCACGCCGATCCCGTCCTACTCGCTGACGGTCACGCCGGAGAACCACTTCCTCAACTGGCAGCAGGACGTCTTCGGCAACCACCTCGCGCGGCTGGTCTTCCCGGAGACGACGCGCGAGCTGTCGATCACGGTCGACCTGGTCGCCGACCTCACGGCCATCAACCCGATCGACTTCTTCGTGGAGGAGTACGCCACCCGCTTCCCCTTCCCGTACGAGCCGGAGCTGCTCGCCGACCTCGAGCCCTACCTGCGCCCCGTCGGAGGTCCCCGGCTCTCGAGCTGGCTGTCCTCAGTGGGGCCGCCCCCGGCTGAGGGACTGCCGGTCATCGAGTTCCTCGCGAACCTCAACCAGTGGGTGTCGCGGACGGTCGAGTACACCGTCCGGCTCGAGCAGGGCGTCCAGTCGCCCGACGAGACGCTCGAGAAGCGGATCGGCTCCTGCCGGGACAGCGCCTGGCTCGTCGTGGCGGCCCTGCGCGAGCTGGGGATGGCCGCGCGCTTCGTCTCCGGCTACCTCGTGCAGCTGCGCCCCGACCCGCGGCCCGGTCACGCGCAGGAGGGGCCGTTCACGGACTTCACTGACCTGCACGCCTGGGCCGAGGCCTACGTCCCCGGCGCGGGCTGGGTCGGCCTCGACGCCACCTCAGGGCTGTTCGCGAGCGAGGGCCACATCCCGTTGTCCGCGACCCCGCACCCGGGCACGTCCGCTCCCGTCTCCGGCCTGACCGGCCCCGGCACCTCGACGCTGGAGTTCAGCAACACCGTCCGACGCCTGCACGAGGACCCGCGGGTCACGCTGCCCTACAGCGAGGCCCAGTGGGAGCGCATCAACGTGCTCGGGGCAAGGGTCGACGAGGCCCTGGTCGCGGGGGACGTCCGGCTCACGATGGGCGGCGAGCCGACCTTCGTGTCGCGGCTCGACATGGAGGCAGCCGAGTGGCGCACCGACGCCGACGGCGCCGACAAGCGGGCCAAGGCGCAGGACCTCGCGATGCGGCTCCGCGACCACTACGCGCCGAAGGGCCTGGTCCACCGCGGCCAGGGGAAGTGGTACCCGGGGGAGTCGCTCCCGCGCTGGCAGATCGCCCTGACGTGGCGGCTCGACGGCGAGCCGATCTGGGGCGACCAGTCCCTGCTCGACGACCCGTGGGGTCCGCCGACGGCGACGCCGGACGCGGCCCTGGCCCTCGTCACCGCGATCGCATCCGAGGTGGGAGTGCCTGCCGACAAGGTGATCCCGGCCTTCGAGGACGCGCTCTACCAGCTGTACGAGGAGGCGCGCCTGCCCGCAGGTCCCCCTCCTGCGCAGGACCTCGACCCCACCGCCCTGGGTGCCCCGGACCTCCGCGAGGCCGCGGCGAAGCGGCTCAGCGAGCCGAGCGCGGAGCCGACCGGCTACGTCCTGCCGCTCTTCGAGAGCGACACGACCGGGGGCTGGGCCACCACGACGTGGACGACCCGCCGCGGGCGCCTGCTCCTGCTCCCTGGCACGTCGCCGCTCGGCCTGCGGCTGCCGCTCGACAGCCTGGGCTGGGAGCCGCCCGACGCACGCCCCGAGGCGTCGCCGTTCGCCGAGCCGGAGGCGCTCGACGGCACGGCTGAGACCGAGGAGGTGGAGCCGACGCCGGCGCTGCCACGCACCGCGCTCGCCGTCGAGGTCCGCGACGGGCACCTGTTCGTGTTCCTCCCGCCCGTCGAGAAGCTCGCTGCCGGCCTCGCCCTCGTGGCGGCGGTCGAGCGCGCCACGGCGTCGGTCGGCACGCCGGTCGTCCTCGAGGGGTACAGCCTGCCCAGTGGGGGCCACACCCGGACCCTCACCGTCACGCCGGACCCCGGCGTCATCGAGGTCAACGTGCAGCCGGCCGGCTCGTGGGACGAGCTCGTCGAGATCAGCGACACCCTCACCCTCGCCGCCGCGCAGAGCGGCCTCGCCACCGAGAAGTTCGCTCTCGACGGCATCCACACCGGGACCGGAGGCGGCAGCCACCTGACCCTCGGCGGGGCGACGCCGGCGGAGAGCCCGCTGCTGCGCAGGCCCGACCTGCTCGTCAGCCTGCTCACCTTCTGGCAGCACCACCCCTCGCTGTCGTACCTGTTCTCGGGTGCCTTCATCGGGCCGACCAGCCAGGCACCCCGGGTCGACGAGGGCCGCCACGAGAACCTCTACGAGCTCGAGATCGCGTTCCAGGAGCTGGCCCGCGCCGACGACCCGCGGCCCTGGGAGGTCGACCGCGCCCTGCGGCACCTGCTCACCGACCTGACGGGCAACACGCACCGCGCTGAGTTCTGCATCGACAAGCTGTTCAGCCCGGACAGCGAGCGGGGGCGCCTCGGGCTGCTCGAGCTACGGGGCTTCGAGATGCCTCCCCACGCCCAGATGTCCCTCGTACAGGCTCTGCTGGTCCGGGCGCTGGTAGCCCGGTTCTGGGAGGAGCCCTACACCGGGCCGCTGGTGCGGTGGGGGACCGAGCTGCACGACCGCTTCCTGCTGCCCGGCTTCGTGGCGGCGGACATCGCCGAGGTCGCTCAGGACCTCCGCGACCACGGCTTCGCCTTCGAGACCGAGTGGCTCGCGCCGTTCCTGGAGTTCCGGTTCCCGCGGCTCGGGCAGGTCGAGGTCGCCGGCCTCTCGCTCGAGCTGCGAGCCGCCATCGAGCCGTGGCACGTGCTCGGCGAGGAGGCCAGCGCCAACGGGACCGCGCGCTACGTCGACTCCTCCGTCGAGCGCCTCCAGGTCGCGGTCACGGGAACGACGGGGGACCGCTACGTCGTGACGTGCAACGGCGCGCCGGTGCCCCTGACGAGCACCGGCGCCGCGACGGTCGGCGGTGTCCGCTACCGCGCCTGGCAGCCCTGGTCGGCGCTGCACCCGACGATCCAGGTGCACGCGCCGCTGGTCTTCGACGTCGTCGACAGGTGGAACCGCCGGTCGGTCGGAGGCTGCACGTACCACGTGGTGCACCCCGGAGGCCGAGCGTACGACCGGTTCCCGGTCAACGCCGGCGAGGCCGAGTCGCGGCGCACGGCGCGCTTCGAGCCCCGTGGGCACACGGCCGGGCCCGTGGACCTCGAGGCCATCGACGCGCACCCGCGCAACCCCGAGTACCCACGCACCCTCGACCTGCGTCGTAGCATCTGAGAGCAGTGAGCCACACCTCCGCCGGGCCATCGCTGGTCGACGGCTACCGCGCGCAGCCGCGCCCTGCCTTCGACGAGATGGTGGGCACGGACGGACGCGTGCGCCCCGTGTGGCAGGACCTCTCGCAGGCGCTGGACCAGCTCGGGCCGGCCGGTCTGGACGGCACGGTGGCCGCCACCCGCAGGCTGCTCGAGGGCGACGGCGTCGTCTACCGGACGGTGGGGGACGAGGAGTCGAAGCGGTGGCAGCTCGACCCGGTGCCGGTGCTGCTCGACGACACCGACTGGAACGTGCTCGAGCCGGGCCTCGCCCAGCGCGCGCGGCTCCTCGACGCGCTGGTCACCGACCTCTACCGCGCACGGACGACCCTGCGCCGGGGCCTGCTGCCCGCGGAGGTCGTCTTCGCCCACAACGGCTTCCTGCGCAGCTGCGACCAGGTCCGAGTCCCGGGACCGCGCCAGCTGTTCACGGTCGCCATCGACCTGGCGCGCGACGCCGACGGCCGCTGGGTCGTGCTGCACGACCGCGCCGCCTCGCCGTCGGGTGCGGGCTTCGCGATGGAGAACCGGCGCGTCGTGTCGCGGGTCCTGCCGGGCCTCTACGGCGACGCCCGCATCAACCGGCTGGGCCCGTTCTTCAGCGCCATGCGCCTCGGGCTCCAGGAAGTGGCCCCGTCGACCGCGGAGGCTCCCCGGGTCGTGCTGCTGACCTCGGGCCCGATGTCGGAGACGGCGTACGACCAGGCGTTCCTGTCGCAGCTGCTGGGCTACCCGCTCGTGTCCGGGTCGGACCTGTCCGTGCGGGAGGGGAAGGTCTTCCTCCGCGGCATCGACGGCCCCGAGCAGGTCGACGTCATCCTCCGCCGCGTCGACGCCGACTTCTGCGACCCCCTCGAGCTGCGCCCGGAGTCCCAGCTCGGCGTCCCCGGCCTGCTCGAGGCGTGCCGGCTGGGCAGCGTCTCGGTCGTCAACGGCTTCGGCTCCGGGATCCTCGAGAACCCTGGCCTGCTGCCGTTCCTGCCCGGGCTCGCGCGCGAGCTGCTCGACGAGGAGCTCCTGCTGCCGTCCGCGCAGACCCTGTGGTGCGGCGACACCGCCTCCCTGGCTCAGGTCCGGGACCGCTTCGACGAGCTCGTGCTCAAGCCGATCAGCCGTGGGTTCAGCCGTTCCAGCAGCTTCGGCTGGGAGCTGTCCGGCGGGGAGCGCACCGAGCTGCTGGCGCAGATCGAGGCCGAGCCGCACCTGTGGGTCGGCCAGGAGGCCGTCGCAGCCAGCACCGTCCCGACGCTCGACGGCCGCCAGGTCGCGCCGCGGAGCATGGTGCTACGGACCTTCGCCGCCGCGCAGGGGGGCGACTACAAGGTGCTCTCGGGCGGTCTCGTGCGCGTCGCGGGCGAGCGCGACAGCGTGCTCGTCTCGGCGCAGGCCGGCGCGGTCGCCAAGGACGCCTGGGTGCTGACCTCGCGGCCGCACCCGGTGCCCGACACCTGGCTCGACGCGCCCCCGCCCGGCGTCCGCCACGGCGTCGTGTCGCCCCGCATGGCGGAGGACCTGTTCTGGCTCGGCCGCTACACGGAGCGGGCGGAGGCCACGGCCCGGCTGCTGCGGGCCGTGCGCGACCGCTCGGGCGACTTCACGCACACCCCGGAGCCCGCCGGTGAGGCGGCCCTGCAGGTGCTGCTCGAGGTCCTGACGACCGTGACGGGGACGTGGCCGGGCTTCGCCGGTGCGGCGGGCGCGGCGCGTCGGCACACGCCGCGCGAGGAGCTGCTCGCCCTCGTGGTGGACGTCCACCGCCCCGGCACCCTCGCCCACGCGGTGCAGCACCTCACCGCGGCCACGCACGCCGTGCGCGACCAGCTCTCGCCCGACACCTGGCTCGTCATCGGCAGTCTCGAGACCGCGCTGCGCGAGGTCGAGGACGCGACCGACGAGGTGCTGGTCGGCCAGGTCCTCACGCGGGTGCTCAGCGGTCTGCTCGCCCTCGCCGGCCTGTCGGCGGAGAGCATGGTCCGCGACCTCGGCTGGCGGTTCATGGAGACCGGCCGCCGCGTCGAGCGCGCCCAGCAGGTCGTCGCCCTGCTCAAGGCGGCCCTGTTCGAGGACCGCGACGCCGACGTCGGCGGGCTCGTCGTCGAGTCCGTCCTCGTGGCGGCGGAGAGCATCATCACCTACCGCCGGCGGTACGCCCCGCGGGTCGACGTCGCGACCCTGCTGGACCTGCTGCTCGTCGACCGCGAGAACCCGCGGTCGCTGGCGCACCAGCTGGACCGGCTCGCCGCGAACCTCGCGCACGTGCCCAGCAGCGAGGCACTGCGCGAGAGCGTCGAGCAGGTCGCCCTGTCGATCCGGACGACCGACCTGGTGGGCCTGTCGGCGGTCGACGCCGGCCGGCAGCGCCCGGCGCTGTCGGCCTACCTCGCGGACGTCGAGGCCCGGCTGCGGTCGCTCGCCCTCGACGTCGAGCGGGAGTACTTCGAGGACCTGCTCGCACCGTCCTCCCTCGTCGAGGTCATCGCATGAGCACCCCTCGCCCGAGCTCGGCGCACGCCTACCAGGTGGTGCACCTGACCGAGTACGCCTACGACGACGTCGTGAACCAGAGCCACGGTCGTGCGCACCTGCTGCCCCGGGACGAGGCGGGCCAGCGCGTCCTCGCCCGGTCCGTCGAGATCACCCCCGAGGCGGACGAGAGCCACGACCACGTCGACTTCTACGGCAACCGGTCGACGTACTTCCGGCTCACCCGGCCGCACGACTCCCTGACCGTCACGTCGACCAGCCGGGTCGAGGTCGACCGCGCCCCGCTGGCGTGGGAGGCGATGGACGTCGCGCGCGTCGGTGACCGCCGCCACGTGGAGCTCGAGAACGAGGGCGTCGACCTCCTCGCCAGCGAGCTCGTCCTCCCCTCCCCGATGGTCCCCCGGGTGCCCGTCGTCGCCGATTACGCGGCTCCGGTCCTGCCCGCCGGGCGGCCGCTCGGCGAGGCGCTCCGGGACCTGCTCGACCGGATCGACGCGGACTTCGCCTACACGTCCGGCGCCACGACCGTAGGCACCCCGCTGGAGACCCTGATGGCTCAGCGACAGGGCGTGTGCCAGGACTTCGCGCACCTCATGATCTGCGCCCTCCGCTCCGCGGGCGTCGCCGCCCGCTACGTCAGCGGCTACTTGCAGACGATGCCCCCGCCGGGGCAGCCGCGGCTCGTCGGGGCCGACGCCTCGCACGCCTGGGTGTCCGCCCTCGTCCCCGGTCTCGGCTGGGTGGACCTCGACCCGACGAACCACCAGCTCGTCGACCACCGCTACATCGTCGTGGCGCGCGGCCGGGACTACTCCGACGTCCCGCCGCTCAAGGGCGTCATCTTCACCAAGAGCGAGAAGAGCACGATGCGCGTCTCGGTCGACGTGCAGCCTGTGACCCCCGTCCTGTTCTAAGTCCTGCCTGGCAGGGAAGGGAAGGGCTCATGCGCTCGTTCACGTGCAACCACTGCGGCCAGGTCGTCTTCTTCGGCGACTACCTGTGCCTGCGCTGCCTGTCCCCCCTCGGGTACGACCACGACAGGGCAGACCTCGTCTCGCTCGTCCAGGTCGAGTCGGGCGCCCTCGTCGACCTGAGCGGCCGGACGAGGTCCTGGCAGCGCTGCGCGATGAACGCCTCGACCGGCTGCAACTGGCTCGTCCCCTTCGGCAGCAACGCCCTCTGCGGCTCGTGCGTCCTGACCCGGACGCGCCCTGCGGACAGCGACGTCGAGGGGATGCAAGAGCTCAACCGCGCCGAGGCGGCGAAGCGGCGGTTGCTCTTCCAGCTCGCCGACCTCGGGCTCCCGGTGCACCCGCGCGACGAGGAGCTCGGGTCGGGGCTGGCGTTCGACCTGCTGTCGAGCAACGTGTCCAAGGTCGTGACGGGGCACGACAACGGCCTCATCACGCTCGACCTCGCGGAGGCCGACAGCGAGCACCGCGAGCGCCTGCGCCGGCAGCTCGGCGAGCCCTACCGCACGCTGCTCGGGCACTTCCGCCACGAGATCGGCCACTACTACTGGCCGATCCTGGTCTGGCAGGCGGACGTCCTCGAGGCCTGCAGGGCGCTGTTCGGCGACGACCGGGCCGACTACGGACAAGCCCTCCAGGCGCACTACGCGAAGGGCGACGACGAGTCGTGGACGGGGTCGTACATCAGCCAGTACGCGACGATGCACCCCTACGAGGACTGGGCGGAGACGTTCGCGCACTACCTTCACATCCACGACACCCTGCAGACCGCGCGCAGCTTCGGGCTGAAGGAGGCCGACGCCCCGACGGACTTCGGTGAGCTCATCGACCAGTGGGTCCTGCTGACGCAGGGCCTCAACGAGGTCAACCGCTCGATGGGACGCGACTTCCTGTACCCGTTCGTCATCACGCCGACCGTGATGCGCAAGCTCGCGTTCGTCGACCGCGTCATCCGCCAGGGCGCCGCCCGCCCCTGAACCGCCTCCTTCGTGCGCAAGGGCCTACTCGAAGCTGGCGCCGAGCTGCCTCAGCATCGGGAGGATCGCACCGGGGGAGTCCGGTGCGAGCTCGCCCGGGACCCACGTCGCCGACCGGATGGTCCCGGTGAACGGCGCGCTCCCGCGGTCCCAGACGACCGGGGACCTCCGGTCGATGCCGACGTCGATGCCCTGGAAGGGCGCCATCGGGAACAGCAGCGTCCAGCCGTCCGCCGAGGCGACGTCGACGTCGTCGACCAGCAGCCGGACCGACCAGGTCCCGCCGCCGGGCGCCGTGAAGAGGGCATCCACCTTCGCTGCCGAGGGGACCGGTGCGCTGATCGCCTTCGTCCCGCCGCGGCCGTCGTTGTGCGCGAGGACGACCGTGCCGCCGTCGACGTAGAGGACGTACCCGCCGCCCTGGTCTCCGTGCGCCACGAGCGTCCCGGTGCCCCAGGCGTCGACGAGCACCGTGAGCCGGAACGACCGGTTGGCGATGAGCTGCTGCGACCGCCACCGCTCGAGGGTCGGCGTGCCGGGGAGGACGGTGACGGGCTCGGAGAACACGTCGCTGCGCTCCGGCCGCTGCAGGAACTTCACCCCCGCGCCCTCGTCGAGCGGGTAGACCTGGTTCTCCCGCGCCGCCTTCTCCCAGAGGGCCGACAGCTCCGCGACCTTCTCCGGCATCTCCGCCGCGAGGTTCCGCATCTCCGTCGGGTCGTTGACGAGGTCGTAGAGCTCCCACTCCTGCTCGGTGATCTGGGTCAGCGGCTGGTGGAGGGTGACGATCTCCCAGCCGTCCTTGTAGTAGCCGCGGTGACCGACCATCTCGTAGTGCTGCTCCGGGTGCGTCGAGGGCGCCTCCGCGGAGGCGATCGCCGGCGCGAACGAGGCACCGGCCATCGGCTTCAGCGGCTTGCCGTGCCGTTCGGTCGGGCGCTCCACGTCGAGCAGCTCGAGCAGAGTCGGCAGCACGTCGGTGACGTGCGCGAACTGGCGACGCTTCTCCCCGCCGGCGACGCCCGGTCCTGCGAGGATCATCGGTACGGAGTGGCCTCCGGCGTGGGTGTTGATCTTGTACAGCCGGAAGGGCGTCCCCGAGGCCATCGCCCAGCCGCGCGGGTAGTGCGGCATCGTCGTGGGGCCGCCGACCTCCTCGAGGCGCGCGAGGTCCGCTGCGGTGTCGGTGCTCCCCAGCAGGTGCTGGTAGTAGGCGGTCGTGCCCTCCTCCTCGCCCTCGCGGGAGGCGCCGTTGTCGCTCGTGAAGAGGATGATCGTGTTGTCGAGCTCGCCCAGCTCCTCGAGCGCTCCCACGAGCCTGCCCAGCTGCTGGTCGATGCTGTCGACCATCCCGGCGTACACCGCCATGTAGCGAGCGAAGAGCTCCTGCTTGTCCGCAGGCAGCGCGTCCCAGGCGAGCACGTCGTTGTTGCGCTCGCTGTTCCGGGGCGGCAGCTCCGTCCCCTCCGGCAGTACGCCCAGCTCCAGCTGCCGCGCGAAGCGCTCGGCCCGCAGGGCGTCCCAGCCCTCCGCGTACCGGTCCTTGTACTTCTCGACGTCCTCACCCTTGGCGTGAAGCGGTGCGTGCACGGCCCCGTGCGCGACGTAGAGGAAGAACGGCTTCGACGGGTCGCTCGCCTTCGTCGCCTTGATCATCGCGATGGCCTCGTCGGTGAGGTCGTCGGTCAGGTAGTAGCCCTCCGGGTAGGTGTCGACGTCGACGGCGGTGTTGTCGCGGACGAGCCGGTGCGGCTGGTGGAGGTTCGTGAACCCGTCGAGGAACCCGTAGAACCGGTCGAAGCCGCGCTGGCAGGGCCAGGAGTGCCGCGGGCCTGCGTCCGAGCAGTCGCTGTCCTTCGCGAGGTGCCACTTGCCGACCATCAGCGTCGACCAGCCGTTGTCCCGGAGCACCTCGGCCGTCGTCACGACGTTGTCGGAGATCTCCATCGCGTAGCCGGGGAAGCCGGGGTCTGAGTGGGCGACGTGCCCGACGCCGACGGCGTGCGGGTTGAGGCCTGTCAGCAGCGCGGCCCGCGTCGGCGAGCACATCGGGGTGACGTGGAAGTTCGTGAACTGCAGCCCGCGCGCGGCGAGCGCGTCGAGGTGCGGGGTCGCGATCTCCGAGCCGTAGCAGCCGATGTCCGCGAAGCCCACGTCGTCGCAGAGCACGACCACGACGTTCGGCTTCCCGGCAGCGGACGGCCGGGGTGGCCAGTACGGCTCCGAGCCCGCCACGGTGCGTCCGACAGTCCCCTGGAAGCCCTCGTACGGCGAAGTCACCCGTGCAACGTACCGAGGGCGAGGGCGGTCCTGCTGCAACGCGTACTAGCGTCAGCCAGGTGCCGAGCCTGAAGACCGCCCGCCTCTCCGACCAGCTCACGTACGCCGTCGTACGGCACCAGCTGGCCAACGGCCTCCGGGTCGTGATGCTCCCCGACAGGACCAGCCCCGTCGTCGCCGTTGCCGTCTACTACGACGTGGGCATGCGGTCCGAGCCCGAGGGTCGGACCGGCTTCGCGCACCTCTTCGAGCACCTGATGTTCCAGGGCTCGGCGAACCTCGGGAAGACCGAGCACTTCACCTACGTCCAGGGCGCGGGCGGCGTCCTCAACGGCTCCACGCACGTCGACTACACGAACTACTACGAGGTGCTGCCGAGCAACGCGACCGAGCTCGCGCTGTTCCTCGAGGCGGACCGGATGCGCAGCGTCGCTCTGACGCAGGAGAACCTGGAGAACCAGGTCGCGGTCGTGCAGAACGAGATCCGCGTGAACGTCCAGAACCGGCCGTACGGCGGCTTCCCGTGGTTGCAGATCCCGCCCGTGCTGTTCGACTCGTTCGCGAACTCCCACGACGGCTACGGCTCCTTCGTCGACCTGGAGGCCGCGACCATCGCGGACGCGACGTCGTTCTTCAAGAGCTACTACGCCCCGGGGAACGCCGTGCTGGCCGTCGCGGGCGACATCGACGTCGAGCAGGTGACGCAGTGGGTCGAGCAGCACTTCGGCGACATCCCCAAGCGGCCGGTGAGGAAGGTCCCGTCGTTCCGGGAGCCGGCCCTCACCCAGGAGCGCCGACGGATCGTCGAGGACGCGCTGGCGCCCGCGCCGGCTGTCGCCCTCGCGTGGCGCACCCCTGATCCGAAGGACCTCGAGGGCTTCCTGCCCTTCGTCGTGCTCGCCGAGGTGCTGACGGACGGGGACAGCTCCCGGTTGCAGGAGCGGCTCCTGCTCGACGACCGGACGGCGACGAGCATCGGCGGCTACCTGGGCATCATGGGAGATCCCTTGGACGCCAGGGATCCCACGCCGTTCCTCATCGAGGTGCACCACATGCCCGATGTCCCGGCAGCCACGGTGATCGCCGCGGTCGACGAGGAGCTCGCACGGCTCGTCGTGCACGGGCTCGACGAGGACGAGGTGCAGCGGACGGTGGCCCGGATGGTCGCCCGCTACCTGCGGGAGATCGACCCGGTCCTCGGCCGGGCCACGCACGCTGCCGTCTTCGAGCAGCAGAGGGGGAGGGCCGAGCTGCTCAACGAGCTGCCCGAGCTGCTGGCTGCAGTGACCCCGGAGCAGGTCGTCGCCGCGGCCGCGACGCTGCGCCAGGACAACCGCGCCGTCCTCGAGCTGCGTCCCACCGGGGGTGTCGCGTGACCGCCGTCCCGCCGCTCGCGAAGCTGCGCCCCGCCAAGCTCCCCACCGTCTCGGACACCACCCTGCCGAACGGGCTGCGGGTCCTCGCCGTCCGGCGGCCCGGCGTCCCGCTCGTCGAGCTGCGGCTGCGGATCCCGTTCGCCGCCCCGTCCGGCAGGGGCGGGATGGAGCACGTCGCCCGTGCCCAGCTGCTTGCCGACACCCTCCTCGCGGGCACAGAGCAGCGCGACGCCAACCAGATCGCCGTCGACCTGCAGTCCCTCGGCGGGCAGCTCAACGCGTCCGCCGACGCCGACCGCCTCGGCTTCGGCGGGTCGGTGCTGGCATCCGGCCTCGGTGGCCTGCTCGACCTCCTCGCGGAGGTCCTGACCAGCGCCAGCTACCCCAAGCGCGAGGTCGAGGGGGAGCGCGACCGGCTGGTGCAGGAGCTGGCGATCCACCGCAGCTCCGCGGGGGTCGTCGCGCGCGAGGCCCTGCTCGCGCGGATGTACGCCGGCCACCCGTACGCCCTCGAGCTGCCCACGGCCGAAGCCGTCCAGGACGTGAAGGCGAAGAACCTGCGCGCCCTGCACGCGGCCCGCATCGCACCCGCGGGCAGCGTCCTCACCCTCGTCGGTGACATCAGCCCGGCCCGGGCGACGGACCTCGTGGCGAAGGCCCTCGGGGCCTGGACGAACGAGAGCAGGGGGCAGGAGCTCCCGCCGGCGCCTGCGCAGGTCGGGCGCACCGCGCTGCTGCTCGACCGCCCCGGCGCGGTGCAGACGACCCTCCGCTTCGGCGGCGCGGGACCGTGCCGCACGGATGCCGACTTCGCCGCCGCGGCGCTCGCCAACCTCGTGTTCGGCGGCTACTTCAGCAGCCGCTGGGTCGCGAACATCCGCGAGGACAAGGGCTACACCTACAGCCCGAGCTCGGGGTTCGACCACCCGCCGGCAGGGTCCCGCTTCACCGCTGGGGCCGACGTCGCCACCGGCGTCACCGCGGCCGCTCTGAACGAGACCCTCTACGAGCTCGGGCGCATCGCCACCGTGCCGGTGGAGCAGGCCGAGCTCGACATGGCGCGCCGCTACGCCATCGGCACGCTCGCCCTCAGCACCGCCTCCCAGGGCGGTCTCGCCGGGCTGCTGTCGCAGCTGTCGGCCTCCGGCCTCGGGGTGCAGTGGCTGCGCGACTACCCGGCGGCCCTCCTGGAGGTCACCGTCGACGAGGTCCTCGCAGCCGCGCAGGCCTACCTGTCGCCGTCGGTCCTCACCCCGGTGCTCGTCGGTGACACTTCCGTGGTCGCCGACAGCGTGCGCTCGCTCCTCGCGGTCGAGACGGCGTGAGCCTTCCTGCCCTGTCGCGGGCGACCGTGGACCGTGACGCGGCGACGCGCGAGTCCCCCGAGCTGCTCGACGCGGCGTGGGCGACGTGCCGCGTGCTCGTCGTCGACGACCAGGCCCGGGCGCTGCTCGACGGCACCGACCTGGTGCTGTTGCGACCGGACGAGGCTCCGGAGGGGGACCGGCTCTACCTGGGCAGCGAGGCAGGGCAGCCCTACTTCGCGGTCAGGGCCGACCTCCCCCGCAAGCTCGGCGCGCAGCCGCGGAGCCTGCGCGACGTGGGGGCCCTGCTCTCCGACCGCGACGCGGGGCTCCTGGTGCACGCGGTCGGGCTCGCGAACTGGCACGCCGCCCATCCCCGCTGCCCGCGCTGCGGGGCGCCGACCGCGTCGACGCGGGGTGGCGCGGTGCGCACCTGCACGGAGGACGGCAGCGAGCACTTCCCGCGGACCGACCCGGCGATGATCGTGCTCGTCACCGACGGCGCCGACCGGGCGGTCCTCGGGCGGCAGGCGATCTGGCCCGCCGGTCGCTACTCGACCCTGGCAGGCTTCGTCGAGCCCGGCGAGAGCGCGGAGCAGGCCGTGGTGCGCGAGGTGCGCGAGGAGACCGGCATCGAGGTCACGGACGTGGTCTACGAGGCGTCGCAGCCCTGGCCGTTCCCGGCGAGCCTCATGCTCGGCTTCCGGGCGATCTGCGCCCCCGACGCGGTCCCGGTGGCGACCGACGGCGAGCTCGAGGACGCGCGCTGGTTCACCAAGGACGAGCTGCGCGACGGCACGGCCATGCTGCCGACCCCGGTCTCCATCGCCTACAAGCTGATCACGGACTGGCTGGACGCCTGAGCGGGTAGGGGCGGCGTGTGACCACCACCGCGCACGCCGCCCGTTCCAGCGATGCCGCGGAGTGGGGTGCCCGGGCGGGGCTCGTGGCCCGGGGACTCCTGTGGTTCGTGCTGGCGCTGCTCGCCGGCCGGGTCGCCGTCGGCGGGCGGGCTGCCGTCGACAAGCACGGAGCCCTCGCGGCGCTGCGGGAGCAGCCGCTCGGGGGTGCCCTGCTCGTCCTGCTGGCGCTCGCCTTCGCCGCCCACGCGCTGTTCAGGGTGGTCGACGCAGCGGGCGGCCACCGGGACGAGGACGACGACCGGAAGCGCCTGCTGAAGCGGGCCGGGTCGGGCCTGCGGGCGATCGCCTACGGGGCGCTCGCCGTGTCCACGGTGCGGTTCCTGCTTGACTCCGGGGCTGGCGCCGAGGACGCGAAGACGCCGACGGCGAAGGTCATGGCCCTCCCCGCTGGGGCGTGGTGGGTCGGCGCGGTAGGACTGGTCGTGGTCGGCGTCGGCCTCGTCCAGGCGGTGCGGTCGCTGCGCACCGACTTCACCGACAAGCTCACCCTGCCACCGGGGCGGTGGGGGACGACCGTCACCGTGCTCGGGGCGGTCGGCCGGACAGCGCGAGCCCTCGTCTACGCCCTCATCGGGGGCTTCCTGGTGCAGGCGGCCGTCACCTTCGACCCCGGGAAGGCCAAGGGCCTCGACGCCTCGCTCAAGACGGCCGCGGACCAGTCGTACGGGCGGGGTCTGCTCGTCGTCGCGGCGATCGGGATGCTCGCCTTCGCGCTGTGGTCGTGGTGCGAGGCGCGCTACCGCGACGTCTGAGGCCAGCGCACGGCGGGTCGGGCCGGGTCCTCAGCCCGCACGAGCACGTCGGCCAGCTCGCCCGGCGACACGTCCTGCTCGTAGCTGCTGAACGCCTCGAGCTGCCACTCCGGCACCCCCCGTCGGCGCAGCGCAGCAGGGGACAGGGACACGTGGACCGTGATCTCCGCCGGGAGCCCGATGCCCTGCAGGAACAGCCCGTGCACCACGACCACGGCGCGCGTCGGCAGCGGCACCGCCGTCAGGCGGGCGGACCGGTCGCGGTCGACGTCCCACAGCGCGGGCAGGTAGGTCCCGTGCGTCTCCAGCACCTCGCGCCGCAGCGCGGCGGAGTCCAGCCAGGTGTCGCGGAACGCCTGCCAGTCCTCGCGGCCGTACGTGAACCGCTCCCCCGCGGGACGCCAGAACCCCGAAGCCGGTACGACCACCGGTTGCCGTCCCCGGTCGCGCAGGCAGGAGGCGACGTCCGACGCGAGCGAGTCCGTACCCAGGCCGTCGAGGAGCAGGCGAGGTGACCCGGGCAGGTCGGCGAGCGCCGCGACCCCGGCCGCGAGTGCGGCCGGGGTGACAGGGGTCAGCGCCGTCCGGCCAGCTCGGGCGGGAGCGGCACGGAGCGGTCGGTCGCGGAGGCCACGACCTCCTTCGCCAGGTCGTGCACCTTGCGCCCGCGGGAGCGGGCGACCTTGCGGAGCCGCTCGAAGGCGTCCCGCGGCGTGCTGCCCTGGCGCTCGGTGAGCACCCCGATGGCCTGCTCGACGACGACGCGGGCGGCGAGCGCGTGCTCGAGCTGCTTCACGGACAGCTTCAGCTGGGCGAGCTCGTCGAGCGGCGTCTCGGTCTTGGCTGGGCGCCCGGCGGGCGAGATCTCCGCCGCGAGCAGGTCGGCCAGCACCATGGCGCTGGTCAGGTCCTCGGTGGCCTCGCCGCCGACCTCCCACCCTCCGCTCGGGCTGCGACGGATGACGACCTTCTCGGCCGCGAGCGGGCCGAGCTGCGCGGACACGACGTCCGCCAGCTGCCGAAGCACCTCGATCGCCGCGTCGTCGACCTCGACGTTGTTGCGGTCGATCCCGCAGAGCGTGGCCACGACCACGCCGTCCGCGTTGAGGACGGGGACGCCGACGTAGGACTCGATGCCGAGCCGCGTGCGGACGGGCGCGTCCTGGTAGCTCGGGTCGTTCGCGGCGTCGGAGGTGTGCGCGGGAGCGCCGGCGAGCAGGCGGTGGCAGAAGCTGTCGGTGCGGGCCGCCGGGACGCCGACCTCGAGGCCGGGCCAGGGTCCGGCCGCGTGCACCTTCTCGAACGTGAACGTCTCGTCCGTGAGGCCCCCGAGGAACACCACCTCCATGTGGAGCAGCGTCGCTGCGGTCGCGAGGACCGCGTCGATCGCGGGGTGATCCAGCTTCGGGGCGGGCACAGTCATCTCCAGACTCCGGGGGGTGCCGGACCATGATTCCGTACGGTGCGCGCCGGTGTCACAGGAACCCACGAATCCGGGGACTACTTGCAGTGCCCAAGTTGTGACGAACGGTCACAAGCCGACCTAGGCGGCCAGCTTCTCCTTGACCTGCGCCAGGCTCGGGTTGGTGAGCGCGCTGCCGTCCGAGAAGACGACCGTGGGCACCGTCTGGTTGCCGCCGTTCACGCTCATGACGTAGTCAGCGGCGCTTGGGTCGTGCTCGATGTCGACGGTCGTGTAGCCGACGCCCTCGCGGTCGAGCTGCTTCATCAGGCGGTGGCAGTAGCCGCACCAGGCGGTGCTGTAGATCGTCAGGTCGCTCGGCTCGGCAGGCACCGCAGGCTCCTCGGGTCAGGGGGTCTCGTCGTCATCAACAGGCCCGACGTCACCGTTCTTCCCCGTCGCAGGTCTCTGTGAGAATGGTCGCGTGACCCCCGAAGCCCTCCTCGACGCGCTCGACCCCGAGCAGCGGGAGGCCGCTGCGGCGGTCAGCGGGCCGGTCTGCGTCCTGGCCGGAGCCGGCACGGGCAAGACCCGCACCATCACGCACCGCGCGGCGTACGCGGTCCAGACAGGAGCCGTCCCCGCCTCCGCGCTGCTGGCTGTGACCTTCACCGCGCGGGCGGCGGGGGAGATGCGGACCCGCCTGCGGCAGCTCGGGGCGGAGGGGGTGCAGGCGCGCACGTTCCACGCCGCGGCTATGAAGCAGCTGGCCTACTTCTGGCCGAAGGCGGTCGGCGGCGCCCCGCCGCAGCTGCTCACGAACAAGTTCCAGATGGTCGCGAACGCGGCGGCGCGGGCGCGGCTGCGCCCGGGCACCAGCGAGATCCGCGACCTGCTGAGCGAGATCGAGTGGGCCAGCTGCACCCTCACCTCGCCGGAGGCCTACGTCGACGCGGCGGCCGGTCGCACCCCGCCGTTCCCCGCTGCCGAGGTGGCGTCGGTCTACGCCGCCTACCGCGACCTCAAGACCGCCCAGGGGGTCGCGGACTTCGACGACATGCTGATGTACACGGCCGGGATCCTCGAGGAGCACCCGGACGTCGCCGCTGAGTTCCGGTCGCGGTACCGCTCGTTCGTCGTCGACGAGTACCAGGACGTCACGCCGCTGCAGCAGCGGCTGCTCGACGCCTGGCTCGGCGACCGGGACGACCTGTGCGTGGTCGGCGACGCGCAGCAGACGATCTACTCGTTCACCGGTGCGACGCCCGCCCACCTGCTCGGGTTCCGCAGCCGATTCCCGGCGGCGACGGTCGTGAAGCTCGTCCGCGACTACCGCTCGACCCCGCAGGTCGTCGACCTCGCGAACGGCGTGCTCCGCGCCGTGCCCGAGAAGCTCGAGCTGCTCGCGCAGCGCGCGCCTGGCCCGGCTCCCGCGTTCTCCGAGCACGCGGACGAGCAGGCCGAGGCCGCGTTCGTCGGCGCGCAGTGCCAGCGGCTGATCAGGGCCGGCGTGCGGGCCTCGGAGATCGCGATCCTCTACCGGATCAACGCGCAGTCCGCCGCGTACGAGGCCGCCCTGACGAACCTCGACGTGCCCTACGTCATCCGCGGCGGCGAGCGCTTCTTCGACCGCCCCGAGGTGCGGCAGGCGATCGTGCTGCTCCGCGGCCAGGCCCGGGCGATCGACGACCTGCCGCCGGCGCTGCCCGACGCCGTCGCCTCCGTCCTCACGGTCGGCGGCTGGACCCCCGAGCCGCCCTCGTCCTCGGGCGCGGTCCGGGAGCGCTGGGAGTCCCTCGCCGCCCTGCACCGGCTGTCGATCGACCACGCCGACCTGACGCTGCCCGCCTTCGTCGCGGAGCTCGAGGAGCGCGCCGCCGCCCAGCACGCGCCCATGGTCGACGGGGTCACGCTCGCCTCGCTGCACGCCGCCAAGGGCCTCGAGTGGGACGCGGTCTTCCTCGTCGGGCTCGTCGACGGGACCCTCCCGCTCGTGCACGCCGACACCCCCGCGCAGGTCGAGGAGGAGCGCCGGCTGCTCTACGTCGGGGTGACGCGCGCCCGCGAGCACCTGTCGCTCACCTGGGCGCTGGCCCGCTCGCCCGGGAAAG